>Ga0307284_10000250_pt1 | contig 11062 bp, 8 predicted proteins | sample ER_DNA_123_FD_194480 | JGI IMG/M metagenome (GOLD analysis project Ga0307284, IMG submission 194480) | Bulk soil microbial communities from the East River watershed near Crested Butte, Colorado, United States - ER_DNA_123 | ecosystem: Environmental > Terrestrial > Soil > Floodplain | place: USA... | reverse complement strand
CGGCCTTGTCGAGCGCGTTGACGGCGTTCTCTTGCGTGAGACCGACCACTCGGGGGACGGTCACCGCTTCGAGCTTGCCGTCGCTCACCTGGATGTGGACCGCGCTCCCGAGCACGACGTTCGCGCCCCCGCCTGGCGTCTGCCCGATCACCGTGTTGAGCGCTTGGCTCGACGGCGTCTTCTCGACGATCGGCGTGAAGTTCGCGTCCACGAGGGCGGTCTGTGCCTCATCCGACTTCAAGCCCACGACATCGGGGACCTTGCCGTGCTCGGGCGCCGGAGGTGCTTCGAACCCCTCGACGGGGACACCGACGAGCGCCTTCACCATGAACGCTCGCCAGATCGGCGCCGCGAGCGTTCCGCCGAACACCGAGTGACCGTAGTAGCTGTCCATCGGGATGTTGCCCTGCGGGAACCCCACCCAGACCGCAGTGGAGACCTGAGGTGTGTAGCCCGCGAAGTACACGTTGTTGTAGTCCTGCCCGGTGCCGGTCTTGCCCGCGAGAGGTCGTCCGGGGATGATCGCCGCCGTTCCCGTTCCGCTGCTGATGACTCTCTCGAGCATCGCGGTCACCAGATGGGCGATGTCGGGGTCGATGACCTGCTTGCAGTCGTTCTTGTGCTGGTAGAGCTTCTTACCGTTCGGCAACATCACCCGTGCGATGGCGAACGGCTTGCAATGGATACCGTCGTTCGCGAGGGTCGAGTACCCCGACGCCATGTCGAGCGTCGACACCTCTTCGACGCCGAGCGTGATTGCCGGCACCGAGTCGAGCGGCGACGTGATGCCCATCTGGTGCGCGGCCCTCACGATGTTCTCGGCCCCGACGTCGAGGGCCAACTGCGCGAACACCACGTTCACCGAGTCTTGCGTCGCCGTCCACAGGTTCATGTAGCCTCCGCTGCCCTCGGCGTTCCGTACGCAATGGTCGGGCGAGATCCACAGCGGTGAGCAGAACGGCGATTGCCCTGAGTACACCTTGCCCGGGGGGATCCCGTTCTCGAACGCCGCGACGAGCGTGTAGGGCTTGAACGCGGAGCCGACCTGTCGGACACCGTGCCACGCCAGGTCGAGCTGATCGCGTTTGTAGTCCTTGCCGGAAAGCATCGCGCGGATCGCTCCGGTCGTCGCGTCGACCGAGACGAGCGAAACATCCGGACCGCCTTTCTTGGAGATGTTCGGACTCGCGTCGACGGCGTCTTGAGCATCCTGCTGCCATGCCGGGTCGAGCGTCGTGTAGATCTTCAGACCGCCCTGATACAGGGTGTGGAGTCGCTGCGCGTACGTCGTGCCGAACGCGTCGTACTCGTGGTTGTTCACGTCGAGGATCGACTGGGTCAAGAAGTGCACGAAGAACGGAGGAACCTTCTTCTTCGTCTGTCCGACATCCGGGACGAGGTCGATCGCTTGTTTTTTGGCCTTGTCGATCCGCTTCTGCGACACCCAGCCGAGCTCCGCCAGGTGGTCCAAGACGTCGTTTCGACGGTTCAGCGCGTGATCGGGATGGACGACGGGATCGTAGTAGCCGGGCGCCCGGATCAGCGCCGCGAGCAGCGCGGATTGCGTCAGGTCGAGCTTCTTCGCCGGCTCCCCGAAGTAGTACCGAGCCGCCGTTCCGATGCCGTAGACCCCGTTGCCCAGGTACACCTCGTTCAGGTACATCGCGAGGATCTGGTCCTTCGAGTACGTCTCCTCCAGCCGGATCGCCAGCGCCGCCTCCTGGAACTTGCGCGCGAAGGTCTGAGCCGTGTCCCCGATCACGGCCTGTTTCACGAGCTGCTGCGTGATCGTCGAACCGCCCTGGGTGATCTGTCCGGCCGCGAGGTTCGCGATGAGCGCGCGGATCACCGAGGGAACGTTCAACGCCCCGTGCTGGTAGAAGCCGTCGTCCTCGATCGCGAGCACCGATTCTCGTGCGATCGGTGCGATCTTGTCGAAGTGCACGATCTCCCGGTTCTCGTCGAGGTAGATCGTCTGCAGGACCGAGCCATCCTTCGCGTAGATCGTTGAGCGCTCGGGGAAGTGGGGCACCCGCGTGAAGTCCGCCCCTGCCTGGTCCAGTCGATCGTTCAGAGCGTTCGCTCCCATCCCGAGCACTCCGAACAGCGGCAGCAAGACGAGCGCCACGAGGGCGGCACCGACCGCCAACGTCGCGGTGATGAGTACCGGCAGGAGCGGCGCGATGGTTCGCCCGCGCGGCTCCAGCCTCGGAGCGGGGGACGGGGTCGTCGGACGGTGCCGAGGAGGGGCTTGCGTGGCCACGACCGGGCAAGGATACGCCCGGTCCCCGGGTACGATGAGGAACGTCCATGCGCCGCATCGGTTTCGTCATGCTCATGCTGCTCGCCGTCACGTCGCCGGCGACCGCGCGCGCCGAGGTCTCAGTCGCCGCCGAAGCCCCGAAGGTGCTCGTCGTCAAGGTCGATGGCTCCATCGACCGAACGGTCGCGTCGTACCTGCGCGAGTCGCTCGACGCTGCGGAAGCGGACGGTTCGACCGTGATCGTGCAGCTCGACACCGCCGGTACGCTCGATCAGGATGCGGTCGCGCTCGCGCAGCGCATCCACGACGCGACGGTACCGGTCATCGTGTGGGTGGGGCCCTCGCCGGCGAAGGCGGCGGGCGCGGGGGTGCTGTTCATGTACGCGTCGAGTGAGGCCGTCGTCGCTCCCGGTGCCGGTATCGGCCCGCTCGAGCCCCTCGACCTCACCCGGCCCGAGTCCGAGGGCATCGCGACGTCGGCCATCGCGAACCTCGTGAGCGGGTGGGCTCACGACTTCGGGAAGCCGAATCCCCTCGCCTTCCCGGCGGCGCCCCTCCCGGCGCAAGCCGCTATCGACAGGCACATCGCGCAGTTCGCTGCCGCGTCCATCCCCGACCTCCTGGACAAGCTCGATGGCACGATGGCGCCCACGACGGGGGGGAACGTGATCTTGCACACGAAGATCGCGCGGAGCCCGAGCGAGACTCCCGTGGACGTGCGTTTCACGGGTCTGGGTCCCGTCGACCGTGTCCTGCACGCGATGGCGTCGCCGGCCGCGATCTACGTCCTGCTCGTCCTCGGGTTCGCCGCGATCGCGTTCGAGCTGACGCAGCCCGGGTTCGGTTTCGCGGGGTTCAGCGGGATCGGCATGCTCGCGCTGGGTGTCTATGGGGTCACCGTGGTGCCCTTCTCATGGATCGGTCTCGGACTGCTCCTGCTCGGCATCGTCGGGATGGCGGCCGACGTCGTGCTGCGGCGCCTCGGTCCGTTGACGTTCGGGGGGCTGTTGGCGTTCGTCCTCGGATCGGTGCTCGCGTTCCGAGCGGTGGCGCCCCCGATCCGGATCTCGCCGTGGCTCATCGGGTTCTTCGCCGCGTCGAGCCTCCTCTACTACGGTTTCGCCCTGACGGTCGCGACGCAGTCCCGCGAGCGGATCACCTCGACGCAGCGCGGGCTCGTCGGGCTCGTCGGGGAAGCCCGGGGGGAGCTGAAGCCGGAGGGCCCGGTCTTCGTGAAGGGCGCGCTGTGGCGCGGTCGCAGCGGCGACGGCCCGATCCCCGCGGGCACCCGCGGTCGGGTCCGGGCCGTCGAGGGCCTCGTCTTGCGGGTCGAGCCCGACCCCGGTGACCCGGGTCGCGAGTTCCCCGAGCCTGACTGAGGGCCTTCCGCTTTCCATCCGTCCCGTGACCTGTGCCTTTTCGGTCGCGGACGCATGGGATGTGAAACGAACCGAATCCCCACGACGTCCAGATACGAAATCCCTTTGAGAGACGTCGGAGGTGACGCTCGCCGTGGCGGAGCGCGTTCGTGGGGATTGGACCCGGGGGTGGCAGTTCGACGCCGCCTGCAGAGGCGCGGACTCCACCTTGTTCTTCGCCCCGAATTACTTCGAGCGGCGAGAGGAGAAGGACGCTCGTGAGGCACGCGCCAAGGTGTTCTGCCGACGCTGCCCGGTGCGGGAGCAATGCCTCGACTTCGCCCTGCGGGCCCGAGAGACGCACGGCATCTGGGGCGGGTTGAACGAGATGGAACGTCGACAGCTGCTCCGGCGTCGGCAGCTCGCCGCCGGTTGACCTCGGGCGGCGCGCTTCGAAGACCCCGCCCTCGGGCACTTCCGTCTGACAGAATCTCCGGATGATCGAGGAGCGTCTCACGGAGCTCGGGATCGAGCTCCCTTCGGCGCCGGCGGCGATCGCCGCTTACATCCCCGTGCGGGTGGTCGGCCGACTCGCGTACGTGTCTGGGCAGGTGCCGCTCGTGGACGGGCAACCGCTGCACCCGGGCAAGGTTGGCGACACCGTGACGATCGAGCAAGGCGCGGAGGCCGCGAGGAGGTGCGCGCTCCAGGCGCTCTCAGCACTTCGGGCGGCGCTCGGCTCGCTCGACGTTGTGACGGGGATCGTGCAGGTCACGGCGTTCGTCGCGAGTGGCACCGGGTTCACCGACCAGCCGAAGGTCGCGAACGGCGCGAGTGAGTTGCTCGTCGAGGTCTTCGACGAGGCGGGGAGGCACTCGCGCGTCGCAGTCGGGGTTGCCGAGCTGCCCCTAGGCGTCCCGGTCGAGCTCGCCGTGATCGCCGAGCTCTAATCCGGCGGATCGACCGCACCGATGTCTCGCGCCACTCGCACGTCGACTTCGCGCCGTGTGATCCCTCGCGAGTCGAGGTGCTCGAGCAGCGGCAGCGCGAACCTGCGCGACGTCCCGAGGGCCTCGCGGAATGCGCTGACCGTGATCCCGCTCGCGCCGGCAGCTTCGACCGCCTCGCGGCCGCGCGTCACGAATCCCGGTGTCATAACGAGCTCGCGCGAGACGCGCACCAAGAGCTCAGCCCGCAGGGCCGCGCCGATGGTGTCGCGCCCGACGCCGGTGGCGAGGAGCTCGGCGACGGTCGGCGGTGTGGGTTCACCGGCTGCAACGGTCTGCACGAGCCGGTGCACATCGTCGCTCGTCTCGGTCGCGACCTGATGCGTCGGTCGGCGCAGGGACGCGCCTTCGCGCACGATCTCGCCCCGTCTCTCCAGGTCGGCGAGCACGGCTTCGACGAGACCGGGGTCGGGGGTCGTCCCCGACCGAGCGAGGTGCGCGGCAAGCATCTCGCGGACGACGGCCACATCCTCGCCGGGGGCGAGCGGATGCTGGTCATGGAAATGCGACACGGCTGCCACGAGCGGGGCTTCGGTGGCCGAGCGAAGTTCCTGGGTCACCCACCACGCCCCGATCCGAGCCGCGCCCGACACATCGCTCGGCGTGATGCCGGTGAGGAGTTTGACCCGCGACGCGTGGATCGCTCCACGCTCGGCGACGAGCAGCATCGGGAGCTCCTCGCGCGATGCTCGCTCACGTGCTGCGAGCCGCGCATCGGCACCGGCGCCCGGCCGCGTCGGCGGGTTCGGGTCCAAGACCACACCGCCGGCGACCGTTGCTCGGCGACCGGCCTCGCGGATGACGAAGCGATCGTGCACGTCGAGCACGAGCGGGGCCGAGAGTCGGATGCGAACGTACGCGCCCTCCTCCGGATCGAGCTGCGATCGGCCGTAGAGGCGGATCCGGACGTCGCGCTCGGCCGAGCCTGCGTAGAGCTTGAAGGCGCCACGCGCGGTCAGGGGTCGCTCGAGACCGCGGAGGGGACGGAGTCGTGCCTCGAACACCCGCGTCGGTCGCCAGTCGCCCGGCAGGCCGAGAACGTCGCCGCGCTCGAGGTGGGCGCGGTCGATCCCGGTGAGGTTCGCCGCCACGCGTGAAACCGGCCGCGCGACCTGGATGGCTCGCTTGTGTGTCTGCAGGCCGCGGACGCGCGCCCGTCCGCCCTTCGGGTAGATCTCGACCTCGTCGCCGACCGAGACGCGTCCACCGACGAGCGTCCCGGTGATGACCGTGCCGGCGCCCTTGATCGTGAAGATCCGGTCGACGAACTGCCGGGGCCGGCCGTCCTCCTCGGTCGCCGGAGCGGCGGCGATCATCGCGTCGAGCTCGCGAGCCAGCTCGTCGAGCCCCTCGCCGGTGCGCGTGGAGCACGCGACGATGGCGGCGGCCTCGAGCGCGGTCCCGCGAAGCCGCGCCGCCACGTCTGCTCGCGTGTCCTCGAGGCGCGTCTCATCGACCAGGTCGCGTTTCGTGAGCGCCACGACGGCGCCGTGCACACCGAGGAGGTCGATGATGCCGAGGTGCTCCTCGGACTGGGGCTTCCAGCCCTCGTCTGCCGCGACCACGAACAACACGAGTCGCACCGGACCGACCCCGGCCAGCATGTTGCGCACGAATCGCTCGTGTCCGGGTACGTCGACGAACCCGATCTCCACACCGGACGGGAGCTTCCCCCACGCGAATCCGAGGTCGATCGTGAGCCCGCGGCGCTGCTCCTCGGCCAGCCGGTCGGGGTCGATGCCCGTGAGACGGATAATGAGGCTCGACTTCCCGTGATCCACGTGGCCGGCGGTGGCCACGACGTGCAACGGGGGATCCGAGCTCGACGACGTGCCCGGCGAGCCGCCCTCATCCATCGTTGAGCTCGTCGCCCTCCAGGGCGTACTGGATCGCGCGCGCAAGGTCGGCGAGGGCATCGTCCGGGACCGTGCGGAGGTCGAACACGACACCCTTGTCGTTCACCCGACAGAAGACCGGCGGTGAGCCGGATCGCAGGCGGGCCGACATCACGTCCGGATCGGGCGCTCGGACCTCGACTCCGAACGATGGGAGCGAGTAGCCCGGCAACGAGCCGCCGCCCACGCTCGACTCGCACGCGATGACGTGCGCGCCCTCGAGGTCACCGTCGAGCGCCTGGGACAGCCGCGACGCGCGCCGGTGGATCTGGTCGGCGGACTCGCGCAGCATGCGCCATACGGGAAGCTCCGCCCTTCGCTCCGCCGCGTGGTCGGCCAGCACCGAGCCGAGCGCCGCCACCTGGATCTTGTCTACGCGCACGGCCCTCGCGATCGGGTGCCGGCGCAGCCCCTCGACCAGCTCGCGCCGGCCGAGCACGATGCCTGCCTGCGGACCGCCGAGCAGCTTGTCACCGCTGAAGACCACGAGGTCGGCGCCGTCGGCGAGGGCCTCGGTCGCGGCAGGTTCCTCCTGAGGCACGCCGGGATATCGCCCGAGCAATCCCGAGCCCAGGTCGTACATGAACGGGATGCCGGCCTTCATCGCGAGCGCCGCCAGCTCCGCGGCGCTCGGCTCCGCGGTGAAGCCCACGACGCGATAGTTGCTCGGGTGCACCTTGAGGATCAGGCCGGTCTCGTCCGAGAGCGCCTTGCGGAAGTCCGCGGCGCGCGTGCGGTTCGTTGTGCCGACCTCGACGAGGCGCGCGCCGGAGGCGGCCAAGATGTCCGGGATCCGGAACTCTCCCCCGATCTCGATGAGTTCGCCGCGGGAGACGAGGACCTGTTTGCCGCGCGCGAGCGCCGCGAGCGCGAGCAACACGCCGGCAGCGCCGTTGTTCACGACGAGCGCGGCTTCGGCGCCGGTGAGCGCGGTGAGCATGAGTTCGACTCGCGCCGTGCGTCGGCCGCGAGCGCCCGATGCGCGCTCGACCTCGAGGTCGCTATAGCCGAGGGCCGCCCGCTCCGCGGCTCGCGCCGCGCGTTCGGAGAGCGGCGCCCGGCCGAGCCCAGTGTGCAGGATGACGCCGGTCGCGTTGATCACCGATGTGAGACCAGTGGCGGCGTAGGACGCCAGCGCGGCGGCGCGGGCGAGGATCTCGTCCCGGTCGGGAGGCGATGCACCCGACTCGGCGGCCGCACGCACCTCATCGAGAGTGAGCTGCAACGTGCGCTTCAGGAGGGATCGCCCGAACGTCGCGCTCGCCCGCTTGCCAGGCTCGGAGCGGAGCAGCGCATCGACCGATGGCACGGCGCGGCGAGGCTCGGACGTGGCCGTCATGAGGTCCTGAGCCTAGCGGCGACGCGGATGGGCGGCATCTCCCTCCGCGTGGCAGGATAGGCGCGGATGGATACCGAAGAGCGCGCCGTCTTCTCCTCCGCGGCCGAGCACTGGATGGTGCGCGGCGGCGGGATCGACATCGAGATCGCCTCCCCGAAGAGCCTGCGCACCGAGGAGATGATCCTCAACATCGGGCCGCAGCATCCCTCGACGCACGGGGTGTTGCGCATCGTGCTCGAGCTCGACGGCGAGGTCATCACCCGCGCCGAACCGGTGATCGGCTACATGCACCGAGCCGCCGAGAAGATCTCCGAGTACCGCGATGCCCGGCAGGTGCTGGTGCTCATGAACCGTCACGACTGGCTGTCGGCGTTCAACAACGAGCTCGGCTGGACGATCGCGGTGGAGCGCCTCGCCGGCATCGAGGTGCCGGAACGGGCGCAGTGGATCCGAACGATGATGGCCGAGTGGAACCGCATCCTGAACCACCTGATGTTCATGGGCTCGTACCCGCTCGAGCTGGGCGCCATGACCCCGATCTTCTACGCCTTCATCGAGCGCGAGATGATCCAAGCGCTCATGGAGTCCGCGACCGGCGCGCGGATGCACCACTCGTACGCGCGCGTCGGGGGGCTGAAGGACGACCTGCCGCGCGGGTTCTTGAAACAGTCGGCCGAGGTCCTGAAGCACGTCCGGAAGAAGCTCATCGACTACGACCACCTCGTGATGGGCAACGAGATCATCTACGCGCGGACGAAGGGCATCGGCGTGATCCCGCGGGACATGGCGATCGGCTATGGGTGCTCGGGTCCCGTCCTCCACGCCTCGGGCGTGGCGATGGATCCACGCAAGGACGAGCCGTACGAGAAGTACGACGAGGTCGAGTTCCAGGTGCCGGTGGGACGCAACGGCGACTCGTTCGACCGGTTGTGGGTGCTCGTCCAGCGGATGCATGAGTCGTGCAAGATCATCGAGCAGTGCATGGAGAAGCTCCCCGCCGGCGACTTCCGCACGCCGAAGTTGCCGAAGAGCCTCAACCTCGAGGGCGAGATCTACGTACGGACCGAGAACCCGCTCGGGCTCATGGGCTACTACCTCGTCGGCAACGGGAAGAAACAGCCATACCGCTTGAAGATGCGCACGGCGTCCTTCTCCAACGTGTCGGTCCTGCCCGCGATGCTGCCGGGCAACCTCGTGCCGGATCTCATCGCGATCCTCGGGTCGGTCTTCTTCGTCGTCGGCGACGTCGACCGTTAGGTCGACGTCGTTCCACCGGTCGGGGCCGGACCGGAGCGTGTCCCATGGGCCGAGATCCACGACGGAGCGGGAAGTCCCGGCGTCGCGAGGAGGAGCCAACGCAGAGCGCCGAGGCCCGCCGGGTCGATGAGGATGCCCGCCACGCCCCGGCTCTCCCATGCGCCGACCGCCTCTCGGCTCTTGCCGGTTTGGAGCGCGTCGGTTTGGCGGCGGAGCTGCCCCTCGTTCCACCCTTCGAACCCGAGCGCGAGGAGCGCGTCTCGCTGGGTCACGAGACCAACGAACTCGAGGCCGCGTTGCTCGGCCCGGTGCGCGATCGTCCCGAAGTCGACCCCCGCGGTGATGTCCGCGGTGCCGGGGTTGGACAGCACATCGGCGTGCACGCGATGGGACCGATATCCGTGCACCGTCCCCGATGCCCTCGGGCCCTCCGGTCCGTAGTCCATGAACAACACGTAGCCACGCTGGAGCCGACCGGCCAGGTCGTCGACGAGTCGCAGGGCCTCGACGGGCACGATGATCTCGTCGCCGTCCGGGTGGCCCGTGGTCCACGCGAGGAGCTCGTCGTCGCACGGCGCTTCCATTTCCTGGAATCCGTCGCCGGCAATGCCGACCCTGACCTCGACCGGCCCGTCATCTCCCCCGCGGATCCGTCGGAATGGCAGGTTATCGAGGAGCTCGTTCGCGAACACGCAGACCCCGTCCGCGAGCGGGATGTCCTCGATGCGCTCGCCGACGCGCAGGTCGAGCTCACGGAGTCGCTCCCGCGCGCCGGAGCTGCGCTCGAGCGCCTCGTACGCGAACGGCGGTGTTCCCGCCTCGCGCGCGCCCTCCAGGAGCTGCAGGGCGAGCGTTCCGTCCCCCGCTCCCAGCTCGACGATCGGGAACGGGTCGGGATCGCCGAGCCCCGAGCACAACTCGCCGAGCGCGAACCGCAGCAGGTCGGCGAACACCGGATGCACGTGCGGGCTCGTGACGAAGTGACCCTCCTCGCCGACGGGGGGCAGCTCGTAGAACCCGCCCGGGCCGTAGAGCGCGTGCTCCATGAAGTCGGCGAAGGTGATGGGTCCGTGATCGGCGATCGCGGCTCGGATCCGATCGGCGGGCGTCTCGATCATCAACCAAGCCTAGTCGGCGGCCTGCCTTCGACCCGGTCCTGCCACAATGCGCCACATGGGAGGAGCCATCCGCAAGGCGGCATCGGTGATCGCGGCTCGCGAGGTCGAGGACGGATTCGAGGTGCTCGTGCTCGAGCGGAGCGCCGACAGCCGGTTCCTGCCCGGGTACGTCGCGTTCCCTGGAGGGGCGGCCGATGACGGGGACGCCGCGCTCGCGGAGCAGTGGTTCGGCTCCGTCGAAGAAGCCGCGCGGGCGTGCGCCGTGCGGGAGCTCCTCGAGGAGGTGGGGCTCGCGCTCACGGCGAAGGGTCTGGGGTCCTCCGACGCGCGGGGGATCGAGGCCGTTGCCTCCGCCCCACCGAGCGCCGGTCAGCTCAGTCCGATCGCGCACTGGATCGCCCCGCCCGATATCCCCGTCCGCTTCGACGCAAGGTACTTCGCGGTCGAGGCGACAGACGGCGTCGAGCCGCGCCCCGACGGCATCGAAGCCGCGCGTGCGTGGTGGAGTTCTCCCCGCTCGTTGCTCGAGGATTGGCGGCAGGAGGGACGCAAGCTCTACTGGCCGACCCTCTTCACGATGCGAGCGATGGCCGAGTGCGACTCGGTGGCCGAGCTGCTCGATCTGCGCATCGCAACGCGCGAGCCCGACGAGGACGAGCTGGGCCGCCTACCACGGTCCACGTTCTGGCAGGGGTGACGTCGATGCGCATCGTCCGAGTGCTCGCCCCCAACCCCGGCATCCGAGAGCTCGAGGGCACGAACACGTGGATCGTCGGTGATGCGCCCGCGATCGTCATCGATCCCGGTCCGGTGGACGACGCCCAC
>Ga0307284_10000249_pt1 | contig 11070 bp, 8 predicted proteins | sample ER_DNA_123_FD_194480 | JGI IMG/M metagenome (GOLD analysis project Ga0307284, IMG submission 194480) | Bulk soil microbial communities from the East River watershed near Crested Butte, Colorado, United States - ER_DNA_123 | ecosystem: Environmental > Terrestrial > Soil > Floodplain | place: USA... | reverse complement strand
CCGCGCCGACCCCTTCGCCGCGCGAAGGGACCTGATCGATCGCGGGCGCGACGATGACGACTGCGATCGCGATGACCACGAACGTCACGACGAGCCCCGGCAGTAGGGGACTCCGATGCCGCTCCGGTGGCGTCCAACGCTCGCGCGGCGGAAGGGGAATCCGTCCGACTTCACCCTGAAGCCGGTCGACCACTGGACGTTCGTACGGATTCATCGGACCTCCAGGCGCTTGCGAAGCTTCGCCAGGCCCTGGGCGGTGTGCGCCGCGACGGTCCCGCGCGCGATCCCGAGAGCGGCCGCGGTCTCCTCCTGCGAGAGGCCCACCAGATAGCGCGCAGCCAGCACCTGCCGCTGGCGCATCGGCAGCCGTCGCATCTCGCTCAAGAGCTCCGCGCCTTCGCCGTCCATCTCGGTCGTGCGATGAAGCAGGGAGAGTGGCGCAAAGATCGCGGAACGAATGCGCTGGCTACGCCACCGCCGCAATCCAACGACAAAGAGCCACCCTTCCGGACGAACAATTTCGTCCTGGCGCGTGAGCGCCTTCTCGAACGCGTCGTGTAGCGCGTCTTCGGCCTCGTCGGGTCGAGCTCCGGCGGCGACGAGGGCGCGAAAGACTCGCGGAAAGCAGTCCTCATAGACCTGTTGCCATTCGGATCGATCCAACCTGGCCCCTAACGCGCTTCCACCTATGAAGAGGGCTGGGGGGCCGGTTCCGCTTAGTCGCATCGTCTGGCCGAGGCTAGCGAGCCGCACCAAGCCGACGGGGTCGGCGCCTCCTATGGGGCGGAGGTGGGCGGCGGCGCGATGCGCGACTCCATGACGATCGTTCCGTGCTTTCCCCATGGACTGTCGTCGAGGGTGACCGCGCAGCGGTCGAAGCCCGCGACCTCGGTGTTGATCGGCACGACCTGCACGTCGCGTCCGTCGGGGGTGAAGGTCGCGGCACGCGCCCAGGTGCTGTCCGGGCTCACGAGCCACACCGTCAGGACCTTGCCGGCCGGAACGCGCGGCAGATCATGGAACAGCACGAACGGCTGCTTTCCGTCGGCCCGCGGGTCGAAGAGCGTTCCGCCGGACCCCGCGAAGTCCTCGTTACCGACCATGTACCAAACGCGGCCGCCCTGACGAAGGCTGTCAACGACGAGTCCGTAACTGTCGCGCTCCGCGGTCATGGCGCTGAGCTGCCGGTACGCGCCCAGATCCGCCGCCGCGAGCACGAGGACAGCCGACGCCAGGCCGGCCACGAGGACGGGCCAAACCCGAACGCGTCCAGGCGCCCAGCCTGGGCGGACCTTCTCGGGTCCGCGTGTTTCGACACGTGCGGCGGAAAGGACCTGCGCGCGAAGCGCTGTCCGCGGCTCGCGGAGCGCCACGCTATCGGGGAGCGCCGCCACCACGTCGGCGAGCATCGCCGCCTCGGCTCGGCACGACTGGCAGGTCGCAAGGTGCGCCGCCACCGCCTCGGCGCTGGCATGGTCCAGGGCGCCGAGCGCGTAGGCCTCGAGATCGTCGAGGACGTGTTCGGTCATCGAGTCCGCTCCAGCGCGCGACGCATCTTCTGCAGGCCGATGCGCATGCGGCCTTTCACCGTCCCCAGCGGGACGCCCATGAGCTCCGAGAGCTCCACGTGCGTGTAGCCGCCGAAGTACGCGAGCTCGATCGTCCGGCGCTGCGCCTGGGGCAACGTTTCAAGGACCTCGCGCACGGTCCGGTTTTCAACGTTCTTTTCGGCGGAGAGCGCCGTGTCTTCATCGCTGGGCTGGGATTCGGCCATCTCGAGCGGCGCCGGCCGGAACGTGGTCTTGCGGCGGAGGATGTCGACGGCGCGATGGTGGACGATCGAAAGGAGCCAGGCGCGCGGGTTGCCCCGGTCGCGGCGGTAGCTGCCGGCGCCCCGCCATGCCGAGAGGAACGCGTCCTGGACGACGTCTTCCGCGGCTTCGCTCTCGCCGAGGATCCGATAGGCCAGGGAGTACGCGAGGCGCCCATAGCGGTCGTACAGCGTGGCGAGGGCGCTCAAGTCCCGCGCGGCGAGCGAAGCCAGGAGGGCGTCGTCGGGCGGCTGCTGTTCAGGCACTATGAAAAATGTACGGTCGACGGACAGGAGCGGATGTAACTGGGGGGTGGGGGAAAAGAAAGCGTCCCGAGCGACCTGCCTCCGTGCCCGACCGCAGCTTCAAAGCTCTGCGGCCTGGCCGTGGAGCCGATCCTCGATATCCTCTCGGACCGCCTTTGATGCTATCTCCGGTTGCGCTCCCGGGAAACGATTTCCTTGATGGAATCTCGGACTCGTTTCCTTTGACAGACCCCTCGGGACGAGGTGAACCATACGGTGTGCTCCGATGCCGAGCAATCAACTTATCCACCAAATCGAGACCTCGGCCTCGGATGTTGTCCACGAATTCAGATGCTTATCCACGGCGAATCAACAGTCCGCTTCCTTCATACGATGGAGATGATGTCCGACCCGATCCTTGACCCGCTGAATCCCGAGCAGCGCGTCGCCGTGACCCACGGCGACGGGCCACTGCTGATCCTTGCCGGCGCGGGATCGGGAAAGACCCGCGTACTGACACACCGCGTCGCGTACCTGATCCGCGACCTGGCTGTGCCCGCGAAAGCGATCCTGGCGGTGACCTTCACCAACAAGGCCGCGAAGGAGATGCGCGAGCGGCTCGACCGCTTGGTTGGAAAGGAGCGCCTGGCCGAGCTCACGGTCGGGACGTTCCACGGGTTCTGCGCTCGCCTCCTCCGGCGCGAGGGGCCGGTCGTCGGGATCGACCGTTCGTTCGCCATCTACGACGAGGCCGACCAGCGTGCGGTGCTGCGCCAGGCCATGGCCGAGACCAACGCGAGCGAGAAGGTCTTCGCGCCTGGCGCCATCTCCAACGTGATCTCGAGCGCGAAGAACGAGCTCAAGGGACCGGCCGACCTCACGGCGAACCCGAAGGGCCAGCTCGACCGGATCGCGGCGATCGTCTGGAAGCGCTACGACGAGCTCCTCCGTGAGAACAACGCGGTCGACTTCGACGACCTCTTGCTCCTCGCGTGCCGTGTCTTCGAGACGAGCGACGGCGCGCTCGAGCAATGGCAGGACCGCTATCAGCACATCTTGGTGGACGAGTACCAGGACACCAACCGCGCCCAGTACGTCCTGCTCCGCTACCTCGCGGGTTTCAAGCAGAACCTCGCGGTCGTCGGCGACGACGACCAGTCGGTCTTCAGCTGGCGCGGCGCCGATGTTCGCAACATCCTCGACTTCGAGCGCGATTACCCGAACGCCAAGGTGGTCAAGCTCGAGCAGAACTACCGGTCGACGCAGCGCATCCTCGACGCGGCGCATTCGGTCGTCCGAAACAACGCGGCGCGCAAGGAGAAGAAGCTCTGGACGGACCGGCACGGGGGCAGCGACATCGTCGTGATGCAGGCGTACGACGAGTCGCACGAGGCCGAGCTCGTGGCGCGTGAGATCGAGCGGCTGCAGCGTGAGGGCGAAGCGCACGGCACGCGCGACGTCGCCGTGCTCTACCGCACGAACGCGCAGTCGCGAGCGATCGAGGACACGTTCCGGGCGTTCGGTCTCGCCTACCAGATCGTCGGCGGGGTGTCTTTCTACCAGCGACGTGAGGTGAAGGACACGCTCGCGTACCTGCGCCTCATCGGGAATCCGCACGACGCGTTCGCGCTTGCGCGCGTGCTCAACACTCCGCCGCGCGGTCTCGGCGACAAGACACGCGCCGCCCTCCTCGCGACCGCGCGAGAGCACGAGATCAGCGTCGGGGAGGCGCTCGAGAAGGCTCACCTCATCACGACCATCCAGCGGCGCCAGCAGGATGCGCTCATCGCGTTCGGCAAGGTGATGACGAGGCTGCGCGCGTCGGCGGAACAGCTTGCGCTTCCAGGCCTCATCGACGAGGTCGTCGTGCTCACGGGCTACGAGACGTACCTAAAGGACGGGACGGAAGAGGGCGAGGAGCGCTGGGCGAACGTGCAGGAGCTGCGCACGCTCGCCGAGGACTACATCGCGCTGCCCCAGGAGGAGCAGCTACCGCGCTTCCTCGAGGAGATCGCGCTCGTTTCGGATGTCGACGAGTACCAGGACGCCAAGCCCGCCGCGACGCTGATCACGATGCATGCGGTCAAAGGCCTCGAGTTCCCCGTCGTGTTCATGACAGGCATGGAGGAGGGCGTGTTTCCGCACATACGGGCCATCGACAGCGGGAAGGAGTCGGAGCTCGAAGAGGAACGGCGGCTGTGCTACGTGGGCATCACGCGCGCGAAGGACCGCGCGTATCTGACCTACGCGCGGCGGCGATCGCTGTTCGGCCGCACCAACATGAATCCACCGTCGCGCTTTCTGATGGAGCTGCCGAGCGAAGGCGTCGAGCTGCGCGGAAACATCGAGACCGAGGAGCGCGACTCGTGGGCCGAGCTTGATTGGGAGCGCGATCGCACTCGCTACGAGGAGCGCAAGCAGGCGCGCCGGGATGCGATGCTCGCGGGTCTCCCCGCGGCATGGAGTGGTCGCGCGACGAAGCAGCGCACCGCGGTCGCGTCCGACACGCAATTTCGCGCCGGCGACCGCGTGCTCCATCCGTCGCTTGGCGAGGGGATGGTCGTGTCGAGTGTCGCGCGCGACGACGATGAAGAGGTCACCGTCGCGTTTCCCGACAAGGGCGTGAAGAAACTCATGGCGAGCTTCGCAAAACTTTCGCGAGGCGATGGCCCGCTCGGTCGCTAAGGGCTCAATCGGCACGCTGCTTGCCCGCATTCGGGCATGGCGCAGGTTGGGGGAGCCATCCGTCGGGGGCCGCCGCGTTTGGAGGTCCGTCTCCCGTTAACGGGTTCTTCCGATATCGCTTTTGGTATCGTTCTCCGAAAGCCACGCCGGCGCCGTCGCAAGCGCAGCGCCGTTCGTCGATGGACGTCAATGGTGACCACCGCGGCCTGCTGCGTCATCGCCGCAGTCCTCCCCATATGGACCGTCATCGCAGCGCCGGAGCTCGAGCGCCTCGGAGCGGTGGCGCTTGCGAAGCCGCAGATCCCGATCGTCGCGACGGCCGCTACGGTTCCGCCCGAACGTGCGGTTCTTGTCGCACGCGGCGCGCCGGTCACCGCCCTCCGTAAGGACCCGCCCGGGCTCCAGGTCCATGCGGTCGCGCCGGGCGAGACGCTTCTTTCGATCGCCGCGACCTACGCGATCACGCCGCAGACGCTCGCATACAACAACGGGATCAAGGACGCGGCTGAGGTGCGCGCGGGTCAGTCTCTCGTGATCCCGCCGATCGACGCCGCGATTCACGTCGTTCGCGATGGCGAGACCCTGGCGGACGTCGCCGCGATCTTCGCTGCCGACCCCGACACCGTCCGGGAGCTCAACAGCGTCGCGTTCGAGCCATCCGACATAGCCGTGGGCCGCGTCCTGCTCGTCCCAGTGCCCGAGGGTCGCTACCCGGGATTTCGCTTGGCCGTGAGCGAGGCGCCTCGCGTGTTCGCGCCGCGCATCCGATGGCCGACCGACGGGATCGTGACGCAGCTCTTCGCGGGCGCACACACCGGCATCGACATCGCCGCGCCGTATGGTTGGCCCGTCATCGCGAGCGATTCCGGGACGGTCACGTGGGTCGGCTGGCGGGGCAGCGGAGGACTCGCGGTCTGCATCCTGCTCGACTGGGGCCTTGAGGTCTGCGATTACCACCTCTCGGGGACGAACGTGGAGCTCGGCGAGCGCGTCGTCGTCGGCCAGCGCATCGCCTCGGTCGGGTCGAGCGGCGTTTCGACGGGGCCCCACGTGCACTGGGAAGCGCGCACGAACGGCGTGCTCGTCGATCCGATGACGTACGCCCCGATGGGCCCGACCGTGGTCAGGGTCGGAGGCGCGACCGGCCGCTCCTCACCCGACCGTCCCTAGGCGAGCGCCAAGCTCCACGTCCGGCCCCCGTCGTCGGTCCGCCAGATTCGAGCCCCGCCAAGCCCTGCCGATCCGAGAAAGTCAGAGCGCGTCGTCACCCAGCCGTGGGTCGGATCGGCGAACCAGACGGAAACGACGTCTTCGCTCGGCAAACCCGGTACGCACGACCACGTCTCGCCGCCGTCGGCGGTCGCGAGCAATCCCGCGAGGTTGAACCCCGAAACGCCGCCGACTCCGCGCTTCAGTCCGATCCAGCCATGCCGCGCGTCAGCGAAAAACGGATCGCCCAAGAACCCACCGCAACCTAGGGCTGCCCACCAGCCCGACGTTGCTGTCTCGTGGACGGTGAAAAGACGCCCGCTCGCGACGCTGAATAGTCCGTACTTATTGCAGGAGCTCGCGGTGCAGTAGCCCCCGGCGCCGGCGAGCGCGATGGCAACGTCGAGGTTTGGGACCGCCAGCCCCCAGATTTCCTCCCCCGCTATCTGCCGAGACCAAGTCAGGCCGCCGTCCGCAGTGGCCATCGCGTCAACGTTGGAGCCATTCTCGTCGGCTCGGAGGAGACCCCAGCCGTGGGTCCGATCGACAAAGTGCAGATCCGACATCGCCGTGTCGGCGAGCACGGTTCGCCACGAGTTACCGCCGTCCGCTGTCGCGAGGAGGTTGAAGCACGGCTTGCCGGTCTCGCAGGGGGCAGGCCTATTCCGTTCGAGGATCCACCCGGTCGTCGCGTCGACGAACTGGACGTCCTTGATCGCGCTGCCGCCCGCCGGCGCGATGCTCATGACGCGGACACTCGTCCAGCTGCGTCCGCCGTCTCTGGTGCGGAACAGGATGTCGCGGCACCGCGGACTGTTGGCGGGCGCCGCGGCATCGCACCCAACGCTTTGGATGCCGCGATTCGCGAAGCCGAGCAGCCAGCCGTTCTGTGCATCCACGAACTGAAGCTCGGCCGCGTAGGTGACCTCGGCCGGCAGATCGAGCGCTGTCCACTTCCGGCCACCGTCCGCAGTCTGGAAGAGCGCTCTTCCGTCGGTCCACCGCGCCGCTATCCAGCCGAGCTGGGTCCCGCCGAAAGCCTGAGCCATCACCTCAAAACCCCGGGCTGGATCCGAGGTGGAGACCTTCAGCGCGCAGTCGGGGGTGATCGGATCAACGCGCACGATGAAGCCCTCGCCGGGAGTCCCGGATCCCTCGGAGACGGTCACCATCCGCTCCGCCTTGCCCCATTGGGCAGTGGCCAGACCGGACCCGCACATGCGCCACCCCTGGCTCGTGAGAGACCCGTTCACGGTTCCGCGCGCATTGCGGTTGTTTTGGTCGCCACAGTCGAAGCGCCATTGCTGCGCGTCGACCACGAGGACGGAGCAGTCCGCGGGCGGGCTGAACGGCGGGCCCGAAATTGGCGCCACGGGGGCCGGCGGTGGTGTCGAGGGGAGCGCGGTCGCCGGCGGCGGTGAGGATTCGCTCGGCGCAGGCGCAATGGCTGTCGGACCGCAGGCTGTCAGCACAGACAGCAATCCGATCGCAAGGCGTCGTCCGCTGGTCCGCATGACCGAAACGTAGAGAAGCGAACCGAGCTGCGCGCCTGACTGGTGGCGCCTAACTCATACGCGCGGGATAGGACCTCCTGACGTCCCACGCCGCTGGATATCGAGCGGACCCGCGCGGACGCGATCGACGCGAACCAGAACACCGACGCCGTGGCGCTCCTTGTCGGTGTCCTTCTCCACCTGGAGCACGCGGTCCCAAATCCGCTGCGTGAGGTCGGGATCGTCAACGACCCGCGCCTCGCCGTAAAAGCGGAGCGTGCGCTTGTCCCGCGTGGTATTGCGAACGAGTACGGCGACCTTCGGATTTGTCGCGAGCGCGCCATACGTCTCACGCTTTGCGCGCTCCCACCAAGCGAGATGATCCTTGTCCCAGACCATGAGGCTTCCCTTCAACGCAACGTCGGGCTGATCGCCGTTGGCTGTCGCCACGAGGCCTGTCGTGAGTCCCCGTTCGTGATCGATCCGCGCGTTGTCCACGATCTCGGAAAAGGGCAGAAGATCGATGTCCGTCACGGGTGGGACCGGTGGAGCGGAAGCCATCCTGCCCGACGCTAACACCGCGCCATCAAGGGACAATTCCTGCATGCCCGCCTCATCCAAGGAGCAGCGCGTCGCCGAGCTGCGCGAGAAGATCGAGAAGGCGAACTACGAGTACCACGTCTTGGACCGGCCGACGATCGCCGACGAGGCGTACGACGCCCTCATGCGCGAGCTTCAGTCGCTCGAGGCCGCGCACCCTGAGCTCGTCACCGCCGAATCGCCCACGCAGCGCGTCGGTGCACCGGCGTCGACTCGATTCGCGCCCGTGCAGCACGCCGCGCCCATGCTCTCCCTGTCGAACGCCTTCAATGAAGAGGAGCTTCGCGCCTTCGACCAGCGCGTCCGCAAGCTCCTCGGGCGCGATGAGGTCGACTACGTCTGCGAGCTGAAGATCGATGGCCTCGCGATGAACCTCACCTATGTCGATGGGAAATTCGTGCAGGGGGCGACGCGCGGCGACGGGCTCGTCGGCGAGGACGTGACGGGCAATCTGCGGACGATCAAGTCGGTGCCGCTCTCACTCCGGGACCCGGTGAAGGGCCGGGTCGACGTCCGCGGCGAGGTCTATCTCCCGACCGCGTCGTTCGACGCGACGAACAAGGAGCGCGCCGAGCGCGGCGAGCCGCTCTTTGCCAATCCGCGCAACGCGGCGGCGGGTGCCGTGCGGCAACTCGACCCCAAGGCCACCGCGAAGCGGAACCTCGCGATGTGGTCGTACAGCGCCGCGGGTCTGGAGGTCGCATCGCAGAAGGACCTCCTGGAAGGGCTCCAGAAGCTCGGCCTGCGGGTAAACCCGCACTGGCGGACGGCGAAGACCCTCGACGAGGTGATCCGCTTCATCGAGGAATGGAAGGAGAAGCGCCACGCGCTCGACTACGGGACGGATGGGGTGGTGGTGAAGGTCGACCGGATCGCGGATCAGGAACGATTGGGTTACGTCGCGCGCAGCCCGCGGTGGGCGACCGCGTTCAAGTTCCCTGCGGAGCAGGCGACGACGACGATCGAGGACATCCTCGTGTACGTCGGTCGCATGGGCACGCTCACGCCGGTCGCCGCTCTCGCGCCGGTGCTCGTCGGTGGCACGACCGTGAAACGCGCAACGCTGCACAACCTCGACGAGATACGCAGGCTCGATGTCCGCAAAGGCGATCGCGTGATCATCCAGCGCGCCGGAGATGTGATCCCCGAGGTCGTGCGCGTCGAGACCGATGCCCGCGAGAAAGGAAAGACCTATCCCGAGTTCGACATGCCCGCGAAGTGCCCCGTCTGCGGGGGTGACGTGATCCATCCCGAGGGCGAGGTCGCGTACTACTGCGGGAATCCGGCATGCCCCGCCAAGACCGGACAGCGCATCGGCTATTTCGTCTCGCGGGGAGCGATGGACATCGAAGGACTCGGCTGGAAGACGATCGAGGCGCTGATGGAGGTCGGGCTCGTACGCGATCCCTCGGACATCTTCGATCTGACCGTCGAGAAGCTCCTGACGGTGGAACGCTTTGCCGAAAAGAGCGCGACGAACATCTACGAGCGCATCCAGGCCGCGAAGCGGCGTCCGCTATCGCGCATCCTGCTGGCGCTCGGCATCCGCCACGTCGGCGACTCGACTGCGGACGACCTCGCGCGATGGATCGCGACGCGACTCCCCAGGGACGCCGACCTCGGCGCCGTGTTCGAAGTCCTGCGGTCCGTTTCGGTGGACGAGCTTCAGTCGATCGAGGGGGTCGGGGGTGTTGTCGCCGAGAGCATCACGGAGTACTTCGCGCGTCCCGAGGAGCAGGAGTTCCTGGACAAGCTCGTGCGGGCCGGGATCACGCCGCTGATGCCCACGCCGCGTCCCGCGGCTGTCGCGGGACCGTTTGCGGGGAAGACCGTCGTCTTCACCGGGACGCTCGAGCGCCGTTCGCGCGAAGACGCCGAGGCTCTCGTGCGTTCGCTCGGCGGAAAGATCACCGGATCGGTCAGCGCGAAGACCGACCTCGTCGTGGCCGGTCCCGGTGCGGGATCAAAGCTCGAAAAGGCCAACAAAATCGGTGTCAGAGTCGTAGACGAGGACACCTTCGACGGTATGCTGCCCTAGCTCTCGCGAAGGGAAAGGGGCCACATGTACCAAGCGCCGACGCAAATCCGGCCTCCGGCGGGCCCGATCGCACCCCAACCCGCGGCCCCGGAAATCCCGCTCCCGCCCGAGCCGCAGACGCTCGAGCAGACGGGCCTCACCCTCGGGTTCCTTTCCGACCTCGCGCTGAAGACGCTCTACCTCCGCGGCCAGATGACCATGGCGGAGATCGCGAGTTCGCTCGGTCTACCGATGCAGAACATCACCGAGCGCGTCATGGACTTCCTCAAGACCGAACGACTCGTCGAGATCCGCGGCGGTGCGGGCCTTTCGCAGGCCAACTACCAGTTCGTGATCATCGATCGCGGCTCCGAAAAGGCGCAGGAAGCCCTCGCCCGTAGCCAGTACGTCGGCAAGGCCCCCGTTCCGCTGCAGATGTACATCCAGGCCGTTCAGCGCCAGTCGATCGCGAACCTGCACGTGACGCAGGACGATCTGGTGCGCGCGTTCGCGCACATGGTCATCCCGCGCGAGACGCTCGCGCAGCTCGGCCCGGCTGTGAACTCAGGAAAGTCGATCTTCCTGTTCGGCCCTCCAGGCAACGGCAAGACGAGCATCGCGGAGGTCCTCGCGACACTGATGAGGGGCGACGTGGTCCTCCCGTACGCCGTCGAGGTCGACCAGCAGGTGGTGAAGGTCTACGACCAGGTCTATCACCGCGTGGCGCTCGATCCCGTCGTCGCGGAGCGCCTGCGCTTCGATCACCGCTGGGTCGTCTCCAAGCGCCCGATCGTGATGACGGGCGGCGAGCTGACCCTGGAGACGCTCGACCTGATCTACGACGAGACCTCGAAGTTCTACGAGGCGCCGTTCCAGATGAAGGCCAACGGCGGCATCTTCATGGTCGACGACTTCGGCCGGCAGCGCGTCTCGCCGAAGGACCTCCTGAACCGCTGGATCGTCCCGCTCGAAAAACGGGTCGACTACCTCACGCTCCACACCGGAAAGAA
>Ga0307284_10000245_pt1 | contig 11111 bp, 4 predicted proteins | sample ER_DNA_123_FD_194480 | JGI IMG/M metagenome (GOLD analysis project Ga0307284, IMG submission 194480) | Bulk soil microbial communities from the East River watershed near Crested Butte, Colorado, United States - ER_DNA_123 | ecosystem: Environmental > Terrestrial > Soil > Floodplain | place: USA... | reverse complement strand
CACGACCTCCGTCGCCGCGATCAGTTTCACCTCACCGTCCCGGACCACCCGAGCCTGTGGGACTTGCATCTTGGCCAGCGCATCGACGCTCGCCCGAGCGGTCAGCTCCTGGCGAGTCCCTAAGCCCGGATCCACGTGCGCCGTGAGGCGCTGACGAATTGAGTGGAGGTGAGAGACCTTCGCCGCCGTCCTGTCGCAGCAGGTCGGTTGTAGCTGGGGGCAGCCTGTCCCGGGAGGTGCCGGGGTGGGTGGGAGCAGCCCTGACAAAGCCGGGACGCGCCAGCACTGCCAGATGGTGTGGGTTCGGCGAGCGTGACGGAGAGGAGTACGCGAGGAACCAGCGTTGTACGTCCCTTAAGGGCTCACCGGCTCCAATCTGGTGGATATGGGCCGGGTGCGGTGCGCACCCGTCGGGCTTCGGTTCGGCGGGGAACTTCTGGGCGGGCATGTGGATGTCCGTGTGGGAGGCCACGGTGAAGTGCTGCGGGGTAGCCGTGGCGATGCCGCAGGGACAGAGTTGGGCTCCTCCTTCGTCGAGTGAATCGTCAGTGAACACGGGAACCGTCTCGGCTTCCGCCCTGCCGCCGCGCTACCAGCGTGGTGGTTTGGGGCTGGGTCCACCGTCGACCGATCGGGTCGGGACGGGGCGGAGCCGCCGTAGTACTCCGAGCCGGGGAGAGCCCGCGCACATGGGGAAGGGCGGCAGCGGTTTCGAGAAGGGATGGAGGCTGTAATGCCGAAAGATGCACCACCGAATGGTGGCGCTCCATTCGCCGAGACCCCGATGGGGCCGCGTCGGCGGGTATCGGAGATGCAGGCCAAGCTTCACCGTTGGGCGGCGGCCGATCCTGGCCGCCGGTTCGACGACCTGTTCAACTTCGTGCACGACCCGGCGACGCTGATCGTGGCGTTCGACCGGGTCGCGGGCAACACCGGCTCCCGGACTGCGGGCGTGGATGGCCTGACGGTCGCCGACGTCGAGGAGCAGGTCGGGGTGCCGGGGTTCCTGGACGACCTGCGTGCCCAGTTGAAGTCGGGCACGTTCCGGCCGCTGCCGGTGCGGGAACGCAAGATCCCCAAACCGGGCGGGTCGGGGAAGGTCCGTAGCATCGGGATACCGACGGTGGCGGACCGGGTCGTCCAGGCCGCGCTGAAGCTGGTGCTGGAACCGATCTTCGAGGCCGACTTCGAGCCGGTCTCCTACGGGTTCCGGCCGATGCGGCGAGCACACGACGCGATCGCCGAGATCCACCGGTTCGGCACCCTGGGTTACCGCTGGGTGCTGGACGCGGACATCGAGGCGTGCTTTGACTCCATCGACCACGCGGCCCTGATGGACCGGGTGCGGATGAGGGTCAAGGACAAACGTGTCCTGTCGCTGGTCAAGGCGTTCCTCAAGGCCGGGGTCCTGACCGAACTCGGCGAGAACAGGGACACCCACACCGGCACGCCGCAAGGAGGCATCCTGTCCCCGCTGTTGGCCAACATCGCTCTGGCGGTGCTCGATGAGCACCTGCACGGGCAATGGAAGCCGACCGGTGAGATGGGCACCTCCAGCAGTCGCGCGCGACGCCGCCGCCAAGGCCTGCCGAACTGGCGTGTCGTCCGCTACGCGGACGACTTCGTCGTGCTCGTGCACGGCACCGGCGCCGACGCCGAGGCCCTGCGCGAAGAGGTCGCACACGTGCTCCAACCACTGGGTCTTCGGCTCTCGCAGTCCAAGACCCAGGTGGTGCACATGAGCGACGGGTTCGACTTCTTGGGGTTCCGCATCCAGTGGCGCCGCAAGTACGGGACGAACAAGTGGCACGTCTATACCTTCATCGGCACGCGGCCGATCCGGTCGCTGAAGGCGAAGATCCGTGCCCTGACGAACAGGACGTCGCAGCAGAATCTCAGGGCCGTGCTGATCAGGCTCAACCAGATCATCCGCGGCTGGTCCAACTACTTCAAGCACGCCGTGGCCAAGCACACCTTCCATTCGCTCTCGCACTTCGTGTGGTGGCGTGTGGTCCGGTGGCTGCGCACGCTGCACCGCTGGAAGTGGAAGGACGTCCGCCACCGGTTCACCACCCCCGACGGGCGGTGGAAACCGATCACGGTGGACGGGACCGAGCTGTTCAACCTCGAAGCGGTGCCGGTCACCCGATACCGGTATCGAGGCAACACGATCCCCAACCCCTGGACCCTGCGCAACCACGCCACGACGGCAGGAACTGTGGAGAGCCCGGTGCGGTGAAAGTCGCACGCCGGGTTCGGCGAGCGGCCTGGGGAAACGGACCGGGAGCAATCCCGACACCGCGCCCCAGGCCGACTCAACCGATGGGCCGGCGGGATGGGGTCGCGGAAGTCGTCGCTTGTTGTTGGGGTTCCGGGGATGAGGTATTGCCTGGCCTCGCTGCCAGGGCGTTCCACGGTCAGGGGCTCGCGCCGTTGGTGACGGCTGGGCGGTCAGGACACCGCGGCTCGGGGTGGGTCTGCGATCCGGGTGATCAGCTGGGTCCAGGCCGTCTCCCATGGCCAGGCCAGGGGTAGGTGGATGGTGATGCGTCGGGCGGAGGTCGCGACCCGCGCCGGCACGTGCACCAGTTTGCGGCGCACGGTCGAAGTGGTCGCCTTGGCGAGGTCGGCGCCGGCGGTGGATCCGGCGGCGCGGGTGAGGTTGAACGCGATGACCGCCAGGACGAGCCAGGCAGCGTTGGCGGTGAAGACTCCGGAGGGCAGGTGCGCCAGCGCGGAGCTCTTCAGGTCGGCGTGGACCTGCTCGATGATCGCGTGGCCGCGGTGAGTCTTGTCCGCCGCGACCGTGTCGAGGATCGCTGGGTCGGTGGTGGTGAAGAACGCGTGGAACCGCCACAGGTCGAACAGGGTGTCCTGGCCGGCGGCGCGATGCGTGTCGGCGTTGAAGTCCGGGATCCGGCGCACGACCAGCCTGCCGGGGACCTGCTCACGCTGCGGTTGGGCGCCGAACGCGACGAAGTCCACCTCGGCGACCTCGGCCCGTGAGATCCATCGGCCGCTGGCCTCGTCCAAGACCGCGTCCGTGTACTCGATCGTCGTCCACGCCTGCTGGGGGATCATCGCTATCGCGGCCTTGACCCGCCGGTCCATCCGCACCGTGACCGACACCTGCGCGCCGCCGGTCAGGGCGGCGTGCACCGGGCCGCGGCCGTAAAACGCCGAGTCCATCCGCACCAGCACCCGGGAGCTGCGGCCCAGGAGCCGGCCGGCGGTCTTGGCGGCGTCGCCGACCAGCCGCTTGGCTCCGCGCGAGGACCCGGTCGAGCCCTTGCGAAGCCGCTGCGCCACGATCACCGGCCCCGACGCGTTTGCGCCAGCGGTGCTGAACGTGGCCAGCAGGGCATTCAAGCCACGGACCCGGTTGTAGCCGAACCCGGCACCCTGCTTGGCGTGCCCATGAACCTCGACCAGGGTGTCGTCCACGTCGACCAGCGCATACCCGCCCTGCCCACCGTCGGGATCCGCGAAGGCCGCCGTGCCGAGCACGCCGGTCGGCTTGGTCAACGCGAGCAGGAACCTCGAGGCCACCGCGTCGAGCTGGCGGATGTGCCCGAAGGTGAACGCCCGCAGGAACGAGCCCAGCGTCGAGGGGGCGTACGCCCGGGCGAACAGCCGGCCCATCCCGCCGTGCCGCAACAGCGCCATGTCGTCGATCGAGTCCGCGCCCGCGACCATCCCGGCGACCAACGAGGCGACCTTCAACCCCGCGTGCGCGCCCTTGTCGCCCGGAACGCTCAGATGCTCCTCCGCCAGCTTCCGCAGCCCGGCCCGGTCGGCCAAAGCCAGGACCGGGACCAGACCAGCCGACGACACCAGGTTCGGGTCGTCGAACACCGTCGATGTGCGCGCAAGAGTGTGAGAGAGTCGCATCCCAGAGATGCCCTTCCGGGTTGTGGTGATTGGACCGTAGCAAGTCCCAATCTCCCAGCACGGCAGGGCATCTCATCGTTACGGCACGCTCACCACCACAAGATCATCGGTGGATCCGGGCTTAGCATCAGGCCGTCGTGAAGGCACGCTCGGGACTAAAGTCACTGTTGCCGTCGACTCGGTCGAGAGATGCTTGAGGTACGCCAACGGCAACGGTGGCGGTCCGAAGGAATCGGAATCCGCGGCTGCGGGTCAGATCGCAGTGAGCGTCTTGGACGAGGCGAGCGGATTGATGAAACCCGAACCGGAGGTCAGGACGTCGTTCCATCCTGGCAGACGAAGCCCCGACGATTCTCGGATCTCGGGGCTCCGCCATGCCCGGACGGCTGTGCCCGTGTTGCTCATTCGGCTCACGCGTCTCCGCGAGTCCCGTTGCGTATTCCGCTTACTCACCGCTCACTCCTTCTGCGGCGTGGAAGGCCTCCAGTGCCTCGCCGGGGGTGTCGTAGTAGGGGTTGGGGCCGAGGGCGGCGCTGATGCCGTAGCGGTCGAGCTGCTCGCGCACCGGGCCGAGGACGGTGGTGACGACGAAGCGGATGTGCCGTTGGTGGGCGTGTTCAATGACCGTGGTGAGGACTGCGGATGCGGTGTAGTCGATGTCTGCGATGGCTGCGCAGTCGAGTACTATCCATCGCAGCGGGCCGCCGTGGCCGACCAGGGCCGTGACGTCGTCGAGGAGCCTGGAGGCGTTGGCGTAGTAGAGGCTGGTGCCGAACCGGTAGACCACCAGCCCTTCCTCGGTCCGTGCGCCTGGGGCTACCGGGGCGGTCTGCCAATGCCCGGCGGGTGACTTCGCCAGCACGCCGTTGCGTGGGTTGTAGCTGTGGCGTAGGTGTTCGATGATCGAGGCGATGACGGCGATCACGATGCCGTACTCGACCCCCAGCACCACCACCGCGGCCGTCGTGAGCAGGGCCACGGCGAACTCGTGCCGCCGGGCGGCCAGGATGAGCCGCATCCCGCCGACATCGATGAGCCCGATGGCAATGAGGAAGACCACTGCCGCCAACGCCGCGGCCGGCAGGTAGGCGAGCGGCCCGGTGAGTAGCAACAGGACGAGGAGAACCACCGCGGCGGTGGTGAGCTGGGCCAGCTGGCTGCGCCCGCCCGAGCTGTCGACCATCTGCACCTTGGTCGGGCTACCGTTGACGACGAAGGTGCCGGAGAACGCCGCGACGGTGTTCGCTGCGCCCAAGCCGACCAGGTCGGTGTCTTCGCTGAACGCCTCCTCGTACTTCACGGCGTAGGCACGGGAGGTGGCCGCGCTCTGGGCCAGGATGACCACGAACATCGACGCGGCGGCGCCGATCAGCGCGGCGGCGTCCTGCCAGCCCAGGGCCGGCAGCCCGAAGCTGGGAAGGCCGCCCGGGACCGGCCCGACTACGGCCACGCCGCGGCCGGCCAGATCCGCGGCCCGGCTCACCCCGATCGCGAGGATCACCGCGATCAGCGCCCCCGGGATCCTGCGGGTGACCTTGCGCGCCGCAAGCACGACCAGGATGACCCCGGCCGACACTGCCACGTCTGCCCGACTGAGATGCGGGAGCGCGCGCAGCGTGTCCCAGAGCTTGGCCGGGGTCTGTTCGCCCGCCGCGGTCACCCCGAGCATGTCGGGAAGCTGGCCGGCAGCCACCTGGATGCCGACGCCGGTAAGGAACCCGACCAGCAGGGTGCGGGAGAGGAAATTCGCCAGGAACCCTAGCCTGGCCAGCCGGGTGAGCAGCAGCATCGCCCCGGCCAGCAGGGCCGCGAGCCCGGCCAGCTGGACGTAGCGTTGCGACCCAGCCACCGCGAGACCGGTAAGCGCGGCGGCGAGTACGACCGCGGTCGCGGAATCCGCGGCCACCACCAGGTGGCGCGACGACCCGAGGACGGCGAACACGGCCATCGGCAGCAGCATCGTGTACAGGCCGGTCACCACCGGCATCCCGGCGATCTTCGCGTACCCGAGGACCTCGGGGATGCCCAAGGCGGCCAGCGTCAAGCCCGCGAGCAGATCCGCGGGTACCTGGGACCGGTCGATCGGTAGCAGCCCCCGCATCGCGGGCAGCGCCCGCAGCCATCCTCGCTGGCGGGCCCCAGACGAATCCGGCAACGTCGCAGCACCCTCCGGTTTCCCTGCGGTTTCGGGTTCGTTCATCATCCCGCCGCCAGCCGTTTCGTGCGGTGACAGCATCCTGCTGATTCTCGGGCCCCGCCTCCGGGACGCTCGGACCCTGGAGGCGGACACCGCCGGCGAGCTACGGGACTCCTTCGCAACGACGACCACGAGGGGCCTCGCCGCGCATCCCGAATATGGGGGATAGCCGAAACCGCGGGTAGCGGTTTCAGAGCCTCGATCGATGGTGTCCGGCCGCGTCTGATGCGAGGTAGGAGCGGGGGCCTCCGCTCCTTCGTGGATTACCTCCCGGCGCCTTGGTGGTAGTGCCCACCTAATCCATCGGATTCGAGGAGGCCCCTCAAATACGCCCCTCCGGGCTCAACGCTGATGTCCAGGCGATTGTCGTTGCGTTGGCGACGGCCGCCGGAATCGCCATCGACAACGATCGGCTCTGCGAACGGACTCGCCATCAGCGCCTGTGGATCGAGGCCACGGTGAGGTGAGCGAGAGCTGCTGGTGGGCCACGACGGGGACGCGACGATGGCCCACCTCATTCAGCAGGAGGGACATGTCTGGGGCGCAGGACACTGTTGTGGCCCTGGTTGATGCTCGCGGCGACCTGGGGTCCGCGCCGTCGACGCGGAGGAGGCCCACCACGGTGGCCAAGCGTTCACTACCACAGTCGGGCCGCAGTTCTGCGCGATAGTCGGTTGGTCACCTCATCCGCTCCCGCATCCCCGTCTGGCTCATGACCCGGCTCGAGGTCGCCGACGAGAACCGGGGTGCGGCTGAGATTCGCACGCTGGGGGTCAACGACAAACACGGACGGACTGGTCGGCTCCCCCGTCGTCGCCGGCGGTGACGACGGGGAGTCATGGCCGTGGCCTGGAGCCGAGAATCTGTACCTTCGTCGCTGAGCTGTTGCAGTTCCGGCTAGCCGGCCGACCGTGGGTGGGTACGACGCAAGAGAATCCACGCGCTGGGTGTAAACCACGGAGGCGCCCGAGAGAGATGGAATCCACCGACGAGGGAAGGTCCGTTCAGCGGGTGTCCGAGCCGACGCCCGACATGTCGGCGAGGACGGCTGCCCGGCCGGCTTCCAGCCGGACGACCGGCACCCGCGGAGGTGAGCAGGAGACGTAGTCGAGTCCGAGGTCGGCGCAGAACCGCACCGAGGCTGGGTCGCCGCCGTGCTCACCGCATAGGCCAAGGCCGAGGCCCGGGCGCGCCGCACGTCCTTCAGAGCACGAGAGTTCCATCAGCCGGCCGACCCCGCGTTCGTCGAGGGTGTCGAATGGGTCGAATGACAGCAGGCCCTGCTGCCGGTAGAGACCGAGGAAGCTGGTCTCCGCGTCGTCCCGGGAGATCCCCCATGTGGTCTGCGTGAGGTCGTTGGTGCCGAACGAGAAGAACTCGGCGCTCTGGGCGAGGTCGCCCGAGGTCAGGGCTGCCCTAGGCAGCTCGATCATCACGCCGATGGGGAAGGTCAGGTCCACGCCCCTGCTACGGGACACGTCGGTCAGCGCCGCCTCGATACGGGTGCGGGCCCGGCGCAGCTCCTCCATATCGCATACGAGCGGCACCATGATCTCCAGGCGCGGGTGGCGCCCTAGCGATAGCAGCTCGGCGACCGCCTCCCCGAGGGCGCGGACCTGGGCGTCGAGCAGCTCGGGGACGACGGCGAGCAGCCGCACCCCACGCAGACCGAGCATGGGGTTGACCTCATGCCAGCGCCGGACCACCGCGAGCAGGTGCTCCAGGCCGGGGTCGTGCTGGCCGCGGTCGTCGCTGACCGCCGCCCTGGTCGACAGCTCGACGAGGTCGGGTAAGAACTCGTGTAGCGGTGGGTCGAGCAGCCGCACCACGACCGGGAGCCCGTCCATCTCGCCGAGGATCTCGAGGAAGTCGTGCCGGGTCAGCTCCTCGATTCTGGCTAGGGCCTCATCACGGCCAGTGTTGGTAACGACCCGTTCGACCAGCTCGCGCCGGTCGCCCAGCAGCATGTGCTCGGTACGGGCCAGGCCGATGCCCTCGGCGCCGAAACCCTTGGCGGCCTTAGCGTCGGCGAGGGTCTCGGCGTTGGCTCGCACCCCGAGGTGACGGCGCCGGTCCGCGTGCGCCAGGAGGCGGACGACGGCCGCGGCGCCGGCGGCCTCAGCGGGGGGCGCTCCGAGCCCGCTCGCCGCCTGCAGCGCCGAGGCGACCGGGCTCGGCCGCACGTCGCGACGTCCCCGGCATACCTCTCCCGAGCTCCCGTCCACGGAGACGACGTCACCCTCCGCCAGGATCAGGCCGTCCGGGCCCACGATCCGACGCTCCCGCACGTCGATCTCCAGGTCGCTGAGCCCGGTCACGCATGCGCGACCCAACCCACGGGCGACGACCGCGGCGTGCGAGGTCAACCCACCGCGTGAGGTGATGACCGCCTCCGCGACGAGCATGCCCGCCAGGTCGTCGGGACTGGTCTCGGGCCGGGCGAGGACGACCTGCCGCCCTTGCGCGGCGGCGATGACCGCGGCGCCTGGGCTGAACACCAGCTCGCCCACCGCGGCACCCGGGCTTGCGGCCAGACCGGTCGCGACGACGTCGGACCGACCGCCCGGCGTGAACTGCGGGTGCAGCAGGCTCTGTAGCTGATCCCCGTCGACTCGTACGAGGGCCTCGTCCATGTCGATGTAGCCGGCGTCGACGAGGTCGACCGCGATCCGGAAGGCGGCGGCGGGGCTGCGCTTGCCGACCCGGGTCTGCAGGATCCAGAGGCGGCCGTCCTCGACGGTGAACTCGACGTCGCACAGATCGGCGTAGTGACGCTCCAGAGTGTCCAGGTGCCGCAACAGGTCGGCGTGGACCGCCGGCTGCAAACCTGCGAGGTCGTCAAGGGACAACGTGACGCGGCTGCCGTTGACGACATCCTCGCCCTGCGCGTTGGACAGATAATCGCCGTACGCCCCGGGGGCTCCGGTGGCCGGGTTGCGGGTGAAGCAGACGCCACTGCCGCTGCGGGCACCCGTGTTGCCGTACACCATCTCGATAATGTTCACCGCGGTGCCAAGGTCGTCACTAATGCCCTCATGCGCACGGTAGAGCCGGGCCCGTTGGCCGTTCCACGACTCGAAGACCGACCGGATCGACCGCACGAGCTGCATGTGCGGATCTTGGGGCAGATCCTCACCGGCGTGCTCGACGAGGATGCGCCGGAAGTCGGCGGTCAGACCTCGCAGCGTTCCAGCCGCCAGCCCACCGTCATCCGCCACGTCGTGTTCGTAGCGCGCCCGGGCCAGCGTCTGCTCGAACAGGGCGGCGTCGATGCCGAGCACCGTGCGCCCGTACATCTGCACCAGCCGCCGGTAACAGTCCCACGCGAAGCGGTCGCCACCACGGGCGGCCAGACCGGGCAGCGTGTCGTCGGTCAGCCCGACGTTGAGGATCGTCTCCATCATGCCCGGCATCGAGAACCTTGCGCCCGACCGGACCGAGACCAGTAGCGGATCATAAGGGTGGCCGAACCTTCGGCCGGCCGCGGCCTCCAGCTCACGCAACCGATCGGCGACCAGTGGCTCGAGCTCCGCGGGCTCCCGACCGAGGGCCAGGTAGGCGCGGCAGGCTTCGGTGGTGATGACGAAGCCATGCGGCACCGGAAGCCCCAGCCGCGTCATCTCCGCCAGGTTTGCGCCTTTCCCCCCCAACAGGTCGACCATGCCTCGGTCGCCATCGCAAAGGCTCATCACCAGTTGGGCGGGCACGGGCTGGTTCGTCGCTGTGGTCACGGCTGTCTCCTGTTCGAATCTTCAGCACACGGCACTGTTGTCGCTCTGCCGCGATGCTGCACCGCCCGGACACATCACGCCAGTGACCTTTGTCCCCGCGCTCTGAAACCAGGGGGACATTTGACCCAATCGCGTCGGCCGGGCCGGTGACAATGGGCTCGACGGACAACGCGCCACAGGAGGCCCACATGAGTCAGCCAACACACGCAGACCGTCATGCCGGGCCTGTGGTCGTCGGCTGCGACGGGTCATGGCCAAGTGCACAGGCGGTCATCGCGGCCGCCAGGATGGCCCATCGACGCGGCACACCGCTGAAGCTGCTGGCCGTTGAACGCCCATCCGAGAGCCGTGGCGCCGCCGCAGAGCGAGCCCGCTCGGTCGCAGAGACGGCCCGGATGCAGGCACACAGCATCGAGCCTGCCGTCGAGACCGACGTGCTCGTCGTGACCGACATCCGCGACCAGCGCGTCGACCAGCTCGCCAACGAAGCCAGCGTGCTCGTCCTGGGCGCCTACGGAGGAGGCGGACAGGTCGCCCTGTCCCTCGGCTCGACCAGCGAGGCCCTATCTCGAGCCTTCGCCTGCCCGATCCTGCTGCCGCACGCCCGGGTCGGGGAGTCTCTACGCGCCGGCACCCGGCCGCCAACCGTGGTCGCCGCGGTCAGCCACGACGACACCGCCCAACACGTGGTGGCGGCCGCGGCCCGGGAGGCCGCCGAGCGCCACACACCCCTTCTCATCGTCCATGCGATCTCGATGCAGGACGCCGCCCAGATCCCGGCCGAACACGACTGGATCGCCGCAGCGGTCGCCGGCGCCGGCGTCCCCTCGTGGCTGCCACACCGTACCGTCGTCACCGTCGCCGACCCCACCGCCGCCGTCCTCGACCGCGTCGAACCCGATGACCTGCTCGTCGTCGCCACCCGCGGCGAAGGCCGGCTGGCCGGCCTCGTCGCCGGCTCAGTGACCCGGGCGCTGCTCGACGCCGGACCGTGTGACGTCCTGGTCGTCAACCACGGAGCGACCCACCCCACCTCCGGCCTGACGTCACCCCCGGCGCAGGTCCGCACCCCGACCGACATCGTGACGCTCACCGACACCGAATGCTGGTCGCTCCTGCGAAGCGCAGCCGTCGGACGCCTCGGGGTCACAGTCAAAGGCCGTCCGGACATCTTCCCCGTCAACCACGTCGTGCACCGCGAGTCCATCGTCTTCCGGACGTCGCAGGGGTCCAAGCTCGACGCCTGCGTGGACCAGCCGGTGGCCTACGAGGTCGACGGGTTCGACACGGCC
>Ga0307284_10000242_pt1 | contig 11138 bp, 11 predicted proteins | sample ER_DNA_123_FD_194480 | JGI IMG/M metagenome (GOLD analysis project Ga0307284, IMG submission 194480) | Bulk soil microbial communities from the East River watershed near Crested Butte, Colorado, United States - ER_DNA_123 | ecosystem: Environmental > Terrestrial > Soil > Floodplain | place... | reverse complement strand
CACCTCCGATCCTGGCGAGCCTGCAGCCACTCGGGCGGTCGCAGCCCAGTGGCTCAGCCAGGTGCGCGATGTGCTCGCCGGGTACGGGACTGGCCGCGCGTATCAGAACTTCCCCGACCCCGAGCTCGCCGACCCATTGACTGCCTACTACGGGACGAACCTACCGCGGCTGCGTGAGGTCAAGGCCCGCTACGATCCTGACGATTTTTTCCACTACGGGCAGTCGATACCTCCGACCCGCGCAGGCAGCGCCCGGGACGATCGAACGATCGAAGGGAAGCCCTCATGAGGCCGATCATCAACGCCACCTTCGTCAGTCTGGACGGGGTGATAAATCACATGGATAAGTGGCACTTCGGCTACGTCAACGATGAGACCGCGCAGATCACCTACGACCAGCTCGCCTCATGTGACGCCATGCTGATGGGCCGGAAGACCTATGACATCTACGCAGCCATCTGGCCCACTCGGGACGGCGAGTACCCAGAGTTGATCAACTCGATGCCGAAATATGTCGCGTCGACGACGCTGGAGTCGCCCACGTGGCAGAACACGACCGTCTTGGCGGGTGACTTGGTGCCCAGCGTTCAGGCGTTGAAGGACTCACCCGGCACAGGCATCCTGATGCACGGCTTCGGTCCAGTCGCGAAGTCGCTCGCGAAGGCAGGGCTCCTTGACGAGCTGCACCTATGGCTGAATCCTGCATTCGCCGGCGTCGGAGACGCCGAGGACCTGCTCTTGAGTCCGGGCCTGAACGTCGATCTCCAGCACCGCGCGACTCGTACGCTCAGCAACGGTGTCGTCGTGATCTCGTACGCATTCCAGGCCGCAGAATGATCGCCCGGAAGTGACGCGGCTTGGTGCGGAGCGAGAAACTGGCGGAATACGTCGAGACTGCTGAGGCCTACTTCTTCACCCTGTAGCGCAGATGCGTGACACCGGTGCCCTCGACCACCGCGACGGGCCCCTCGAACTGCACCGGCGTGACGGAGAGCTCAGCGAACAGCGGCGTCCCCCCGCCCAGGACGACCGGCACGAGCTCGACGCCGACCTCGTCAAGCAGACCGGCCTCCAGGCACTGTCGGGCCATCTGCCCGCCATTAACGGCGACGTCCTTGTCCCCGGCCAGCTCCTTTGCCTTTGCCACCGCCGCCTCGATGCCGTCTGTGACGAAGACGAAATTCTTGTCGTCCTCAGGACGGCCGTCGGGGCGCCGGTGGGTGAGCACGACCGTGGTCACGTTCATCGGGTGGCGCCCGCCCCAGGCGTTCGTCATGTCGTAGAGGTGCCGGCCGACGACCAGCGCGCCGGCGTTCTCCCACTCCGGCTTGATCAGCTCCGCGCTCGCCGCGGAGATGCGCGGCGGCGGCACGTCCGGACTGGCCGATGGGATCTCGACGTCGCCGTTGCCGTACCACTGGAACAACAGATCGAAGCCGCTTTCTTCTGGTCCGGCGATGTAGCCGTCGAGCGACATCGTGCCGCCGGTGGTGACCTTGCCCATCTCGTTGTCTCCTTCGCGGTTGCCTCACAGCACGAAATTCTCAGAATCGCCCCCGAGCGGAAGAGTATGCCGAGGATTTACGCTCAATCGGCGTGGGCTCGCGTCCGCTCGGGGGCGATTCTGAGAAAGTTGCCGTTCAGTGCCATGTCTCGATGACCTCGTAGTGCCCGATCCAGGTGTCTTTGAGCAGGTGCTCCTCTTCAGGGGTGATCACGGCCTCCTGCCAGCGTTCGCCGGCGAACGCTCGGATGGACTCCACGTCTTCCCAAACGGTGACGTAGACGAATTCAGTTGAGGATGGGTCACGCGGCCTCCCCACGTGCTGCGCCACGACCCCTTTCTGCTGTGATACGAGTGGTATGGCCGTGTCGCGAAGAAACGACTCGAACTCACTCTCTTTGCCGGGGTGGATCGTCGGTCGAAAGACGCGAATGATCATGGCATTCTCCTCGCTGGCGTGTTTACGGACAGACTTAGCGCGGTTTGGGAGCGTTCTCCAGCGTCTTGCCCGGATCGCGCTCAACCACTGGATCGAGGACCTTGTCGATCTTGTCCATCAGATCATCCTCGAGCCTGACCGCAGCGGCCGCGACGTTGTTTCGAACCTGCTCGGGGCGCGACGCCCCGATGATCGCACTCGCGACATTGTCGTTCTGGAGCACCCAGGCAACAGCGAGCTGCGCCATGGACAGTCCTGCCTGATCGGCGAGCGGTACCAGCTGCTGAACGCGCTCTAACACGTCGTCCCGCATCCATCGCTTGATCATGTCCGCGCCGCCCTTCTCGTCGGTGGCCCGGGAGCCGGCTGGCGGCTGCTCACCCGGCCGGTATTTCCCGGTGAGCACACCTTGGGCAATGGGAGAGAACACGATCTGAGACATGCCGAGTGAGACGCAGGTTGGCACGACCTCGCCCTCGATCACTCGCCAGAGCATCGAGTATTGCGGTTGGTTGGAGATCAACTGGATGCCGAGTTGCTCAGCGAGGTCGTGGCCTTCCTTGATCTGCTGCGCCGTCCACTCGCTGACGCCGACATAAAGCACCTTCCCCATACGGACCAGGTCGGCGAACGCCTGCATGGTCTCCTCGAGGGGAGTTCCAGGGTCATAGCGGTGTGCCTGGTAAAGATCAACATAGTCAGTCTGCAGTCGGGACAGCGATCCGTTGATCGACTCCATGATGTGCTTACGGGACAGCCCGACATCGTTGGGCCCACCTGGCCCAGTCGGCCAATAGACCTTGGTGAGGATCTCCAGCGACTCGCGTCGCTCGCCTTTCAGTGCTGCACCGAGTACGGTCTCAGCCTTGGTGTTCGCATACACGTCCGCCGTGTCAAACGTCGTAATGCCAGCGTCGAGCGCGGCCCGTACGCAAGCCGTAGCTTGATCATTTTCCACCTGCGAACCGTGCGTCAGCCAGTTGCCATAAGTGATCTCTGAGATCTTGAGCCCAGACCTGCCGACGTATCGAAATTCCACTATCTCCACCTGTCCCTATTGGCTGCCGTCAACGATGGATGCGTTATCGCCCATCGTGTCGATCATTCAAGAACATACCGAGCGCGGCTCAGATGTCGCGCCAGATCGCCGACTTGCGAATCTCGAACTCGGCGGCGCTGATCACCCCGCTGTCCCGCAGTGCGCGCAGCTCGGCCAGCAGCTCGAGCGGGTCGCGGCCGGACCGCGATTCGCCGTGGATCGCTTCTCGAGCGTCATCGGCGAGCATCTCGCCTTGAGTACCGAGAATCTGGTCGATCGTGAGACGGCCGTCGGAGGTGAAGACGATGACGGTGCCAGAGACTTTGTGTGTGGAGGCCTCAATGGCGACGACCTCCCGCAGCGGCACGCTGAAGGAAGATCGGCTGTCGCGCCGGGAGCGGAAAAGCAGCCGCTCGCTGGTCAGCACCAGTAGGCCCATCCCTCCGGCGTAACGCCCATCCATCATCCGCAGCACCGTTTCGGTGTCGGTGAGTGAGGACTGCATTCGGGCTACGTGCACATCGGAGCGCTGGTCAGATGCCATGGCAGCCGCCGCGTTCAACACATCAGCCCGGAGGTTGTACGCAGCCAGGCGGTCACGAACATTTGGTCGAAACAACCGGAACCATGACATCGTCGCGCCCTCATCGTTGAATGATCATCGATGATGACACCCCGAACTCGCGTCTCCAAAGTTGTGCCCTTCGACAGGCTCAGGGCACATTTCGACACGCTCAGGGCACATTGCCGCCAGCTCCGCCCAGACCGGCGTCGCGCGCCCGCAGAATGGCTCCCGACCGGTCCGACACATGCAGCTTGGTGATGATGTTGGACACGTGGTTGCGTACCGTCTTCGGGCTGACTCCCAGGCGCCGCGCCACACCGGCATTGTCCCGGCCTGCTGCGAGCAGCCCGAGCACCTCGGTCTCACGCTCGGTGAGCTGAGGGAACGGCGAGGCGACGGCCGAGCGGCCGAAATGCTGCAGCATCCGAGCCGCGATACCCGCACCGAAAAGCGCCTCGCCGCGCGCAACGGCATGCACCGCCGCGACGAGCTCGTCGGGTCCCGCACCCTTGAGCGTGTAGCCGTACGCCCCGGCGCGGAGCGCGGCCAATACATTCTCGTCGTCGTCGGACATCGTGAGGATGAGGACGCGTACGCCGAGTCCGCCGGCACGCAGTTGATCACAGACCCAGAGCCCGTCACCATCGGGCATGGTGATATCGAGTACGGCCACATCCGGCCGGTGTTCTGTCGCTGCGCGCACCGCCTCGCGTCCCGTGCTTGCCACCTCGAGCACGGTCAAGTCCGACTCCGCATCGAAGACAGCGCGCAGCCCGGATGCGAACACCGGGTGATCATCAGCGAGGATCAGCGTGATCAACTGCACCTCTCAAGCTCAATGGCAACCGCGCAGCGATGACGGTGCCCTCGGCAGCCGAGGTTACCGACAGTGTGCCGCCCACCTCGGCCGCGCGCTCCTGCATGGATCGCAATCCGACACCTGGCTTGCGATCCGCGACAAAGCCGTGGCCATCGTCCCGAACGACCGCCTTGACGGCCTCGTCGTCGACCATGATCAATACCGCGCATTGGGCCGCACCGCTATGCCGTACGGCGTTGGTCATAGCTTCGACCACGATTCGGTACGCGGCGGTTTCGATCGCTGCGGGCAATGCGGCGGCCGGCTCCGACCCGGACACCTCGATCGTGACGTCGCCGGCCAGTGCGGCTGCGCGGGACCGTACGGCACCGAGCAGCCCGAGTTCGTCGAGGGCGGGTGGCCGGAGCGCCTCGACCAGTCGCCGGATATCGTCGATGCTCGCCTTCACCTCCGTGTCGATCTCACCCAGCAATGCCCGTGCGGCCGAATCGGGGGGTACCTCACGCGCCGCCAACCCCGCCTTGAGACCGATGGCTGCCAGCGTGGGACCCAGCCCATCGTGGAGATCGCGTCGCAACCGGCGCCGCTCGTCCTCCCGTAAGGCCACGACCTCGGCCCGAGACCGCAGCAGATCCTGATGCAGTCGCACGGCTTGCACAGCCGGGCCTATCTCGCCGGCCAGCGAACTCACCAGCTCCAGGTCGGCCGGCTCGAGCGGGTCGTCGCGGCCACGTTCGGAAACCCGCAGCCGGCCGACCTCGGCTCCATGGTGGCTCAGCGTTTCCGTGTGAACTGTTCCGATCGGCGCGCCGTGCTCGGCAGCGACCTGAAACGTGCCGTTCCCATCCGCGAGGTCGATCGCAACGTATGGCAGCCGCAGCGACTGGGCGACGGTCTCCACGACGGCGGGCAGGACCTCGTCGGGCAGCATGACGCCCTGCATTCGCGTGCCGAGCCGGGCCAGCACGCCGGCCGGGTCGTCCCGTTCGCCGTACATCAGTCGGTTCACGGTGCGCTGTGCCAGGTTTCGTAATGGTGCAAGGGCAAGTGCGGCGGCGGCCGCCGCCAGTGCGGCGGCAGTGGTTCCGGAGAGATTGAGGCCGCTGACGAGCAGGGCGACAAGTGCGGCATAGCCGGCAACGAGAATCGCCACCACCGTCACATACACCAAGGACCGGTTGGCCAGCCGCTCGATGTCGAACAGCTGATGCCGACGCAGCGCCACCGCGATGCCCAGCACGAAAGGCAACCCGGACAGCCCGAGCGCACCTGCCGGCAACAACTGATGCCCGGTCAGGATCTCGGGCAGATGCCAGAACGCGATGCTGATCACCGCGGCCGCGATGCTCCCGCCGGCGATCCAGCGCAGCCTGCTCCGGGTCAGCGCGTCCGTGCTGCGTCGGTACGCCACGACCCCGAGCACCGAGCCGGTTACCAAGGATCCCGCCACCATGACCGTGGTGCCTGCGTAGACAAGATCGAACCAACGCAGACCGTTGGTTGCGAGGATCGCCGCGATCGCCATCCAGGCCACCATCAGCAGCGGGGGAGTGGCGTAGGCCACCGCTCGCAGGTGGCGCTGTCGCCACCGATCGTTACGCGTCATTTCCAGGGCGAAGGCGAGCGCTGCCCCCCAAGCGATCGTGTACGAGCCAATGATGTTCAGGTTGTACAGCCACAACTGCGGCCCACCGGTGGCCAGCGCGAGAGCGGGCAGGCCGGCCTCGTGCGCCAGCGTGCTGCCGAACAGAGCGGCGGCATTGATCAGCAGGGGCGTGGTCGCCGGCTCCTCCGGTCGCCGAAAGTAAAGCGCACCCGCCAACGCAGCGAGTGCGACGACGAAGATCAGATTCCCCCAGCCAGCCAGCAGCAGCGGGTAAGGATCGACATGATCAATACCGACTGGCACCTGAACTGGGGCGGCGTTGCGGACGATGTCGTAGCTCAGTTGGTCTCCGGGGACCGGTCCAGGCAGGCCGCCGAGACCGTCGGCCAATCGATGTCCAGCGATCACGGTCACGAGGTCGCCGGTGTGGAGCTCTGGGCTCTCCGCCGGGTCGGGCACGTCGATGATCACGCCGTCGACCTGCCAGAACGAGACGACCGTACCGTCGCCAGGAGCGTCCAGCCGGACCGCGACCCCGATAACGCCCAGCAGCACAAGTACCGCCGCCAGGGCCGGTGCAGCCCGGCGAGCGAGGATCCGACGGCATGCAGGACGCGCCGGAGCACTCACCAACGCCGAGGCGCACACGGCCCATTCTGAAGTGTGTACGCGTGGTCGGCAACGGCCCGAAAATCCTGGCCGGCTCGGGACATCGTCCCGTGACAGCAGGATGACTCCCCACAAATCCTGGCGGCGTGCTGACCACAGTCCATCTTTCGGAGGAGCGGATCGCCTGGCCCAGGCGGTGGGCGTTGACATCTGGCATCGCCGGGTTGGTGGCCAATGCCTTGCTGGCACTGTTCTACCTGCTGGCACGGCCGTTCAGCGACGTTCAGAACAGCTTCGGCTGGCTCGGTACGGCCAATGACTGGGTGATCCCGGTGCAGTTCCTGGCCATGATCCCGGTCGCCCTTTCTTTACGTCGTTGGCTGCCGCCGAGCCGGTTTGTCTTGATGAGCACCGCAATCGCCATAGCAGCGATGATCGCCGTGGCCGCGCTCCAGCTGTCGCTCGTTGCCGGCGTTGTGGACTTCGATGTCGAGGTGGTGCTGGTTGTCGCAGCGTTTCTACTCGTCTACGCATGGATCTTGGTCGTCAGCTCGGTCGGGCATCGTCATGGCACGCTGCCTAGATTGGTCACTCGTTTCGGCCTCTTGCTCGGGGCGAGCTTCCCGGTTGCGCTGGTGATCACGGCCGCGGGCTATCTGGTCGGGCGGGGATTCGGGCACCCGCTGGCATTCGCAATACCGGGAACCGTGCTCGGCGCGATGAGCTGGTTGGCATTTCCGGCTTGGCCTTTGGTACTTGCCCGCATGGTCTTCGGTATCAAGCCCTCAACGGTCAACTCCGACAGGGAAAAGGAAGGGATGTCATGAAAACTGCGTACAAGGTGCTCGCGTACCTGGTTGCCGCCGAGGTGGCCATTCAGGCAATGGTGATGGTCTGGGCAATTGCCGGCCTGGGCAAGTGGGTCGATGGCGGCGGCGTACTCGACAAGGCCGTGATGGAAAGCGACGCCTCACCGTTTCCTGAGGTGTTCGGCTTCATCGTGCACGGCATCAATGGGACATTCGTGATCCCTGGGATCGCGCTGCTATTGGTGATCACCTCGTTCTTCACCAAGGTCCGTGGCGCGATCAAGTGGGCCGTGATCGTCTTCGTGCTGGTGGTCGTCCAAGGTCAGCTCGGATTCCTCGGCCACGAGATTGCGGCAGTCGGTGCGCTGCACGGTCTCACCGCGCTGGCGCTGCTCGTCACGGCTCTTTACGCCGGTCTGCGGATACGCCGTGCGCAACGGAGCAACATTTCACCTTCTGAGGAGCGGGTGACGGCGCCGGTCTGACCGGCGCCGAGGCGTTTGAGAAGGAGATCTGGACGATGCGGACGGCTGATCGATCATGAGCTCGGCTGGTACCCAACGAAGGGTTCGGGTCGTTCTTCCCGTCCTCGCCACCGTGGCCATCCTGGCTCCGCTGACCTGGATGTGGCTGGCCAGCCTGATGCCGCCGGCATATTCGGTGATGGACATGGGCTATCCCGACTATGGCGGCGTACAGCCTGATCTCACGACGGCCGGGCATGATCACCACCAGCTGGGCCACCGCTCGATGTCGACCCGATCTATTACCGAGCTGATCGCCGACCCCAGTCGTCCGGCGGACGTACGGGTCGATCTGGTGGCACGTCAACAGCAGCCGACCGGCGGTCCGTCGCTTGCCCGGTACACCTTGAACGGCACGTCGCCGGGACCCGAAATCCGTGCCGTACAGGGTCAGTTGGTGGAGGTTCACCTCCGCAACGAGTCGGTTGGCGCCGGTGTCACGCTGCACTGGCATGGTGTCGACGTCCCGAATGCGATGGACGGCGTTGCCGGGGTCACGCAGGATGCGGTGCCGGTGGGCGGCGAGTTCACCTACCGTTTCGTTGCTGATCAAGCAGGCTCTTTCTGGTACCACTCCCACCAGGTCTCGAATCCTCAGGTGGCTGGCGGATTGTTCGGGGCGCTGATGGTGACGCCGAAGTCAGGCATCGCCCAGTCGCTGGATGTGTCGGCGCTCGCTCACACGTACGGCGGCGTGCACACCGTCAACGGCAAGGCCGCGGATCTGCACGTGCCGGCGCGTCCGGGTCAGCGGGTCCGGGTCCGGGTTACCAACACCGACAACGGGCCGATGGAGGTCTGGTCGACCGGCTCGTACCGGCTCTTGGCGATTGATGGCAGCGACGTACACGAGCCATCCGACGTTTCCGGCCGCTCGCTCACCCTCACCGCCGGCGCCAGGGCCGACCTCGAAGTCCAGGTGCCCGTTGGCGGCTCCGCAGTGAGGATCCAACTCTCGAAGGCAATCGCCGTGATCGTTGGACCGAGCGGCAGCAACACACCGGCACCGCCACAGCCTGGCGAGAAGCTAAACCTCTTGACGTACGGAACACCGGCACCGCTCGGGTTCGACCCCACCCGGCCAACCCGCCGGTTCGACTACGTGATCGGACGTCGACCCGGATTCATACGCGGTCGGCCGGGAATGTGGTGGTCGATCAACGGCCACATCTATCCAAACGTCCCGATGTTCGTGGTACGCAAAGGCGACGTGGTCGTGACGCACATCGAGAACCGCAGTAGCGAGGTGCATCCGATGCATCTGCACGGCCACCATCTGGTCGTGCTCGCTCGCAATGGCGTACCGGCGACCGGAAGCCCGTGGCGAGTCGACTCCCTCAACGTCGCCGCGGGGGAGAGCTATGACGTCGCCTTCGTTGCCAATAACCCTGGCATCTGGATGGACCACTGCCACAACCTGAAGCACTCAGCTGACGGGATGGTTGCGCACCTGATGTATGAAGGATTCGACACGCCCTATCGGATCGCTGGGCCAGTGGACAACCAGCCGGAGTAGCAGCCGGGTCAGAGCCGCGAGGCTCACTTGCGGTTCGGCAATACGAATTCGATCGGATCCGCGGAGGCGACGGAGGACATCCAGCACTGAGCGGGCAGGTCGCATGCAGCGAAGGCATTGATCACGCCCGGATCGCCCACCCGGAAGTTGAGCCGACCGGCATCGTCGAACACCATTTGCGGTCCGACCGTGGCCTCTGGGTAAACTCCGAGCGCCACTTGGCCGGTGTCTAACTCGATGATGCCAATGCCGCCAAGCTTGAGACTGCGACCTGCACCAAATCGACCGTCGGAGGACAACGCGCGGATTTCCCAGTCACAGCTCCGCCACATCAGCGCAGCCGTCGAGCCATTGAGGACCGCCTGGCAGCCCTGATCATCGATCACGACGACACGATCGGCGCGAGGGTCACCGACGACCACCTTCCGCCACTGTGGATAGGTCTGCACCTTGAACGAGCCACTCTCGAGGTCAGCCATCTGAACGCGCAGCACCCGCCCGCCGTTCTCTACCCAGATGTCGTCGGCTGCGGCAACCATGCGGTTGGTGCGCAACTCCGGCGCGGACGGTGCGCTGAGCGTCCCGCCGCTTGTGAGGAACACCGGACCGGCCTTTGTCCGTACCATGACCGATCCACTCGGACCTGGCTCAACGCCGCTCACCGCGCTTCCATTCGTGGCGATCGGCAAGCGTTGGGGTGACATGTTTAGCCGAACGTCGGGGCCGTTCCCGACGACAGGCAAGCGCTCAGGTGATGTATTGAGCTGCAGCTCGGGTCCGGTCCGGGTGAGCGAAGCGAACCGAGAGCCATATTCAGCGATCGAACCGAACTGCCCGTTCGGTAGCTTCACGGTCTCCCCAGACGGCAGCCGAACCGACCCTTGGCGCACGGTGCTGACTTCCGGAGCAGCGCCCAACCCGCGAAGGTCGAGAACCGCCATCGTCTGTGGGGTAAATATCTGAGGCGGCGGGCTTGTGGGGCTGATCACTGGCGGTTCCTCGGTACCAGTCGCAAGGCGCCACAGTCCCGATGCGGCCGGGATCATCAGGAGGAGGACTACGGCCAGAACGGCAGCTCCAATACGGCGGCGTCGGATGCGCTCCCCGAGCCGTACGCTCCGGATACCTAGCTCCGGAATCTCCTCCGGCAGTGGGTGTGCCTGGAGCCGCTCAGCCAATTGACGTTCGAAGAGATCGGTCATGACTCACCTCCGTCGGCCAGCGTCTCTCGCAACTTCGCCAGGGCCCGTGACGTGTGAGTTTTCACCGCACCGACCGAGCAGCCCATGGTCTCGGCAGTCTCCGCGACGCTGAGGTCGGCGTAGAACCGCAAGGCCACCGCGGCCCGTTGCCGTGAGGGTAGCGCCTGCACCATTTCCCACGTCGTGTCGATTGATGTGGGATCGAGCGTGCCTGCTTCCGGTACTGAGTCAGTGGATCTCTCCCGACGCCGCCAGGCGCGCCGCCACAGCGACGCGTTCTCATTGACGATGATGCGTCGTACGTAGCCCAGCGGATGCTCGCCACGAGCGCTGATCTTGGACCACTTGAGATAGGCGCGCGCCAGCGCGATCTGCAGCAGATCCTCGCCTGTCGACGCATCACCTGCGATCAATCGGGCGAAATCCAGCAGCGGGCGGTGATGGTCGCTCACCCACGCCGTGAAGTCAGTCACCGCTCGAGCAGGGACTGCGGGATCGGGGGCGA
>Ga0307284_10000237_pt1 | contig 11215 bp, 18 predicted proteins | sample ER_DNA_123_FD_194480 | JGI IMG/M metagenome (GOLD analysis project Ga0307284, IMG submission 194480) | Bulk soil microbial communities from the East River watershed near Crested Butte, Colorado, United States - ER_DNA_123 | ecosystem: Environmental > Terrestrial > Soil > Floodplain | place... | reverse complement strand
GGAGGACGAGAGCTCGGCGAGCAACTGGGTTGCACCTGACGCAGGAACTTCGAACAGGACGATTTCGTTCAGAGAGGAATCGACGGGCATGCAGCAGAGGATCGCCGCAACGCGAACGCGCCGCTTAACCCACTCGTGTCAAACTTTGTACGGGTTCAGTAAGGGAGCGTGCGCATCAGTTCGATCGGCGCGCCCAGACGAAGCGGGCGGCCAGGAGGGTGCCGATCACGGTGGCCACCACCTTGACTGCCTTGCTGCCGCGAAGCTTCGAGTCGCCGCTTGCCCGCGGTTCCATCCGCACCGGTACCTCCTCGACCCGAAGACCTGCGTCGAGACGGAGCAGGGCTTCGACTTCGGGAGCCTCGGTTCTGAACGGCACGGCAAGCAGGGGCAGCGCCTTCGCGTTCACCGCGTAGAGACCGCTCGTAGCATCGGCGAACGGCCGCCGTAGCACGAGCTTCATCGCGCGCCGAAGCAGGGCAGTGCCCAACCGCCGGACGGGGCTCGGCACGTACCGGTAGGGCTCGTAGCCTTCGCCCGAGACGAACCGCGACCCGACGGCGACGTCGCAATCACCTTCGCGGACGCGGGCGAGCAGCCTGGCGAGCTCTGCCGGCGGATGCTGCCCGTCGGCATCGACGCGTCCGCAGTAGGCATAGCCACGCTCGAGTGCCCAGCGGTACCCGGATGCAATCCCTATTGGCAGCCCACGGTTGCCGCCGAGCGACAGCACCTCTGCCCCGCGTGCGAGCGCGACCTCGGCAGTGCGATCGGTCGAGCCGTCGTCGACGACGAGCACGTCGGCGTCAGGCAGTTCCCGCCGCAAGTCCTCGAGGACCGCAGGAAGATTTTCTTCCTCGTTCCAGGCGGGGATGAAGACCACCGTGTCACTCACCGCCGGCTCAGCGCCCCCGTTCGAGCTCTTGCTCCGCCGCGCGGAGCTGCCGGGTCCGAACCGTCAGGGCGCCGAGCTCCCAGACGAGCGCCGACGGTGTGGGAACGATGCGGGGCGCTGTGAAGCTCGGTTCGATTCCCCCTGCCGAGTACAGGCGCCGGAAGAACCAGCGGGCGCGATAGAGGTGAAGCGGCTGGCAGACGACCACAACCTGCTCGATCCCGCGTTCGAGAACGAGCGGTAGCGTCCGGGCGGCATTCTCCGCCGTGGTCGACGCTGTCGGCTCGAGCACGACCTCGATCTCAGGCCCGCGCCAGAGTGCCTGCATCTGCTCGGCCTCGGGGGTTCCTCCGTCCGGGGCCCAGCCGCTGAACACCACTGCCTGCGGAGCGCGAGCCTCGGCGAGCCGGGCGGCGTGGATCACCACCCGCCGGCACGCGTGGCTGATCGAGTACATCCCGGTGCGGTCGCGACGGCTGCTCCCGAGCACAACGAGCGCAAATGGCGCCATGGATGAAGCGTACGCTTGAACGGTTCAGCTACGGCCAGCGATGGAGCCGAACTGCCGGGAGCTCTTCAACCTGCGCCTTGGAGAGGCTCAGGAGGATCGCGTCGGTCTCGACCTTCGCGACTGCACCGATCGGAATCGTGATCTCACGTGTCCCCCAGAGGTGCCCTCGTTTGAGGACGAAGTGGGTGATGTGATCGTCCTCGACCACAAACCCGTCGACCGTTCCGAGGAAGTGCTCGTCCGCCGTCGCAACCGTGCTCGAGCGCCGGATTTCGACATCTCCTTTCGGAATGCGGTCAAAGGTGACGCCGGCGTCCTCGAACGTGCCCGTGTAATCCCCGAGTCCGGCACCCTCGTAGTACGGCAACGCAAGCACGTCTTCGATGCCGACGTCCCAGTCGGGATCGCTGGCGGGCGACTCGCCGAGGCGAAGATAGGCGAACTCCTGGACGTGCTCGAGTCGGCGCACGTCCTCCACGGTGCAGCGGAGTGAGATCTCCTGCTTGCCGTTCTCGGCGTCTTCGGCCAGCTCGATCGGGACGAGCCGGGCCAGCGAGTGTCCCTCATGCGGTTGGACTACCAGGTGGGTGACGCGTTTCGTGATCGGATCGATCACGACATCGGCGAGCTCGCCGAAGACATCGTCACTGCAGCGAACCGACGTTCCCAGCTCGAGTCGCATACGTTGCTCCTCCTTCCCCCTTGATCGCCGTTGGCTCCGACTCAGCCGAGCACGCCACCAGCCTTTCTGCGGATCCAGGGACGAGCATCATCCAAATCGGGCGAAGTGCGGTGACCCTTCCGTCCGGAGAGGCACCTTTCACCCTGTCGGGAGGATGCGGGCGCCCTCCCTTGCGGAAATCATTCGTGACGGATGTTCTTCCTGACCGCACTCCGCTGGGAGTTCCTACGCCTCGGCCTTAATGCGATTGCGCGGGTGGTTGCCTACGACGAAGTCCCTTCGTCGGCCCGTCGATCGAAGGGCGAGCACCTTCGGAACGGCATCGGGGCGCTCTTCGTCGTCGCGAGCCGGGTGAGCTCTCCCCGTAACTCCCTCGCCACGTTGTGGCAGACGGGTCGGAAACCCGCGCGTGCAGAGTTGCGTTACGCGCTGTCCGAGTTGCACGGAGCCGAGCCATGGAGGTCCGGGAAGCGCTTTGCAAGCCAACATCCGTGGGCCTTGCTGCTCCTGACATCGGCCGGGGTTGCACTGGGGGATCAAATCCGTCGGCTTCGGTCCACCGGAGACCCTGACGATGTCATCCCGAGCGCCGCGAACTGAGGCGCCGGAGCAGACGAAGAGCACCGTCCCCCTCTGGGTGCTGGGAGTGGTCGTCCTCTGGGTGGCCGTCTCGGTCTCCCTGCTCTTGATCGCTCTCGGCAGGCCGACATGACGGTCGGCGTCGTCGATTGCCAGTCCGCCCCGGGTCGGGCGGCGTAACAACCTCAGCCGCCGATGAATCTCATCTGGGCGGTCTTGATCGTCGGGGTTGCCGTCGGGGTGACAGTCCCGATTCTGCTGCTGGTTCGGCGCCGCGCTCCCGAGGGGAGCTTCTTCGCGGACGGCGATCGGGCGGCCGGGGTCTTCGGCGTGCTGGCCACGGGCTTCTCCGTTCTGCTCGGACTGGTCGTGTTTCTCGCTTTCACGAGCTACGACCAGTCCAGGAGTGGGGCCGAGACGGAGGCTCTGCTGATCGTGCAGCAGTTCGAGACGGCCCAATTCTTCCCCGTCGCCGTGCGGCAACGACTCGGTGATGAACTCGTCTGCTATGCGCGATCAGTCGTGCACCAGGAATGGCCGAAGATGCGGTCGGGCGCGGAGGGAGACGTCTTCAATCCCTGGGGCGTAGCGATGTTCAGGACGCTGAAGGCCACGAATCCAAAGACGATTCCTGAACAGGAGGCCTACGACAAATGGCTCGACCGCAGAGCCGATCGCGAGACCGCCCGCAGAGATCGAATCCACGGTGCGGTGGGTGTCATCCCAGGGCCGCTCTGGGTCGTCCTCTTCTTCATCTCCGCCGTGATCTTCGTGTTCATGCTCTTCTTCGCGGACAGCGGCGAGCGGGCAGTCGTCCAGGCTGTGCAGATCGGCTCCGTGGTCGCGGTCATCACCGCGACTTTGCTTCTGATCGGATCCCTCGACCACCCCCTACGAGCCGGGTACGGCAGTCTTCAGCCTGTCGCGATGGAGCGCGCTCTGCGACAACTCGACCAGGAGCGCCGTCTCGTTGGCCAGAACGGGCCGTTGCCGTGCAATCGGCTAGGCACGTCCACCGGCCCCTGAGCTGAACCGAGCGACGTCCGTGGGCTGACGGGAGGCGGCGATCATCCCGTTCGGACGATGCCCAGCATGCGCGCGGGGTGGAGGGTTCACGGGAGATGAAGCAAGGGACCGGCACGCAGCTACGGAGTGGACGACGGACGAATCGTGGTGCCTGGCGCCGGTTCGTCACCACCGTCCTGTCGGCGCTGGCAGTTCTTTCGGTGCTCGACGTCGTGTTGCTCGTCAGGGCAGACGGGGCGCACGTGACGTCACTGGCGTGGTTTTGGTTGCCGGTGGCGCTGTTTGTCGCGGCCCGACGTGCCTACCGGTTGCCCGGCGCCCAGGCGCAGGCTGGATGATCGAGCTCGCTCACCGGGAAAGCGGCAGCCTTCACGTTGCGCTGTTCTGGTGCAAGGAGGACGCCACGCTGAGAGTCTCGGTGGTTGACGTCGGCACGGACGATGCGTTCGAGTTGGAGGCGGGAGGGTCCAGCGCCCTCGATGTCTTTTACCACCCGTACGCGTACGCAGCGTTGCGCCGCGCCGACGAGGAACTGGTCGCGCAATCTTGAGACTGAAAGGGAGGCCATGAAAGATCCAACTGAGGAGTTCTTCGATGAGCTCGGCCGGCGGGGCCACGAGCCAATGCTCCGCAAGGCGACAGGGACGTTGCGTTTCGACCTGACGGGCGGAAAGAGCGAGACGCACTGGTCGGTGGCAATGAAGAAAGGCGACGTGTCGGTATCTCGTGCGAACGGCGAGGCCGACTGCGTAGTAACGACCAACCGACCGCTCTTCGACAAGATCGTCGTCGGCGAGACGAATGCGATGGCTGCCCTGCTCCGCGGAGAGATCGCCGTCGAGGGTGATCTCGAGCTCCTTGCTCTCTTCCAGCGGGTCTTCTCCGGGCCGGCCGAGTCGATTCAGCGGCGAGAGGCCGCAGTCGCCGGGAGGTCGTCATGAGCGACGGACTCGTACAGATCCTCGACGGCAACACATTCGTGGTCAGCGACTCGCGCGGAGACGTGGAAGCCTCGCTGACCGATCCGACCGGGCTCTTCTCATTCGATACCCGTTTCCTCTCGAAGTGGGTCCTGACGCTCAACGGCGAGCGGCTCAATCCGCTCTCGGTGGACGACCTGCAGTACTTCGAGACTCGCTTCTTCCTCGTGCCTGGCACAGGCACCGTTTACGTCGACGCAAAGCTCTCCGTGATTCGCCGGCGCGCCGTCGGCGACGGGTTCCACGAGGAGCTCACGATCCTCAACCACGACGAGAAGCCCGTCGACATCACGGTGCGCTTCGACGCTGCCTCGGATTTCGCCGACCTGTTCGAGGTCAAGGACGCGCTCGAAAAGAAAGGGACGTACTCCACGCATGTCGACAACGGCTCCTTGCGACTCGGCTACGAACGCGAGACTTTCCGTCGCGAGACGGTGATCTCGGCGTCGTCGCCTGCGACAATTGACGAGAACGGGCTCACGCTGGCGGCGCACATCGAGCCGCACGGCGTCTGGACGACGGACATCGACGTCGTCACGGCCGTCGGTGGCGGTGGCAGGTATACGAAGCCGAAGTACCACCGTGAGGGACAGGCACGGCCGAATATGGAGCGGAGCCTCGAGAAGTGGCTCGGAGACGCGCCCCGAGTGGAGTCCGACTGGGAGCCGTTGAAGACCACGTACCGGCGCAGCTTGGTCGATCTCGCCGCGCTTCGCTTCGCGCCGGCCATTATGGGAGGACACAGCCTGCCTGCAGCCGGGCTCCCGTGGTTCATGACGATGTTCGGGCGGGACAGCATCTTCACGAGCCTGCAGTCGCTGCCGTTCACTCCCGAGCTCGCGGCCACCACGCTGCTCGCACTGGGGGATTGGCAGGGCAGCCGGCTCGACGACTTCCGTGACGAGGATCCTGGCCGGATCCTGCACGAAATGCGGTACGGCGAGATGACAGCCTTCGAAGAGCGGCCGCACTGCCCCTATTACGGAGCCGCCGACGCAACACCGCTCTACGTCGTCTTGCTCGACGAATACGAGCGTTGGACCGGAGACCGAAAGCTCGTGCGGGACCTCGAGCAGCAGGCCCGGGCTGCGCTCGAGTGGATCGACAAGTACGCGGACCTCATGGACAACGGCTACGTGTCCTACCAGCGCCGCAACGAGAAGACCGGGCTCGAGAACCAGTGCTGGAAGGACTCCTGGGATTCGATCTCATACAAGAACGGCGACATTCCGGGCTTCCCCCGCGCGACGTGCGAACTGCAGGGGTACGCCTATGACGCCAAGATGCGAGGTGCACGCCTCGCGCGGCTCGTGTGGAAGGACCCGGCGTACGCGGACAAGCTCGAGCAGGAGGCTGCAGAGCTCAAGCGTCGATTCAACCGGGACTACTGGGTCGAAGACGGCGAGTACTTCGCGCTGGCGCTCGACGCGGAGGGAAACCAGGTCGATGCGCTTGCGTCCAACAACGGCCACCTGCTCTGGAGCGGCATCGTCGACAAGTCGAAGGCGAAGGCCGTCGCGGCGAATCTGATGGGACCGCGCCTCTTCTCCGGCTGGGGCATCCGCACGCTTGCCGAGGGAGAGGGGCGCTACAACCCGATCGGCTACCACGTCGGAACGGTCTGGCCCTTCGACTCGTCCTTCGTTGCCTGGGGTCTCCGCCGCTACGGCTTCAAGAAGGAGGCTGCACAGATCGCCGCGGGCATCCTCGATGCGGCCGAATGCTTCCAGGGGCGGCTGCCTGAGGCGTTTGGCGGTTACGCACGGACGGTGACGAAGTACCCGGTGCAGTACCCGACAGCGTGCAGCCCGCAGGCCTGGTCGACCGGCGCGCCGCTCCTCCTCCTGCGGACGATGCTCGGCCTCGAGCCGCTCGGGGACCATCTGGTCATCGATCCGGCTCTACCTCAGGGGATCGGGCGTCTCGAGTTGCTGGACATCCCGGGCCGGTGGGGCAAGCTCGACGCGTTCGGTCGCGGGAGGGTCCGGACCGGCGGGGGCGGTTCCCGACAGCAGCTCGGGTTGGTCGACGACCTGATGCCGAAGCGGAAGCGAAAGAAGTCTCGCGTGACAGCCTGACTCATCCCAAGCCGCTGCGGCTCAGGGGCCTCGGCGCGTCGCGATGTTAGGGGGCCCGCGACGCGCCGAGGTGGGGAACCGCCCGGTCTGTTGGACCGGCACGGCGATGACCATCTTCGGGCAAAGTACGCTCACGAATCCTGACCCAAAGGGGTCAATTCGCTGCGCCGTAGCGAACGAACTCGCCCGCTCTCGGCATTGCTACCGGACCCGGACAGTGAATCGGCGCGACTCGAATGCCTTCAAGGTCTCGCCGCGGGTCAGGCCGAACGCAACTGTCGTCGTCCCGCTTCCGCTCGCCTTGAACACAAGTACGACGTTGTTCCCGACGTCCGCCTCGGATACCTGTCGAACGACAGTGGCATCGAACCTGCGTGCGATGCGCCAGACTCGACCTGCAGAGCGCTTCGGTAGCGCGAACGCGATCAGCTGACCCTTTTGCGTCTGGATGATCGAGGTCGGCCCGCTCGGAAGTGCGCCGACCGGCGGTGAGTCGGCAAGGCCGACCGTGGCGAACGCCGTCGCGGCCGCTATTGCAGCCGCCGCGGATGCAGCGATCCGGTGCCTGTGAGACATCTCATGTTCCCTTCGGGTGGTGGTTCGGGGCCAACAGCCCCGCGTACTCGGGGTGCCGCTCGATGTACCGCGCGATGAACGGGCAGAGCGGAACGACGTCGAGACCCTGGCGGCCCGCATCGTCCAACGCCGCAGCAGCGAGACGGCTACCGAAGCCGCGCCCTTCCCACGACTCGTGAACCTCGGTGTGGGTGAAGGCGATCCGGCCGTCTCGGCGGCGGTAGGCCGCAAGGCCGATCACGCGCTCGTCAAGCCGAAGCTCGTAGCGGTTCGCGTCGGGCACGTCGACGACCTCGGCCTCCGCCGGATCGCCGGCCACATCCTCAAGCGCTCCGCTTGCGCGGAAATACTCGATCAGCTGCCCCGGCGCATCCGACTCGCGGGCGTCGCGATGATCGATGAACCGGCGGCGGTGCTCCGCCTCGAACCGCCAAGGGTCGAGCTCCCGCAGGTGCGCGAAGATCTCTCGGGTGCCCAGGTAGAGCCGGCCGTCCTCGGTCTGCAGGACGGGGACCTGGTTGGTGCCGGCGAGGGCCTGGAGCTCGCGACGCTCATCAGGCCACGGCTCCACCTGACGCGCGACGAAATCGAGTCCGAGCTCAGTCAGCACCTCGCGCACCGCAGACGAGAGGGGACACCACTCCGCCTGGTAGAGCGTCACCAACGCGTCAGCCATCGAAGCCGACCGTCTTGTGCGTGCCGTCGCAAAACGGCTTGTTGGCCGAACGACCGCAGCGGCACAGCGCTGCTCTCTCGCCCTCGTAGAGCACCGTGCCGTCTGCAGCGACGACCCGCACACCGCCGGATACGAGCAGCGGCCCGTTGGCGGATGCGCGCAGCTCGAGCGGCTGCTCTCGCTTCGGGGGCTCGGACCCGACGCGGCGAGCTCGCAGCGCGCCGGAGGGGCAGCGGGCCACGGCCGCTTCGACCTCGTTCGCCGTCGCCGCATCGACCATGACCCAGGGCCGCCGGCCCGGATCGAAGACCTGCGGCAGCGCCCGGACGCAGTTGTGAGAGTGGTAGCAAAGGCGAGAGTCCCATTCGACGACGATCTCGTCGGTCTCGTATTCCTTGACGTGCTTGTCACCCGCGCTCATCGTGCCTCCTCCGCTCATCACGTATCCGTGACGTTAGCCATGCGAGGTGAGGCTAGGAGAGCCACCGTGGTGAAGTCGCTCCTCGTCATGGCCGCCGATCGGACCCGTGCTGGATTCGGTACACGATCGGCTCGGCCCAGTCGCCGTACGAACGCATCTTCGCGGCCGCGCGCTCGACGTCGTACTCGGTCCTGCGAAGCCCGATCTCTCCGTTCTCGTAGATCGCCCAGGCCGCACGTGAATCGCCGTCGAGGGGCGCACCGACACTACCGGGGTTCACGAGCAGTGTCCCGTTCGGCCCCGCTCGACGAAACTGCTGGTGGCTGTGCCCGAACAAGATCGTTCGCTCCGACTCTCCGGCGAGCATCCGTTCCTCTCCCGGCAGTGGTTCCGGCGCGAAGCTCTCGATGTCGGAGAGCGGGGATCCGTGACAGACGAGGATCCCATCCAGCTCTCCTTGCTCCGGAAGCCGGTAGAGCCGTTCGACGAGAGCAGGGCCGAGCGACTCGCGCGCAGCCGCGAGGGCGGTCGTGAGGAATTGCCGCGCGCTCTCCGGGGCTTCGGGCTCCTCGCGCAGCCATCGTTCGACGTTGCCGCGGATGCGAACGATCGCGGGCAGGCCGTCGAGCATCTCCGCAGTCTCGCGCGGCCACGGGCCGAACGAGGCGTAGTCGCCGCCGAGCAGGAAAGACGTCGCTCCTGCGGTCTCGACGTCGGCAAGCACGGCTTCGAGTGCGGCGAGGTTGCCGTGGACGTCGTACAGCACCGCTACCGGCGTTCGATTCACCTTGGTCGCTCTGCAAGACTAACGGTCAGTGTCGTGGAGCACTGCGATACGAGAGACTTCGCGGACATCTCATCGGGGAGGCTTGATGGAAGACCCTCAGATCCACACCCAGATCGAGCAGCTCGTCGCCGAAGAACACGACCTGTGGGAACGCGAGTCGGCCGGCACCGCCGGGGAATCCGACCGGCAGCGCCTGGCGAGTGTCAGGGTCTCGCTCGACCAGTGCTGGGACCTGCTGCGGCAGCGACGCGCATTGCGGGAAGCGGGACAGGATCCAAGCGTTGCGGACATCAGACGCGCTGAGGTGGTAGAGCACTATGAGCAGTAGCCTCGCTCGAGATTGACGCTCAACGACGGGCGTGGAGGCGAGGCTCGACAAGTGGCTCTGGGCGGCGCGGTTCTTCAAGACCCGTAGCGCAGCAACGGCGGCGGTCCTCGGCGGCCGGGTCCACCTGAACGGGGCACGCGTCAAGCCGTCCAAGGAGATTCGCCCCGGGGACACGGTTCAGGTGACGGTGCGCACGGAGAGACGTACCGTGAACGTCGTGGGCATCGCGGACAAGCGAGGACCGGCAGCGGCCGCCGCGGCTCTCTACATAGAAACCCCGGAGTCGATCCGCGAGCGGGAGCAGGCAGCGCTCGAGCGTCGTCTCGCCACCCCTCCCGGTGCAAGCTCCGGAGGGCGGCCGACGAAGCTCGACCGCCGGCGTCTGGATGCATTGCGTCGAGGCCAGCGTGACAAGCGTTCGTCGTAGGCTCTGCTCTCCATGCACTGACCTCGGGAAGGAGACGAAATGGGTTTTGAGCAATACCACGAGCCGGCCGCTGAACTCACCGCGGAAACGCGGACGTTCGCCCGAATAATCGCTTCGCTGACCGAAGAGGCCGAGGCGATCGGCTGGTACGAGCAGCGCATCGCGCTCGAGCCTGACGCACAGGCGAAAGCGATCATGGAGAACGCTCAGGGCGAGGAGTTCAAGCACTTCGGCATGGACCTCGAGTTCCTGCTTCGCCGCACACCGAAGTGGCGGATCGCCCTGAAGACGATCCTGTTCACGGAGGGCGACATCGTCGAGAAAGGCGAGAAGGCGGAGGACCTCGAAAACCGCTAGTCGTCCGTCAGCCTGTGCTCGTCGAGCCAGGCCTTGGCGACGCGCTTCTGCGCCCGCGTCAGCCAGGCCTCGACGACCAGGTCTTGCAGCTCGTCTCGATCGAGGCGCGCAAGGTCCGGGATGTGCACGAGTACGGCGGCATAGCCGTCGAAATGCGTTGTCGTAAAGAAGATTTCGCGTTCGTCGGCGAGCATGAGGTCCTTCACTCCGAGATCCGCGACGCGGAACATCAGCACATCGTCGAGCCGTTCGCCCGTCACCGGATCGATTGCATCTCGACGGCGGCCGCGATGGAAACAGAAGAGCTTGCCGTGTACGTGGTACGCCGGCCGGCCGTCATCGGACAGCTCCTTCGTCGTCTGCGGCATCGCGAGAGCGAGTTCGTCTAGGTCGGCCATCGTCGCCATGGGGCGCCAGTTTCGCACCCCGGAGCCGCTCCGTCAGCCCGCGTGCTTGTCGATCTTCTTCTCCAGTAGAGACTTCGCGGCCGGCCAGTCGTCGTCGACGATTGCGTACCACGCCGAGTCGCGGATCGAGTCCGGCAGCAGCATGTGCTTGCGGAAGATTCCCTCGAACGTTGCGCCGATGCCGAGGAGGGCGCCCCGAACACGCAGGTTTCGAGCGTCCGTCTTGAACTCGACGCGCATCGCGCCCCAGTCGTCGAAGGCGTTTCGCAGGAGCAGGTACTTCGTCTCGATGTTCGCGCCCGTTCCCCATTGAGGGCGCTCGAGCCACGTCCAGCCGATCTCGGTGCGGCGATGAGAGGGCACGATGTTCATGTACCGCGTCGAGCCGACCGGTCTCCCGTCGACGTGCACGACGAACGGCACTTCCTTCTCGCTGTCGAGCGCCTCGTCGAACCACCGGTCGAAGCCGAGCGAGTACATCCCCG
>Ga0307284_10000236_pt1 | contig 11219 bp, 7 predicted proteins | sample ER_DNA_123_FD_194480 | JGI IMG/M metagenome (GOLD analysis project Ga0307284, IMG submission 194480) | Bulk soil microbial communities from the East River watershed near Crested Butte, Colorado, United States - ER_DNA_123 | ecosystem: Environmental > Terrestrial > Soil > Floodplain | place: USA... | reverse complement strand
ATGCTTACTCGCATCCCACCGCCGGCTGGGAGGCTGGAACCCGTTAGGAGATACCTGCCCCCGAGCCGCTTCGCACCGCGGAGAAGCTCCCGGAGCGGCACGGCCCGACCGCCGGGGCCCCCACCAGCCAGCTGGCTGCCGTCGATCGCGCGTAGACCAGGGATCCACTCGAGGGCGTCCGCAAGCAGCAGATGTGGCGCTGGTCGTCCATTGCCTGACGAATCGGCTGCTGGGACACCGCTCTGAAAGGGGAGGAGCACGATCCCGACTTGAGAACGTGGGGTCACCGAGCTCCGCAAGCGGATCGCCAGCACCAGGGCCACTACAATGACGGCAGCCGCAAGTCCGGCCGCCACCAGCCTCCGAACCGGGAAACGATCTTCCTGTCTTTGGGTGGTCGATCGTTCGTCGCCGGTCAGTGCTCGAGCGAAATCATCTGCGCTTTGGAACCGGTCGGCGGGAACCTTCTCGAGCGCTCGGCCGATTGCGGCCTCAATCGACGCTGGAATGTGCGGACGTACGGTTCGCAGTGAGGGAGGGGGCGACTGGAGATGCTTGGCTGCGATCGCCTGCGCCGAAGGGCCGGTGAACGGAGGCTCGCCGGCGAGCATCTCGTAAAACACGCATCCCAGGCTGTACACGTCGCTCCGCCCGTCGATTTGATCTCCACCCGTCGACTGTTCGGGACTCATGTAGGGTGGCGTGCCGAGGGCCAGCCCGGCCGAGCTCACATCATCACCACCCGCGGCGTGGATCGCTCGAGCAAGGCCGAAGTCCGCGATCACGGCGTGACCGGCTTCCAGCAGAATGTTCCCTGGTTTGATGTCGCGATGGACAACGTCCTGGCCGTGCGCGTACGCCAGTCCCTCCGCGACCTCGCGGGTGATACGTATGGCGTCTTTCACCGGCAGCGGGCCTTCCCGGCGGATTCGTTCGCGCAGGCTCTCTCCTGCCACATACGGCGTGACGTAGTAGAGCAGCCCATCAGCGCTGCCAGAATCGTGGACGGGTAGAATGTTCGGGTGGGCGAGCCGCGATGCGATGCGGATCTCCCGGAGGAAACGCGCGGAGCCTAAGGATTCGGCGAGATCTGGGCGCAGGACCTTGATTGCGACTGGGCGCCCATGCTTGAGGTCCTGAGCGAGGTAAACCGTGGCCATTCCTCCGCGACCGAGCTCACAATCGATCGCGTAGCGTTCTACTAACACGGTCCGTAGCCGTTCGAGCCCCGCCACCATGACATCAGATCCTGGGTGCCTGAGCTGCTAACATACGCCTCAGTCAGGACCTGAGCTAGCCGCGGTGCAGGTTGACGAAACCTGGGCCCGGGGTACGTTCTCCCGATGCACCGCCGCGACATATCCGCCCTCATCACCCTTCTGCTCGCTCCGATCTGCACCGCGGTCGCCCAGCAACCCGTGGTGGTGCATGCCGCCCGAATGCTGGACGTCGCCCGGGGCGAGATCATCGCGCCCGCCGTGGTGGTCGTCGCCAATGGCAGAATCGTGAGCATCGGATCCGGTGGCGTTCCCGCCGGCGCCAGCACCATCGATCTGGGCGATCTCACGCTCCTGCCCGGTCTGATCGACGCGCACACCCACCTCACGTACGACATATCCGGAGACTGGGTCACCCGCTCGGTTCGGGAGCTTCCGGCCGATGCGGCGCTCCGGGGCGCGCGAAACGCTCGCAAGACGCTCCTGGCCGGCTTCACCACGGTCCGGGACGTCGGATCGGTAGGCTTTGCGGACGTCTCGTTGATGAAGGCGATCGATGCCGGATTCGTGATCGGTCCCCGGATGATCCCCTCCGCTCATGCCATAGGCATCACCGGGGGCCATTGCGACGATACCGGCTGGGCTCCGGGGGTGAACGAGCTGGATTACAGACACGGGGTGGCCGACGGTGTAGACGAGGTCGTCAAAGCCGTCCGCTACCAGATCAAGCACGGTGCGAAGGTGATCAAGGTATGCGCCACGGCAGGAGTGCTCTCCTTCGACGCGACACTGGGAGCTCAGCAGCTGAGCGAAGCCGAGCTCCAGGCGATCGTGCAGGAGGCCAATCGGCACGGTCTCAAGGTGGCGGCTCATGCGCACGGCACGGAGGGGATCAAGGCGGCGGTGCGGGCCGGCGTGGCTTCGATCGAGCACGGCTCGATGATCGATGACGAGGCGGCAGATCTGATGAAGCGGCGGGGAACCTACCTGGTACCGACCGCCTACCTGCTCAGCACGTTCAAGTACGAGAGCTTGCCACCGCCGATCGCCGCCAAGGCGAAAGAGGTCGTCCCGCTAGCCCAGGCGAGCCACCGCCGGGCCATCCGGGCCGGAGTCAAGATCGCCTTCGGCACCGACGCCGCGGTCTATCCTCACGGCGACACCGCCCGCGAGTGTGCCGTGTACGTCGGCTACGGGATGCGGCCCGCCGACGCCATCCGCACTGCCACCGTGAACGCGGCGGACCTGCTCGGCGTGAGCGACCGAGGCGTGATTGCTCCCGGTAAGCTGGCCGATCTGATTGCGGTGCGCGGCAACCCGCTGGAAGACGTGCGGGTGCTGGAGCAGGTACCGTGGGTAATGAAGGCTGGCGAGATAGTGAAGGGAGCGGGGAAGCAGGAAAGCGGGGAAGCGGGGAAGTAGCCTACAGTATGTACCGCCGTAGGTCGTCGTCGCTGATGATCCTGGCCAGGCGCTGGCGCACGGTCTCCGCGTCGAACACGATCCGCTTCTCCGGGTAGTCGGGCAGCTCGAACAGGACCTCTTCCATCAGCGCGGCCATGACGGTATGCAGCCGCCGGGCGCCGATGTTCTCCATCCGGTCGTTGGCCATGAAGGCCACCCGCGCCACCTCCGCGATCCCATCCACCGTGAACTCCAGCTCCGCGCCTTCGGCCGTCACCAGCGCCTGGTACTGCTTGGTCAGCGCGTTCTCCGGCTCGGTCATGATGCGCACGAAGTCCTGCTCGGTGAGCGGCAGCAGCTCGACCCGGATGGGGAAGCGGCCCTGGAGCTCGGGAATGAGGTCCGATGGCTTGGAGACGTGAAAGGCGCCGGCCGCGATGAAGAGGATGTGGTCGCTCCGGACGTAGCCGTAGCGGGTCTGCACGGTAGAGCCCTCGACGATCGGCAGCAGATCACGCTGGACCCCTTCGCGGGAGACGTCGGGGCCGCCGGCCTGGCCCCGCTCGCCCGCGATCTTGTCGATCTCATCGATGAAGATGATGCCATGGTTCTCCACCCGGTCGAGCGACTCGTTCACCACGTCGTCGATGTCGACCAGCTTCTTCAGCTCTTCGTCCACCAGGACCCGCCGCGCCTCCGGCACCTTCACCGTGCGGCGCTTCTTCCGCCTCGGCAGCATGTCCTGGAGCATCTCGGTGAAGTTGATGTCCGGGCCCTCGATGCCCTGGGGCGGCTGGATGAGCTCCATCATGGGGAAGTTCTGCGGCACGACCTCGATCTCCACCTCGCGATCGTCCAGCTGTCCCTCCGCCAGCATCGCCCGCAGCTTCTCGCGGGACCGGTGCCGCCGCTCTTCCTCGGCGGTGGGCACCCGCTCCGGCTTCGCCTGCCCGCCAGATGACACGACAAACACCGACCCCACTTCCGCCTTCTCCGCCTTCTCCCCTTTCTCCGCCGGGGGCGGGGCGGCGGGGAGGAGCAGATCCAGTAGCCGCTCGTCGGCTCGCTGCTCTGCCTGGGGGTAGACCTCGTCCTCCCGCTCGCTGCGCACCAGGTTGATGGCCGAGTCGACCAGGTCGCGCACCATCGACTCGGCATCCCGCCCGACGTAGCCGACCTCGGTGAACTTGGAGGCCTCGACCTTGATGAACGGCGCGCCGGAGAGCCTCGCTAGCCGGCGGGCTACCTCGGTCTTCCCCACTCCGGTGGGACCGATCATGATGATGTTGTAGGGGGTGATCTCGTCCCGGATGTCGTCCGGTGCCTGAGCCCGCCGCCACCGGTTCCGCACCGCGATGGCCACCGCCTTCTTGGCCGCCTCCTGGCCCACGATGTAGCGATCCAGCTCGGCCACGATCTGGCGGGGAGGCATCTCCTCCAGCCAGGGCATGGGAGCCGTGGGCTCGGGTGCCTCTTTAGGGATGGTGAGCTCTTTGGCGGGTTCGGTCATACCATGAAGGTAAGCGGTGAAGGGTGCCTAAGAGATGTCACCCTATGGCCCCCTCGGTCGCTTTGCTCCCTCAGGGTGACAACCTTCCGCTCACGCCTTTTTCCCATCTGCGGGTAGTTCGAGAATCGTAATGTTCCGATTGGTAAACACGCAGATATCGGCCGCGATCTCCAGGGAGCGCTGGGTAATCTTGCGCGCCGACCAGTCGGGTTCGGGCAGGAGCGCTCGCGCGGCCGCGAGGGCGAAGTTTCCTCCCGAGCCGATCGCGACAATCCCGTCATCTGGCTCGATCAGCTCGCCGGTTCCGCTCAGGAGGAAGCTGTGGTCCAGGTCGGCCACCACCAGCAGGGCCTCCAGCCGCCGGAGCATCCGGTCGCTGCGCCAGTCCTTGGCCAGCTCGACGGCGGCTCGCGGCAGGTTCCCCGGATAACGGTCCAGCTTCTCTTCGAACTTCTCGTACAACGTGAGCGCGTCGGCGACGGAGCCGGCAAAACCCGCCAGCACCTTGCCACCCTTCAACGCGCGCACCTTGCTCCCCTGCGACTTGAAGACGGTCTCACCCATGCTCACCTGACCGTCACCGCCCAGGGCGACGCGGCCGTCTTTTCGGACGCCGAGGATGGTGGTGCCGTGGAATATGGTCATGCTCGCGGATGCGCCTGGTTGTAGACTTTTTTCAATCGCTCGACGCTCGTGTGGGTGTAGACCTGAGTGGTGCTGAGAGAGGCGTGGCCCAGCAGCTCCTGAACGGCACGGAGGTCGGCGCCAGCGTCGAGCATGTGGGTGGCGAACGTATGGCGGAGCGAATGCACCCGGAGCCCATCGCCACCGATCGCGTCGAACATGCCGTGGATGATGCGCTGGACTCCCCGAGGCGCCAGCCGCTTCCCTCGCCGGCTTAGGAAAATGGCCCGGCGGTCGCCCCGGGTCCGGGCAACCACCGGCTCCCGGAGGTTAAGATAGCGCCGCAGGGCGAGCACCGCCCGCGAGCCGACTGGAACGATCCTCTCCTTCCGTCCCTTGCCGCGAACCTTTACCTGATCCGCCAGGAGGTCCAGATCCTCGACGTTCATGCCGCTCAGTTCGGAGAGCCGGATGCCCGTCGAGTAGAAGAGTTCCAGAATTGCGAGGTCCCGGGTGGGCCCCAGCTCGTCGCCCCCTGCCCGCGACTCGGCCCAGTCGAACAGGCTCTGGGTCTGGCTCCGGTCCAGATAGGTCGGCAGCCGCTTCTCCAGCTTCGGGACCTTGGCTGCGCGGACGATGGTGTTGGGGACGCCGTGATGCTCTTGGAGGTAGCGGTACAGGCTCCGCACCGCCGACAACGCCCGCGCCGCGCTGCGCTTTGCCAATCCGCGCCGCTGCAGCTCGCCGAGAAAGCCGCGCACCCCGACCCGGTCGATGGTGGTCCAGCCCCAGTCCCCGTAATGCCGGTTGCAGAAGTCGGTGAAGGCCTCGAGATCCCGAGTGTACGCCTTCAGCGTGTGGGGCGAGACGTCCCGCTCCTTCTCCAGATGCGTCAGGTACTCGGTGACTTCGGGACGAGCCGTCATTTGCATTCAGCTAGAAAAAGAAAAAGCAGCCGCAGATGAACGCGGATACGAACGGATCGCTCCGGTTCCAATTCAGATTCCCTGCAAGAGTCGACACTCGGGTATTTGTTGTTCAACGGCACACCAGCCGGGTTCTAAGTAGGTGGCTCGATGGTGTGCTGTTAAACCATCAAAATACCGGCAGTTAGTAGGTGAAGATGAAACCAGTGAACGCACCGGAGCGATCCGTTTTTATCTGCGTTCAAGTACCCGCTTCAGCGGGTGTGCTGCGGCTAATTGCTTTTCTTTTTGGATACCGGCTTCCTCGAGCCAGGCCCCAAAGTCCGCCTGTGCCCGCTCTACCAGTAGCTCTCTCTTGCGATCCTTCTTTAGCTTGCCGGGCAGCGGGTCGAGTAACCCGAAATTCGCGTTCATGGGCTGAAAGTGACTCGGGTCGGCCTCGCGGAGATAGCGATACAGCCCACCGAGCATGGTTGTCGCCGGCGGGACCGCTACCGGGAGGCCCTGAAGCCGTCGCGCGAGGTTGATCCCCGCCAGGAGGCCGGTGCCGAGCGACTCGGTATAACCCTCCACGCCGGTGATCTGTCCCGCAAAGAAGAGCTGGTCGTCCCCCCTGGCCGTGAGCCCTGGCCCCAGGCTGGCCGGACTATTCAGGTACGAGTTCCGGTGGATGCTGCCGTAGCGGAGGTACTCGGCCGCGTCCAGGCCCGGGATCATACTGAACACACGCTGCTGCTCCGGTATACGGAGCCGAGTCTGGAACCCCACCAGGTTCCACATCTGCCCCGCGCGATCTTCCCGCCGGAGCTGCACGACCGCATATGGCTCCCGCCCAGTTCGGGGATCGGGCAATCCCACCGGCTTCATCGGCCCGAAGCGGAGGGTCTCCCGGCCACGCCGGGCCATCTCCTCGACCGGCAGGCAGCCCTCGAAGTAGGGCACCTCGTCGAACTCATGACCGTGAAACTGATCGGCGGCAATGAGTGCGTCGATGAAGGCCTCGTACGCCGCGGCGTCGAGAGGTGCGTTCAGGTAGTCGTCGCCACCGCCCTTGCCGTAGCGGGACAACGCGTACAACCGTTCGTGGTCGAGCGAGTCGGAGGACACCACGGGCGCGATGGCGTCGTAGAACGCGAGCGCCGATGAGCCGAGCCGGGCCGTGAGCGCGCCGGCGAGCCGTTCCGAGGTCAGTGGCCCGGTGGCGATGACGCCAGGTGAGGGGAGCTGATCCGCCTCCTGGCGCACCAGAGTGATGTTGGGATGGGCGACCACCTGCTCGTGCACCGCACGGGAGAACACCTCCCGATCGACGGCCAGCGCGGTGCCTCCGGGCACGCGCGCTCCATCGGCGCACGGGAGCAGAATGCTACCCAGGGCGCGCAGCTCGGCCTTGAGCAGCCCGTGGGCGTTGGTGAGGTCCACCGATTTGAAGGAGTTGCTGCAGACGAGCTCGGCGAGACGATCGGTCTGGTGAGCGGGAGTCTTCGTCTTCGGCCGCATCTCGCACAGCGTCACCCGGACGCCGCGCTCGGCCAGCGCCCACGCTGCCTCCGAGCCGGCGAGACCTCCGCCGACGACCGTGGCGTTCACGCCAGAGCAACCTCTCCCGGTTCGGCGACCACGATACGATGGCCGCACTTGAGGCAGGTACGGCTCTCTCCATCGGCCTTGCTGATCTTCTTCTCCATACCCAGCCAGCCGCAGCTGGGGCAGGTCTCCGGCACCGGCCGATTCCAGGTAGAGAAATCGCAGGCCGGATAGCGCAAGCACCCCCAGAACGACTTGCCCCGCTTGGTGCGCCGCTCGGTGAGATCGCCATCGGGGCACTTGGGGCACTTGAGTCCCATCGGGAGCGAACGGGTGCCCTTGCACTTGGGGTACGTGGTGCAGGCCAGGAACTCGCCGAACCGGCCGGTCTTGATGACCATGGCTGAACCGCAGAGATGACACTTCTCGTCGGTGGGGCGGTCCGGGACCTTGTTTCGCTTGAGCGACTTCACATAGTCGCAGGCCTCTTTGTACTTGATGCACGCGAGGTACGGCCCGAAGCGACCGGTGCGAAGCTCGATCGGCGAGCCGCACTTGGGGCAGCGTTCCTTGGCCAGCTCCTCCGGTTTGAGCCCGTGCGCATCGGCGACCAGGGCATTCAGGTCCACGGCGTTCAACGCTTTCACGAAGGGGCCATAAAAGTCCTTGAGCACCCGCTGCCACTTGAGCTCCCCATCCTCGATCCGGTCCAGCTCGTCTTCCATTTCGGAGGTGAACTCGACATTGAAGATGTCGGGGAACTTGCCGATCATGATCTTCTCGACGGTTTCGCCCAGGTCGGTCGGGAAGAAACGCCGCTGATCCACCCGCACGTACTCTCGGGCAGACAACGTCGAGATGATGGCGCTGTAGGTGGACGGCCGGCCGATGCCCAGACGCTCGAGCTCCTTGACCAGGCTGGCCTCCGAAAAGCGCGGCGGCGGCTCGGTAAAGTGCTGCGAGGGGGTAATCTCCCGGACCTCCACCCGGTCTCCCACGACCAAGGGCGGGATCGGGGGGAGATCGTCCATGGTCTTTCCTTCTTCCTTCTCTCGTCCCTCGGTGTAGAGCACGTGGTAGCCGTCGAACACGAGCACCGATCCCGACGCGCGGAAGAGGTACTCGCCGAGATCGAAGTCCACGATAGTCATGTCGTAGACGGCCGGCGTCATCTGCGAGGCGACGAACCGCTGCCAGATTAGCTGGTAGAGACGGTACTGGTCGGACTCGAGATGAGGTTGCACGTCTTCGGGGCGGAGGCTGACATCGGTGGGCCGGATGGCCTCGTGGGCGCCCTGAGCCCTGGCGTTCTTCTTGGCGCTGTAGCGGTTCGGCTCCTCGGGCAGATACGGCTTGGCGTAGTTCTTCTTGATGAAGCCCCGCACCGACGCAATGGCCGTGTCGGACACCTGGGGCGAGTCGGTTCGCATGTAGGTGATGAGACCGACCGGGCCATCCCCGCCGACATCCATGCCTTCATACAGATCCTGAGCCGCACGCATGGTGCGCCGGGACGAGAAGCCGAGCTTCTTGGCGGCTTCCTGTTGCAGCGTGCTGGTGGTAAACGGTGCGCCCGGGTTCTTCTTCCGGTTGCGCCGCTCCACCTTGGAGACGATGAAGGGCCTTGGCCGTACGCCATCGACCACCGTGCGGGCATCGGCTTCGGTATGGAGCTGCGGCTTGTGCCCACCCACCTTGGCCAGCGCGGCCTCGAAGGTCTGGCCGTCCTTGGCACAGAGCGCCTCGATGGTCCAGTACTCCTGGGGCGTGAACGCCCGGATCTCCCGTTCCCGCTCCACGATCAATCTGAGCGCAACGGTCTGGACCCTGCCGGCGGAAAGGCCGGTCTTGATGCTCTTCCATAGAATGGGGCTGGCCTTGTAACCGACCAGCCGATCGAGAATCCGACGGGCCTGCTGGGCGTCCACCTTCCGGTCGTCGATCTGGCCCGGATCCTTGAGTGCCTCCTGGATGGCGGCCTTGGTAATCTCGTGGAAGAGGATGCGGTGGGTAGGAACCAGTGCCTTCAGTTGGTCGGCCACATGCCAGGCGATGGCTTCGCCCTCGCGATCAGGGTCGGTGGCGAGGTAGATGACTGAGGCGCCCTTGGCCGCCTTCTTGAGCTCCGAGAGAGTCTTGGTCTTGCCCTTGATGGTGACGTACTTCGGCTCGAAGCCGTTATCCACGTCCACGCCGAGCTCGCGGGTGGGCAGATCGCGCAGATGCCCCACGGTTGCCCGCACGTCGTAGCCCGAGCCGAGATACTTCCCGATGGTCTTGGCCTTGGTGGGCGACTCGACGATCACCAGCGCAGGCCTCCGGCCACGCCCACCGGGACCCGCGCCGTTGGCGCTGGGTCCGCCGGGCTTGGCCTTAGCGCTCTTCACGCTCCGGGGCGCACCCGCGGGTTTCTTCGCGGCTTTTACCGTTCGCTTCGGTCGTGTCGCCATAAATCCAGTGTAATTGCTCCGATCATCAAATGGTCAAGGCGGGAGGTAACAAAAAACCCGCACGTCCGGTAAATGCAAGCTCATCGGGCCGATCCCTACGGGCACCCTACCAACCAGCGTGCCGCCGTGCCAGTTCCACGACCCCATGGGCGACCGCCTTAGCGGCGGCACTGTCGGCCTGCACTCGCTGGTGAGCCAGCAGGTAGAACGGCTCTCGTTCCTGGAGCAGCGTACGCATTCGTTGCAACGGATCCGTGCCGGTCAGGAGGGGGCGGACCTCGCCTCCCTGGCTCCGCTTGGCAGCGGTCGATGGCTGGCACTCCAGATAGACAACCAGGCTCGTCGTCTTGGCGGCCTCGAGCTCGCCGGGCTGTGCGGCCCAGCCACCACCCGGCACGATGACGCCCGGCGCTCCGGCCTGGGCGGCCTTGACCGCAGCACGCTCCATCTCCCGGAACCGCACCTCGCCGACCATGCCGAAGATCTGCGACACCGGCATGCCCATCTCCCGCACCAGCAGGCCATCGATGTCGATCACGGGAGCGCCGAGCGCCTCGGCCACGAGACGGCCGACGGTGGTCTTGCCCGAGCCGGGCAGCCCGACCAACACGATGTGCCGGGGCATCAGCCCTCGGTGGCCCGCCGCAGCGCCGCCCAGCGGGAGCCGAGCGCCGTAACGTACCCGTCGTAGTTGCGTCGCATCTCGCGGAGCGAGTCGCCGCCGAACTTTTCCAGCATCGCATCGGCCAGGGCGATTGCCACCAGCGCCTCGGCGATGACACCCATCGCGGGAACTGCGGTGATGTCGGAGCGCTCGCTCACCGCCTTGGCCGGCTCGCCCGACTGCAGATCCACCGTGGCCAATGGCGACATCAGCGTCGCGATGGGCTTCATTGCTAGCTTAACAACCACCGGTTCCCCGGTGGTCATGCCGCCCTCGAGTCCGCCGGCATTGTTGGTGGGCCGGTGGAAGCCACCGCGGGAATCGCTAACTGCCCCGCTGCCCCGCTGCCCACCCGCCCAGGGGGCACCCGCCCCGCCTTCTATCGGATCGTGGACCTCCGACCCCGGCCGCCGGGCAGCCTCGAAGCCCATCCCGATCTCGACCCCCTTCACCGCCGGGATCGACATCAGCATTCCGGCCAGCCGGCCATCCAGCTTCCGGTCCCAGCTGACGTGGCTACCCAGCCCGACGACGACTCCGCGGGCCACGACCTCGACTTCCCCTCCGAGGGTATCGCCGGCCTTCTTGGCGGCATCGATCCGCCGGATGATCGCGGCCTCCGCGGCCGGATCTAGCACTCGCACCTCGGAGCGATCGGATGCTTCGTTGAGGGGCACCGGCAGGTCGGCGGGCGCGGCCCGAATGCCACCCATCGAGAGCACGTGGCTTCCTATCTCCACCCCGAATTCGTCGAGTAGCCGCTTGGCCAATGCGCCCGCAGCGACTCTGGCCGTGGTTTCCCGCGCACTCGCCCGCTCGAGGATGTCCCGGGCATCGATTCGGTCATACTTCAGCATACCCGCAAGATCGGCGTGGCCGGGGCGCGGGCGGGTTACC
>Ga0307284_10000234_pt1 | contig 11243 bp, 11 predicted proteins | sample ER_DNA_123_FD_194480 | JGI IMG/M metagenome (GOLD analysis project Ga0307284, IMG submission 194480) | Bulk soil microbial communities from the East River watershed near Crested Butte, Colorado, United States - ER_DNA_123 | ecosystem: Environmental > Terrestrial > Soil > Floodplain | place... | reverse complement strand
TGTTCGCTCGTCCCCGCGGAATTACAGCGCGAGCTCCTCCCGTCCAACACGTCCTACAAGACGGCCGAGGCGGCGTACCAGGTCCTCATCGAGCGGCACGTCGATAAGCCAACGTCGCAGACGCTTTTGACCGGCGCTCTCGACGGCGTCGTCACCGAAGCCAAAAAAGAGGGCGCTACCGACGGCGGGCTCCCGTCCGCGGGCCTGAACCTCACCGGCAGCACCTGGTCCGACTTCTCGAAGTTCTCCGACCGACTCGACGCGATCGTTGCCGCCACGCCGAACGCCGACAAAACCCTTCTCGAGCGCGCCGCCGTCGACGGCATGGCGAAGTCCATGAACGAGTGCCACACCTATTACCTCGACCCGACCCGCGCGAAGAATTTCAACCAGCCCCAGCCGCCGGTTTCGGGCATCGGTGTCCAGATCAACAAAGCCAGCGCGGACGTGCCGATTGAGGTCGTTCGAGTCTATGCGGGTACTCCGGCCGACCGGGCTGGCATCAAAGCCGGGGACAAGATCGTGACCGTCGATGCCGTCGACGTCACCAACCTCCAGACCGAAGAGGTCGCAAACAAGGTCAAGGGGCCGGAGGGCACGCCGGTGACCATCGGCATCATGCGTGGACAAGAGACACTCTCGTTCACGTTGAACCGGGCGCGCTTCTCGGTTCCCCTGGAGACGGACACGATGATCGACGGCAACATCGGCCGGATCGAAGTGCCGCAGCTCGTCGGCGCGGTCTCTGACGAGGTGTCCAACGCTGTGAAGCGTCTGGATTCGAATGGGGCCGGAGGCCTCATCCTCGACCTTCGTGGCGATCCGGGCGGAGATCTTTCGGCCGCGGTCGACATCGCGAGCATCTTCGTCCGGCAGGGCACGCTCGTGTATCAGACAGGCCGTGACGGCAACCGCACCGCACTCGACGTGAACCGCCGCTTCTTTATCGACAGCCCAAAGCCGCTCGTCGTCCTCGTGAACAAGAACTCCGCGTCTGGTGCCGAGATCATCGCCGCTGGGATCCGTGCGAACGGCGCGGGCTTTGTCATGGGAACACAGACCGCGGGCTGCGTCGGGACCGGGCAGCCGCGCGATCTTCCCGACGGCGGCATCCTCCTCGTCACCATCACCAAGATCCAGGACGCGAAGACCGGCGCGGACCTCAATGGACCCGGTAAAGGGATCGTTCCCGACCAGGTCGTTGATCAGCCGACCGGCGCGCAGGGCGACCCGCAGCTCGACGCGGCGGTCGCATATCTCCGGACGAAGGTCGCGCGCTCGAGCGCCGCGCCGCTGCTGTTGCTTGCCGCCTAGCTGACCGCGCCGAGCGTCGCGAGTCCGATCACAAGGAGACCGATCCCCACCAGCTGATTCGGCGCGAGACGCTCGCCAAGCGCGAGCATCCCGAGTACCGCGGGGACGATCGGGTACATCCCTGTGCCTGTCGCGGCCAAAGACGCGTAGCCGGATTCGATGCCGCGCGCGAAGAACACATTCGCAAGAGTGTCGAGAACGCCGACGATCGTGCCGAGCACGAGCGCGGTTCGGGCTCGAAAGACCCGAAGATCGATCCGTCGCCCGGCGATGAATGACCCGATGAAGACGAAGCTGGTCGCGCGAAGCAACAGGATCATCGGGATCCACGCGTACTGCCGTGTCGCGATCGCGAAGACCGCGCTCCACAGGCCGAAGCCGAGCGTCGCGATGAGGCCGATCCGCACACCGGGGACGGGCCGTCCGAGCGTCACGCGGAGCTCGCGCGCGTCGGTCGACGTGAGGACGACGCCCACGAAGACCACGGAGGCCGCGACGATCTGCGCGGTCGTGAGACGCTCGCCGAGGAAAATGACCACGAGGATCACGGTGATCACCACGTAGGACGCCACGACCGGCGCGACGACGGCGACCGGACCGAGCGCCAGCCCGCGGTACAGCGCGGCTACCGAGATCACGCCGAGCACTCCGAGCGCGATCGCGAACGGGACCATCCCCGGGTCGAACGCGGGCCAACGGCCGAGCAGCCACACGGCTATCGCGAACGAGACGAGTCCGGTCGACTGCATCGCGAAGGCGGTGCGCACTGCACCGACGCGGCGCGCGCAGATCCCGGCCGCGTAATCGGCGAATCCCCACACGACCGCGGCGGCGACGCCGAAGAGGAGGGCTTCCAGTTTTAGACGACGAGCTCGCGCGGTGCTTGCGTCAGGTTGCGTGCACCGTTCTCGATGATGACGAGCATGTCCTCGAGTCGAACGCCACCGATCTTCGGGTCATACACGCCCGGCTCGATCGTGACGACATCGCCCGCCAGGAGCGGCGCTGTACCGGATCGTGCGATGGCCGGTGCTTCGTGGATCTCGAGCCCGACCCCGTGGCCGGTCGAATGGATGAAGCCGCGCGGCGTCGGGTCGCTCGGGTCCTTCTTCTGTCCCGGACGAAGCGTGTCGTAGCCGGCCTGCCAGATGATGTCCTCCACGAGCTCGTGTACCTCGCGCCCGGTCACACCCGGGCGAAGCGCTTTGATGCCCGCGTCCTGCGCGCGCTTCACGACGTCGTAGATCTTCCGGATCTCGGCCGGCGGCTCGCCCTTCGAAACGGTCCGCGTCATGTCCGCCCAGTACCGCGTCTGTTTGTGTTGCGGAAAGATGTCCATGACGATCGGCTCGCCGGCGTGGAGCGGGCCGGTGCCGATCTGGTGCGGGTCGGCCGCCTGCGGGCCTGGCGCGCAGATCGCCCCGTCGGAGGCATACCCGCGCTCCAGGAGCGCTGATTCAACGATGGCGCGCAGCCGCTCCGCCGTGAACACGGCGCCGTCCAGCTCGAGGGTGCGATCGGCACGCGCTTTCGTACGACGGATCGCATCGACCCCTTCGCGCCACGCGTCCTCGGTCGCGCGCTGCGCGGCCTCGATCGCCTCGATCTCATCGGGGCGCTTCACGCGCCTGCGCTCGCGAAGATCCTTCGCCACGATGAGCTCGATCCCCATCTCGCGCAGGCGATCCGCTTCGGCGATCGGGAAATACGGCGCGACGGCCACACGCTTCAGGCCACGTTCGTCGAGGAAGCGCTTCATGATCGTCGCCCAGAACTCAGTGCCGGAAATGCCCCGGCCGGAGAGCTCCTGCGCGCCGTACTCGTTCATGTTCACGACCGTCGTCGCGCGCGATTCCTTCCGCACGCGGCCCTCCTCGAGCGAGCTCGCGACAATGACGAGCTCCTCGACGTCCTCGAGCGCGATGATCGGATCCGGCGCGAGGAATTTCGTCGTGTGATAGACGTCCGGGAATCGATAGCCGTCCGCGTAGAAGAGGAGCGACAGCCGGGTTCGATCCTCGGAGGATTGGGGCATTTCCGGCCAATTTAGGCGCTCGCGAGGATATTTGCCGCCGGCGTGGCTGAATTCCGGTACCGATGACCGATTCGGGCCGGGTCGTGCGTCATTGAGATGTGATCAGTGATCGGGCATGCCCCGTGAGCAACACGGCGGGCCCTGATGTTCGCTGGACGGCACTGTACGAGCGCTCGCGACCGCTCCTCTATCGAGCCGCCGCGCTGATGCTCGGAAGCGCCGAGGCTGAAGAAGTCGTTCAAGAGGCTTTCGAACGGGCTATGCGCAACCAGAGCTTTTTCGACGAGGTCCGCGAGCCCATTGCGTGGCTGCGGACCGTATGCGCCCGGCAGGCCCTGGGACGTCTGCGACGTCGCCGCGTGTGGGAGAAACTCCGGATTCGGCTCGCTGCGGACGACCGCAGTGAACCGTGGGAGCGCGCCGAGCTCGCGATCGCTCTGCGGGCGTTGTCACCACGCGATCGTGTCGCCCTCGTGCTTCGCTACTACGAGGACGCCAGCTACGAGGAAATAGGCACCGCGCTCGGCATCGCGACCGCGAGCGTGGGACCGCTGCTCAGCCGCGCGCGCGCGAAGGTTCGGGAGGCGCTGACATGAACAGCTATGACGACCGCGAGCTCGCCCGGGAGCTGCAAGCGCTCGCCGTTCAGATTCCCGTTCCAGAGGGCAGCCTGCCCGCGAGACGGGGAAGCCCACTCGGCCGCGCGCTGACCCTGGCTGGTGCGATCGCCGCCTTGATCGTCGCTATAGCGGTGGGTGCCGCCGTCAATAACCTCCGTTCAGAGAGGGAGAACTCTGGCGCAGCGACGACTCCTACGCCAACAGCTTCTGCTTCGCCAAGCCCTTCGGCCGCGATCCCCTTTCCCGACTATTCGCTGATCGCCGGAACGAGCAACGGACTCGTCTACAAGATCGAGGCGGGCCAGGTCCGCGGATCCCCCGTCGATGTATGTCATGGGCAAACGGTGCTCGCGATGCACCTGTCTTCCAGCGCGCGGTCGGTTCTCGTCATCTGCGGTGGCAGGACTGAAGGGCAGGCCGTCGTCGTCGACGCCGTCACTTTGGCGCAGCGAGCGGGCCCGATCCCGGTCATGCCACGTCCCGATGTCGGGGCTTGGGCGCCGGACGAACGGTCGATCGCGCTCCTGCAGCAGGGAGTCTGCGAACCACAGGCGCCGGTGTGCTCGGTCCATCTTCTTCTCTGGGATCTCGCTAACGGAAGCACCCGAGTGATTCGACCCGACGAACCGCTGACGTTCAACGTCCAGTGGACCGCGCTTGGGCTTTCGGTCTCGTTGACCCAGTCGCCGCCGAACGGGACTCTGATCTGGGACGGTAAGAGCTGGAACCAGTACTCACCGCATGCGCTGTGGATCGCCGACGCTAGCGGCCGCGCTCTTCTGGTCGAAGCAGCCACGGGCAACTGGGGCGGCCGGGTGTGGGAAGCCATCGGAGGTCAGGAGGTCGCGCTCAATACTTCAGGAACCGAATACCCGCTTGGCCTCGATGGCGACCGCGCGATCGTCTGGCGTGACACGCCTTTCACCAATAGCGGAGTCATCGTCATCTATCGCGGACAACACGAAGAGCGTCAGGTCCCGTCCGAGCTCTGCCTATCGGCTCAGCACATCGAGCGTTGGCTCCTATGCACCAATTCCGGCTCCGCGGCGCGCGCGTACTCGCTCGACGCGAACGCGTTCGCACAGCAGCCCATCACCGGATTGGGACGCTTCAACGTGTTGGTGGCGCTGCCACGATAGAAGCGACCGCGCAGCGAGAACTAGAGTGCCGCCGATGGCGGTGCACGAGCTCTGGGTGGAGGGCTACCGGTCGATTCGAGCGCTGCGACTTCCGCTCGCTCCCGTCACGGTCGTCGTGGGGCCAAACGGTTGCGGGAAGACGAACCTGTATCGGGCTCTTCGCTTGCTGAGTGCGGCCGCGGAAGGAACACTCGCGCGCTCGCTCGCGGATGAAGGCGGCCTGCCTTCGGTTTTGTGGGCGGGCCCGCGGAAAAAGAACGCACCCGCGCGTTTCACGGTAGGCGTTGCCGTGGACGACCTCGCGTACGAGCTGAGCTGCGGACCGATGCCGCCACCGCAGGGGCCGTTCGAGCTCGATCCCGATGTCAAGGAAGAGACGGTCTGGGCGGTGGATGGGAACAAGCGTCACGTCGTCGCTCGGCGCGAAGCAGGTAGCGCGTTCGTCCGCGACGCGGAGGGAGATCGGACGACATTTCCGTTCGAGCTGTGGAACGGCGAGTCGTTCCTGTCGCAGCTCTCCGAACCGCACCGGTTCCCGCTTCTCAGCGCGCTCCACGGCGCGCTGGTCCGCTGGCGGTTCTACCACCACTTCCGAACGGATCTCGATGCACCGGTCCGCCAGCCCCAGGTCGGCGTGCGCACGCCCGCGCTCGCGCACGACGGGAGAGACCTCGCGGCGGCGCTGATGACGGTGCAAGAGATCGGCGACCGGGGGCTCCTGCACGTGTCGGTGGAACGAGCGTTTCCCGGCGCCAAGCTTGAGCTCTACCGGGAACGCGGGAGCTTCGGCTTCCGTCTCGCCATGCCGGGCCTGCTCCGTCCGCTCGAGGCCGCCGAGCTATCCGACGGGACCCTGCGCTATCTGTGTCTGGTCGCGGCGCTCCTGTCTCCGCGCACTCCGCCATTCCTCGCGCTGAACGAGCCCGAGACGAGCTTGCACTCGGATTTGTTGCCCGCGCTGGCGGAGTTGATCGCCGATGCCGGCGAACGCGGCCAGGTGGTCGTCACCACACACGCGGAGGCACTGGCCAGCGCGCTGGAGCAACGTGGCGAGACCGTGAGCGTGCGGTTAGCGAAACGAGACGGCGCGACCGTTGTGGCCGAGGACTAGCGGATCGACTCAGCTACATCCCGTTCCCAGATCGCGCGGTCGTGCGCAAAATGAACGCGCACCGGATCGAGCTCGTGGAATCGCGAGATCCAATCCGGATATGAGGCGTGCGCCTCGCCGGCGAGCGCGAGCTCGTGCGAGTACTGATGACGTGCGTAGTCCGACGAGAAATTGAGCGCCTGACCAGCGAGAACGACGCGTCCCTCCTTCGTGTCGACGACGAGGGACTGATGGCCCGGCGAGTGTCCCGGCGTGGGCACGATGCGGATGCCGGGCCATGGCTCGGCCTCCCCGTCGATCTCCTCGAGGGCAGCGCCAGGAAAGTCGGCGACGTGCGGAAGGTGGGTGTACTCGTTCTCTTTGCGCGCATGCGCGAGCTCGTGCTTCTGCACGAAGATCGGGGTCCGCGTGAAGTGGCGGTTGCCCCCCGCGTGGTCCGCGTGCAAGTGGCAGTTCGCGATGAGCTTGACGTCGGTGATGCCATGGCCGGCCGCGCGAAGAGCTTCCTCGATCGGCCGCATGTACACGGGCTTGTAGAGATCGACCATCTTTCTCGGCTCCGGCGAGAAGCCCGTGTCGAAAAGGAAAATGCCCCGCGGATGCTCGATAACGAAGGCGGTGACCACGACGCGCTCGCCCGGAAAGCGATCGCCGTCGGCGGGCATGGTGTAGTGCCCGGTATGGATGGGCTGGATGCGCGAGTGGATCACGTCCGGCTCACACTAGCCGCGTGAACGACCTCGCCGGTTTCGTTGCGCTGGCGATCGTCGTCATCGTCACGCCGGGACCCGACACCGCTCTCACGATCCGCAATACGCTCGTGGGAGGACGTCCGGCTGGGATCGCGACCGCGATCGGCGTCGCCCTCGGCCAGGCCACCTGGTCCCTCGCGACGAGCATCGGCGTCGCCGCGCTGCTGGTCGCGGCCGAGCCGGCATTCGCCGCCCTGAAGCTCGCCGGCGCCGCCTACCTCGTCTACCTCGGCGCCCACTCGCTCTGGTCCGCGTTCCGCGGCCGGGAGGCGCATCCCACCCTCGAGCGTGGAGGCGCGCGTGTCCCGACCTCGACCGCGCTGCGACAGGGTGTCTTGAGCAACCTCAGCAATCCGAAGATGGCCGTGTTCTTCCCGAGCCTGCTCCCCCAGTTCGTGGCGGCGGACGCGCCGCCGTTCCTCGCACTCTTCGCGCTCGGAATCCTCTTCTGCTCGATGACGCTCGCGTGGCTGACCGGATACGCGTTCGCGGTCGCGCGCGCCGGCGACGTGCTTCGACGGAGCGCCGTCCGCCGCGGCATCGAAGCGCTCACCGGTGCCGTGCTCGTCGCGTTCGGTCTTCGCGTTGCGGCCGGCTCGCGATGAGGCGCTAGCCCCGCACCATCCCGTACCGCTTCCCCTGCGCGGTCATCCGCACGAAGTAACGCAGGCGCGTCGTGAAGATCGCAGGCCGGCCGCGGGCTCCCTCGATGAAGCCGAGACGGATCCGTTTGTAGGCCACCGGCAGTTTCTCGAACCGCGCCGACGCGCCGGGCTCGGCACGTAGCGCGCGGCGGACATCGGGCGCGACGACAAGGGCCTCGCGGCGCAATGCCGAACCAAGCGCGGCCCGGCCGGCCGCGGTCATGCGCCCCTCGCGGACGAGACGGCGGGCGCGCGCCTTGTTCATCTCCGAGATCGGCGATCCCTTGCGCCGCGGCGTGAACCGCTGGGCGCGCGAGTGCGCGCCGACCTTCTTCACCGTGCTGTCGATCCAGCCGAAGCAGATGGCCTCATCGACAGCGTCGTTGTACGAGATCGAGGAGCCGCCGCTGGCCTTGGCGTGATAGACGAGCCAGATCTCTTTCTTGCGCGCGTGGTTGCCCAGGAGCCACGCGCGCCAGGCCGCGCGCGTGCGCACGTCGAGGGTTATGCCGAGTTTCACGGGCGGGCGCGATGCTGCCACGTTGACGCGGGCGTGCGACCGACCGACCGCCCGAGCGCACAAAGGCACAGTCCGTGCTCAACATCGCGCGTGCTCGAGATAGGGTTCGTCTTCGCGTTCATCGGGCGGCAGCTCGGCCGCGTGCTCACGCTGGCCTTCAACTGGGCCACGATCCTCCTGTTCGGCCGCGTGCCACAAAACCGGCAGCTCTATCTCTCTGGGATGGCACTCACCGCGCTTCTGTGGCCGATCGTGCTCGTGGGCATCGCCGTTCCATCGTTCGCCACATTTGTGCTCGGCTTCTTCACGGTGCCCGACTGGGCGAAGCCGTGGGTCCGCCTCGCGATGCTCGTTCTCGCGATCGTGCTTCCGCTTGCGAACGGCGCCCTTTCGACGCGCCTCCCTGACGAGGACAAGCGTCCGAAAGGGCGCGCGCTGATTACGACGATCCTCCGTGGCTATCCGAACTCCCTCGCGCTTTTCTTCGTCCTCGCCTGGATGATGGTCGTCGCGCCGCTCGGCCAGATCCGCGCGCTCATCAAGCGCTGGGATTCAGTGCACGTCCCGATCGCCGTCAAGCCCGGCGGCTACGACACGGTCGTGACCGACCTCGCGCAGGCGCTCGATCGCGCGGGCATCCATGTCCAGCGTCGGCGCGCGCACTGGGCCTACGAGCTGCCGGGAAAGGTGCTGGCCGTTCTCGGCGGCGAGACTGTTCGCGCGCTCGTGCCCACGCAGCTCACTGAGCTCGTCGGCGATGGATTCCGGATGACCCTGCATCCGATGGACCTGTCCCTTGTCGGGCGGAAGAAAATCCTGTCGCACGCGCGCGGCGCGATCGTCCGGGAGCTCACCTACACCGAGGCATACCAGACCTGGTCCAAGGAAGCGCAGGCGGTCGAGGATCGGGTCATGAAGGCCGCGCGCGGCGAGGACGATCTGGACGGGATCGGCACCGAGCTCAACGAGCGCGACTTCGACTTCGAGGAATGGGAGATCCTCTACCGCCTGCTGCTCCAGGTGAGACTCCGCGTCAGCCCGACGGAGACGGACGCCATCGAGACCGCCGAGGAGCCGAAACCTGCGCTGCGGGAGCGCGTCGCGGCCGCGGTGCGCGTGCTCGCAGGACAGTCGAACGGTCACTAGGAGTTAAGAGATCGTCGCGGGGCGGCGCGCCGTATGGCGCGCCGCCGATTGCGAACGACTAGAACGCTACCGCGAATGCGCCGCGACGGAGGCGGCGAACGTCCGCGGGACGATCACAAAAGGATGCGTTCACGACCAACCGGGCACGACCGCGATAAGCCGGTCGCCCCACGGATCGAAGTCACGCTCGTCAAGCCCGCCGGCAATGCGGGCGCCCGATTCGCGAAGCGCGCTTTCGCCGCAGTGCCACGCCCGCACGCGCGATGGTGACGAGCCGTTCGTCTGGATCTCGTACTGATGCTCGCCGACCGCGTGCCACACCTCGCGCTCGACCGAGCCATCCTCGAGCCTGCGCTCGCGAGCGAGGCCGTCGGGTGCGGTCGCGACCGCGTCCTCCTGCGGCGGGACGTACAGCCCTTCGATGACCAGCAAGCCATCACGTGCGAGGAGGCCGCGCGTTTTCGCGATCGCCTTCGCGCGCGCTTCATCGTCGAGTATTCCGGCGAAGGGATCGTTGGGCGCGATGATGAGGTCGTATTCGCCCTCCTCGGGCAGCTCTTCGAGTCCCGCGCTGATGTCGAGAACCCGGCGCGCATCCAAACGGTCGGCTAACGCCTTCCACTCGGCGGCGTCGCGCAATCGCATCTCGACGAGATCTCCCCTGGTAGCGAGCACTCCCTCGTCTAGAGCACCGGACGTGCCAGCGAAGTCGCGGTGTACGCACGGTACAGCCGCACCAGGGACTCGCGAGGCGACCGGTAGAACTGGATCCGCTCGCTGTCCGACCAGGTCGGCGCCGCCGGCGCGACACGGGGCCGGCCGCTCCACTCGCGAAGCGCCGCCGCGGCCGGCTTGGGCGTTCCGTCAGCGCGCCAGAGCCCGAAGTGGCGTTCGTGCGGCGCGCGGTCGAGCGGCGGCTCGGACCATATCGCTCGGTCGTAGTCCGCGTAGCACCAGACCATTCCGCCGATCGCACCGGCCGCGTGCAGCCGCGCGAAGGCAGTCTCGGTGTACCGGCCGGCTTCGTCCTCGGTGAGGAGCGGCGAGGCGCCGCGTTCGGCCTCGGGATCCGCGTCGCGCGTGGCCGCGCCGAACTCGGCGAACAGCACGTCCTTCTCCAGGCCGGCGAGCCAGCGCGTAACAGCGGTCAGGAACGCGACGAGCTCGGGGTCCGTCGGCGAGCGGCACCACGACGTGTAGATCGGGTACCCGTGCATGCAAAGGACGTCGCACACCTCGGCCGCTTCGGCGGGGCCGATGCGGCGGTCCTCTTCGAGATCTTCCATGTGCAGGCCGAGCGTGATGCCGCACCCAGGGTCGACCGAGCGGATGGCGGACGCGATCCGGTGTAGCCAGCGCCGGCCGTCTTCGGACGTCGGCGGCGCACAGCAGTTCGAGTTCTCGTTGCCGAGATCCCAACACCAGAGCGCCGGATGCCCCGCGAGCGCACGCGCGCACTCGCGCGCGAGGAGGGCCTGCGCATTCGAGACGAGCGCGTCGCTGTACCAGTTGCGCATGCCGCGGTCGACGACGCGGTCGTTCGCGATCACGCGAAAGCGCCCGGTCTGCGCCTTGCCGCCGAGCGCCCACTCGGGGACGAAGTTCGCTCCGCTCATGTGCCCGGTGAAGAGGGTCGGGATGATCCGCAGCTCGTGGCGCCGCGCAGCGTCCGCGACCGTCACGAGATGCGCCAGTGCTCGCTCGGAGACGGTGGCGGGTGCGGGCTGGAAATCCTCCCAGAGGAGAAAGAACCGAACGAGATCGCCGCCCGCCTCGCGAATTCGCGCGAAGTCGCGGTCGACCTCGCCCGCGTCGAAGCGACGCCACCAGCGCATCGCAGTCGATGCCGGCCAGTAGTTGACCCCGACGTCGAACCGCTCGGTCACCCGATGCGCGCGCCAGCCAGGACCCGCTCGTACACCCGCATGTAATCGTCGACCATCCGATCGCGGCTGAACCGCT
>Ga0307284_10000233_pt1 | contig 11297 bp, 9 predicted proteins | sample ER_DNA_123_FD_194480 | JGI IMG/M metagenome (GOLD analysis project Ga0307284, IMG submission 194480) | Bulk soil microbial communities from the East River watershed near Crested Butte, Colorado, United States - ER_DNA_123 | ecosystem: Environmental > Terrestrial > Soil > Floodplain | place: USA... | reverse complement strand
GCTCCGCCCCCTCGGGGAGCGTGAGTCGTCGCTCCCGCACCGCCCGCTCGAACAGCACAAGCGCAACGAGGACGACGACGATCACGATGATGATCTCGAAACCGCCGACCACGAGCGGTCGCGTCCGCTCGATCTCGCGCATGAGAGCGAGGTCGTCGCCCGGTGCGGTCTGCGACGGTGTCGAGGAGAAGAAGCTCCAGCGCCGCAGCAGTGGTTCGAGGATCGCGTAGACGAGCGCGGCGAGATACCCGAGTGGCAAGAGCAGCGTGAAGATGAGCTCGTCGAACCCGGGAGCGAGAGCTTGGCCGACATCGCGGAGCACCTGATCGACCGCCGGCGCCGCGAGCGCGGCCACGAGCGCCGCGACACCAAGCGCGAACACGGCGGAGTTCGCCGACGAGAGCCGCGCGGGACCCGCCGTGCCGGGCGTGAGAGAAAGCTCCTCGGCCGAGCGCGCGAGGGACAGCGCGATGGCCGACGCCGCCACGAAGACGAGCGCGAGCGGGACGAGCGGCGTGCGGTCCACGGGGAGGGGCGCGACCGCGGCGAGCATGAGCGCCACCGCCCCGAACGGCACCGCGTTCCGCGCGTCGCTCCAGCGAACCGCACCGCGAGCCAGCGACACGACACGCCAGAGATAGACCTCCGCGACGATAACGAAGGCGATGATCCGCGCGCCCCACGTCACCGCGTCGAGCGGATGGGTCGGAAGGATCACGGCGAGAAGCAGAGCCGCGCCCAGCGTCGCCGCGACGACCGCGGTCCCGCGAGCCTCGGAGCCGGTCTCGCGAAGGACCGCGACGAGGACGAGCGTCGCGCCCAGGATCGCGAGCGTCGTCGGCGTCAGCGCAAGCGGCTCGAGACCCCCGCTCACGTGGACGAGCGCGAGGATGCATGCGAACGCGACGGCCTCCATCAGGGCTCGTGCGGCGAGAAGCGCCGCGAAGGCCCGAGAGCTAGACCGCCGCACTTCGCTCTCTCTGACTCAGGACGTCGTGCGACACACCGTGGACGGTGAGGTGCGCGCCGAGCACGGCGGGTATGTCGCCGACGCACACGACCAGGACGCGGTGATGCGCTCGACGGAGCGCGATCGCAGCGCTCGCCAGGCCCTGACCGAGGCGCGGTGTGACGATCACAAGCGTCGCACCCCACGGCAGGCGACCCCGCTCGCGGAGAAACACCGTCTCGGGCGCGCCGACGGCGTACGGACCGAGCCGTGCGAGGATCTCGAGGCTGCGGGTGAGCGATCGCGGCCCACGCCCCAGCGCGGATCGCGGCCGTTCGTGCGTGAGGTTGTCGATGCCGTTCGTGACGAGCCCGACCTGCCGGCCGGCCGCCGCGGCGAGACGCACGAGCTCGGCGGCAGCGGAGACGACGAGCTCGGCGGCTTCGGGGTCCGCCTGGATCCAGTACTGCTCGTACGAGGCAACGTTGACGAGGAAGATCGAGTCGAGGCTGGTCGCCGGCTCGTAGAGCTTGGTCTGAAGCTCGCGGAGACGCGCCGACGCCTTCCAGTGGATCTCCTTACGCGCGTCACCGCGACGGTGCGGCCGGATGCCGCGGAAGCGGAGCGGATCCGGCACGAGACCGCGGCGCGTGGCGGTCTCGGCGAGAGGACGAAGCGACGCGAGCGCGCGATCGCGTACCGCGAGAGGGACCGGGTACGCGATAACTTCAGGCGCGAGCGTCACAGTGCGCTCGGTCTGCGTGAACCCGAGCCAGTCGCCGCCGCGGAGGCGGAGCGGGCCGATCGCGTACGCCCCGCGAGCGGGAACACGGACGGGAAGGCGCACCACGACGCGCTCGCGGCCGCGCATCGGAAAACCGCAGTCGATCCATCCCCGTGGCGTGCCCGGCGCCGGGTTTGGCGGCTCGACGCCTTCGCCGAGGAAGAGGCGCGCTTCGAGCCAGGGCAGCGGCAGCGGCTTGCGATTGACGATCTCGACCGTCGCAATCGGAAGCTCGCCGGCAACGATCCGATCGGGTGTGAGGGTCACGCGCGCGTCCACAGCCGCGAGGGCGAGCCGACCGGTGATCTCGACGACAAGCCAGGTGATCACCGCGCCGAACGCGAGAACGATGAGCGCGGGTGCGCGGCTGATCGCCGCGACCACGACGAAGAGCAATGCGGCCTGCCAGGGGAATCGTCCGGTCCGCGCGTCGAGTGGAGAGGTCTGCATATGCGGTTCAGCCCGCCGACGCGGCGACGTCCTCCGCGGGGACGGGAGTGCGCGCCAGAACCTCGGCGACGATCGCCGTCGTCGTTCGTCCGCGCATCTGCGCATCGGCACCCAGAAAAAGCCGATGACGCAGCACCGCGACCGCCTGCGCCTTGACGTCGTCGGGCAGGACATAGGAGCGCCCACGTATCGCGGCGTGAGCCTGCGCGGCGCGATAGAGCGCGAGTGCGGCTCGAGGACTCGCGCCAAGATCGACTCCGTCGATGCGACGCGTCCCCCTCACGATCTCGACGGCGTAGCGGCGCACGGCGTCGCCCACGCGAACGGCGCGCACCTCGTCGCGCAGACGTGCGATCTCGGCCGGGCTCAGGATGGGATCGAGGGTCTCGGCGCGAACGTTCGCGGGGCCGTGGATTCTCAAGATCGTGTCCTCGTCGTCCGCGTCCGGGTAGCCAAGGTTTAGGAGGAAGAGGAACCGGTCCAGCTGCGCCTCGGGGAGCGGGAACGTGCCTTCGAGCTCCACGGGGTTCTGCGTCGCGATGACGAGGAACGGGTCCGGCAACGCGTGCGTGGTCTCGTCGATGGTGACCTGACGCTCTTGCATCGCCTCGAGGAGCGCCGACTGCGCGCGCGGCGTGGCGCGGTTTATCTCGTCGACGAGAACCACGTTCGCGGCGAGCGGACCGGGGCGGTACTCGAACGCTTCGGCGTGCTGGTCGTAGATGGAGACTCCCGTGATATCGCTTGGCACCAGGTCCGGCGTGCACTGAATGCGCCGGAAGCTGAGGTCAAGGGATCGCGCGACCGCGCGCGCGAGCGTGGTCTTCCCCACCCCGGGCACGTCGTCGAGCAGGACGTGGCCCTCCACGAGAAGGGCGCCGAAAAGCTGCTCGGTCACCTCGCGCTTCCCCACGACGACGGCCGCGATGTGCTGCACGAGGCGCTCGGTCGCGCTTTGAACGGTGAGCGTCACGCCAGAACTATGCGGCCTCCAGTGATTGCACGGAGGCATGGTTCGACGTGGGTCCACGAATGACGCTCGCGGTCACGAGCGCGAGTGCGAGGCTCGCGAACGCGCCGACCCCGTGCAGGGCAAGCACGATCGGGTCCTGCTCGCGCATGGAGAAGGGCGTGAACGACCGCTCGAGGAACAGGATGAGCGCAATGCCGATGAGCATCCGAAGCGCGAGCTTGGGGCCGTGCACGGCTCGGGCCGCGACCGCCAGTACGACCGCTGCGAAGACGTAGACGATCCACCCGGAGCCGTCGGAGGACGTCGTCCAGCTTTTTCCGCCGGGGAGGTAGCCCTCATAGAGACCATCGGCGATGAGCGTGATGGCCAAGCCGATCGCAGCGCCGCCGATCAGCCATGAGTTCCGTCTCATCGTCGCGGTGGCTCGACGGCGCGCATCCGGGCCCTTTTCGGGACGCGCCGCGGCGGGCGGCGATCCCTCGAGGGCGAAGAGCATGTCGACGTCGGGTGCGGCGTTACCGAGGCGCCACACACGGATCGCGGTGACGAGGATGAGGAGCTCGACCCCAGCGGTAGCGAAGTGCGTGACGATCGACTCGACCGGCTTCGGGCCGAGGACGAAGGCGGTGATCGGACGCTCGATCAGGAAAAAGACGGAGAGGCCGATGCGCGACTGGAGGCTGCGTTCGCTTCCGCGCGCGACCATGACCGCGACGACGGTGTTGATGATCGCGAAGACGTAGGAAATCTCGGCGAGATTCTCGTACCTGCCGGTGAACCAGGCCGGGCCGCCCGGATAGACCCCGTCGAGAACGCCGTCGACGACGAAGAGGACCGACGCGAACAGCATGAGGAGGACGACCGGCCGGAGTGCCCCTGCCACCGAGACCCCCTTCTCTCCCCGGCGGAATGTTATTCCTAGGCGCTGCGCCGGCGTGATTCCAGCCGTTCGATCGTCTCCGGCGGCACGAAGACGCCGCCGAGGTCCGTACCGTGCTCGCCGCGGCCGTGGAAGTCGCTGCCGCCTGTCGGGACCAGATCGAGCGAGCGCGCGCGATCCAGGCAGCGCGCGGTCATCTCGGGTGAGTGCTCGCCGTAGTACGCCTCGATGCCCGCGAGTCCGGCAGCGACCAGCCTCGGTAGCAGATCGTCGAGGCCGACCACCGTCCCGGGATGAGCGAGTGAGGGAACCCCGCCGTGCTTGCGCACGAGCGTCACGGCCTCGAAGGGATCGAGGCCCACCCGCGCGACGTACGCCGGCGACTCCTTCGCGATGAGCGTGTCGAACGCGTCGTCGTAGCTTCCGACATATCCCTTCTCGAAGAGAGCCTGCGCCAGATGCGGGCGCCCGAGCGCCCCGCCCTGCGCGATCTCGAGCACGCGCGCGAGATCGACGGCGTAGCCGAGCGCGTTCAGCTTCTCGACCATGAGCTCGATACGCCTTCCGCGGTTCTCGCGCAGCCACCGGAGCCGTCCTTCGAGCTCCGCGTCGTCAGGATCGACGAAGTAGCCGAGCACGTGGGCGTCGCCCCACTCCGACTCGGTGTTGAGCTCCGTCGCCGGGATGATGCGCACGCCGAGCTCGGCGCCCGTGGCCACGGCCTCCGCGACCCCCGCCAGAGTGTCGTGATCGGAGAGTGCCTGGACTTTCACGCCGCGCGCCGCCGCGCGCTTCACCAGATCCGCCGGCGACAGGGCGCCGTCCGAGCGCAGCGAGTGCGTGTGGAGATCGATCGCGCCATTGACCGCGGTTACGGCGCCCACTCCCGGTCCAGGCGTTCGATCGATGTGGCGCGACCGGTCTCGTCGTCGATGTCCACGACGACGCTGTTGAATTGCACCACACCCGCGGCCACCTCGAAACGGCGTGGAAGGTGGTCGAGGTACCGCGAGACGATGATCGAAGGCTCGATACCGAGCACCGAGTCGCGAGGCCCGACCATCCCCGCATCCGCGACGAGCGCCGTGCCCTGAGGGAGGATCCGCGCGTCGGCGGTCGGGACGTGCGTGTGGGTCCCGAGGACCGCTGAGAACCGTCCGTCAAGGTGCCAGCCCATCGCGAGCTTCTCGCTCGTCGCCTCCGCGTGCCAGTCGAGGATGCGGACCTTCGGAGCGCGGCCGCCGAGCTCGGCGAGGAGGGCGTCGACCGCGCGAAACGGGTCGTCTTGCTCGGCCATGAAGACACGCCCGATGGCGTTCACGACGAGCACACCGTTCTGGATCACCCAGCCCGTGCCGGGGTTCCCGGGCGGAAGATTCAACGGCCGGATGCAGTACTCAAGGGTGTCGATCTCCTTGAGAAAGGCTCGCTGATCCCAGACGTGGTTCCCGTTGGTGATGACGTCCGCACCGGCGTCGTGGATCTCGCGTGCGATCTCGCCCGTGAGCCCCGCTCCACCCGCGGCGTTCTCCCCGTTCACGACGACGACGTCCACCTCGCGCTCGCGCCTCAATGCCGGAAGGAGCGCGGCGACGGCTTGACGGCCGGGTTTGCCGACGACGTCGCCGACGAACAGGACTCTCATCGCCCGCGAGCGAGGACGGTCAGCAACGGAGTGGCTGTCGTGCGAGTGCGTTCCGCTGTTCGAGGTCCCGGTTGAAGGCATCGACGTGAGCGTTGTTCTCGTTCACCAGACTGTTGTACTGGTTCACGAGCGACGTGTACGAGGCATAGACGTCCGGCGGCATACCGCCTGGATAGCGGCTTTCGAGCGACGCGATCTGACCCTCGATCCCTGCGAGCTGCGCCATCGTTGCGTCAATCTTCGCGCGACTCGACGCGAGACTGACGTCGAGTGCCCCGATCTGCGTGACCAACGCATTGGCCTGCGTGACGCACGTGTCGGCGAGCGGCGCGGGGACCTCGGCGAAGCCCATGGTATGCAGCTCCCGCTCGCTGAAGCGGTTCGGGCAGGTGACGAAACCGGGGAACACCAGACAGGTCACCGGATGCGTCATCAGGCCGAAGCGATCGACGCCCTGGAGGAGCGGATCCGCGACCGACTTGAGCCAGTGGCCGTCGGGCCCGGCATCGGCCCCGCGACAGCACCAGATGTGACCGAGCTCGTGCAGCGCCACGGCGACCGAGTTCTCGGTCGAGACCGGGCCAAGGTCGTCCACGATGAAGAGGAGGATCCGCTGCGACCCATCGGGTGACGTCAGGTGCAGCGAGTTGCTCCGTCCGGGGACGACGTAGATGACGATGTCCGCCGACGACGACACGAGCTTGAGGCTCCCGAGACCTCTGGTCGCCGCGGCCCATTCCCTGACCAGGGTCCCGTTGAGCCTGGCAACGCTCGCGTCGCGCGCGGCGACGAGTGATGGCTCCAACTTCGTCGTGACTCCGTCGAGGCCGGCGATGGGGTCGACACCCTGGACCCGTGCGGTGAAGCTCTTCGCTTCGAGGCTCTTGAGCGCGATGTCGAACGGCGACCATACGCTTCGCGCGCCCGCCGCCCCGGTGCAGGTGACCTCGTGTCGTGCGTTGCCCGCCGGAACGAGCGGCGCGGCATAGGAGAAGCTGACGCTGCCGGTCGCGTCGGCTTTTCCCGTGAGCGTCTTGGGAGGACCGTCCCCGAAGACGCCGTGGTCCACCTTGATAGCCACGTCGCAGCTGTCGCCCGGAAGCGTCTTTATCTCGAGCGCGCCGTAGCTCGAGCTCGCGACGGTCAGCGGGACCGGTGATGCCGTCGGTGCGACGGTCGCGGCCGCCCCCGCGTCGCCGGTCTGATCCGGCGCGGCGCTCGGTGACGCTGCCGCGCACGCCGAGACCAGCACAGCCGCGAGCAGGACGAACCAGATGCGCCTCACTTGCGTGTCGATTGTGAGGGCGGGTCCTAGGCGCGCATGTTTCCGAAGTGGAGCGTTATTTCGCGTATTCCACCGCGCGGGTCTCGCGAATCACCGTAACTTTGACCTGACCGGGGTACTGCAAGGTGTCCTGGATCTTCTGCGCGATGTCGCGGGAGAGCCGCGCGGTCTGAAGATCGTCGAGCTGCTCGGGCTTCACCACCACGCGGACCTCGCGACCCGCCTGGATCGCGAACGACTTCTCGACACCCGGGAAGCTGTTCGCGACGCTCTCGAGCTCCTGCAGACGCTGGATGTAGTTCGAAACGATCTCGCTGCGGGCGCCGGGGCGCGCGGCGCTGATCGCATCGGCCGCGGAGATCAGCGTGCCGACCATCGTGACGGGCTCGACGTCGCCGTGATGGCCGACCACTCCGTCGATGACGGCCTGCGGGAAGCCATAGCGTTTGAGGAGCTCGCCGCCGATCACGGTATGCGGACCCTCGACCTCGTGATCGATCGCCTTGCCGATGTCGTGCAGGAGGCCGGCGCGCTTCATCGTTTGCGTGTCGTAGCCGGTCTCCGACGCGAGCATCCCCGCGACGTGCGCGACCTCAATCGAATGACGCAGCACGTTCTGGCCGTACGACGTGCGGAAGTGCAGACGGCCGAGCAGCTTCACGAGATCCGGATTGAGTCCGCCGATGCCGACCTCGTAGATAGCCGCTTCGGCGGCTTCCTTCATGACCTGATCGATCTCAGTGCGAGCCTTGGCGACCATCTCCTCGATGCGAGCCGGATGGATCCGTCCATCGACGAGGAGCCGCTCGAGCGCGCGCTTCGCGACCTCACGGCGGATCGGGTCGAAGCCGGAGACGACAACCGCCTCGGGCGTGTCGTCGATGATCAGGTCGACTCCGGTGAGGGTTTCGAGCGTCCGGATGTTTCGGCCCTCGCGCCCGATGATCCGACCTTTCATGTCGTCGCTCGGAAGGGCCACGACGGTCACGCTGTGCTCGGCTGTGTGCTCGGCCGCGTAGCGCTGGAGGGCCATCGTGATGATGTCGCGGGCGCGATCGTCCGCCCGCTCGCGGGCCTCGATCTCGAGCTCGCGGACCTTCCGGCCGGTGATGTCGCGCATCTCCTCCTCGACCCGGTCGAGGAGAAGCCCGCGTGCCTCCTCCATGGTCAAGGAAGCGACCCGGGCCAGCTCGGTGCGCTGGTCGTCCTGGAGCTGTGCGATTTTCCCCCGCTCGCCCTCGAGCTCCTGCTCCTTCTGACCAAGGCGGCGGTCGCGCTCGTCGACCTGGGAGATCTTCTGGTCGAGCTGCTCGTCCTTCTTGTCGAGGCGGCTTTCGTAACGCTGGAGCTCGGCTCGGCGCTCGCGGTTCTCCAGCTCGGCGGTCTTGGCGACTTTGAGAGCCTCGTCTTTGGCCTCGAGGATGATCTGGTTCTGCCTGGCTCGCGCCTCGGCAAGCAGGCGGTCAGCGTTCGCCCGCGCGGTCGTCTCGCTCGCGAGCGCGAACGAGCGTCGCAGAAGAAGGGCGATCCCGAAGCCGACGAGAACCGCGACGAGGGCCACGAGGCCCACGACGAGGATGTCGGGCATGACGGCGATCCTTTCCGTGCCGCGTGTGCGGGGACGCTCGCTTGTGTATCGGCGCTCGCCCCCGTTTTCGCGTAAGTGACCGGCGGAACGGGGCGCTCCACCAGCCACGTTGGTTCACAAAGTTTTGGTGAAGTGAGGATAACGCAGTTCGGACGCCTCGTACGAAACGCGTACAGGCTAGGCTCGGAGCCGTGCCGGTCCCAGAGAAGGAGACGCGACTCGACGAGGCCGCGCTCGCTTTCCTACTCGCCTCGGGCGCGGGCTGGAGCCGCGAGGGTGCCGCCCTCACGAAGACCTTCACCTTCAAGGGCTTCAAGGGGGCTATGGCGTTCATCAACCGGGTCGCGGAAGCCGCCATCGCGGCGAACCACCACCCGGACATCCATCTCGAGGCCTACAAGACCGTCCGAATCGTTCTTACGACCCATATCGCGCGTGGGCTCACAGACGCGGATGTGGATCTCGCCCAGCGCATCGAGAAGGTGCAGGAAAAGTAGAGGGGCGCCCATGTGGGCGCCCCTCTTCACTCGCGAGTCGTGGCTACGGTGCCGTCGTGTAGCTGAAGATGTCCGAGTTTCCAAATGAGGGAGCGCAGTCCTGCTGCGGCGCCGGCGGCGGGGCGGACAGATTGCCGTTGGCTAGCTCCTGACGCCAAGCGTCGATTGCTGGGCAGTCCGCGGCAGCGCGCGTGTCGTTCCAGACGGCGACGCCATAAGTCCGCGTGGCCGCCGCGTAGACGTAGTCACCGAGGAACTCGGCAACCAGGTTGTTCTGGCTGGACCCTCTCGGATCGCCCGATGTGCCTCGATGGACCTCGGTGAAGGCGCCTGTCGGACCGGTCCCGGACAGCGCCGACGCCTGCAAGAACACTCCGACGAGCGATCGCGGAGTTGCGGTGGTGGATTGGTACGGCGTCGTGAAGGCGTTGTAGACGACGTAGACCGTCGTGCCATTGGGTGAGATCGCTGGCGCTGCGTAGTACCCGCGATCGGTCGCACCTTCGATGGCGCGCGGAGACGTCCAGGTGACGCCGAGGTTGGTTGACTCCGTGAAGTAGACATGTGGCTTCGTCAGCTCACCGCTGACATAACTCATGACGATCCGATTCGTTGCATCGCTTCCTGTCGGTGCCCCGTTGGCGATATCGACGCTCGGTGCTGGAGCGAGATCGCTCCGTGCCCCCGCGATTCCATCGATGGACGTCCTGCCGGTATTCGGGTCAAAGATGCCGGGCTGGGTCACTGGTCCGACAACAGGCTGCGGCTTCGACCACCTGGTTCCGCCGTCCGTCGAGATCGACTGGATCTCGAAGGCGTCGTTTCCCTGCCGGCCGATGCCGTATAGGTACGCGTTTCCAGTGCTATCGGTGCGGATCGTGCATCCGTCCATCGGATTGCGGTTCCGGTTGTTCGCGGCCGCGCCGATCTGCTGCTTCGTCCACGTGTCTCCACCGTCGTGCGAGACCGCAACCTGAAGGGGCGCGGGTGCGGCGTTCGGGCTGAGCTCCTGGCCGCGGAACGCGGCCCAGCAAACATAGACGGTGCCAAAGAACCGACTGGACGTCGCGTTGTCTGCCCAGATTTGCTCCTTGTCGGAGAACGTGGTCGACGACTGCTTCGCGACGATCACCGGCGGCATCCACGCGGACATGCCGACTGTGCCGTCGGTCGCCGCGGCGGCCACGTTGTCCGTTCGGGACACCGCAATCGCCTCGAAGCCTTTGAACGCCTCCTCGGATCGAGTTGCGCCAAAGTTCGACGTCAGGTTCGCGTAGTAAAGCCGAGAGCCATTGGACCACGAGAACGTGCCGTTTGTGGCCGGCTTCGGACCGAACGCGACGGCTGGGTCCCCGTCAGAGACCAGGCCGTTTTCGTAGTACCAGGGCAGAGTTCCGATCGGCCCGTTTGCGAGTGGCTGGCAACCGGAATCGGGTCCGACAGCGCCCTGGCAGTTGCGGGCCGACCAACCCATATACGTGGGTTGCTTCCAGTGGTTTCCCGAATCGAAGGAGAAGTAGATCCCGGATACGCCGACTCCATTTGTGAATGGGCAAGTCGTGTCGTCTCCGGAGTTACATGCCTCCATATCGATGTTGTCGTTGGCGCCTGCCGCGAGAATGGTTGGGTGGTTCGCGTCGATCGCGACAGCAGGTTCGTTCTGTTTGTTCTCCGAGAACGGCGATACCGGACTGCCGGTGTTGACGAGGTTGGAGGTTCCGGCAGCACCTACGAGCGACGTGATCGTGATCAGTAACGCGACGGAAAGCGGAAAGACCAGGATCCTGCGCATGTGACTCCCCCTGCCTTTTGGAACTGGGCTGAGTCTAGGGCGGCTGACGACCGTGACTGATTAATCGCCCACGACACCACGCCACGCCAGAACGGCGATCGGTGGCAAGACTAGGTTATCGAGCCCGAACCCGAGCAATGCTTCGATCACGCCGAGGACCACGGCGACAACAGCGATCGGCCCGAGCCCGAACGGCGCCCAAAAGCTCGCGACGAGGCCGATCAAGAGCGTCACCCCGACGAACGTCAAGGAGCCAGCGAGCGACTTCCTGCCTCGCCAGACGGTCCATCCCGGGCCGCCGATCCGTTCCCCGACGGTGGCGGCCACCGGGTCGGAGAGCGCGAATGTAAGCGTTCCGAGCGCGTACGAGGCCGGCTGGTCCCACCCCACGATCGCCGCGAGCGCGAGTCCCAGTGGAAAGAACGCTGCCCCGAGCGTCGGTCTCTCGACGCCG
>Ga0307284_10000232_pt1 | contig 11327 bp, 12 predicted proteins | sample ER_DNA_123_FD_194480 | JGI IMG/M metagenome (GOLD analysis project Ga0307284, IMG submission 194480) | Bulk soil microbial communities from the East River watershed near Crested Butte, Colorado, United States - ER_DNA_123 | ecosystem: Environmental > Terrestrial > Soil > Floodplain | place... | reverse complement strand
GCGAGAGCCCCCCGCTGCGCCGTGCCACCCGCGCCGGGCCGGCGCTCGGGCTGCCCTAGATCTCCACGTATCGGAAGGAACGTGGGATCTTCGACAGGCCGAAATCGGCGAGCGGGCGTGGTTTGCGATAGCGGCGCGGCTTCGTGACAGGTAGTGCCCAGCCTTTCGCGGTGTGCTTCTCGGCGGCACCGAGCTCGCACTCGCCGACGACCGACCCGGTGCCGACGACCGCGAGGTACGCGCGCGCCGGCAGCTTCTTGGGCGGGAAACGACGATGGTCCCGGTCGCGCTCGCCCGAGAGCAGCGCTTCAGCGTTTTCAGCGGTGGTCGCAAGGACGATGGCAGAGGACATGGGGCTCCCTCCGAGAAGGCGTGTCCTATTACCTAGCGGATCGTCCTTGCGCGATATTTCTTGTCGATCGCAGCCATGTCGCCGGGCTTGATGCCCTCGAAGAAGGCGAACGCCTCCTGCAGGTAGGTCGTCTCCGAGTTCGCCCGCTTGCGATCGTCGTCGGTGTCTTCAGCCGAAACGGCCTGCACCTGCCACGCGAACCCGAGCACGTTGCGGAAGACGACCAGGGCGCGCTCCTGGTGGAACGGCGAGGTCACGAGATAAATAGGCCGCGGCTCGATGCGGGAGAGGTAGCGTGCCGCGACCTCGACCGCGTTGCCGATCGTGTCTCGCGATCGCTCCTCGAGGAAGAGCCGGTCGCGCGAGATCCCGGCTTCGGCGATGAGATCGACGATGATCGCGGCTTCGCTCTTGGTCGGCGCGGGCCCCTCGCCATGGCTGCCGGACGCGATGATCGCGAGGTCCGGCCTTTTCTGCGCGAGGTGCGCGGCCGCGCGGGCGCGCGCGACGGTGGACTCGGATGGCTCGCCGTTTGCGGACAAGCCCCCACCTAGCACGACGGCGACCTCGGGGAATCCCGCGAGGTCGCCGTCGTCGTTCGTCGCGTGCAAATCAGATCTTGTGAAGCGTGCCGTCCATGATCAGGTATGTGGTGAACGCGTCAGTGCTCCAAGGGTTCTTGTAGATCGGATCGGAATCAGGCTTCCAGCCGGTGACGCGCTTCTTGTCGTTGACCGGGTTGTTGCCGTAGCGCTCCCATAGCGGTATGACCGGCAGCAGGTCGTTGAAGGCGAGGGCGGCTTTGGTGACCGGATCTTTCTGCTTGGCCGTATCGAAGCCGTCGCCCATCTGGGTGATGAGGGCGGCAAAGTCGACGTCGCCCTGCTTGAGCGGGTACTTCATGCCTCCGCCCGCAGGCACCACGTTGTGCGTGCGCAGGTCCTGTTCGAAGGACTGTTGCGGGTGCGGATTACCGATACCCCATCCGCGGATCGCGATCTGGAAGTTCCCGTTGTTGACGTCAGGCAGCTGCTGGCTGCTGATCGCGCCGCGAGGCACGATCTTGATGCCAAAGGTGTTCAGCGATTTCTGTGCGTGGTCGGCGGCGCTGGACCAGTCTGCGAAGTCGCTCGGGAAGTAGAGCTCGAACTCGAGCTTCTTGCCGTCCTTCGCATAGATGCCGTCCGAGCCCTTGGCGTAGCCGGCGTCGGTCATCAGCTTCGCGGCCGCCGCAAGATCGAAGGCGTAGGACTTCAGCTTGGCCTGGTCGGCGGTGGAAATCCACAAGGGGACCAGGTTGTCGGAGAAGCCTGCCATGAACTTTTGCGCCTTCGCCGAATCGCCGTACGTGACCTTCGCGCTCTCCTCCTTGTTGATCGCCATGGCGACCGCTTGGCGGAGACGCTTGTCCTGGAATGCCGCGGCCTTCTCCCAATGGAAGAAGAGCCCGGGGCCGGTGTAGCCCGGTCCGCGGATGACCCGAATGCCGGCGTCGACGAACGCCTTGTCCGTCGCGAGCGGGAATCCATGCGTCGCGTAGTCGATGTCGCCAGCGAGAACGAGCGGGGTGACCTGCGCGGTCTCGCCTTGGTAGACGACGATCTTGTCGAAGTTGACCTTGTCGGCGAATAGCCCGCCGTCATTGCGGGTCATGGTCAGCTGCGCCTCGGTCACCGAGCCCTTGTCGATCTTGTATGGCCCTGAAGAGATGGGATCCGGACGAAGGGCGTCCTTCTCGGCCCGGAGAGCCACGACCTCGGGCGCGCTCGACGCCTTCCCCGACGCGAAGAGGTCCGCGGCCTTCTTTGCGATCGCACCGTAGACGGAATCAGCCTTGATCGAGACACGCAGGATGTTTCGCTCGCCGACGCTCGACGGCTTCGAATAGTTGAAGCGAACGGTCAGATCTCCAGCGGCCTCGACCTTGTCGATGTAGTTCCAGATGATGAGGTTGTCCATTCGACCGATGGTGAATGTCGTCACGACATCCTTGCTGGTGAATGGCGTGCCGTCTGACCACTTGATGTTCGGACGGAGCTTTACCTCGAAGACGTTGCCGCTGAGCGAGCTCGACTCGGCCAGCCAATAGGTCCACTTCGCCTCGTTCCACACGTAGGTCGCCATCGGCGGCAGGAACATGTCCTGCCAGATGCTTCCTTGAGTGATCGCGCCGCTCGCGGCGAAGTAGTTGTAGTGGCCTTTCGGCGGAAGGTCGTATGGCCAAGCGCCGTTGAATTGGCCACCCTTGACCCCTCCACCAGTGCCTGGCGACGTGCCGGGCGTCGCACCGGGCGTGCATGCGGCGGCAACGATGCCGAGACTGGTGAGGGTCGCATCACGGAGAAATCGTCGACGTGTGACCGAATACCTAATCGCGCTCTTCTTCATTTGCCCCTCCCGGGTTCCTCGTTGCGCACATTGGAACTCATACCGCGTACCGTGTCGACCGGTCTCGGGTTCGGTGGGCGCGAACCGGACAGGCGCGCGAGCACCACCACGAGGCCCACAAAGATGAGCCCGACCGCCGCCGCCATAACCGTGACGACGAATTCGGCGGAGTTCGCTGGCTGAAAGGGGAGCATCACCAGCGAGGCGAGGAGGATCAGGAGCGCGACGCGCAGCGCCGCCTGCAGCGCGATCGGGTCCACTCAGCGCACCCCCAGGAGCTCTGCCGCGGGTTGCCGCTCGCGCAGCGCGACGTGGCATGCGACCGACCGTCCGCCAGGTAAGTCGCCGAGCGTCGGCACCACTACATCGCACAGGCCCGGCTCGGCGAGCGGGCAGCGCGGATGGAAAACGCATCCCGGCGGCAGATTCAAGAGGCTGGGGACCTCCGCGCCCTTCAGCGTCACCCGCTTCTTCGTCCGCGTCATGGTCGGGTCGGCCTCGGGGATCGCGGCGATGAGGGCCGTGGAGTACGGGTGTGCCGGGTCGCTGACGAGCGGCTCGGTATTCGCGAGCTCGACCACTTTGCCCAGATACATGACGGAAATACGGCCCTTTCGGGCGAAATAGCGGGCGACGGCCAAGTCATGGGTGATGAGGACCGTCGTCACGTGGAATTCGGTTGCGAGATTGTGGAGCAGATCCAGAAGGCTGATGCGGATCGAAACGTCGACCATCGAGACGGCTTCGTCCGCGACGATCACCCGCGGATCCACCGTGAGTGCGCGGGCGATCGATACGCGCTGGCGCTGGCCTCCCGAGAGCTGGTGCGGGTACTTGAGAAGGAAGTCCGCCGGCGGGGTTAGGCCGACCCGTTCGAGTAGCGAGATCATCGCGGCGCGGGCGGCTTTTCCGTGGGCCTTCTTATGTTTTGCGAGCGGTGGTGCGAGCGTCTGGGCGATCGTCCGGGTCGGGTTCAGCGACGCATATGGGTCTTGGTGGACGAGCTGGACGGCACGCCGAAAGCGCGCGAGATCGTTGCCTTTCTTCTCCCAGACGTCCGCGCCCTCGAAGAGGAGGCGGCCGCTGGACGGCCGGAGGAGACCGGCGAGAATCCGGCCCGTCGTCGTCTTTCCGCATCCACTCTCACCGACGATGCAGATCGTTTCGCTCTCTTCGAGAGTCATGGAGACGTTATCGACCGCCGTGATAGTTCCCGCAGGAGTGGTGTACGTGCGCGAGACGCCATCAAGCTGGATGAGGGGAGGGCTCATGCGAGTTTTTCGGCCACAGGGGCTTCGGCGTCGGAGCCAAGAGCCGCGGCGACCGCCTCCCAGCGAATGCAAGCCGCCTCGTGCTTCGGCGTATCGACCGGAAGCAGAGGCGGATCTTGCTCGAGGCACTGCTCGATGTGGAAGGGGCAGCGCGGGTAGTAGGAACAACCGCGCGGTAAGCGGATAAGGTCGGGTGGCGACCCGGGAATGGACACGACGCTTCCCATCGCCCCCGAGACTCGCGGAACCGCTCGCATCAAGCCGACCGAATACGGGTGCCGCGGCCGGTAGAAGAGGTCGTCGACGCTAGCGCGTTCGACGACCCGTCCGGCATACATCGTGAGCATTCGGTCCGCGAGCTCCGCCGCGATCGAGAGGTCATGCGAGATGAAGATCGTGGAGAAGCCGAGCCTGCCGCGAAGCTCACGCAGCAGATCGATGATCGCGCGCTGCGTGAGGATGTCGAGCGCCGTCGTCGGCTCGTCGAGGATCACGATGCGGGGATCGAGCAGCAAAGCCATGGCGATGAGTACGCGCTGGCGCATGCCGCCCGAAAGCTCGTGGGGGTAGGCGCTCAACACTCTCTTCGGGTCGAGGTGGACGAGGTCCAGCAGCTCTTTGGTCCGGTCGTGGACCTTGTGTTTGTCGCCCATGCCGTGAGCACGCCCGGTATCGAGGAATTGCTCCCAAATGGTGATCACCGGGTTGAACGCCGAGAGCGCGGCTTGAAACACCATCGCACAGTCGGCCCAACGGAAGCGGCGAAGCCTCTCCGCGTCCAGGGACAGGACGTCGAAGGCCCGCTTGCCGTCGTCGTACCGGATCTCGCCCTTCGTGACGCGGGCGCTGCGTGGTGACAGGCGAATGAGCCCTACCGCGAGGGTCGTCTTGCCTGAGCCTGACTCGCCGATGATCGCGATCGTCTCGCCCTGCTCGAGATCGAAGGTGACATCGCGCACCGCTTGCACCGGGCCGCGCCGCGTCCGGTACTCGATCGACAGGTCGCGGACCGAAAGGACCGGCATGGTTATCAGTTCCTGAGACGTGGGTTGAAGACGTCCTCGAGGCCTGAGGCGAGCCAGACGAGCGACAGCTGGAAGAGCGCGATCGCCATGATCGGACCCATCAGATAGAAGAAGCTGTCTTTGAAGAAGAGCGCGCCCTGGTTGTATGCGAAGTACAGCATGATCGCCCAGTTCTTCCCGGAAAGCGGGACGAGACCGAGGAACATGATCGCGGCCTGCGCGTAGATCGCGAGGGTCATGGCGATGATGAAGTGGATGACGATGTAGCTGCGCATGTTCGGCAGCATCTCGCGGAAGATGATGTGGAGCAGGCCGAGATCCAGTGAGCGCGCGGCCTCGACGAAATCGCGCTCCTTCAAAGAGAGGACTTGGGCGCGGATCTGCCTCAACAGCGCCGGCCACTGCAGAAGCGCGAGAATCACGGCGAGCGCGAAGAACGACGATGGCCTGAAGATGGCCGCGATGACGATGAGCAGGATAAGGGACGGGATCGTCAGCGCGACGTCGGTGATCGCCAAGATGAGCGCATCGATCCGTCCTCCGACGGTTGCGGCGATCGACCCAAAGGTGATCGCGATGAGGGTCGATAAGAGCGCGGCGAGGATGGCGGTGGTGATGATGTCGCCTCCGCCGTAGACGATCTGGTTCACGACATCGCGTCCCTGGAAGTCGGTTCCGAGGGGATGCGCCAAGGAGGGCTTGGCGTAGATCGCGGTCACGTCGACCGCGTCCTGAAGCGGGACGATCAGCGGAGCGATGTAGGCCAGAAACAGGAAGAACAGGACCCCGATGAGGCCGATGAGGCCCACAGGCTTCTTGGACATCATCCGTAGGAACTCGACCAAGCCTACGAGCGGACCCGGTATGCGACTCACGTCCCGGCGGTCGATGACGCCGGTCGCGGTGGTCACTTTCCCGTGGCTCCGCCGGCGCGACCAATACGTGGATCGAGCTTGCTATAGAGGAGGTCTGCGACGAGGTTCGCAATGATCACGCAGACCGTTGTCATAAGGATGATCCCCTGCATGAGCGGGTAATCGCGCTGGTTGACGGAGGCCACCAGACGCAGGCCCACTCCCTGATACACGAAGATCTGCTCGATGATCACCGCGCCCCCGACCACCGCGCCTGCGGCGATCGCGAACTGCGAGACGAGCGGCAGGACCGCATTGCGCCCCACGTAGGCGGTCGTGATACGCCCGTCCGATAGTCCTCGCGCGCGCGCCACCGTAACGTGGTCCTCCTCGAGGGCCGCGAGAGTCGCCGAGCGCATCGAGAGGATCCACAGACCGATGTGCGTCAGGAAGAACACGGAAATAGGCAGCGCGGCGTGGAAGAGGATGTCGCCGATGAACTCGAAAGTGAAGCCGGGTGTGATCCCGGATGTGAACGCACCGCGCATTTGCGTGATCGGTATCCACCGGAGCTGAATGCCGAATATGAGGACGATCAGCAGCGCGATGAGGTAGCCGGGAACGGAGCTGATGATCGATCCGCCGGTCGAGACGGCGTGGTCCAGGAGGCTATTGCGCCGATATGCCGCGATCAATCCGAGTCCGATGCCAAGGACGAACGAAAGCATGAGCCCCGTGCCGACCGCGAACAGCGTCCACGGCAGGACCGAGAGGATGATCGACATCACCGTGGTGCCGCGGGAGAGGAACGAGTTGCCGAGGTTGCCATGTGCGAGATTCCCCAGGTATTCGAAGTACTGCTCGTGGATCGGCGCCTTCAGGTCGATGTCGAAGAGTCCCGATGCCGTCGCGGCCGCGTCCTCGTACGACATCTGGCTTTGATTCATCAGCTCGTCGATCTTGATCTCGACGGGACTGCCCGGCATGAGCCGAATGAGCCCGAACGTGATCGTGCTGGTGACGTAGATCGTGAGTAGCGCTTTGACGATCGCCTGCGTGATCGGCCGGCCCCACAGCCCGCCGAGATTCCCACGCACGCGCGACAGCGGGGAGCGTTGAAGCGTCCGGATCTGGAGCTCCCCCTGGGCCGGCGTGATGGTCGCCATGTCGAGAGATTACCTCCGGGGCGGCGAACCTAGCGGAATTGGGCGATCAGCTCCTCCAGGCTGAGGGCGCCGAGCGAGTCGAGCCGTAGGTCCGCGGCGGTGAGGTCGAGCCCCGAGGTGATCGGGTTGGGCACCGCCACGCACCGGAGACCGGCTGCTTTCGCCGCCGCGATGCCGTTCGGCGAATCCTCGAAGGCGATCGCCTCCCCCGGTGCGACCCCGAGCTCGTCGATGGCGCGGTGATAGAGGTCGGGGAAGGGCTTCCCGCGCGCGACCTGCTCCCTACAGACGACCGCGCCGATACCGTCGCGCACGGCGAGCCGCTCGAGGTGTCCACACACGTATGCCTCGGATGCGCTCGACGCGACCCCGATCTTCAGACCGAGGCGCTTCGCATCGCGCAGGTACTCGCGCACGCCGGCCATCGTTTCCAGGGCCGCGAGGATCTCCAATTTCCGGCCCTCTCGACGCGCCTTGACGGCCTCGCGATCAAAGGGTGTCGTGACCAGCGAAGCGAGGTGCTCGAGCGCGTCGAATGGCCACGTCGCGGCGCCGATGTTCTCCACCCACCGATCGCGCGGCAGCTCGTGGCCGTGCTCCCGATATATCTCGGACCAGGTCTCGTACGCCGGCGTCTCGGTCTCGAGGATCAGCCCGTCGAAATCGAAGACCAGCGCCTTGATCCGCGGGGTCAGCGGCGAGCGAGCCTCGAGAGCAGCCGGAGGATCTCGATATACAGCCAGACGAGAGTCACGAGGAGCGCGAACGCCACGTACCACTCCATGTACTTCGGAGCGCGCGCGGCCGCTCCCCGCTCCGCCAGGTCGAAGTCGAGCAGGAGATTGAACGCGGCGATGCCGATGACGAGCACGTTCACGGCGATGCCAAGCACGCCTGACCCGGCCAGAGCCTCGTTCAGATAGCTCACCTGGACGCCGACGAGATTGAGGACGAGCGAGATCAGGTAGACGAGCGCGACGCCACCCGTTGCGGCGAAGACCGCGATCCGGAGCTTCTCGGTGACACGGATGAGGTGCGAGCGGTAGATGAGGAGGAACGCCACGAAGATGCCGATCGTGAGGGACACAGCAGGAATGACGATCCCGGGGTACGCGTCCTCGAGAAGGATAGAGATGCCGCCGACGAACAAACCTTCCGCGAACGCGTAGAGCGGCGCGGTGATGGGAGCCCACGTCTTTCGCAGGACGGTCGCGATCGCCAGGACGAAGCCCGCGATCGCGCCGATGACCATGTAGCCGGGCCCGGCGAGCACGCTCACGAAGGCGCCGACCATGAGGATGAGAACGAGTGCGAACGACCGGTTGACGGTGCCGTCCAGCGTCATGGCATCGCCCGTCGTCGCGAGCCCGTCGAATGTCTTGTCGCCGAGCACCGGGTTGCCCGAGCGCTGTGGTACGAGGTTCTTCACTGCGTCTCCCCTTCCATACTCCCTCTCGATTGTCGGTCGGCCGACGGCCAAGTCAACGTGCCGTCGCGAACTCCGAATACAGGCGCGTCGTCGCCCGTAAGGCGCGCCAGTAGTTCTCGAGGAGGATGTGCTCGTTCGGTGCATGCGCTCCGGCTCCGGGGTGACCCATACCGAGTGTCACGTTCGCCATCCGCTTCGGATTGCAGACGACCCACATCGGCGACGTCCCGCCGCTCGACGGCACGATGACCGCTGGTCGGCCGAACGCCTCTTCGGCGACGGCCGCGACCGCGCGCACGAGCGGAGCGTCGGCCGGGCCGCGATAGGGGTGCTCGCCCTCCTCCGCGCTGAACTCCACGTCGCGGAAGCCGCGCCGGTCGAGATGCGCACGCAGCAGGTCCGCGATCTTTTCCGGGTCCTGGTCGGGCACGAGACGGAAGTCGATCTTCCCGGTCGCCTCGGCTGGTATCACCGTCTTCGAACCAGGGCCGTTGTATCCGGACTCGATGCCGCAGACGTTGCAGGTCGGCTCGAACACCGACGCGCGCTTTGCTCCTTCGTCATCGCGCCCGAAGGCGAAAGCCTCGACCCCAACTATCTCGCGTGTCGCCTTTGCGTCGAACGGCATCCGCTCGAGCATCGCCCGGTCCGCCTCGGTCGGCTTGCGCACGTCGTCGTAGAACCCGTCGATCTGCACGTGCCCCTTTTCGTCCATGAGCGACGCGAACGCGTGCGCCAGCCGCCACGCGGCATTGGGATAGTGCGTCGCGCCGCCGGAGTGGGCATCGCGCGACATGGTGCGAACGCGGAAGTGGCAGTAAAGAATGCCCTTGCCGCCGAGCGAAAGGATCGGGCGACCTTCGCTGTCTAGTGCGCCGCCCTCTTTCAGAGCGCCGTCGGCATCGGTGAGCCCAGGCTCGAGCGCGAGCAGCTTCGCGAGATTGGGGCTGCCGGACTCCTCTTCGCCTTCGATCAGGAAGCGGACGCGGATCGGAAGCTCACCGAACACGGCGCGATGCGCTTCGATCGCTTGGATCCGGAGGAGAAGGTGACCTTTGTTGTCGTCGACGCCGCGCGCGTACATCGCCCCCTCGCGGAGCGCCGGCTCATAGGGCGGGCTCTTCCACAGGCCGAGCGGGACGGCGGGCTGCACGTCGTAGTGCTGAACGCCCACCAGCGTGCGTTTTCCCGAGCCTGTCTCCCCGACGACGAGGGCCGGCGCGCCGTCCACCCGCAGCTCGCGCGCATTCGCAAAGCCCGCGCGACGCAAACGATCGCGGCACCACCGGGCCGCCTCGTCCAGCGCGGCGCGGTCCGACGCTTCGCATGCGATCGCGCACAGCTCGCGGAGCTCTTCGGTGAACCGGTCCTGCTGCGATGCGATGAAGCTGTCGAGGTCGTCGTTCGGGGTCACGGTCGCAGTATGCCCGGCGAGGTTTCGGCATGATGCGAGCGTGGACGCGTGGACGCGGACGGTGCGCGGCGTCGTAAAGCGGATCCCACCAGGCCGCGTCGCGACCTACGGACTTGTCGGAATGCTCGCCGGTCGTCCGCTCGCCGCGCGCGCGGTCGGAAATGTCATGCGCGGATGCGATGACCCGGACGTCCCGTGCCATCGGGTCGTACGTTCAAACGGGCTTCCGGCGTTCGCTCGCCATCGCGTGCGCCTGCGTCGTGAAGGTGTGCGCTTCGTCGGGCCGCGCGTGGACCTGGTCCAGCACCTGTGGACGCCACGGCTACCTCAGCGCCAGACCAGGCGGCCGTCCTTGTAGAGGTCCTTCACGAAGCGGTCGGTGAATACGGCATCGATGTCCACGCTTTTGGCGAGGCCACCGTACTGCAAAAGAAAGTCGCGGAGCGCGACGTAGCGCGATCGTTCCATCGCGCCGATTCCATTCGCACGAGTCAGATCGTTCTGCGCCGCGTCGATCTCCGTGTCGAGCATGTACCGCTGATGTGCGCGGTCCTCGCCGGTCGCGTACTTCATCACCACCTCGATGGCCGCGTCGCGATCGGCCATCGCGTCGGCGAGTCCGCGCATCGATGCCCGCAGGAAGCGCGTGACCACGTCGGGCTTTGTGTCGACCATCTGCTGATTCGTGATGAACGACAGCCCGAGCCCGGGGACGCCGAAGCTCGTCGGGTCGAAGAGGCGCACCGGGATGCCGAGCCGCGCGAGAGTGTCCGGCTCGTTCGCGGCGAAGACGGGATAGACGTCGACGCGCCCATCGGCCAGCACGCGGGGATCGAATCCCACGGCGACCTCGCGGACCTTCGTACGATCCACGCCGCCTATCGAGACGAGCGCCAGATAGTCCGCGCTCACGGTCGTCTTGTATCCGACAAGCCGACCTTCCCAGTCCTTCAAGGTGCGGATCGGCGAGTCGGCACGGACGGCGAAGGATTGCTCGTCCCGCTGGCCGATCTGTGCGATCGAGACCAGCGGGACCCCGGCGCTGGCGACCCGCTTCATCACGTCGCCGGCAGACCCGGTCGAAAACTGAGCGCGGTTCGTCGCGAGGAGCTGGATGTGCTCGCCTTGAGTCGCGTGCTGGATGTCGACCTCGAGAGACTGGTCGCGGAAGTAGCCCTTTTCCTGCGCGAGGTAGACCGCGACGAAGGGCAGGTCCGCCTGCGGCTTGAAGCCGGCGATGAAGGTGACCTTCTCGACCGGAACGGCTGTCGGCGACGGGCCCGCGACCGGCGCGTTGCACGCGGCCAGCACCACTGCCGCGGCGAACGCGAGTGCTCTCACGTCGCCACAGCGATCGGATGCCAGTGGAGGACACGCCGTTCGGCCGCACCGACCAGCGCGTTCGCCGCGATTCCTATCGCGGCCAGC
>Ga0307284_10000230_pt1 | contig 11345 bp, 10 predicted proteins | sample ER_DNA_123_FD_194480 | JGI IMG/M metagenome (GOLD analysis project Ga0307284, IMG submission 194480) | Bulk soil microbial communities from the East River watershed near Crested Butte, Colorado, United States - ER_DNA_123 | ecosystem: Environmental > Terrestrial > Soil > Floodplain | place... | reverse complement strand
CTGCAGCGTCGTCTCAGCCAGGCCGCCGAGGTGGCCGCGCGTGCCCATCGAACGGATGAACACGCCCGGATCGAGGAAATGGTCGGAGAGCCTGATCCGGTCGCCGAGCAGGGCGCCCTGCGTGAACGGGCTCGACGGGTCGACCGAGATCACGCCGATCGTGCGGCCCTGTTCGCGGATGTGCCCGATCAGCGTCGAGATCAGACTCGACTTGCCGACGCCCGGTGGCCCGGTGACGCCGACTGCGTACGTGCGGCCGGTCTCGGAATAGATGTCGTGGACGAGGTCATACGCGAGCGGGTCACCGTTCTCGACGAGTGAGATCGCCCGTGCGAGCGCCCGTCGCTCGCCCGTGCGGACGCCTTCCGCGAGCGACTCCCGCGTCCAGTCCCGCCGCCCGTGCACGACTACGCGGCCTCGGCCTCGATTGTTCGCCCGACTCCTTGCTCTGCCCTGCGGCTCAGCGCGTAGGCGACGACAGATGCGAAGGCGAGCACGACGCCGACGCCGCCGAAGACCCAGCGTGGCCCGACGCCGTCGGTGAGCGGCCCTGCGATCACGAAGCCGAGCCCGTACACGGCGTAGTTGACACTCATGATCACCGTGAAGACGCGCCCTCGAATCGCGTCAGGCGCCCCGCGCTGCACGAGCAGCGAGTTGCAGACGACGGCAATGCCGTTGCCGATCCCGGCGAGAACGAAGCAGGGAAGCGAGAACCACACGTTCGGCGCGACCGCCGCAGTTGCAACGCCGACTGCCTGAAGGAGGATGCTTGCCGCGTAGACGGTGCCAACCGACCGCCGCTCCACCCACGTTCCCGCTCCGAAGCTTCCGACTGCCAGCCCGAGCCCGATGCAGCCGAAGATCAGCCCGTAGCCGAAGTCACCGGCATTGAACGAGTCCTTCGCGAGAAAGACCTGCGCGGTCTGCGTCGAAGCGACGGCTCCGAGGACGATCGTCCAGACCACGAGCACCGTCAGCAGGGAGCGCGTGTGCAGCACTCGTGCGAACCCGTCCTTCAGGTCGCGTAGGTGACCACGGCTCACCCCGAGCGCACCCTGCAACTTGTCTGCCGGAAGGCGCAGCAGGAGCAGAGCGGAAACGAGAAACGAGGCGCCGTTCAGCCAGTAGGCAAGGTCGGGACCGGATGCGGCAACCAGCGCGCCGCCGATGACCGGCGCAACTGCCCAGCTGACGTTCTCGCTGGTCTGAATCAGTGAGTTCGCGCGCGCGAGCTCGTCCTCCTCGACGAGGTTCGGCAGGCCCGCGTAGACCGCGGGCCGGAAGAAGCCTGTTGCGAGGCCTGCGATCCCGGCCAGGGCGACGATCTGTCCGGCACTGCTGGCGAACGGCAATGTGCAGAACACTCCGGCTCGGACGAGGTCTGAGACGATCATCAGGCCGCGGCGTGAAACCCGGTCGAGCAGCGGGCCGAGAAAGAGCCCCACCGCCACCGCCGGGAGGAACTCGGCGATCATCAAGGCGCTCACCCACGAGCCCGAATTGGTCCGGTCCTTGATGTCGACGACGAGTGCGACGGTGGCCAGCAGCGTCCCGAGACTCGACCCGAGCGTGGCCAGGAACAACAGGCGGAAGCCGGGCGCGGTGCCGAGCAGGCTCAACTGGCGGCGGAAGCCGGTCACAGCGGCGGAGTCTGTCAGGAAGCCGCTGTGGCCGTCCTCAGCCGGGCCAGCGCTTCGGACAGGAACGCATGGTCAGCCGCCGTTCCGACCGTCACGCGGATCGCGTTCGGCGCCCCGAACCCTGCGAGCGGACGCACGATCACACCTTCGCGCAGCAACGCCTCGAACCACGGCTGTGCGTCTTCGCCGAGGTCGACGAAGACAAAGTTGCCGACGGCCGGTGCGCTCACCCTGTAGCCCGCTTCAGTCAGGATCCTCTCGAGCTCCGCACGGCCTTCGGCATTCGCCTGACGCCTGCGCTCGAGCTCGCCGGGTGAATCCAGACTGGCGAGCGCGGCGACCTGCGCCGGCGTCGTCAGGTCGAAAGCCCGGCGAGTCTTGCCGAGCGCAGTCACGAGCTCGGCGGGGCCGACGCCGTAGCCGACCCGCGCGCCGGCTAGGCCGTAGATCTTTGAGAACGTGCGCAGGACGATCACCTGGCGGCCCGCCCTGAAGTACTCCTCGATGCCGTCCGTGTAGTCGGGCTCGTCGACGTACTCGAAGTACGCCTGGTCGAGCACGGTCAATACGTGGTCGGGCACTCGCTCGAAGTACGCATCGAGCTCGGCGCGCGTGCTCATCGTGCCCGTCGGGTTGTTGGGGTCGCAGACGTACACGATCTTCGTCCGCTCTGTGATCGCATCCAGCAGCGCGTCCAGGTCGTAGCGGTGGTCGCGGAGCAGGACCTGGACCGGCTCGGCGCCTAGCTTGCGCCCGTAGATCGCATAGCTCGGAAACGACGGCCACCCGCACACGATCTGGTCGTCCTCGTCCAGCACGGCCTGCGAGATCCCGTCGATGAGACCGTCGGCTCCCGAGCCGATTGCGACCTCCTCGAAGCGAACACCATGGCGTTCGGCGAGGGCGGAGCGGAGGCGGTACGCGCCTCCGTCCGGATAACGATTGAGCTCGCCGACGCAACCCGCCAAGGCTTCGAGCGCCTGCGGGAACGGGCCGAACGGCCCTTCGTTGGAGGCGAGCTTCACGACTCGTTCGAGCCCGAGCTCGCGCTGAACCTCTTCGACCGGCTTGCCCGGCTCATACGGGATGATCCCTGCGAGCGCGGGCCGCAAAAGCCCGGCGGGAACGTCCCCCACTACGAGCCCGGCGTTGCCTCGTCCGACTTCTTGCGCCAGAACCAGAGCGCCCCGCCTGCCGCCGCGAGCATCGAGGCGATCGCTCCCTTGTTCAAACCAGCGTGCTCGCCGGTTCCCGGGACTGCCGCGCGGGCCTTCTGCTTCCCGAGCCTCTTCGCGACCTTCCAAACGCCCCAGCCGAGCACTGCGTTCCGTCGATTGATGATCCCCATGTGTCCTCCTTTCGCGAAAACGAGCCTACCAAGCACCATTCCCGATCCGGGCCGGGCGCACGCATGAGGGAGGACGGGGTTACTTCTTCTTGCCGTGGCGGTGCGCGGGACGCTCACCAATCGGGCCAGGCAGCCTCAGCTGTTTCGGCTTGACCCTCATTGTCGGGTGCACACGGGCGCGGCTGGACTGCTCCGCACCCCTGCCGTGGGTCGCGAGGCTCCCGTTCTTTCGTGCCGATGCCGACTGGTTTGCGCGGCCGTGCGTCTTGGCCTTCTTCGGTTTGACGCTCTTGGTCCTGGCCGAGTGACCACGAGCCCCGGCACCGCCCGCAGGCGTGACCCGTGAGGGTCCTCGCGACACGAAAGCGACATCGCGCGCCGCTGCAATTCCGCCGGTACGGTTCTGCGCCGCAGCCGCCGCCGGCTTCTCAGCCTGCCACGGTACGTGGTGCACACCTTCGTAACTTGCTCCGCCGATCGCCAAGCCGGCAGTGACTGCGGCCGCTGCCTTCAGCGTCAGACCGGTTCCAACCGCGGCACCGCTGCCGCCGCCGAACAGCGACATCAGCGAGCTCGGCACCGGCACAAGCGCCAGCGTCTTCAGGGCGCCGCGTTGCGCGCGCTGCCGGCGGGCGAAGCCGGCGCATTCCGAACATTCGCGCAGGTGCGCGCGCAGCTGGCCGCGTTCTCCCCGCGGAAGGCGTCCGTCGAGCTGGCGTGAGATCGCGAACTCGGCCTCGCCGCAGGTGAGCGACCCTTCGAGCTGTTCGCGCAGCGCGCGCCGCGCGCGGAAGATCAGTGTCTCCACCGCGCTCGTAGAGACCTCGAGGATCTCGGCGATCTCGGCGTAGGAGCGGCCTTCGAGCTCGCGCATGACCAGGGCGGCACGCTGGTTGAAGGCCAGGTGACCTAGTGCCCGCCTGATGTCCTCGCCGCTCGGTGCGTCGTCGTCGGCGACAGTGTCCGCGATGTCGTCCTCGAACGAGACCTCGGACGGACGCCTCGCCGTCTGCCGGAATCGCTGGCGGCAGACGTTGTGCGCAATCGCGATCAACCAGTTCTGCGGCTTTTCCGGCCGACTGCCCTTCTCGACATACGCGCGGTAGGCGTTGAGGAAGGTCGTCTGGGTGACGTCCTCGGCGTCGGTGGGGTTGCGCATGACGGCGAGCGCGTATCGATACACGTCGCCGACGTGCCGCTTGTAGAGCCGCTCAAAGCCCCGGTCCGCGCGAGGCCTCTGCGCCAGCAGGGGCGTCATAACCTAGTAGATACCCGTTCTGACGGAATCTTGCGCCCCCGTCGGAACAAAACGGCTTAAGGCAAGGGCAGCGGCGGCGGCGGCGGGGGTGGAAGCGGGACTGGCGGGACGGCGATCGGAGGCGCGGGCAAGCTCGGAGCTTGCACCGGCAGCGCCGACGTTGGCGCCTCCACGACCTCCTGAACCGTGCTCGTCAGGTCGGAGACCGGCGGCGTGACCTGGGAGACTGGACCGGCCTGGTTGCTCGAGGCCTGGGTGGTCGAGGCGGCTTGCCCAGCCGTCGCCTGCCCGGCCGCGAATCCGACTGCAGCGACGTCTCCTGCGCGCCCAGCCGCACCGCTCGACTGCGAGCCGTTGCCCGCCACGTCCTCTCTAACCCGAACGCCGCGGTTCCCCACCTGCTGGGCCTTCAGTCCGTTCTCGGCACCCTTGTTCGATGGCGCGAGAACAAAGCCCGTGCTCGGATGCGTCGCAGCAGTAGCGGGGCGACTGCGGTCTCCGCCAACGCCGGTACCGACAGCCGCGGCGACGATCGCCACGGCGGCCTTCATCACCAAGCCGGTGCCGGCGGCTGCCCCACCGCCTGCAACGACGCCGCCGTCAAAGAGGCGAGTCAGTGAGTTGGGCAGCGGCACCGCTGCCAGGGAACGGAGCGATGATGCCTTGAGGCGCAGCGTCTTCCGCGCGCGGAAGATCAGCGTCTCGACGGCAGGTACGGACACTCCGATCGTGTCGGCGATCTCCGCGTACGACCGCCCCTCGAGCTCACGCATGGCGAGCGCCGCACGCTGGTTGAAGGGCAAGCGCGCGAGCGCGCGCAAGACGCCTACGACATCCGGTTGATCAGCGTCGGGAACCGCGAGCTGATCGACGTGATCCTCCAGCGGAACTTCCTTCACGCGACGGCTTGCGCGTGCGTACCTCGTTCGCGCGACGTTGTGGCAGATCTTGATCAGCCAGTTGTGCGGCTTCTCGATCTCGATTCCCTGCTGATACGCGCGGTAGGCATTGAGGAACGTCGTCTGCGTGACGTCTTCTGCGTCGGCCGGATTGCGAAGCAGAGCGAGCGCATAGTGGTAGACGTCCTTGACGTAGCGCCGATACAGGATCTCGAAGGCCTGATCTCGGGCTAGGACCGGGAGCTCAGGAACAGCCGATGCCATTACGTCTTGTGCAACGAGCCGGAGCCGCATCGGGATACGCTTTCCGGTTTTCTTATTTGAAAACGATACGAGAGTCCTTACAAGAGCACGCTACTTTTGCGCGATGAGGACGATCGGGGTCGTCTTGGCTGTCGCGTTGGTTGCGGCCCTTGCCGTGGGGAAAGCCTGGACGCGACCGGCCGCGGGAGCGTTGCAGTGCCAGCCCGCCCAGCCCTTCCGTGCGGCCTTTCCCTCCTGGTCCCCCGCGGGCGACTCCGTGGCGTTCAGCGTCCCGAACGCCGAAAGCGCAGCGGTGGTCCGTGCCACTCCCGGAACGGTTCGCTACACGGGTCTCGCTACGAGCTTCGACAGCGCGCCGACGCGGATTGTCTGGGCCCCAGTCGGCGAGATGATTGCCTGGCAGAAGCGCACGGGTGCGATCTCGATCGCTCCGCAAGGGCGAAACACTTTTGAACGGGAGCTGGTTCACGCGCAGTTCGGCACCGTCACCGAACTGGGCGACTGGTCACCCGACGCGCGACACCTGGTGTTCATGCGAGACGGCCGCATTTACACGGTCGACGCCTCCACAGAAGAAATTCGCCACATCGCCGACGGTCTTCGGCCCACTTGGTCGCCTGACGGGCGGGAGATCGCGTTCGTCGCGGGCCGCAACGTCGGAATCAGCCCGAACCGGCCGGTTGACCTGGACGTGATCCGTCCCGACGGAAGCGGGCAGCGACAAGTTGTCGCGGGCCTCCCTTCGATCGACACGATCGCATGGTCGCCGGACTCCTCGAAACTCGCGTTCGTGGGCACGGTGATAGGCATCGTCCCGCGCGAGGGCGGCGCAGTGTCATATTCGAAGCCGGCGCAGAGCCCACTCGAGTGGCGGCCCAACGGGATCTTCTACAACCTGCAGGGACCGGCGCCTGCGGGGATACACGCAATGCGCCTCGATCCCGAAACCGGCGCCACCACGGCCCTCACGCGCCTCCCACCAGGATTCCAGGGGACATTTCTTTCCGCCTCAGCGGATGGACGGCACGCGGCCTACGGCCTGGACGTGAATGACGAGCGCGTTGGTGTGCGGATCGTCGATGCGTTCGGCCGAAACGATCAACCCATGCTGGCTTGCCACGGGGGCGCGCACCCGGATCGGATCCGCGGATCCCGACTGAACGACATCGTCCGCGTGCGCGGCGGTGGCCTCGACCGAGTTAGCTGCGGGCGGGGGCAGGACACGGTCTACGCAGACCGGCGCGACTTCGTCGCCACCGACTGCGAGCACGTCGTTCGCGGCTAGGCGGGAGTCTTGGCGCGCTTGCGGTTCGGAACGTGAATCGCACGACCGAGAGCAACGAGCCCGGCTTCCTTGATCGCCTCCGACAACGTCGGATGCGCGGCCATTCCATCCGCCACCGTTTCGACGGTGGCTTCCGCGTCGATGGCCACCACGCCCGCCTCGATCAGGTCGGTCACGTGCGGCCCGACCATGACGAGGCCGAGCAACTCGCCGTATCGCGTCTCGTGAATCGACTTGACCCAACCCGTGGTTTCGTTCTGCATCACTGCCCGCGCGTTCGCGACCCACGGAAACATGCCTGTCGCCACGTCGTCGCCGTACTGCTCGCGCGCCTCGGCTTCGGTCAGACCGACGCCGGCGATCTCGGGATCCGTGTAGATCGGCCTCGGCACGGCTCGGTTGTCGACGATGGCCTCGTGTCCGCAAACGTTCTCCGCTGCAACCTCGCCCTCTCGAAACGCGGTGTGCGCGAGCTGCCAGTAACCGGCACAGTCGCCGACGGCGTAGATGTGCTCGATCGTCGTGCGACGATGCTCGTCTGCGGCGATGCCCTTGCGCTTGTCGAACTCGACGCCGATCGCTTCGAGGCCCAGTCCCTCAACGGTCGGGCCCCGACCGACCGAGACGAGCATGAGATCTGCGTCGACCGTCTCGCCGTCGCCGAAGTGCACGGTCAGCCCGCCTCCGTTGTCTTCCACCTTCTTGCACTGCTTCTCGAGGTGAAGGGTGATCCCGCGCTTACCAAATTGCTTCGCGAGCTCTTTCGACGCGTCCGCGTCTTCCTGCGGGATCAGCGTCGGCAGCATCTCGATGATCGTCACCTCGCTGCCGAAGCGATGGAAGATCGATGCGAACTCGCAGCCGATGATGCCGCCGCCGAGGACGACGAGTCGTTTCGGGACTTCCGTCTGCGCGAGCAGTCCCTCGGAGTCCAGGCACCGGTCGGAATCGAGGCCCTCGATCGGGGGACGAAGCGGGAACGAGCCCGTCGCGATGATCGCATGCTTGAAGGTGACATCCTCCCCGCCCTCGACGGCGATCGTGTGTGCGTCCTTGAACGTGCCGTTGCCCTTGACCCACTCGACGCCGTTCGCCTTGAAGAGCGAGGCGACGCCCGACGTCATCTGCTTGACGACGCCGTCCTTCCACTCGTTCGCTTTCCCGAACTCGAGCTGAAAGCCGCCGAGCTTCACGCCGAGCTTGTCGAAGGTGTGCTCGGCCTCTTTCAGCGCGAACGCCGTCTGCACCCAGGCTTTCGTCGGGATGCACCCGATGCGAAGGCAGGTGCCGCCAAGCTCGGGCTCGCGCTCGACGCAGGCGACCTTCGCCCCGAGCTGCGCAGCCCGGATCGCGGCCGTGTAACCACCTGGCCCCCCTCCGAGGACAGCGACGTCGACTTCCATCAGGAACGATCGTATCGACCCGCTAGAGATCTGCCTTCATCGTGACCGTTCCGTCTTTCTCCTCGACTGCTCTGAAGCCGTAGCGCTCGTAGAGCTTGGTCATCCCCTGCTCGGCGCTGAGGCTGATCGCCTTGTGGCCCTCCTGCCGGGCGCGGTCGAGTAGGGCCGTCATCAGCTGCCCGCCGAGGCCGCCGCCGCGGCGGCTCGGGACGACGGCGATCGTCAGCTCCGGTGTTTGCTCGTCGACGAAGCCGAAGCCGGGCGCGCTCGCCGGGAAGAGCCGGTACCACGCGGCGCCGATCGGTCCGGCCTCCCAGGCCACGAGGCCGGCGTCGCCGGGCCGGCCCCAGTTGTTGACGTACCTGGCGACCGGGAGGTCGGGATCCGCGTTCAGCCGCCAGTGATAGGCGTGCTTCAGCATGTCGCGGAGGAAGCGGACGTCTTGTGGCCCGGCCTGGCGGATCACGATGTTGAGTTTAAGCGGCTGTCACTCGAACGAGTGATCCTTCGCAAAGCAGGCAAGAACGTCCTACCTGCGGCATCTTCAAGGTTATGAAACGTGACGATGATCGGCGGACCGAGTTTGGGACCGGCCTGCGGGCCCGCCTGCTCCGGCGCCGTGCGTTGCGACTAGGCCCAGGCCGCGTACGCCTGCCCGCGCCGCTTGTGCAACGTCCCTCCGCCATCTAGTTAAAGCCGCATACGCCACGGCGCCCCGCAGAGCGTCCGGCAAACGAAGGAAACGGCGCAGTCGTCGCGTTCGCCCGTGCCCGAGGTTCGATCTCAGCCTGCTGAGAGCTCCTGGGCAAACTGGAGGCGGTTGCCCTCGGGATCGAACACGTCGAGGAGGCGCATCTCGCCGTGCAGCTCGAAGACGACGCCGACCTCCACTCCGTCGTTGCGCAACTCCTCGGCCACGGCCTTCACGTCCTGCACGTCGACGTGGGCGACACCCGAGTCTTCCTGCGGCTCTCCCTCCGCCAGCCCGATCTCCATTCCATCGCGCTCGAGCTTCACCCAGCTGCCGTCCGAGTCGACGTAGGTCTCTGTAAAACCCAGCTTGCCCGTATAGAACGCACGGCCGGCCTCGAGATCGCGGACCTGGTACCAGACCGGCGTCACTAGAGCGCGAGCCCCGGCTCTTCCAGGAATGCCTTCAGGTCGCGCAAGAACTCTGCACCTGTGGCCCCGTCGACCGCGCGGTGGTCACACGTCAGCGTGATCTCCATGCGCGGACGCACTGCCGGCTGCCCGTCCACGGCGACGACCCGGTCTTCGGTGGAGCCGACGGCGAGTATCGCGGCCTGCGGCGGGTTGAGGACCGCGATGAACCGCTCGATCCCGTACATGCCGAGATTCGAGATCGTGAAGGTGCCACCGTCGAGATCCGACTGCTGCAGCTTCCCCCCGCGGGCACGCTCGACGATCAGCGCGCGTGCGGCGGCGATCTCGGCGATCGACTTCCGCTCGCATCCTTGAATAACCGGAACGACGAGCCCGTTCGGGACCGCGACCGCGATGCCGATGTTCGCGGTCGGGTACAGCTCGACAGCGTCACCTTTGTAGAGGGCGTTCACTGCGCGGTGACGCATCAGCGCGGCGGCGGAAACCTTGGTCAGCAGATCAGAGATCGTCGGCTTGACGGCGCCGTCGCCTTGCAGCTCCACGAGACGCTTCCGCAGCTCGAGCGCGCGACCCATGTCCACGGTGACGCTGAGCTGGAAGACCGGGGCCTGCCAGGCCTCGGTCAGGCGACGCGCGATCGTCTTGCGCATCGACGAGAACTGCTGCACCTCGACACCTTCGAGCGGAAGGGCCGACGCGCCAACCCCCGCGCTTGTCGCGGGCGTGGGAGCCCCCGACGCTGCTGTGCGCTCGACGTCCTCGGCGACGACGCGGCCGTCGGGACCGGTTCCGGCGACTGCGCCGAGATCGATTCCGCGCTCGCGTGCGATCCGCCGCGCGAGCGGCGAGGCCTTGATGCGCCCGCCGTTGTCGGCGGAGGGCTGCCTGACCTCGCTCACCTGCTCGCCCATGTCGCCGGCAGAGGCACGTCGTCCCCGCTCCCGATCTTGTTCACGCGCCGGCGCAGGAGAGCCTTCCTCCTGGGCATCGTCGGCCACTTCACGTGCCGCCGAACCGTTTCCGGCGGGCTCCTCCGGCTCGGCGTCGACCTCCTCGCCCTGCTCGCCGATCACCGCGATCGTCTTGCCGACCTCGACCTCACCGGAGGAGATGGCGATCTTGAGGAGGACACCGGACGCCTCCGCCTCCACCTCCTGCGTCACCTTGTCGGTGTCCAGCTCGTAGAGCGCCTCCCCCTTCTCGACCTTGTCGCCTTCGGACTTCAGCCACTTCACGATCGTGCCGGACTCCATGCCCTGGCCAAGGCGGGGAAGCTTGACCTCAGTTGCCATCGTTGCGCCCCACTGTTCGGCGAATCGCTTCGAGCACGTCGCTCGCGTGCGGGACGACGAACTCCTCCATCACCGGCGCGAACGGCAGCGGCGTGAACTTCGCGCCGACGCGCTCGATCGGCGCATCGAGCCAGTCGAACGCGCCGTACTGGATCACGGCGGCAACCTCTGCGCCGAAACCACCGCGGACAACCGCCTCGTGCGCGACAACGCAGCGGTTCGTCTTCTTGACGGACGAGATCAATGCGTCTTCGTCGAGCGGTAGCAGTGTCCGCGGGTCGACGACCTCGACCGAGACGCCCTCTTTCTCGGCCTCGTCGGCCGCCGCGAGCGCCTCGTGCACGAGCCGTCCGGTTGCGATCACGGTCACGTCCTCACCCTGGCGATGCGTTCGTGCCTGGCCGATTGGGATCGGCTCGAGCTCGTCGGGAACGTCCTCCTTGATCCCGTACAGCGTCCGGTGCTCGAAGAAGACGACGGGATTGTCGTCGTAGATGGACGACCAGAGGAGCCCGCGCACGTCCGTGGGCGTCGACGGGAAAACGACCTTGAGCCCGGGAATGTGCACGAACCACGACTCGAGCTGCTGCGCATGCTGCGCGCCCGGCGACCAGCCTGCGCCGCCCTGTGTGCGAAACGTCACCGGCACCTTCAGCTGCCCACCGGACATGTAGCGGTGCTTCGCGGCCTGGTTGACGATCTGCTCGGTCGCGAGCGTGAGGAAGTCCTCGTACATGATCTCCGCCACCGGGCGCATGCCCTGCATCGCGGCACCGATCGCTGCACCCGCAAGCGCCATCTCGGAGATCGGCGTGTTGCGAACCCGCT
>Ga0307284_10000229_pt1 | contig 11351 bp, 8 predicted proteins | sample ER_DNA_123_FD_194480 | JGI IMG/M metagenome (GOLD analysis project Ga0307284, IMG submission 194480) | Bulk soil microbial communities from the East River watershed near Crested Butte, Colorado, United States - ER_DNA_123 | ecosystem: Environmental > Terrestrial > Soil > Floodplain | place: USA... | reverse complement strand
CGGACTCGACGTAAGCCCGCGGCGGAATCCAGGGGAACCTCTCGCGAATCCCGGGCGCCTGCGACGGAATTATCTCGAGCTCGTGCTTCCGATCCCATCTCGCGAGCATCCTCACCATGCGCCCGCACACTTTGCAGTGTCCGTCATAGACCACCGTGTAACGCCGGTCCGGCTCACCAATCGTGGGTGCAACGGGATGATCGTGAGCGTGGTGTCCGACGACGGTAAATCGGACGACTGGAACTGTCGTCACGCCGATGCCTCGATCGGCGGCGACTCCCCGCCCACAGCCTCGACCGTGATCTGAGGCGGATGCGTCAGCGTGTTATGAATACCACACAGGCCCGCCGCGCGGATCGCCCTCGGCCACAGCTCCGCCGCAAGGCTCGGCCATAGCAGCTGGACTTTCATTGAGCCGACGCGATGTTGTCCTTCAACGAACTCCCAGCTCACATCGACCTTGAGGTCGTCCACTCCCTGATTCTTGTTGGAGGCCCAGCTGTGCAACACCGACAGCGTGCACGCGCCGAGTGCGCTGCCGAGCATGTGGAACGGCGAGTACTGAACATCGGGCGTCGGCGCCTCGATGGTCAACGGCCCCGACGTTGGTTCCAGCCTCAGCGATTCCTCGCCAGTGAGTGTGATTTTCATCGCTTCCCGGCCGTGCCGGTGGGTTGCTGCTGGGTCAGGCAGTGGAGTGTCCCGAGTCCCCACACCAGATCCACCGCGTGTATGCCGATCACGGTGTAGCGCGGAAATGCCTCGGCAATTCCGTTGAGCGCCACGCGATCAGCTGGATCATTGAATGTCGGTACAAGAACGGCGCCATTGGCTATGTAAAAGTTGGCGTAGCTCGCCGGCAGTCTTTCGCCATTCATGGTCACGGGGCGAGGGAAGGGGATTGTCGTTATTCGCAGCGGACTTTTCTTGGCGGCGAGCTGGAGGCGGCGGAGATTGTCGGCCGATCGCGCGTGGTTCTCGTCGGTCGGATCCTGCTCGTACGCCAGAATCACGGAATCCCGCGAGCTGAACCGCGCGATATCGTCTACGTGGCCGTGAGTGTCGTCACCAACCGCGCCCTCACCCAACCATATAGTATCGGTCACCCCCAGATACTCATCAAAGGCCTTCTCGTAGTCGCCCGCCAGCATCCCGGGATTTCGCACCTGGACCGGAGTGAGAAGCCATTCTTCGGTGACGAGCATTCTGCCGGCGCCATTCACCTCGATTCCGCCGCCCTCGAGGAAAAGTCTCTCTCCGTTGTCGGGCCGGATCGGCACAGTCCGCGGCAATCCGGTGATGCGCTCGATCTCCGCGCCTATTCCGGAATCTCGCTTGTAGTTGTCGTACTTCGCCCAGCCGTTGAATCCCCAATTGATCAACTCCGCTCGTCCGTCCGCGCGCAGGACCCCGGTCGGGGCGGAATCGCGGAGCCAGACCCGATCGCTCTCGACGGTGTGCAACCGATAGCGGTTCTCTTTCACTCCGTGCGCCGCCAGCATCGTGCGTGCGCTATCCGCTACCGTACCGTCGTGGCAGAGAATCTCCACGCGGTCGAAGTCGGCGAGCGCGCGGACTATCTCGGCGTACACCCATGGTATGGGCGCGAGCTTGCCCGGCCAGTCCGGCTCGTGGTGCGGCCACGCGATCCACGTCGCGTCGTGCTTCTCCCACTCCCCAGGCATCCGTCTGCCCAGCGAAAGCTCCATAGTCAGAGCGCCGCCCTTTGGAGCGGCGCCCGGTTTGCGCTTGCTCGGTGGACCAGCGCCCTTTTTTGTCATCCGATGTAGCGATTGAGGATCGGCGCGTAGGCGTCGATGCGGCGGTCCCGCAGAAACGGCCAGTTGCGGCGCGTGCTCTCGATGAGCGCTCTGTCGCACGTCGCGACGAGGACCGCCGGCTCCGTTCCGGCCTCGGCGAGGATTCTTCCAAAGGGATCGCAGATGAACGAGTTGCCGAAGAACTCGATCCCGTCCGTACCAGGCTCGTCCTCGTGTCCGACGCGATTCGGCGCAGCGACATACACACCGTTCGCGATCGCGTGCGCCCTCTGCGCAGTGCGCCATGCCTCGACCTGCGCCTCGCCGAATTCCTTCTTCTCGGCAGGATGCCAGCCGATCGCAGTCGGATAAAAGAGGATGTCTGCACCGAGGAGGCTGGTGATGCGGGCTGCTTCGGGATACCACTGATCCCAGCAGATCAGAACGCCCACGTTCGCGTAGCGGGTCTTCCAGACGCGGAAGCCGTTCGCGCCTTTGTGATCCCCGTCGTCCGCCACGTGCGAGTCCCCCGGCGTGAAGTAGAACTTCTCGTTGAAGAGGGGGTCATCGGGGATGTGCATCTTCCGGTAGGCGCCGAGCAGCGAGCCATCGGCGTCGATGACCGCGGCGGAATTCCGATACACGCCGGCGGCCTGCCGCTCGAAGATGGGTACGATTATTACGATCTCGAGCTCGCGCGCCACTTTCCGCATCCTTTCGATGGTCGGTCCGGGGATCGGCTCGGCGAGATCGAAGCGCTCATGCTTCTGGGATTTGCAGAAGTAGGGTGCGTTGAACAATTCCTGGAGGCAGACAATCTGCGCGCCGCGATCGACCGCCTCGCGGATGCGCACGATCGCCCGCTCGACGTTTTTCTCGACGTCGTTGGTGACAGCTTCCTGTACGATTCCTACGGTGAATGCAGACGGTGTGGCCATGAGTGAAAGGTTAACGCGTTGCGTCGGCACAGGAAGTGGCCGGCTGATTGCGTTAGCTTAGTTTGTCGCCTCCAGTCGAGATATGGCCCAGGACGAGTACACGTCGGTAGATCTTCGACCAGGAACACCGGTCGCCGGAGAGCGGCGGGTGCGTCGCAGCGCCGGCATCAACAAGGCGTTCCGCGCGATCAAGGCACAGCACTCCGCCAATCGCTCGAAGATGGAGATCATGGCCGACCGGATGATCGGCTTCGCCAGCTCCACACCCTTCCTCGCCATTCACGCGATCATTTTTATCGCCTGGATCTACTGGAACCTGCCGTTCTCGGGGCTGAAAAAGTTCGATCCGTACCCGTATGGCATGCTGACGACGATCGTCTCCCTCGAGGCGATCTTTCTCTCGATCTTCGTGTTGATGACGCAGAGCCGGGAGTCGAAGATCGGCGAGCTGCGCGAGGAGCTGACGCTGCAGGTGAATCTCCGAATGGAAGAGGAGATTACGAAGACGCTGCACCTGGTGGCGGGACTGTACGCCCGTCTCAACCTCGCGCTCGCCGACGACCCGGAGCTGAGAGCGATGCTCGAACCGCTCGACCCCAAGAAGATGGAGCAGGATCTTGCCGAGCAGATCAGCGCAGCGATGCCGCAGTTCCAACTGATCAGAAAGAAGAAGGACGGAGCCAATATTGGTTCCCTTACTCCGACGGACAAGCTCTAAGCCTTAGCTGCATAACTCAGAGCTCCCTGCTTCAGCTCTCCTTTCGCGCGACGAGCTGTCGAAGCACGTAGGGGAGAATACCGCCGTGGCGGTAGTAACTCATCTCCTCGGGCGTGTCGATTCTCGAGACCGCCTGAAACGTCTTCTCGGTCCCGTCGGCAGCACGTGCGCGAACAGTTACGACCTGGCGCGGCTTCATCGCATCCGAGAGACCATCTATATCGAACGTCTCGAATCCCGTGAGGCCATGCGTTGTCCGAGTCTCACCATTCACGAACTCGAGTGGAACGACTCCCATCCCGACGAGATTCGAGCGGTGGATCCTCTCGAATGACTCGGCGATGACTGCGCGCACACCGAGCAACAGAGTGCCCTTTGCCGCCCAATCGCGCGACGAGCCGGTGCCGTATTCCTTGCCGGCGATGATGATGAGCGGGGTCCCGGTCTTCTGGTATTCCATCGACGCGTCGTAAATCGCGACGGGTTTCTCTCCCGGCTTTCGCGTAGTCCAGCCGCCCTCGGTGCCTGGCGCGAGCTCGTTGCGCAGCCGGATGTTGGCGAAAGTGCCGCGCATCATCACCTCGTGATTTCCTCTGCGCGCGCCGTATGAATTGAAGTCGACCGTCTTGACGCCCTGCTCTATCAGCCATTTGCCGGCGGGGCTCGCCGCGGGAATTGATCCGGCTGGGGAGATGTGGTCGGTGGTGATGGAGTCTCCGAACATGCCCAACACGCGCGCTCCCTTGATCGGTCGAACGCCGGGCGGCGCGAGCGTCATCCCGTCGAAGAACGGCGGGTTCTTCACGTACGTCGACCTGGGATCCCACGCGTAGAGATCGCCCTCGGGAACAGGGAGACTTCTCCAGTTGTCGTCACCATGGAAGACGTTGGAGTACTGAGCCTTGAACATCTCTGCCTTTACCGAGCGCAGGATCTCGTCTTCCACTTCTTTTGGCGCGGGCCAGATGTCCCGCAGAAAAACGGGACCGCTCTTTCCTACACCGAGGGGCTCCGTGTTGAAATCGATATCCATCCGGCCGGCGAGCGCGTAGGCGACGACGAGCGGAGGAGACGCGAGATAATTGAAACGAGTGAGCGGATTGATGCGCCCCTCGAAGTTCCGATTGCCGGACAGCACGGCGGCAACCACCAGCTTGTTCGCCTCGACCGCGTCGGCGATGGGCTGCGGCAGTGGACCTGAGTTCCCAATGCAGGTGGTGCATCCGAAGCCGACGACGTTGAATCGGAGTTTCTGGAGTGCGTCCATGACGTTGGCGGCCCGGAAATAATCGGTCACCACCTTCGAGCCCGGGGCGAGGCTGGTTTTGACCCACGGCTTGGACATCAATCCTTTTTCGACCGCGTTCCGGGCGAGGAGTCCAGCAGCGAGCATGACGCTCGGATTCGACGTATTGGTGCAGCTCGTGATCGCGGCGATCACTACCGAGCCGTGGCGAATCGAAAACTTCTCTCCATTCATCTCGACCGGAATGCTCTCGTGGTGATCGGCCTGTTCCTCTGGATCCGTTGCAACGACAGAGGGGGACAGCTGCGGAGATGCGGCGACCTGCATCGCCTGCTTCGCTGCCGCGATGGCGGCGACAGTGCCCGTGCGATCCAGATCCGCGGCGAGAGCCTCCTTGAACATCTTCTTCGAGAACTTGAGGGGTACTCTGTCCTGCGGCCGTTTCGGTCCCGCCAGACTCGGCTCCACTGTTCGGAGATCGAGCTCGAGCGTGTCACTGAAGACGGGGTCCGCTGTGTTGTCGGTCCGGAAGAGTCCCTGCGCCCTGGTGTATGCCTCGACGAGCTGCACCTGCGCCTCATCGCGTCCCGTGAAGCGCAGGTAGTTGATCGTCTCGGCGTCGATGGGAAAGAATCCCATCGTTGCGCCGTACTCGGGCGCCATGTTTCCGATCGTCGCGCGATCGGCGAGCGAGAGGCTCGACAAGCCCACCCCGTAGAACTCGACGAATTTTCCGACAACTTTCTTCTTGCGCAGCATCTCGGTTACTGTGAGCACGAGATCCGTGGCGGTCGCGCCCGGCGGAAGCTTGCCGTGCAGCTTGAATCCAACCACGGGTGGAATGAGCATCGAGACAGGTTGGCCGAGCATCGCCGCCTCGGCTTCGATTCCGCCAACACCCCAGCCGAGCACGCCGAGCCCGTTGATCATCGTGGTATGTGAATCGGTGCCGACCAGCGAGTCGGGGTAGGCGTATGTCTGCTTGCCTACGACTTCGGTGAAGACTCCCTTCGCCAGGTACTCGAGATTGATCTGGTGAACGATTCCGGTGTCGGGCGGGACCACGCGGAAGTTGTGCAGGGCCTTCTGTCCCCAGCGGAGGAAAGCGTAACGCTCCTGATTGCGCTGGAACTCGAAGTCGGCGTTGATGAGAAGGGCCGCTTCTGTCCCGTACTCGTCCACCTGCACCGAGTGATCGATGACGAGATCGACGGGCTGCAGCGGGTTGATCAATCTTGGGTCGCCCCCGAGTCGGGCGAGGGCGTCACGCATGGCGGCGAGATCGACGACGGCGGGAACGCCCGTGAAATCCTGGAGCAGGACTCTGGCGGTGCGGAAGGCGATCTCTTTCTCGACCGTGCCCTTCACGTCCCACGTCGCGAGCGAGCGGATGTCGTCGGCTTTGACGAACTTGCCGTCTTCGTTTCGGAGAAGGTTTTCGAGGAGGATCTTGAGGCTGAAAGGAAGCCTGTCCGCGTTCCCATTCGCCAACTGGGAAAGGGAGTCCAGCCGAAAGATCGTGTACTGCCGACCCGCAACGTCCAGCGTTGATCGGCTACCGAAGGTATTCGGGTGTGTCATTGGTTTTGTTTTCCGAACTTGGCCGCGTCATGCGCTGGCCGTAGTGCGCGGAGCCACTGCCGAACGCTTCTTGTGGCTCGGCAGGCTTCCGAAATCTAATACAAAGCTTTGACTGTATTGGACAGTTGACAGTCAGCCGGTCTTGGTCGTGGGCTCGTTGGTGGGATCGACCGTGGTTTTCTCCTCATGGCTCCCGCCCATCTCGAGCCGTGTTGCCTCAATGGCAAAAGTGGGGCAGTGGTGCACGAAATCGCCGTCGGCCGGGGACCACTCGACTACTGGGGTGATGGGGAAAGCCTTCTGCTTCGAGTCCATCGCCATCACGTCGGGCGCCAGCGCTGTACAAATCGTGCAGCCGATGCATTTGTCGCGATCGACTGTGATCTGCATTGCCCTACGGGGAAAGACGCCGATGCCCCAGGTGATGCATTCCTCATAGTGCTTGCAGGCATCCATCGCCGCCGTGTAGCCCGCCTCGAGCAGCTCCTCGGTATGCGAGAAGCTGAACCAGCCAATGTGATTGACCTTCGGCCGGATCAGAATCATCGGTGGGCGTGTCCAGGTGGCGAACGGCGCCAATTGGAGCGCGTGCATCATCGTTGTCGCGGCGCGCACGTAGATCGATGCGAATCCCGCTGTCAGAATATCGTTTTCCGGCTCCAGATCGCTCGAGCCCGTGTCCACCGCGATCACGGCGTCCATGCCACGGCCCGCGATCGAGACGGGAAGGTTATCGAGCACGCCACCGTCCACGCACAACTTTCCCTTTATGGAGCCCGGCGGATAAAATCCAGGAAGCGCGCACGACGCGTACACCGCGTCAGCAACGCTGACGTCGCGAAGACCCGGCAATCCCCACACAATCTGCGAGCCGCGCTGAATGTCCACCGTGTTGACTAGCAACGTCCTTTTCAGCTGGTCGAACCGCTTTTCTCCAGCAACGGCGTTGACGACGTTCTTCAGCGGCTCGTCGAGGTAGATCGCCGGCGAGTGCTGCCGCTCGAGCAGCATGCCCATTCGATTGAGGCGAAAGAGGTCACGCCGCTTGAGCGCGCGGGCGCGCTCGATCATCTCCGGGACCTCCATTCCTCTGGCGTACGCGGCTCCGATGAGCGCGCCGATGCTCGTACCGGCGACGACCGTTGGCTCGATCCCCATCTCCTTCAGCGCGCGAAAAACGCCGATATGGGCGAAGCCTTTCAGTCCACCGCCGCCGAGGACGAGCGCGATTCTGTGCGCTTTGCGTCCGTGCTTGATGGGAGTTGCGCGTTTCAGGCTTCGTGGAGTCTGGCGGGCCATGCTAGGGTTGGGTGCGGTGGGATCCGGCGGGGTATGCGAAGGTTAACGGCGGGAAGTTATAATGTACTGACGTACACCACACACACAGAGTAAATCGATGACTCGTCCCACCGCTCTGCTCTCGCTCGCCCTCGTCTTGATTGCCTCCGCCTCGAGAGCGGACGCGCAGACAGACGGCGCCGCCAGCCGGATCACTCCCCAGGAAATCGACGCGCACCTGCGTTTTCTTTCGTCCGATCTCCTCGAGGGCCGGGCACCAGCCACTCGCGGCGGACGAATCGCCGAAGAATACATCGCGACGCAGCTCCAGGCGTTCGGCGTCAAGCCGGGCGTTGGAGATAGCTCTTACTACCAGCGCGTCCCAATCGATGTCGTGAAGGCGGACCCGGCCACCATCAAGGTCACTGCCTCTGGCAAAGCCAACGCCAACCTCCGCTTCACGGATGACGTCGTCGTCTGGCCGGGATCTGCGACGGACGCGAGCTCCGCGCACGGAGAGCTCGTTTTCGTCGGCTATGGAGCGAGCGCGCCCGAGTACAGGTGGGACGACTTCAAGGGCACCGATGTCCGCGGCAAGGTTCTGCTCGTTCTCGTCAACGATCCGCCTGCCACCGCCGGCGAGCCCAATCTCTTTGGCGGAAAAGCCATGACTTACTACGGTCGATGGACCTACAAGTACGAGGAAGCCGAGCGTCGAGGCGCGGCGGGAATGTTGATCGTGCACACGACCGAGCGCGCCGGATATCCGTGGCACGTGGTGGTCAACTCGAATTCGACCGAGCACCGTCTGTTGCCGCGAGATGCCGCTGCGCCTCCGCCGATTGGCGTGCGCGGCTGGATCACCGACAGCGCCGCGACGGCGTTGCTCGCCCAAGCCGGGCTCAGCATGACTGACCTGCGCAAGCGCGCGGAGTCCCGCGATTTTCGCCCGGTCTCGACCGGAATCATCATCGATGAGACGATGCGCAACAGCCTGCAGCACATGTCGGCGAACAACGTCGTGGGAGTGGTGCGCGGCATCGATCCCAAAGTGCGCGATGAATACGTCGCGTACAGCGCCCACTGGGATCACTTCGGCATCGGCCCGGTCGTCAACGGCGACTCGATCTACAACGGCGCGGTCGACAACGCATCAGGCGTCGCATCGGTTCTGACGATCGCCCACGCCGCGGCCGAGGGAGTAAAGCCGCGCCGGTCACAGCTCTTCATCTTCGTCACCGCGGAAGAATCCGGACTGCTTGGCTCCGCGTACTTCGGCGTACACCCGACCGTTCCCGCTTCGAAGATCGTCGCGGCGCTCAACATGGACATCGTTCCGCTCAATGGCCGCGTACGCGATCTCAACGTCACGGGTGACAACAAGAGCTCACTCGGGCCCGCCCTCGCTCAGCTCGTGAAATCCGAAGGCGTTCGCCTTTCTCCGGATGCTCATCCCGAGCAGGGACACTTCTACCGGTCAGATCATTTCTCCTTTGCGATTGCCGGAATTCCGTCGGTCTCGATTGGAGGCGGCGTCGACTACATGGGACGCCCGGCGGGCTGGGGCCTCAAGCAGGCGGAAGATTACACGGCGCACCGCTATCATCAGCCGTCCGACGAGTATCGGTCCGATTTCGACCTGAGTGGAGCCGCGCAGCTCGCCGACATCGTGTACCGCTTTGGCCAATCTCTCGGAAACGCGCGCACGATTCCGACCTGGAACGCGGACGCGGAGTTCAAAGCGGCGCGCGACGCTTCTCGAAAGGGCCTGTGAGGCTGAGCCAAAGCGATTGGCAGTGAATCCGACCGGCGGGCAGCGCGACCCGCTGCTGGCTCTCAGAGATGAATTCCCGATTCTCGAGAAGACGAACTATCTCGTCTCCAACTCGCTCGGGCCTATGCCGCGCACCGTCCCGGAGAAACTTGCCGAATACGCGCGAGACTGGGGCGAGCTCGGTGTAAAAGCGTGGACGCGTGGTTGGTGGGAGATGCCGGTCGACGTGGGCAGCGAGATCGCTCCCCTCATCAATGCTGGCCGCGGCGAGGTAGTGATGATGCCGAACGTCACCATCGCCCAGACGGCGGTCCTTTCGTCAGTCGACTTTCCCAAGGCCCGCGACACGATCGTCATGACGGAGCTCGACTTTCCATCGGTGCGCTACGCTTACGCGGAGATGGCCGAGAGGTTCGGTGCGCGCGTGGTCGTAGTACGATCGGAAGATGGAATCAGCATCGACCTCGAGAAGCTTCTCGCGGCGATAGATGAAAGGACGCGGCTGGTCGCCGTGTCACACGTTCTCTTCCGCAGCGCATACCTCATGGACGCCGATGCGATCTGCCGGCGGGCGCACGAGATGGGAGCTCTCGTCTCGCTCGACTCATTCCACGCCGTCGGAATCGTGCCGGTGGACGTGAAACGAAGCAAGGTCGATTTTCTCACCGGCGGCGTGCTCAAGTGGCTGTGTGGCGGTCCGGGAGGTTGCTTCCTTTACGTCAGTCCTACGGTGCGCGACGAGCTCAAGCCCGCGCTCACCGGGTGGCAGGCGCATTCGCGGCCGTTCGCTTTCGAGGAAACCATGGAATACACCTCGGGCGCGTTTCGCTGGCTGAATGGGACTCCAGTCATTCCCGCCCTCTACGCGGCCGCGGAGGGACCGAAGATTCTTCGCCGGGCCGGGATGCCAGCGATTCGGGAGAAAAGCATCGGGCTAACGTCGCGACTGATCGAGCTGGCCGACGAGCGCGGCTACGGCGTCAACGCGCCGCGCGATCCGGCGCAGAGGGGCGGGACGGTCGCGGTGGATGTTCGGCACGCCTACGAAGTGACCCAGCACCTGCTGTCGCGGAACATCCTGGTCGACTATCGCGTCGGCGCTGGTATCAGGATTGCCCCTCACTTCTTTACCCGTGGGGAGGAGCTCGACGAGGTGATCCACGAAATTGACACCTCGCTCACGAGTGGGAGCTGGCAGCGGTTCTCCGAGAAGATCGCGGTGGTCACCTGAGCCACGATCCTTCGGATGTTACTCCCTTGAACATAGTAGTGTCTAAAGAGTACAATAGATTCATACTCGACTCCTTGGAGGGTGCGTCGTCATGCCAACACCTTTTTTGAGTTCTGAAGAGTACGACGAGAGAGCACATCAACTGTACAACGAAGGACAGTATGACGAAGCTCTGGACGTACTTCGCGAAGGACTCGGCCTCTACCCTAATTCGGTGGAGCTCCACATTGGAGTTGGCTACGCTCACCACGCGCGCGAGGAATATGCCTGGGCGCGACGGAGCTTCGAGGAAGCACTCGTTCTCGATCCGGACCACGAGGACGCGCTAGCAGGTTTCGGCGAGACACTCCTCAAATTCGGCCAGCAGGAACAGGCGCTTCGCAGCTTCCGCCACACTCTGGAGCTTGGCTACCAGGATGACGTCGAGCTGATGCTTCAGATCGGGCGCGCGCTTTTCCGCGAAGGGCTGATCGAGGAATCCAAGCAGTTCTTCGAGATTGCCGCGCAACAGACACCTGATGCAGCGGAAGCTGTCTCGTGCATCGGTTACGCCGAGCACAGACTTGGCAATGATGAATCGGCGATCTCTACGCTGCGTCGTGCGCTGCAGATGGATCCCGATCACACCGAAGCGCGCATCTACCTCGGCAACATCTTCTACGATCGCGGCGACTACGAGGCAGCGCTCTATCACCTCGATCGCTCGACTCCCGAAGATCACTGGGACGAGCTCGGGATCTGGAGACTGATCGAGCTGAAGAAGATGATCTATCGGCTACGGGACAACGATCCGGAAATCCGTCCGTGGGAGGACAGGCTTCGCGA
>Ga0307284_10000227_pt1 | contig 11388 bp, 10 predicted proteins | sample ER_DNA_123_FD_194480 | JGI IMG/M metagenome (GOLD analysis project Ga0307284, IMG submission 194480) | Bulk soil microbial communities from the East River watershed near Crested Butte, Colorado, United States - ER_DNA_123 | ecosystem: Environmental > Terrestrial > Soil > Floodplain | place... | reverse complement strand
CAAGCTCCCAGGCCACACACGACTCCGTGACGACTGCGAGTGCCTCGACGGCCGCCGTGTCGCTGCGCTCGACGAGCGCCTCCGCAGGCTTGCCCGTCTGCAAGTCGACCGAGGCGAGTGGCTTCATCAGCGTGGGCAACGGCTTCATGGCCGCGCGGACGACGATCTCCTCGCCGTTCGAGACGCCGCCCTCGATCCCCCCGGCGCGGTTCGTCTCGCGGTAGAGCCCGCGCTCGTCGCGCAAGATCTCATCGTGTGCGGCGGAACCGCGCATCGACGCGAGCTCGAACCCATCGCCGATCTCCACGCCCTTCACGGCTTGCGTCCCCATCAGCGTCGCGGCAAGACGCGCGTCGAGGCGCTCGTCCTTCGTCGCGTACGAGCCCAAACCCGGAGGAACACCGCGAGCGCGGACTTCGATCACGCCGCCGACCGTGTCCCGATCCGCGCGTGCCTCGTCCACACGCCGCTCGAGATCGGGGGTGAGCACGCGACCTTCGACGGCGATCCCGATCTCCGCGAGCAGCGCTTTCGCCACCGACCCGGCCGCGACGATCACTGCGGTGTGACGCGCGCTCGCCCGCTCGAGTGCGTCGCGGACGTCAGACAGGCCGTACTTGAGCACACCGGCAAGGTCTGCGTGTCCCGGCCGCGGCAGCGTGACCTCCTTCGTGCCCTTTCCCGCAGCATCGCCCTCGGGCTCCCACGGGCTCATCCCCCAGACCCAGTTCTTGTGGTCGCGATTCCGCACGACGAGCGCCAGCGGCGTTCCCAGCGTGCGCCCCTGGCGGAGGCCGGCGAGCACTTCCACCTCGTCTTGCTCGATCTGCTGACGAGGGCTGCGGCCGTAGCCCTGCTGCCGACGGTGGAGGTCTGAGTCGATTGCGGCCTTGTCCAGCACCAGTCCCGCCGGCAGGCCGGAGAGAATCGCGACAAGGGCTGGGCCGTGCGACTCACCGGCGGTTGCGAGGTTCAGTGCCATCAGGCGGAGCGTACTGCGCTCCGCATCACGTCGACCGGAGCCGGTACTCCGGTCCACAGTTCGAACGACGCTGCGCCCTGGGCGACCAGAACCTCGAGCCCGTCGACGACTCGCGCACCCGCCGCATCGGCCGCACGCGCGGTCGCCGTCCGTGGATACGGGAGGTCGATGAGGGTCCGCCCCGGGCCGAGCGGGAGGAGAACCTCGTCGCGCTCCGAGGTCGCGTTGATGACGAGGTCGGCGTCCGAGACGTCCGGCGGCCAGGCTTTCTTACGCGAAAAGTGCGTTGCGTCGGGCAACGCCGCTGCGAAGGCGACGGCGGCGCCACCGTCCCCGACGATCGCAGCACGCCGAAACTCGAGCTCGTCAAGGACAGCTGCGTCCGTCGAATAGCCCGCGACGCGGCCGTCGCGGACGACAAGCGTGTTGACCGACTGCTGGTCGGTATCGACGAGCTTCGCAACGGTGAGCTTGTGCGGCGTCGTGACATTGGCACCAGCGAAGCCGAGTGCGACGAGTCCGCGCACGGCATCGTCCAAGCGATCGCTCGTGACGACCAATGGCACGTAGGCCCAGTCGAGCCCGCGCGCGGCGAAGGCCGCGTTCTGCATCAGCGGCGAGAGCGACTGCGAGACCGGATCGCCGAGCAACCCGACGAGCCGAGTCTCACCCGAGATCATGGTCCGTAGCCGTGCGCGTTGGCGTAGTTCTGGAACGCTTGATAGCTCGCGGTGAAGAAGTGGTGCTTCTTGTCCGGCTTGCGCACGAAATAGAGGTACTTCACCTTCGCCGGATGCGCCGCCGCCTGCAGTGATGCAAGCCCCGGGCTCGCGATCGGGGTCGGCGGCAGCCCCTGGCGCTTCCGCGTGTTGTAGGGCGAATTGCTCTCGAGCTGCGACTGTCGGATCGACTCGGTCGGCGGAATGTCGAGGCCATAGCGCAGCGTGGCGTCGATTCCCAGTGGCATGCCGGCGTGGAGGCGGTTGTAGATCACGGCGGAGACCAGCTCGCGCTCGTCAGGCGAGAGGGTTTCCTTCTCGACCATCGACGCGATGATCAGCACGTCGTAGGGCGTCAAATTCTTGGAGCGCGCGTAGCCGAGATCGACCTGGCCCCAGTTGTCGCAGAAGGCATCGAGCTGGTCTTGCACGAGCTGCGCCGAGGTCGAGTCCTTGAAGAATTCGTAGGTGGCCGGGAACAGGAAGCCTTCGATGGTCGTCACCTTCGCTCGGAAGCAGGATGGCACACGCGGCTTCGCAGTCACGGCGAGATAGGCGGCGCGAGACAACCGCGGACGGACTTTCCGCTTAGCCGCTGCGATCTTCGCAACGACGGCAACCCTCTCTGCCATCTGCTTTCGTGTGAAGCCCTCCGGGAAAACGACGTGAAACGGCTTCGGCACGGCGATCACGGTCTCGACCGTGCCGGTCGCGGTCGTGCGGGTCACGGTGCGATAGACGAGCGTGCTCGAGAGCGTCGAGCCCTGCACGGCCTGGTCGCTGCTGTCTCCCCCGCCGATCGCGGCGACCGCGAGCCAGCCGAGCCCGCCCAGGACGAGCACGAGGAAGCCGAGCGCCAGCGCGCGCCGCCGAACCACCTGGCGAGGGCTTGGCCCTTCTGGCGGGCGCCCTTGCCGCGGCGGCATTACGCCGGGGCGCTGCTCGCCCATGTCAGGTAGCCGGACAGAAGATGTGCAGCTGCGCGCGCGTCTTCCGGCGCATCGGAGGGCGTCTGTTCCGCGAGGTCGGTCGTGAATCGCTCGTCGAACGTGACCACGGGAACGCTGGTGACGTCGCTAAGCGCCTCGACGAAGCGTTCCGTCTCGCGGGCCTGCTCCCCGCGGTTGCCGCGGAGGGTGAGCGGAAGCCCGACCACGACGCGGTCGACTTCGTGCTCACCGATCAGTGTCGCGAGTCGGGCGAGACCGTCACCGGTCGCAGCCTGTTCGACGACGCAAAGCGGGCGTGCAATCGTGCCGGTCGGGTCCGATACGGCAACGCCGGTGCGTGCCCGGCCGAAGTCGAGTGCGAGAACCTTCACTTCAGCGCTGCAGCGATTGCTTGCTTCCCGGCTTCCAGCGCGCCGCGCAATCCGGCGGGATTCTTGCCGCCTGCCTCGCCGAGAGTGGGCCGTCCCCCGCCCCCTCCTTCGATGTGCTTGCCGAGCTCGCGCACCAGCTTCGACGCGTCGAGACCGCGGCCGACGAGCGACTCGTCGAGGTTGACGACCAGGTAGACACGCCCGTCGTCCACGGAACCGACGATGACACCGGCGGCCTTCTCCTGTTGACGCAAGCGATCCGACAGGTCACGCAGCGCCCCACCCTTGAGCGACTTCGCCTCGGCGAGGACGACGCCCCCGTCGTTCGCCACGATCTCGTAGTCGGCATTCGCCTCCGCCTTGGGCTTCTTCGACTCCTTGCGCACACGCTCGAGCTCAGCGCGCAACTCGGCGGCTTCGCGCATGGTCGCGTGAAGATACGCATGCGCCTCACCAGAGGTCACCGCTTCGATCCGTCGCGCGCCGGCGCCGACAGAACCTTCTGAGAGGATCACGAACGGACCGATCTCCGCCGTCGATCTGACGTGCGTGCCTCCGCAGAGCTCGCGCGAAAACTCGGGAATCTCGACGACGCGGACGTGATCGCCGTACTTCTCGCCGAACAGCATCATGGCGCCGAGGCGGCGTGCCTCGTCGATCGGCGTCACGAAAGTGCGCACCGGCAGGTTCTCGAACACCTTCTCGTTGACGAGATGTTGAACGCGCTCCCGCTCCCCGTCCGTCAGCTGCTGCGGATGCGTGAAGTCGAAGCGAAGCTTGTCCGGTCGCACCGCAGAGCCCGCCTGCTTGACATGGTCGCCCAGCACGTCGCGCAACGCTTTGTGGAGGAGATGGGTCGCGGTGTGGTTCGCCATCGTCGGAAAACGGACCGCCCACGCCACAACCGCTCGAACGCGGTCTCCTTCGGCGAACCCATCACCCTCGAACAGGAGCGCCTGATCTCCCTCCAGCCCGTACGCCTCGCGTAGCTCGGCGCGGACGCCGGATCCGTCATCTCGCTCGATCCACCCCGAGTCCGTGACCTGGCCTCCCCCAGCCGGATAGAACGGCGACTCGCGCAACTTCGCGAGGAAGAGCCCGTCGCCGGCTTCCTCGAGCGCACCGATCTGCGTGAGCACGTCGATCTTCTCGTAACCGACGAACTCGGTGCGAAAGCCGGCGCGTTTCGCAAACTCGGCCGCACGCTTGTCGTCTTTCGAGATCGCTCCACGCGAGCGTGTCCGCTGCTGCTCCATCAACCGCGTGAACTCCTCTTCGTTGACACCCAGCCCTCGCTCGTGCGCGAGCTCGCGGGTCAGCTCGAGTGGGAAGCCGTACGTGTCGTGCAGCCGGAACGCGTCCTCTCCAGAGATGGAGTCGCCGCTCTGGGCGATCTCTTCGAAGAGACGGAGCCCGCGCTCGAGCGTCTTTCCAAAACGCTCTTCCTCGGCTGTGAGGATGCGGTGAATTTCGTCCCGGTGCTCCTCGAGCTCCGGATAGCCGTCCTTCATCTGTTCGATCACGATGTCCGAAAGCTGCGCGAGATACGGCGCCTCGAGCCCGACGCGGTCTGCCTGCTGTACAGCGCGGCGGATGATCCGCCGCATGACATAGCCGCGGCCCTCGTTCGACGGCGTGATGCCGTCGGCGGCGAGAAACGTCATCCCGCGACCATGATCGGCGAGCACGCGGTGCGCCTTCGTAGCCTCGGCCGAATCGCCGTATGCGACACCGCTCTGCCCGGCAATCCAACGCATGATCGCCTGGTACACGTCGGTCTCGTAGACGCTCATGACGTCCTGCAGGATCGCCGCCGTCCGTTCGAGACCCATGCCCGTGTCGACGTTCTGGGTCGGGAGAGGCGACAGCTTGCCGTCGACGTGGAGCTCGAACTCCATGAACACGAGATTCCAGAACTCGAGAAACCGTTCGCAGCGCGTGCAGCTCGGCTGGCAGTCCGGCTCGCCGCAGCCGTGCTCCTCGCCCCAGTCGTAATACATCTCGGTGTCGGGACCGCAGGGCCCCGGACCGCCCACGGACCAGAAGTTCTCTGCCCTCGGCAGGAAGACGATGCGCTCGGCGGGCTGCCCGATCTTCACCCAGTGCTCGTACGCGACCGTGTCCTCGCCAAGCTCGAGCTCGGGGTCGCCTGCGAAGATGCTCACCCAGAACCGCTCCGGGTCGAGCTTCAGATGGTCGAAGACGAATTCCCAGGCGAAGTCGATCGCCCCTTCCTTGAAGTACTGGCCGAACGAGAAGTTCCCGAGCATCTCGAAGAAGGTCAGGTGCGAGCCGTCGAGCCCCACCTCGTCGATGTCCAGTGTGCGGAAGCACTTCTGCACCGTGGTGAGGAGCGGGGCCGGCGGCGCCTCGCGCCCGAGGAAATAGGGCATGAGCGGCTGCATCCCTGCGGTGGTCAGCAGAGTCGATCGGTCGTCTGCGCGAGGGACGAGCGGCGCCGACGGCCGGAAGGCGTGCCCTTTGGACTCGTAAAAGGCGCGGAAACCCGCGCGCAGCTCAGCTGACGTGCGCATGCCCTCGATTGTAGGGCCGCCGTCAGGCGGCCGACCTCAGCCTCGCGCGACCTTCGGCTCGTTGCCTTCCTCGGCGTTGATCTCCTCACGGATCTTTTCCAGGGAACGCCTGATCAGCCGCGATACGTGCATCTGCGAGATCCCGACCTGCTGGGCGATCTGCGACTGCGTCAGACCCTCGAAGAACCGCAGATGGAGAATCATGCGCTCCCGTTCGTCGAGCACGCGGAACCCTGGCGCGAGCACGGCGCGGTCCTCGGACACGTCGTACTGATGCTCCAGCGTGCCGATCGACTCGAGCGGATCAAGCTCCTCCCCGTCGTCGGTCCCACCGCTTCCCGTCGAGAGCGAAAGCGAGGAATAAGCGCGGCCGGACTCGAGTGCCTCGAGCACCTCCTCCTCTTCCACGCCCGCTCCCTTGGCGAGCTCGGAGATCGTTGGCGAACGTGCGAGTTGGACGGTCAGCTGCTCGACGAGCTTCGACAGTTGAACGTTCAGCTCCTGGAGCCCGCGCGGGACGCGTACCGACCAGCCCTTGTCGCGGAAGTGGCGCTTGATCTCCCCGATGATGTTCGGCGTCGCGTAGGTCGTGAGCTCGACGCCGCGATCGATGTCGAAACGGTCGATCGCCTTGATCAGCCCGATCGCGCCGATCTGGACGAGGTCATCGAGCTGCTCGCCACGATAGGAATAGCGTCGCGCGAGCGAACGCACGAGCGACATGTACCGCTCGATCAGCTGTTCGCGCGCCTGCAGGTCGCCGTCTTCGTGGTAGCGGCGCAGCAGAACTTTGTCGGATTCGTTCAACCGCTACCGCCTTTCACGGTGTCGAGCCGCTTCGTGAGCTCGACCCACTGCGAGCCGTCGCGGTCCTCGACCTGGACGGAGTCACAGACCGCACCGAGGATCCGGCCAAGGTTCAGCGAATTCGTCCCGCCTTCCTCGAGGTCGGCGCGCACCGAGGTGAACGGCCCGACGATCGTCCGGAGCTCGCCGTCCTCGACGAACACCCGGACGGTCACCTCCCGGCCGTCGTTCGGGCGCTCGAGCAGCGCATCGAGTGCGAGCTCGAGGTCTTCGAGGGTCTCGAAGGAGAGGTTGAGCCGAGCCGCGAGGCCGCCCAGCACTAGATGCGCGACGCCGTGAAAAGCGTCGTCTGCAGGCAGCGTCAGGCAAATCTCATCAGCGGTCAACGTGTCCCTCCAATCCGGTCCCTTGGGTAGAACGAACAAGCGGTGCCGCCGGTTTCGCAGGTGAGCGCTAGGACATCCACCCGCTTCGGATACTACGGATCGGCCTGAATGACCCCGGCGCCGACCACGACGTCGTCCTCATAAAGGACGGCCGCCTGCCCCGGAGCGATGCCGTAGGCGGGCTGATCGAGCTCCAGGCGAAAGCCGCCGTCGTGCGGGCGGATGCGCGCTGGAACGGCCTCCGACCGGTAACGAAGCTTCGCGTCGGCGCGCTCCACAGGCACGTAGAGGTCGCCAGAGGCAGCGATCGCAGTGCGCGCGAGCGCATCGCGCCCGCCGACGACAATGGTGTTCGTACGTGCATCGGAGCGGATTGCGTACAGCGGCTCCTCCGCCGAGACGCCCAGCCCCTTGCGCTGGCCCGGAGTGAACCGCCAGTAACCGGAGTGCCGCCCGACCTCCTGTCCTTCTACGTTGACGATCGAACCCTCCTGCGCGGCTAGACCGCGTCGCTCGAGGAACGAGCGGTAGTCGTCCCCTGCGAGGAAGCACGCCTCCTGGCTCTCTCCGCGTCCTGCGGCCGCGAGACCGGCGCGCTCGGCCTCCGCGCGCGTCTCAACCTTGGTCTGTGTGCCGAGAGGGAACGAAATTCGGTCGAGCTTCGCCGGATCGACGCGGGCGAGCATGTACGACTGGTCCTTGATGGGATCGAGCCCGCGCGCAAGCAGGAGTCTGCCGCGATGCTCGACGATCCGTGCGTAGTGCCCTGTCGCCAGCGTGTCGGCGCCGGCACGCTGGGCGAACGCAAGCAGCCTGGCAAAGCGAAAGCCACCGTTGCAGTGGATGCACGGGTTAGGCGTCTCGCCGCGTTCGTAGCCGCGCACGAACGGCTCGACTACAGAGCGGCGAAATTCTTCGCGCAGGTCGAGGGTCACGTGGGGCACGCCGAGCGAGTGGCACGTGGCGCGCGCAGCCAGGACCGCAGCGGGTGAGCAGCAGGAACGCTCCGCGTCAGGCCCGTCCGGATCGAGCCAGAGCCGCAGAGTGACGCCGATCGCATTCGGCAAAGACTTGAGCAGCGCGACTGCGCTGTCGACACCGCCGCTCATCGCAACGGCAATGCGCCCGGCCATCCGCGGTGCGCGAAAAACAGGCCCGATCGCGTTAGCGAGCGCATCGACAGCGAGCGTCTCCCCACCAACAGAAGCAGCCTCGAACAACGTCAATCCAACAAGCGAATGATCCAGGCCGGAAGCATCAGCCCCAACTATGCGCTCGCCATCAAAGACGAGCCGCACGAGCGCAAACTCAGATCCACGCGAAGAATCACCAATAAGCTCAATCACAAACTCAGGCTAGCGTCAATGCCCGCGAGTGCCGGCTCCGCCGGCGCTCGCCACCAGGGACCAAGTGAAGCGCCTCTCGGCCGTGAAGTCATCATGCCGCGCCGAAGGCGCGGCGGACTTCACGGCCCAACCCTGCCGTGTCCTGCGCCCGCTGTGAACCTGGATAGCCAGGTGGGTGCCCTGCCGGCTTCCGGCCGAAGCCGTCACCGGACGCAGGCTCCCTTAGCGTCTTTATTGGTTCTACATTGAATACGCAGGCCACGAACAGGGTCGGCCACTCCCAGCGTAGCCGCTAACGGGCGAAGCGCCACTGGATCGTCTGGGTGCCGTGGAGGTCCAGGCGATTGGCCAGTGCTTTGGTGAGGTCAAGGTCGCGGCCGGGAACGTTCGGGCCGCGGTCCACGACCTGGGTCAGGACTTCTCGTCCCTGGAAGCGGATGTAAAGCCGCACACCACAGGGCAAAACGGGATGGGCGACGCCTTCTGTTGTTTTCAGGAACGGCTTGCCGCACGCTGTGCGTCGCCGCTTTGCGGTTGGCCCGTACGGTGCCGCCTTCGCGGTGTAGTAGCCGTTCTGGGTTCCGGGAACGACGACGGCGCCCGGGAGGTTGCGGTTGTTGCCGAAATCGCGCCGCGTGATCGCCACGGCCACGATCCCGGCGATGAGCGTGATCCCGGCGAGCCAGACCGCTCGCTGGACGAGCTGCGGACTCACGCGCCGACGGTGTGCAGCACGTCGCCGAAGGCGTCTCGCACGAGCCCGTCGAAGTCCGTCGGCAGAATCCCATCGGGCCCCGCGAACTCGCGCAAGTACATCAGGAGATACGAGCGCTCCTCGTTGCGCACGACATCGTCGGTGGCGTGATCCCGTGCCGCCCGTTCAAGCTCCCAGAGATTCCACTCCCGCGGGCCCTCATTCGCGGGAATGAAGGCGACAACGCGCGCGGGGACGGGCTCCGGCTCCGGCTCGGGTTCCGGCGGTGGAGACGGGACGGCGGCGATGCGCGACGGCTCGGGGCTCGGCGCGGGCTCGGGTTCGCACTCCGGCTCCGGCTCCGGCTCCGCACGCGCCTCAACCGTCGGTTGGACGCGAACGCGAACCGGCGCGGCGAACGTCGGCTCCTCCGCCTGAGGCTCGAAAGACTCGGAAGACTCGACCGCCGACTCCTGGCGAACGCCTGCCTGTCTGGCCCAGACGACGATCTCGACGATCGCGACGATGATCCAGGCACTTGCCACCACCGCGATGATCCACCAGGTACTGAGCCGTTCGATTCCGGCGATCACGGCGACCGCGATGATGAATCCGGCCTCGATCAGGAACCGGGAGCCGACGACTGGCACGAGGGGATCCTACGGTTGTTGCTCGTCGTGCGACTCGCCCGAGGGCGCTGAGCCTTCGGACTGAGGCTCTTGCTTGCCGGAGGCCTCCGGCGCAGAGTCGTCTGTCTTGGTCTCCTCGATCTTGGGTGCCGCTGCCGGCGGCGGGGAGACCGGTGGTGCTGCCACCGCCGCGGCGGGGCGAGTCGGGGCGGGCGGCGTGCGCGACGCTTCGGTCGTCTGCTGAACAGCGTCGACGATCGCCTGGCCCACGCCTTTGATGTCGTCGTCGCTGAGCCCGGCTGCGGCGAGCAACTGCTCGGCGCCGGTCTGAGCGCGGCCGAGAATCGCGGCAGCCTGTGCGCGCGCCCACTCGAGCGTCTGCTCGACCTCGGCACGGGCCGAGTTCGTCAGTTCGGTGGCTTGATGGCGAGACTGCTCGAGCAGGCGGTTGCCCTTCGCCTCGGCCTCGCGTAGCTCCTGCGTCGCATCGCGATTGCTGTTTGCGAGCAGTTCACGTGCTTCGTTTCGGGCTGCGTTCAGCATCTCTGCCCGCTGGCGCTCACTCTCTTGGCGGTAGCGCTCGATCTCCGCCTCGCGATCCTGCTGCTCGCGGCGGCGGCGGCGCACCTCTTCTTCGGTCTTGGACAACTGCGCCTCGGATGCCTTCTGCGCGTCGGCCTCGACGGTGTCAGCGAACTCGGAAGCCGTGCGAATCAGATGCAGCGCGTCCATTCGCACCGCGTGCCCGGTGGGCTCGACGGATTGGCCGCTTCGGCTCGCGGCCTGCAGCACCCGCAGCTGCGCCTGGAGCTGGGCGGAGTGCCGACGGAATGACTCGAAGGCCTCCCGAACTTTGTCGGGGTCGTAGCCGTCCCCGCTCCTGGGCAGGTCTTCGAGGCGCGGGAGCGCGGTGAGCGACGGTTGTTGTCCTGGTTCGGATGCGGCCATTTGCGGCTAGCCCTTCTGACGAAAGTATGCAGGTTTCATCGGTCGGTTCGATACCGAGGCTTTAGGCCTTCGGTGTCTTGAGACTGATTCCAAGCTCATCGAGCCGTTCCTTCGTCGTCGGCGCGGGTGCGCCTGTCAGGGGATCCGAGCCGCTGGCGGTCTTCGGGAAGGCAATGACTTCGCGGATGTTGGATTCACCTGCGAAGAGCGCAACGAAGCGCTCGATGCCCAGAGCGAACCCGCCGTGTGGCGGGGCGCCCATGCGAAGCGCGTCGAGGAACCAGCCGAACTTCGCCCGGGCCTCCTCGTCGGTCATCCCCATCGCGCGGAAGACGCGCTCCTGGATCTCCTGGCGGTGGACCCTGATCGAGCCCGAGCCGAGCTCCCACCCGTTCCAGATCAGGTCGTAGTGCTGGCTGAGGGCGGCACCGGGATCGGTGTCGATCAGATCCTCGTGACCTTCGACCGGGCTCGTGAAGGGGTGATGCACGAACGTCCACCGGCCGGTGTTCTCGTCCTTGAGGAACAGCGGGAAGTCGAGGACCCAGAGGACCTCGTCACGCGACTCGTCGACAAGCTCGAGCTGCTGGCCGAGGTGCAGTCGGAGTGCTCCGAGCACGCGCTCCACCATCGGCGTGTTGTCCGCGACGAAGAGAACGGTCGACCCGGGTGGGCTCTGAAACGCCTCGAGCTCGCGCTCCGACAGGAACTTGGCGATCGGAGAGCGGACCTCGCCCGACTCGTCGAAAACGAGATACGCGAGACCCTTCGCGCCCCACTCCTTGGCGAACTCCTCCAACCGCTGCAGCTCTCCGCGCGAAAACGCCTTGGGCGCCACGAGGTACCGGACCGTCTCCGCGCCTGCGAACACGCCGAACTCGGAGCCGCGCGTGACCTCCGTTGCGTCCTGGATCTCGAGACCGAAGCGCACGTCGGGCTTGTCGGAGCCGTAGCGCAGCATCGCGTCGGCGTATGCCATCCGCGGAAACGGTCGTTTCGGCGGCGTCCGCCCAACCGCGTCG
>Ga0307284_10000223_pt1 | contig 11435 bp, 11 predicted proteins | sample ER_DNA_123_FD_194480 | JGI IMG/M metagenome (GOLD analysis project Ga0307284, IMG submission 194480) | Bulk soil microbial communities from the East River watershed near Crested Butte, Colorado, United States - ER_DNA_123 | ecosystem: Environmental > Terrestrial > Soil > Floodplain | place... | reverse complement strand
CCCCGTGTCCCGCTGTGCGAGCAGGCTGGGGAGCCAGTCGATGCCGAACTCAGCCTGTTTGCCGGCTACGACCTGTTCCGGGCTGATGTCCGGGCCGCCGACCTTGAGGTTCACGTCGAGCCCTGCCTGCCTGTAGAAGCCTTTGGCCTTGGCGGCGTAGAAGCCGCCGAACTGAGCTTGAGTCACCCATTTCAACTGCAGGGTCACCTTGGTCGCCTCCCGGCCCGAGGTACCGCCGTTTGCGAAGCTCGCCGCGATGAGGCTCGCGACTGCTGCGAGTCCGGCGGGGACGAGATACCACCTGCGCCTTCCCTTCATGACCGCTCCCTTCCGATTCACTCGGTTGTCGACCTCACTGATGGGTGCCAACTCAACGCAAGACGTTCGGCCACGCTGATCGCCGCATAGAACGCAAGCCCGAGAATGCTGGCGACGAGGATTGCCGCCCAGGCCGTCTCGAACTGGCCCAGCGCTACCGAGGACTGGATCTGGACACCCAGGGCTTTCGTCGATCCACCGAAATAGTCGCCCACGACGGCTCCGATCATCGCGAGAACGCTCGCAACCTTCAAGGCCGTGAAGAGGAAAGGGAGGGAACTGGGGATCCGAAGCCGTCGGTAGATCGCCGGCTCGCCGGCTGCATAAGACCGCATCAACTCGAGCGATTCAGGGGCCACCGAGGTGAGGCCGCGGAGGGTGTTGACCAGCACGGGAAAGAAGCAGAGCACGGCCGAGATGACGATCTTGGACCAGGGGCTGAGAATGCCGAACCAGGCGTTCGTTATGGGGGCAAACGCGATGATCGGCACGGCACCTGCCGCGATCGCGTACGGCATCAGCGCGTCGCCGAGCCGCCGCCAGCGCGACAGCACAAGCGCGACGAGGATCGCCGCCGCGCAGCCGAGAGCAAAGCCGCCGAGCGCTTCCTTGAACGTGAACCAGCCGGCGCTCCAGAGCTCGTCCCGCTGGTTCCAGAAGGTGCTCATGACCGCCGAGAATCGCGGCAGGAGGAACCGCTGCACGCCGAAGACGTCGGGAATCAACCATTGCCAGGCGACGATTCCGAGCCCGAACACGGCCACAGCCGGGAGCCAGTCTCGGGCGCTACGCCCGACGCGGTTCGCGAGCGTCGCGCGTGGGATCGCTTGGGCGATCGCGCTCATTGCAGGGTCGCCTCCTCTCGGACTTCGTCGGCTCCCGCGGCGTGCAAGCGTTCGCGCACTTCCGTCACGAGCTCGAAGAAGCGGGGCTCCTCACGTGTCGTGGCCTCCCGCGGCTGCGGGAGCTCGATCGGGACGATGCTCGCGATCCGCCCCGGTCGGGCGGACATCACAGCGACCTGCGTCGAGAGAAAAACCGCTTCCTGGATGGAGTGGGTCACGAAGATGACGGTCGATCCGCTCTCCGCCCAGATCTGCAGCAACTCCATGTTGAGTCGCTCGCGCGTCATTTCATCCAGCGCGCCGAACGGCTCGTCCATCAGTAGGAGCGCCGGCGAGAACGAGAAGGCGCGTGCAATCGAGACCCGCTGCTGCATTCCACCCGAGAGCTGCCATGGATGATGGTTGCCGAAGTTTTCAAGTTCGACCAGTTCGAGCATCTCCTTGACACGCTTCGAACGGCGCGAACGATCCCAGCCGAGCATCTCGAGCGGCAGCGCAATGTTCTTCGTCACCGTGCGCCAGTCGTAAAGAACGGGCGACTGGAAGACGATCCCGTAATCGTGATCGAGCCGTGCGCGGCGGGCCGGCTTCCCGTTCACGGTCACGGAGCCCGTCGTCGGCTCGATGATGTCGCCGACGATCCGAAGCAACGTCGACTTGCCACAGCCTGAAGGTCCGATCAGCGAGACGAACTCGCCGCGCCCAACCTCGACGTTGATGCCCTGGAGCGCAGTCAGTCTACCGCGGCCGAAGACCTTCGAGAGGTTCTTGATCGAGACCACGGAGTCGGTGCTCATGGTCATGCCCGTTGCTCCGGCGGCCGGCGGACGACGATCTTCTCGACGACCACGACCACGAGGAAGAAGAAGATCCCGAGGCAGGCCGCTATGACATTCGTCGCCCAGAGGTTCTGGGGCTGAAGCGTGTAGTACTGGTTGAAGTTGATGATGGCGCCGCCGAGACCATCCGGGATCGATGACGGCGCCTCGCCGATGATCGCCCCGACAACGCTCGCCGTGGCCGAGACCTTGAAGGCCGAGAAGAGGTAGGGAAGCGCAGCCGGCACACGAAGCTTCCAGAGAATCGTCCAACGGCTGGCCGCGTATGAGTGCATCAACTCGAGCGCTCTCGGCTCCGCAGACTGCAAACCCCGCAACGTGTTCACGGTCACCGGGAAAAACGTGAGGTAGGCCGCGATCACCGCGACTCTCAGCCAGGCAGGCATGTCGTAGTTCCCGAGCCCAACGACGACCATCGGGGCGATTGCGATGATCGGAATGGTCTGCGAGGCGACGATGTACGGCAGCAGGCCGCGCTGAAGCACATTGAAATGGGCGAGGACGACACCGAGGACGAACCCCACGACGGCACCGATCGCGAATCCGACGGCTGCCTCTTTCGCGGTGAAGAGCGCCGAGTGCCAGAGCAACGTGATGAGCAGCGGACCGTTGACCCTAGCTGGGTCGAAGAGCGCACCGAAGATGTCCTGCACCGGTGGCAGGGACGTGTCGTCGACGACGAACGGCCACGTCCAGCCCTGGTGCATCCACAGCCAGCGGTAACCCTCCCAGAGCCCCCAGAGAGCGGCCAACACGAGTAGGAACAGCGCCACGCGTCCGATCCCGCGGCGCACGGCCACTGCCCGAGCGCGCGGCGGTTTCAGCGCGATCGCCGACATCAGGCGATGCTTACCACACTCCCGGCCGGGAAAGTTAGAGTCGCCGCGTGCCGCTGCAGCCCCGCCGGACCGTCGATGAGCTCCGCGAGCTCCAGGAGCTGACCGGGGACGACAACGGCGCTCAGCGGGTCGCGTGGACCGAGACCTGGGAGCAGGCCCGCGAGTGGCTGCGCGGGAAGCTGGAAGGAACCGGAGCGGAGGAGACCGTCGACGCGGCAGGCAACCAGTGGTTCACCTTGCGCGGCGCCTCTGACCGGGCCGTCCTCATCGGCGGCCACATCGACTCTGTCCCGAACGGCGGCTGGCTCGACGGCGCACTCAACGTCGTCGCCGGCGTCGAAGTTCTGCGCCGAATCGCGGCAGAGGGAAAGCCGACGGTCACCGTGCGCCTCGTCAACTGGGCCGACGAGGAAGGCGCCCGGTTCGGTCGCTCGCTCTTCGGCTCGTCTGCCGCGGCCGGGTCGATGGCCGACCAGGACGAGCTCCGGGCGCGCACCGACGCCGACGGGATCGCGCTGCCCGACGCGCTCCGTGAACACGGTGTCGATCTCGACTCGGCGCTCGACGCACACAGCGAGCTCGCCGGCGCGGCCGCCTACCTCGAGCTCCATATCGAGCAGGGGCCCGTGCTCGAGTCGATGGAGCTCCCACTCGGAGTCGTCCTCGGCACCTTCGGCGTCGAACGCCACCAGGTCACCTTCCGCGGCCAGGCCGCCCACGCCGGCTCGACACCGATGGACAAGCGCCGCGACGCACTCGCAGGTGCTGCGCGGCTCGAGCTCGAGATCCGCGAGATCGCAAAGCGCACGGGAGAGGGTGCTGTCTGCACGATCGGCGGCGTCGTTACGAAGCCCGGAATCGTCACGTCGGTCGTCGAGACGGCGGAGTGCCTCCTCGACCAGCGTCATCTCGATGCCGCCAAGCTGGCCGGCATGCTCGACGAGGCAAAGCGCGCGTCCGAGCAGTACGCGCGCGACGAGGACATCGAGGTCGAGTGGCAGCGGATCTGGAACATCGACCCGATCCTCTTCGACGACGCGTTGATCGAGCTCGCCGAAGAGTCGATCAAAGAGGTCACGAGCGACTCGCACCGCCTCCCGAGCGGGCCGCTGCACGACGCAGCGGAGGTCGCACGCGCCGGTGTCCCGACGGTGATGGTGTTCGTGCAGTCACTACGCGGCCTGTCGCACACGAAACTTGAGGACACCAAGGAGGCACACCTCGAGCTTGCAGTGCAAGCGCTGGACAGGCTTGCCTCGAAGACGATCGAGCGAATCGCGGCCGGCTAGAAGAAGCGCACCAACGCCGCGCCCGCGAGGACGAGCGCCATGCCGCTGATGCGGCCGGCGCTGACGTGCTTCGGCTCGAATCCAACCCAGCCAAAATGATCGACGATGACGGATGCAAGCGACTGGCCCGCCACGATCACGGCGATGAGCGCCGCCGCCCCGAGCCGCGGCGCGGCCACGATCGAACCTGCAACGTAGAAAGCGCCGAAAGCGCCGCCAACCCAGACCCACCACGGCGCATGGCCGAGCCGGCTCAACGAAGGCAAGGGCTTGAAGACCAGCGCCGCAGCCACGCCCAGGATGATCGCTCCGGTGAGGAACGACACGAACGCTGCCCGGACCGGGCTCTCCAACCAGCTCGCAAGCTGCGCGTTGATGCCGAACTGGACCGGCAGCGCGACGCCGGCGGCGAAGGCGAACAGGACGTAGGGCCAGGACACTGTTCGATCCGTTTTCGCGGCGGTATGCTCGTTCCCCTGCCGGCTACCGGGGAGGATCGATGCTCAGCTTCGGCGTAACCGTTCTGCCTGACCCGCCCTATCAGCGGATGATCGAGCTGATGAAGCTCGCCGAGCAGCACGGGTTCGAATACGCCTGGACCTATGACTCGCACATCCTCTGGGAGGAGTCGTACGCGACGCTTCCCCTCGCGGCTGCGCAGACGAGCAAGATCAAGCTCGGCCACTTCGTCACGAACCCTGGCATTCGCGATGCGACGATCACGGCGAGCTGGTACGCGACGATGCAGGACATCTCCGACGGGCGCATGGTGATGGGCATCGGCCGCGGCGATTCCTCACGCCGCGTCGTGGGACTGAAACCCGTGAGGGTCGCGGATTTCGAGCAGCGCTGCGCGATGATCAAGGAACTGATGAACGGCCGTACGGTGGACTGGAACGAGAAGGAGCTCGAGCTGAAGTGGGTGCGCGAGGAGCTTCCAGACATTCCGATGTGGATCGCGGGCTACGGGCCGAAGGCGCTCGCCGTCGCAGGCCGGGTCGGCGACGGCGTGATCATCCAGTTGGCGGACCCGGTGATCATCCAGTGGATCATGGACACTGCGCGGCGCGCGGCCGAGGAGGCAGGCCGGGATCCGAGCGAGCTCAAGTGCATCGTCGGAGCCCCCAGCCACATCTCCGACGACATCGCGGACGCGCGCGAGCAGTCGCGCTGGTTCCCGGCGATGGTGTCGAACCACGTGATGGACCTGATCGAGCGCTACGGCGACGACTCGGAGATCCCGAAGGACCTGACGGAATTCGTCAAGGCGCGGAAGTTCTACGACTACAAGGACCACTCGCGGGTCGGGGCTGCGCACGGCGAGTTCGTCACCGACGAGATCGTCGACCGCTTCTGCGTGCTCGGCAATGTCGCCGATGCAACGAAGAAGCTCAAGAAGCTCGAGGCGGTCGGCGTCGACCAGTTCAACATTTACCTCATGACCCACGGGCAGGAGGAGACGCTGAAGGCGTACGGCGACGAGATCATCCCCCAGTTCTCGAGCGTCGCCGCGTAGGCCGTCGCTAGCCTGAGGGCTTGTGAAAGTCCGGGGTCTGTTGCTTCTCGCGCTCTGCGTTGCGGTTGCCGGTTGCGGTGGGTCGTCCGATGCGAACGGGCCCACAACCGAGCGTGTCCGGGGGATCTCGCAGGCCGAGCGCCAATGCCATGGGACGAAGGTGGCCGCCAAGAGGGAGCTCCAGCGGCGGAAGCTGGCCGCGGACCTCCGGCGCCTCCGCCTGGCCGCCGCCACCATCAAGCGTTTGACGCAGAACGGAAACGCCGCGATCAACAAAGCGGTCGACAGGTTCGAGCTCGACGTCGCGGAGGAGTCCATCTCGGTTCAGGAGCGCTCCCGATTCATCGACAGAGCCGCGGCGATCGTTGGGCCTCGTTGCTACCTGTGCTTCCAGGCGCTCGAGGCGAACCGGCCGCTCGCTGCCGGGGCAAAGCTCGCCTGCGGGTAGCGCGCTCGTTCGAACGCTGGGTTCCGTAAGACACCCGGGATACCATGGCCCGCGGCACGGCGCCGTGGCCGAGTGGTTAGGCAGAGGCCTGCAAAGCCTCGTACACCAGTTCGAATCTGGTCGGCGCCTTTTGTGACCGCGGTTCCTCTCCGTCGCAACCGCGACTTCATGCTGTTGCAGATCGGGCAGTTGCTGTCGAACGTCGGCACGCAGACGACGTCGATCGCATTCCCGCTGCTCGTTCTCGCGGTCACGCACTCGCCGGCCAAGGCCGGCATCGTCGGATTCGCGCGAAGCCTGCCCTGGGTGCTCTTCGCGCTACCCGCCGGGTTGGCCGCCGACCGTTGGAGCCGCCGGCGCCTGATGATCCTGGCCGACGCGGTGCGTGTGCTCGCGATCGGGATGCTCGCCGTGACGATCCTGCTCGACCGGGTCGCCTTCTGGGAAGTGGTGGTCGTAGCGTTCGTCGAGGGCATCGGCTCCGCCCTGTTCTTCGGCGCTCAGCCCGGCGCGCTCCGTGCCGTCGTGCCGGCGCACCAGCTCCCGGCGGCCGCGGCAGCCGAGACGGGCCGGCAGGCTGTGGTGCGGCTCGCGGGACCGCCGCTCGGCGGCGCGCTCTTAGGGCTCGCCCGTGCAGTCCCCTTCGTCGTCGACGCGCTCTCGTACGCGTTCTCGACCCTCTCGCTCCTCGCGATGCGCACACCGTTCCAGGAGGAACGTGAGCCGCACGTCTCGTCGCTGCGCTCGCGGCTCGCGGAGGGCTTCCACTTCGTCTGGAGCCAGCCGTTCCTGCGTACCTGCGCGCTCCTCTTCGGGCTTGCGAACTTCATCGGCCCCGGGGTGCTGTTCGCCGTGGTCGTGATCGGCAAGGGCCAGGGACTGTCGGGCGGCGAGATCGGGGCGCTCATCGCAGTCTTCGGCGCCTGCCTGTTGCTCGGCTCGGTGCTGTCGCCGATCGTGCGCCGGCTGCTTCCTGTCCGCGCCGTCCTGCTCCTCGAGCTCTGGACCTGGCTCGGTTGTGCGGTCTTCCTCATCTGGCCGAACGTCTACGTGCTGACCGCCGGCATCCTGCCGACGGCGCTTGTGATTCCGTCGACCGACTCTGTTGTCCATGGCTACCGCATTGCGATGACCCCCGATCGGCTCCTCGGCCGCGCGGAGTCCGTGCGCAGCCTGATCTCGTTGCTGATTGCGCCACTCGGCCCGCTCGCAGCCGGTGTGCTGCTCAGTACCGCGTCGGCGCGGGCGACGATCGCCCTCTTCGCTGTTACCGGTCTCGTGCTCGCTGTGTGGGGGACACTGAGCCCGTCAATCCGGACGGCGCCGAGCCTCGACCAGCTGCACGAGCTCCCGGAACGCGGAACTCCTTCGTAGCGAGAGCACCGGCTACGGCTGGGGGAACCTTGCGGAGTGCGAGAACGACGCCCGCGAGGGTCGTCGGCAGGTACCACGCTGCGTGCATGAGAACCGAGAATGCGAACGCGTCGGCGTGACCGACGCCGAGATTGCCGAGTGCCGACACCCCGAGCCACTGATACGTCCCGATGAAGCCGGGCGACGACGGAATGGCGACTCCGAGGTTGAGCACAGCCGTTACGAACAGGACTTCGAGCGGAGTGAGCGCGATCCCCAGCGAGGACGCCACGAGCCACGCGCTGAACGCCCACGCGGTCCACGCGAGCGCGCTACGTACCGCGATCCTCAGCACCAGCCGCCTCCGAAGGACGCTTCCGGCTCCGTGCGCGACGTCCGCGAGCCGAGCGCGCACGCCTTGTGCCGCCGACGCCCTGCCTCCACGCGCATAGACCGCAGCGGCGATGAAAACGACGCTGACCACGACGCCCAGGGAACCGCCGACAATCCAGAAGTCGTTGAGCCAGCGAGGATGTGGCACGAACGGGTACGTCAGTCCGAGCATCGCGACGAGCGTGACGACGTCGAAGCCGCGGTCGACGACGACGGAGGAGACGGCAGACGTACGGGGTTTCCCTGCGCCGCGCGCAAGCCATTCCGACCGCAGGATGTCGCCCGCACGCCCGGGGAGGACATTGTTGACGGCCACTGCGCCTACGACCCACTCGGCAAAGCGGAGGAGCGATACCCCGGGAGCAACCGCAATCACGCGCCAGCGATCGGCCTGAATGAGGTAGACGATCGCCATGACCGCAACCGCGAGCATCAAGGCTCCGACATTGGCACCTCCGAGCGACGCTTTCAGCTTCGCGCCATCCAGATGCCGCAGTGACAACCCGAGGAGTGCGAGGCTGACGGGAAAGCCGAGAACGGCTCCGATGACGACGGTGCGTCGCGACACGAGGACACGAACATCAGCGGATCGCCCACGCAACATTCCTGCGCTTGGCTCGCGCGCAAGCGACCGGCTCTCCTCAGTGCGGGGAGTCACAGCGGTCTGCCTTCCTGTCGACGGGCGGGGTGGAGCTTCCGGTCCGTATCGGCGTGGTCCGTGCCGAACTTGAAGCGCGGCGCGCCGGCGTCGTCAGTGCTCTGCGGGGCGCATGTTCGGCAATGCTGGTGCGCCGCTGCCCGTGCGTCGGAGGTGCCGCAGTCTGCCCAAGGTCTCGTCGGGGTTGTTGAGGGCGAGCACAGCCGGGACGAGAAGAACCTGGAGTGAGTGCACCCACACGATTGGCAGCAGTGCGAGCGACGCAAGGATCATCATCGAGAAGGAACGGCGGCCTACGACGAGGAGGGCGAGGAAGACAGCGACGGCCAGCCATTCGCCGCCGAACCGGACAAGGCTGATGCTTTGACCCTGCTCGAGCTTGGACACGTTCATCAGGAGCTGCGGATAGTCGAGGAGGTTCTGAAACCCGAATACGGCCCAGCCCGCGGCAAGCATCACGACCGCCGCAACAGCGGAGATGATGGCGGCGCGATACCGACGCGTGAACAGCAACCACAGCCAAAGAGGCCAGAGAAAGATCTTCATGACGGAGGTCGCCGCTACCGCTATCCCGCCGAGGTAAGGGCGATCACGCCAACGCCAGGAGAGGGCACAGCCGAGGACGAGAAACGGCATGATGCTCCCGACCTGGGTGCCCGTCCACACAGGCGGCAGCAGCAGCACGGTGCCGAAGGCGGCGGAGCTGCGCATTCCGAGTAACCAGAGGGCGCCGATCAAGCACCCTGTGGCAAGCAGCGTGAACAGCACCATCGCCGCGTCGAATGGAAGCCACGACAGCGGAGCGAAGAACACATGGGTAGGTGCCGGATAGAGCGCCTGGATGCAGCAGTCGGTTCCCTCGGCGAGCGCCCGTTTGGGAGTTGCCGGGTCGTAGGGTGACCTGCCCTGGAGGATCTGCTTGCCCGGCTCCCACAGGTTGCCTCTGACCTCGTAGCCGTAGGACTGGTGCCCGTACGAGAGGGCGAGGATCGCGACGTTGAACGCGATTCCGATAGTTAGGCCGATCTTTCCGATCATGGGCGGCTCCCCTTATGTCGGGCCGCAGCCCGTCGTGCGCGTATCCCCCGTCCGGGTGGCGCAGCAAGCACAGCGGCGCCGCGTGCCGGCCCTGCATATGAAAGGGTTCGAGCGCTGTTGCCCGAGCCGCTCGATTTCGCCCTGATCCGACGACTCCGCGAGGTGCTGGACCGCCGGCCCGCGACGGAGACGGAGCTACGCACGCTGAAGGAACAGGCCGAAGGGTGGCAGCGTGCGGTCAGCGGCCAGCTCGAGGCGAGCGAGCGGCGGCTGCGCCGGTTGAACGCGAATCCCGCAAGCTCTCTAGCTCAGATCGCTTCGGAGTTGCGCCGTGTCGAGAAGCTGCGGCCGCAACTAGACGAAGTAGGAAGCCTCCTCGGAGATCTCGAGAACCGAGCGCGTGAGCTCCGGACCGAATGGCTCCTCTCGCAGGCGACGTCGGCGAAGGCGTCTAGCCGACGGCCAGGCGATCGCCGACCGTAAGGCCGCGCCGGCTTGCCTCGCCGGCGGGAATCTCCAACACGGCCTTGGCGCCGCGGCTCCCGGCGACTTTCCAGGGCCGGAGGTCGGCCGCGATCTTGACCACGCGCAGGTCGCGATCGAGGAACACGGCATCGATCGCAAAGCGCATGAATGCCATGTGCACCGACGAAGCGGGCTTCAGCAGAATGCCCTCGCCGCTCGGCAGGTCACGGCGGCCGAGCAGTCCCTTCATGCGCGTGAGCGCCGTGTCCCCGAGGACACAGCGCTCACACACGATGCTTCCGTCTTCGCGACGAATCGCGACTTCGGCCACTAGAACCCGATATGGATGTGGTTGTAGTGGTCGGCGAGCGGGAACGATGCGCCGCCCATGCCGAGCAGCGAGATGATCTGCCGCGGCATCACTTCGGACGGCACGAGCAGGAGATCGCGCACGGCATGCTCGGTGATCCCGCCGGGCTCCTGATGGCCCTGGATCGGGGTGCCGCCGAGCGCTGAGACGTCGAGCGCATGACCGGAGACGTGCGCGGAGATCACTCCGGGCCGAGCATAGAGACGATGGCCCGAGACGAGCGAGGACACCGTCACCTGGCCGAACGACTCGCGGAGATAAGCGATGACCGCCAGGACGCGGACGTCGACCTTGTCCTGAACGATGTCGTTCCGCCCACCCTCGTAGATCGAGACGTTCCGATCGGACAGGAGGCGTGTGGCGATCGACTTCTTCGCCGCCTCGAGTCCCCTGACCAGACCGGTCAGGCCAACGGCGCGGTCGTACCGAGCCAGTGCAGCGGCCCTGTCCGCGAAGCTGGTGTCGCCGGAGTACGAGACGATCCGGGCCCAGTCACCCTTGGAGGGGCCGGAGGACGCGAGCCGCGTGGCCAGCTTCTGGAGCGTCGTGCGGTCGGCCGGAGTGTGGCCGGCTGCGCCGCGCGCGCGGAGGATGCCGAGCATCGTCGCCCAGTCGAGGCCCGCAGCTTTTGCACTCGCCCTCAGGTTCGAGGCGAACCTCGGCGAGAGGCGAAGCGCAGGCGGGGTCGGATCCGGAAGTGGCGAGTTCAGCCAGATCGTCGCTGCGCTGGCCGGGCCCTCGACTTCGGGGGCCGGTGCCGGCTTCTGCTTCGGGAGCAGGATGTTGCGCAGCTTCGTCTTCTTCCAACCCTTGGCAGCCTTTGCGGACACCCTTGCGGACGGCTTGGCCGCGCTTGTACCGGCGGGAGCCGCTGCCGCGTCAGCTGTCGAGGCTGCGGTGGGGTTCGGGGGGGGCGTCGGGTCTGCCGCCAACTGGTCGACGCTTTCGTCGGCAGAAACAGCAGCATCGGCCGCGGCCGTGGCGTCGGAGCTTGCATCGGCCGGAACGGCGCCGGCGTCGGCGGGTGCAGCCGTCGCTGAGGCGTCGTCGACCGCTGCCGGAGT
>Ga0307284_10000222_pt1 | contig 11438 bp, 10 predicted proteins | sample ER_DNA_123_FD_194480 | JGI IMG/M metagenome (GOLD analysis project Ga0307284, IMG submission 194480) | Bulk soil microbial communities from the East River watershed near Crested Butte, Colorado, United States - ER_DNA_123 | ecosystem: Environmental > Terrestrial > Soil > Floodplain | place... | reverse complement strand
GCTACCTGACCTGGTGACTTGCCGTAACGATCACCGATCATCTTGAGCACCATGACGACTGGTCGCAACACCTCGAAGCCGGACCCACGGAACGGTTCGCGGAAGCGGCGGAAACCAGTCGGTCGGCTGCCATCGAGATACTTTCCACTCAACGCCCCACTGGCCAGCGGCTGGTACGCGATCAAGCTGATGCCCAGCTCGCGACAGGTGTCGAGCACCCCGTTTGTCTCGGGTTGCCGGTGCAACAACGAATATTGCACCTGATTGGACGCCAGCGGAATGCCGCGCTGAGCTAGGGCATCGTACGCGGTGCGCATCTGCGCAGCGGAATAGTTGCTGACACCGACGGCCTTGATCTTTCCCGCCTCGACAGCATCCGCCATCAGGCCCATCAGAGCCGGAATATCCACCCAGGGCGCCGGAAAATGATGTTGGTAAAGATCAATAGAGCTCCGCCTGAGATTACCCAAGCTGGCATCCAGAGCGGCGGGCAGCGCTTGAGTGCGCTCCCTTGAGTTGGGCGGAAACTTCGACGCGATGACGACCTCTTTGCCCTGCGCGAGCTCACCAAGCCGACGCTCCGAGGCCCCGGCACTGTAAAGCGCCGCCGTATCAAAGAAATTCACCCCCGCCGCAAGGCTGGCGTCAAAAGCCGCCTCCTCGTCGGTGGCATTCGTCCCGCCGTACGCGCCCTTGGCCGGCAGGTACCGCTGGGCACCGCTGGCCTCTCCCCAGACCATGACACCCAATCCGAGTCGCGGAATGCGGACGTCACTGCGGCCCAGCGTCGTGGTGTCTGTCATTGATCACTCCTACGGTATGTGGCGCTATCGAGCGGATGCGATGGGGTCGAGCATCTCCTCAAGCTGTGTGACACGCAACGGCGGGTTCAGCAATTCGGCGATGCGATGAATGCTGTGGGCCTTTTCCTCGGCGGCGTCGGTTGCTAGGTAAGCGGTGATCGCTGACTCCCAGAAGTGGCCGAACTGTGCGATCACCATGGTGAACGAGCCCAAGCCGCTGATCCGAGCCGGCCCGCCCGCGTCAAGATAGACCAGGTACAGCTCCGCAATCCGGCGTTGATCACCGAGTCCGAAGTCGATCATGGCCATGGGTAGTTCTTGCGCGGGGTCCGCGAGTCCGCAGTTCTCCCAATCGATCACACAGAGGCCGCCCGTAGGTGTCGGCAGCATGTTGTCCGCCCAGAGGTCGCGATGACAGCTCTGCAGGTTCGTGGGCGGCGCCAGCAAGGTCTCCAGACGCAGCAGCTCAGCGATCTCGCTTTCCAAGGCGTCGGCGAATGGGGCAGCCGCTGCCTTCGACTCCTCCGATAGTTGCCTCCATCGCGACTCCCCGACCGGCTCGGTATACCAGCCGATCAGCGGCCGCGCCGGAGCGTACTGAACGCGATGAATGGCTGCCATTGTCGCGCCAGCGGTCGTCGGGTCGATGCTTCGATCCATGGCCAGCAGGTCGACCCACTCGTATGCTCGAAGCTGATACCCAGCAAGATCAACAATTACTCGCTCATCGGGCGTCCAGATGGGTCGCGGCATCCGCACCGCATCGGTCGCGCGCACGACCTCTTGATAGGCGGCATCGGCGAATGCGTCGGCCGGTGTCTGACGAATGATCAACTCCTTGATCGCAAAGGAGCCGTGATCGGTGTCGAGCCGCCATACTCGGCCCTGTTCGCCGCGCGCGACCAAGATCATCTCTCGGATCGGGGATCCGACACCGTAGATTCGGCCGATGGCCACGGCATGATCGGACAGCACGAGACCAGTGTCTTGCTAGTCCTGAACAGACACCAGTCGGAAGCTTGTACCTGCACGCTGGATGCGTCCCGCCACGGGATCGGAGTAATGACTACCGATGATCAGCGTGTCTGAATCGGCAAACCTTTCGACGAGCCTCATCCGCGAGGTGCGTGCAAGATCAGGATCAAAGTCCGAGGTCGATGCCCAGTCTGGATGGGCAAGCTGACATGGATGATGCGCCACGTCACCCGTGATCACCGCCGACTGCCCGCCCGACTCGATCAGCACGCTGACGTGATGTGAAGTGTGGCCAGGGGTCGGCATGAATCGCACACCGTCAATCACCACATGATCATCATTCACGAGATCGACAAGCCCCGCCTCGTATATCGGCAGCACGGAATCGGTGAAGCCGGCGTGCTGGTCAGCGATCTCGTTGTCAGGTTTGGATTGCCAGTAGCCAAACTCTCCAGCCGACATGACATAGCGAGCTGTGGGGAATGTGGGCTGCCAGGCCCCATCCACCAGCTCCGTATGCCACCCAACGTGATCAAAATGCAGATGCGTATCGACGACGTAATCAACCTCACCTGGTGCCGCGCCGGTCGCCTGGAGTCGGGAAATGAAGTCTGTGTGCAGGTCGTCCCACCCCGGGACTGCAGACCGCCTCTTCCCATTGCCGACACCAGGATCGACCATGATCGTGTAGCCGGCGATGAGTATCACAAACGCCTGAACCAATCCGCGCGGACGCCCTGCATCATCAACGAAGTCAGGCCTCAGCCACGCGTCCTCTGAGATGGCTGCAAAATCAAGCCTGGGAATCAGGCCTTCGAGTGCGGCCGTGGCATCCAACTCAGGGACGCGAATCACCGTGGCATCACCGACGCGCCAGCGGAGCGTGTCCACCTCGCTACTGTCCCACCCGTGTTCCGGCCGGTCGAGTTTCCAGCGCCTGCCGGTTAGCCTGATAGATCATGAGAGCCGCTTCGGCTGCACAACGCGTGCCCCGGCTGAGTGGTTCGCCCGTACTCGGATCGATGCGCGAGTTGCGTCGCGACTTCCTCGGCACCATCTCGCGCGCCAACCGCGAACTCGGCGGGCTTGCGTGTATTAGCGCGGGTCCGCCCGGATGGAACATCACTGCTTACAGCGTCACCTCACCCGAGCTTGCAGCCGAAATCCTCGGCCAGCCGGACCGTTTCCGTAAGAACGGCCCCGGCTATCGGGAGTTACGACAGGCGCTGGGCGAAAACCTGCTGACTAGCGAGGACGAGAGCTGGCACCGGCAGCGTCGATTTCTCGCGCCGATCTTCACCCGGCGCCGTGTTGCCCGCGACTACATCCACATCATGATCGAGGAGGCAGAACTTCTCGTTGAGCGGTGGCGAGTCGCTGCATCCCAGGGCCAGAGCGTCGACCTCTATCCCGAGATGGTGGGGATCACCTCACGCATTATTGGCCGCATCCTGTTTGGGGCTGACGTGTCGCGCGCCCTCCCCGAGCTCACTCGCTTCAGTATCGTCAACGAGGAACTGTTGCGCCGCGCCGTGAGCCCACACCCGATGCCACGTTGGCTACCCACATCCCACAACAGACGGCTGACGCGCGAGCTGGCACAGGTCCGCGGCATTGTCGACGAGATCATTTCCATCCGCCAATCTGAGCCGGCGAAGGGATCGGCCGACGACATGCTCGGCCGTCTGCTGGCTGCTCGCGACGCCGACAATGCCGCAGACCGGCTCAGTGAGACCGAAGTCACCAACCAGGTGCTGCTCTTCCTGATCGCAGGCCGCGAGACGACGGCCATGACGCTCGCCTGCACCCTTGCCCAGCTCGCCCTCTCCCCGGAGTGGCAGACGAAGCTGCGCACAGAGATCACCGAGCGGCTGCACGGACGAGCGCCGACGGCCGACGAGATCGCGCAGCTGGAATGGACCGACCGCTTCTTGCGGGAATGCATGCGACTTTTTCCTGGTGCCTACGGGATGAACCGGAGCACGCGCGCCGACGAGGTCATTGCTGGATACCACATCCCGGCTGGATCGTGGGTCGAGGTATCGATGTGGGGCATACACCATTCCGCGGCGGTGTGGCCCGACCCTGAGGTCTTCGACCCGCGGCGCTTCGATGTACCGCCACGACAATTTCCGGGTAGTCATCGGTACGCGTGGATGCCCTTCGGCGCCGGGCCGCGCGGATGCATCGGCATGCAGATCGCCATGCTCGAGATCCCGATCGTGATCGCCGCCGTACTCCGGGCGTTCACGCTCAAGACGCAGCTGACCTCGATTCCAGTGCACGCTGCGATCACCTTGCAACCCACTGGCTCGCTGTCACTGCAGCTACGGTCTGTCTAGCGGAAGGCACGAAAATTCTCAGAATCGCCCCTGAGCGGGAGATGCACGCCCAGGATTCACGCTCAAGCGGGGCGGGCTGGCCTCGGCTCGGGGGCGATTCTGAGAAAGCAATACTGATCGGGTGACCGAACCCAATCGGCGTTGGCATCCGGCGCTCTATGCGGGGAGTGCCGAGTACTACGCGATCGGTCGGGTTGATTACCCCATCGCGCTTGCGCAGGCTCTCGCGGAGCAGTTAGGGCTCCGCGGCGCAGGCAGGCTGCTCGACGTCGGCTGTGGTCCCGGCAAGTTCACACTGCTGCTGGCACCGTGGTTTGAGCAGGCGGTCGGAATCGATGCCGACCAGGACATGCTCGCAGAAGCGGAGCGGCAAGCCGCGCGAGCTGGAATCGGCAACACGCAGTGGTTCCAGTTGCGAGCGGAGGAGTTGCCCGCAGGTCTGGGCAAATTTCATGTGATCAGCTTCGCCCAGTCGTTTCACTGGATGGATCAGCTTCCTGTAGCGCGCACGGCGCTCAGCATGCTCGAGGACGGCGGTGCTTGCGTTCATGTGCATGCCATCACTCACCAAGGTGTCGACGGTGATGCCCCATTGCCCCAGCCGAGGCCGCTTCGGCCGGCGATCGATGAGCTCGTGGAGCGCTACCTCGGCCCCACCAATCGCACCGGCAAAGGCTCGCATCCGGACGATAAAGCCAATCGGGAAGAAGAGATCTACCGGGCAGCCGGCTTCCACAACCCGCAGCGGGTTGAGATTCCAGGGACCGTCGTGGAACGCACTAGTGATCAGCTTGTGGCGGCGATCTTCTCGCTTTCCAGCTCGACTCCGCACATGTTCGGTGAACGTCGGGAAGCATTTGAAGCCGATCTTCGGCAGCTGTTGCACGACGCCAATCCCGCCGACGTCTTCAGCGAGCAGATGCGGGAAATCGCCGCGGACATCTGGCGGCCGCAAGATGATTGAGTCAAGCTGGCGGCATAGCTCCAATCGAGGAACGATCATGCGTCAATTTCTGTACGGAATGGGCCTGCTCATGGCCGCCGCATTGCTGGTCTGGATCGATCGGTCTCCCTCGGATGTTGCCAACCAAGTGTCGCTCCTAATGCTCGTGACCGGCGCAGGACTGCTGGGCATCGCTGCGCCCCGCTGGGCATGGCTTTCAGCGCTCCTTCTCGGCGCTTGCCTCGCGGCTGCGCACGCGGTCTACCTCATGGCAGGCGTTGCGTTGCCCTATCCGATGTCGCCGACAGGATGGGCTGGTCCAGCGTCTCTGTTGATCTTGATTATTCCTGCAGGTTGCGCCACCTACCTAGGTGCTGGCGCAGCCGCGCTGATCCGACGGCGGCAGCAACCGCGAGCTCTGAGTTAGGCGCCGTCCAACATGACCGCGACACCTGTTGATAAGACCTACATCATGCTCATGGTCGCCGACATGTCGCGCGCCTTGCGGTTCTACACCGAAGCCTTCGCGGTGAATATCGTGATCAACTCACCGTATTGGAGCGAGTTCATCGTTGCCGGTACGAACATCGCGCTGCATCCCGGCGGCAGCGGCACCGAAACCCGCACCGGCCTCGGCTTCGAGGTGCAGAACCTTGATGTCGCCCTGGAGCGAGCTACCGAGGTCGGGGGAAGGATCACCACTCCACCGCGCGAGAGACCCGAGGAACGCATCCGAGTTGCCGAACTTGCCGACACCGAAGGCAACGTGATCACAGTCGCCGAATTGATCAGCTAGGCCAAGTGCAGAGTCCAATTGCACTCTGAAGGCGGGCGCCTGATTCGCCTCCTTCGTCGCTCGCGAACATGCGCCAGCCTGTCACACCACCCATCCGCGAGCTCTCCTGCAGTCGGCGAAGCGGCCGCCCGTCATAGTGCAGTGATATCGACCGGCGAGCGAGGCACCTGGGCAAACTGCGACGGCGGGAACCACTTCGGGACGGCCCGGCATAAGCGCTCTGGGCCTTCCAGCTGGATCGAGCCGGACCGAAGGGCAGCCGACCAACCAAGATCACCGCGCCAGATCTCGACCATCCGACGCAAGGTTCCGGTCACCGACACCGCTACGGCATATCCGGGATCGAAGTCGCACACGTCGACTTCTTCGGCTGTGATGACAAGCCACCAGTTGCCGATCTTGGCCGGTACGTCCATGAAACGAAAGCTGACCACCGTACGGCCCGGGGGAACCAGAGCAGCGTCGACGTGACGATGCAGGTCCCACATCAGCAGTTTCGGATCGAGATCCTCATCACCGATCCGACCGATCCAGCGCATTCCCCAGGCACCAAGACTTTCCACGGCTGCCCGGAGCTCCTTGCCCGCGGCAGTCAGCGTGTACTCGACTTCATGTCCATCATTGCGTCGCTCGACGATGCCGGCACGAGTCAGGTCATGCAGCCGCTTGGAGAGCAGGCTCGGCGACATCTTCGGTACGCCGCGGCGGATGTCGTTGAAGTGCCGGCTGCCCAGTAGCAGTTCGCGGATGATGAGCATGGTCCACCTCTGGTCGACCAACTCCATGGCCTCCGCGACAGGGCAGAACTGGTGATAGGAGGAGCCCATGGGTTCAACGTAGCCTCCACCGCATAGCCAGGTAATACAGATTTCGGACTAGTTGACGGACCTGAGCTGGCCTAGCGTCGGCTGCGGAAATGTCTTTCAAAGGAGGAACGTGCCATGACGCAGTTGAGACACATCGAACCGACCGATCTTGGTGAGGCAGACCGGGCGCTGAAGACCAAGCATCGAGCGATGTGGGCCATGGGCAACTACCCGACTGTTGTGACCGATGTGGTTGCCCCGCTCGGGCCGATCTTGGTCGATGTGGCGGGAATCAAGCCTGGCGATGTGGTTCTTGACGTCGCCGCTGGCAGCGGCAACGCTGCGATCCCGGCGGCCCGTGCCGGCGCACGGGTGATTGCCTCTGATCTCACACCTGAATTGCTGGAGACTGGTCAGAAGTTGGCGGCCGAGGCCCGAGTGCAGCTGACGTGGGAGACCGCAGACGCCGAGGCACTGCCGTATGGCGACGATGAGTTTGATGCTGTGCTGTCCTGCTTGGGTGTGATGTTCGCTCCTCATCATCAGACCTCCGCAGACGAGCTGATCCGCGTCTGCCGTCCTGGCGGCACTATCGGGCTGCTCTCCTGGACACCGAGCGGGTTCATCGGACAGATGTTCGCCACCATGAGGCCGTACGCCGCGCCACCGCCTCCTGGAGCCCAACCACCGCCGCTCTGGGGATCTGAAGATCACGTTCGCGAGCTGCTCGGTGATCGCGTGGAGCAGGTGCGTACCGAGACGCGGACGCTGCGCGTCACCCACTACACCTCGCCCGAGGCGTTCCGCGACTACTTCAAGACCAACTACGGCCCCACGATCTCGGCATACCGGTTCATTGCCGATGACCCCGACCGGGTCGCCGCACTTGATCATGATCTCGCGGAGCTAGGGCAGCGCTTCGACGTAGGCACGGATTCCTACGTGCTGGATTGGGAGTATCTGATCTTCATCGCTCGCAAGGCGGGCTGAGGCTTCCTAAGTCAACGTGGGCTGAGCTTGTCGAAGCCCGCTACCCGTCGAACAGCCTCTCGAGCGTGCGCGGGTGAGTCTGCGTCGCAGGCCACTCGCGCCGCCCGCCGGCATTGCTCCATGGTTACGGCGGCGAGGTTGCGGCCCACCTCGGCGAGCGCCCGTGGCGTCATCGAAAGGCTCGACACACCAAGACCGGCGAGGATGAGGGCCAGCAAGGGATTGGCTGCGGCCTCACCGCACACCCCGACTGGCTTGTTGCTACGAGCTGCTGCTGATGTGACCATCTCGATCATGCGCAGCAGTGCTGGCTGCCACGGATCGTTCATTGCGGCAAGGGGCGCGGAGTGTCGGTCGGCCGCGAATACATACTGGGCAAGGTCGTTCGTACCAATGCTGACGAAGTCGACCTCGGCCAAGATCAGCTCAGTCTGCAAGGCGGCACCCGGAGTCTCGATCATGACGCCGATGATCGGCAGGCCGATGCCGCGCGCCGTCTCCGCGAAGCTGCGGGTCTCGGCAACAGTACTGATCATCGGAGCCATCACCCAGATCTCGGCCAGCTCGGTGGCAGCCGCTTCCTTGATCGCCATTAGTTGATCATGAAGCAACTGCGGATTGGACCCGACCACACGGTATCCGCGTACTCCGAGAGCCGGGTTGGCTTCCGCGGAGTGACCGAGGAACGGGAGTGCCTTGTCGGAGCCGGCATCGAGGGTACGCACAACGACGCGGCGTCCCGTGAACCTCGCGAACGCTTTCCGATAGGTAGTGACCTGCTCCGCAACCGACGGCGGGTCCGTCCTGTCGAGAAAGCCCAGCTCGGTGCGGTAGAGCCCCACTCCCTCGGCGCCGCAGTCGAGTGCCAGATCAGCGTCGCTGCTCGATCCGATGTTGGCCAGCAGGGCGACGCGATGGCTGTCGGTGGTGCTACCAGGCCGTGCGAGCCTCTCCCGAGCCAGCAGCTGGACAGTTCCGCCTGCGGCTTGTTGATCAACGCTCGGTTCAATGATCAGCTCGCCCGTGCTGCCATCGAGAAGCACCAGTGTGCCGTCGAGGATTGTGGTCAGACCGTGTGCGCCGACGACGGCCGGAATGCCCAGTGATCGAGCGATGATCGCGGTGTGAGACGTTGGGCCACCCTCCTCGGTGGCGATCCCTAGACAACGCGTGGCGTCCAGGCCGGCAGCGTCCGCGGGTGCAAGATCAACGGCGAGCATCACGTACGGATGTCCAGGATCTGCGACGCCTGGCGCCGCCCGCCCGATCAGCGAGGAGATAATGCGATCGCGGACGTCGTAGAGGTCTGAGACACGTAACGCCTGGCGGGCTCCCGCGGTGCGGATGGATTCTGCTGTGAGCGCGATCGCCTCCCAAACGGCGCGTTCCGGGTTGAGACCCTTGTCGCGCACGCGTCCGGTCGCATCCGCAATCAGCTCGGGATCGGTGGCCATCACCGCAGTCGCCTCGAGCAATTCACCGACAGCTCCGGCTGCGCTCGACCGGTCCCGGAGCTGACTCGCAACGTCGGCGGCCGCCTTGCCCAGCCGTTCGACAGCTGCCGGCCGATCAGCGTCGGAGAGACGAGTGCTGGGATCCGGCTCCGGCACTGGATCAGCCATCTGTAGGGCTGGGCCGATGACGCGGCCAGGACTCACGCCGATCGGATCCGGGCTCTGGAAGTCCTGTGAGCTGAGGCCGCCGGACTGCTGTGTCTTGAGCGGGTCCACGCCCGTGAGTTCGCCGAATCCGTCGCGTACCAGGGCGACAACACGATCAACTGCGGTGGTTGCGGCCGCGCCATCGGCCTCGATCCGGATCATGTCGCCGGCCTGAGCACCCAGCGACATCAAAGCAGTGGGACTGCGGGCTGAGACTGGCCGCGAGGTCTCGGTGGCGATCATGACCTGCGCATCGAGTGAGGCAAGGGCTCCGACAATGAGTGCAGCAGGCCGCGCGTGGATACCGTCCGGGTTGATAATCGTCGCCTCCGCGACAATCGCGCCCGCCGAGAGATCGGATACGGCGTCAGCTGTGGAAGTCTGTGTCCGGCCCAGCTGTGTCGACTTCGCGTACAAAGCTTCCTCGGCATCCCGAGCTACAACATCAAGTGCGGCACCGCCGGCCGCTGCAACGACGGCAGTGACGATGCCCTCGACGAACGCAGCCGAAACCAGCCGGGTCTTGATGCCCGTGTCGGGCACCAGATCAACAGCCAGCTCGGCGCTCAGCACCGCGGAACCCAGATCCATGATCACCACGACGCCGGCACCGTCGTCGGCCGCGACAATGGCTTCTGCCACCCGCGCCGCATCGGTGCCAAGCCGATCATCAGACGTGCCAGCTGCGATCTCGATGCGGGGAGCCGGACCATGCACCATCTCCAGCGCCAGCTCGACGGCCGCATGGGCGAGGCGAGGGCTGTGGGAGACAACAACGATCCCCACCATCTGGCTCAACTCGCAAGCTCAGTGGAAAGGGCGTCGAAGAGCAGAGACATGGAGGCCGCACCCGGATCCATATGCCCGGCACTGCGCTCACCCAAGTAGCTCGCGCGCCCCTTGCGAGCCACCAAGGGCACCGTACCGTCCCGACCAGCGGCTGCGGCATCACGCGCAGCGACAACGGCCGCAACAAGATCACCACCGTTCTTGATCACCGTTTCCATGGCGTCCAGCGCCGGGGAGAGCGCATCCACCATGGTCTTGTCCCCAGTCGCTGCCTTGCCGCGCTCCACGATGCCGGACAGTCCGGCGCGTAAAGCCATGTCCAGAGCTTCGGCGTCAAGTTCGGTTGCCGGCCCGGCCGCGCCGGCGAAGCGGAGAAAGAAGGTTCCGTACAAGGGGCCACTGGCGCCACCCACCGACGTGACGAGTGTCATGGCAACCGTCTTGAGCAGTTCGTTGACGTGTGCCGGATGGTCTCCGGCAAGCTTGTTGATCACCGCCGACATGCCACGTGCCATGTTGATGCCATGATCGGCGTCGCCGATCGCTGAGTCCAGCTCGGTCAGTTCGGCTTGGTTCTCGATCACGAGGTCGTTGAACCGGCGCAGCCAGCTGGTCAGCTGGTCGATGGTGATCGCAGGACCCGCCACGGTCCTATATTCCCCACCGCAAGCCGGCCGTATTGACCGGGGCGTCCCACAGGCTGATCAGCTCCTCGTCCACTTGCAGCACCGTTGCCGAGCAGCCGGCCATCTCGAGTGAGGTGATGTAGTTGCCGACCAGATTGCGTGCCACGGTGATCCCAGCCTTGTCCATGAGCTTGGTGACCTCGCCGTACGTCAGATACAGCTCAATAAGCGGCGTACCGCCCATGCCGTTCAGCATCACGATCACCGGACGTCCCGTGAAGTCGCGATCAGCAAGAATCGGACCCATCAGCTGGCCAGCGATCTCCCGGGCGGTCGCCATCGGGACTCGGCGCCGACCTGGTTCGCCATGGATGCCGATCCCCAGCTCCATCTCGTTCTCGCCAAGATCAAACGTTGGCTTCCCTGCGGCGGGCACCGTGCAGCTCGTCAGCGCCATGCCCATCGAACGACCGGCGTCATTCACTTTTTCCGCCAGGGTGACAAGATCGGCAAGCGGCCAACCCTCCTCGGCAGCGGCGCCGACCAGTTTCTCCAGCAGCACCGTCACCCCGACCCCACGCCGTCCAGCGGTGTACAGCGAATCCTCGACCGCAACATCGTCATTAATGACGACGGTCTCGACCGCGATCCCCGTTTCGGCCGCTGCTAGCTCAGCCGCCATCTCGAAGTTCATCACGTCGCCCGTG
>Ga0307284_10000216_pt1 | contig 11593 bp, 8 predicted proteins | sample ER_DNA_123_FD_194480 | JGI IMG/M metagenome (GOLD analysis project Ga0307284, IMG submission 194480) | Bulk soil microbial communities from the East River watershed near Crested Butte, Colorado, United States - ER_DNA_123 | ecosystem: Environmental > Terrestrial > Soil > Floodplain | place: USA... | reverse complement strand
ACGGGGACGTGATTCTCGCGCCCCACCGTCGGCTTGCTTCTGTGACTCGACGGGCATGTCGTGCAATTCATAACCGCGACCGTGACACTGTGGACACTCGGTCGTGAACGCCTCCAGCAAGCCAGTGCCGATTCGCTTACGCGTCATTTGCACCAGCCCAAGGCTGGTGATCTCGGCGACCTGGTGCCGCGTCCGGTCTCGTCCCAGACACTCCACCAAGCGGCGCAGCAGCAGCTCGCGGTTGCTGGGTAGCACCATGTCGATGAAGTCGATCACGATGATGCCGCCGATGTCGCGAAGCCGCAGCTGCCGGACGATCTCCTCGGCCGCTTCCAGGTTGTTGCTGGTGACAGTGGATTCCAGATTGCCGCCGCTACCGGTGAATTTTCCGGTGTTCACATCGATCACCGTCATGGCCTCGGTGCGGTCGATGATCAACGATCCGCCCGATGGCAGGAATACCTTCCGCTCAAGGGCTTTCGCAATCTGTTCATCGAGTCGGTACTCGGCGAAAATATCTTGATCACTCTCCCAGCGGCGCAGCCGATCCTTCAGGTGCGGCGCGACGTGGGAGACGTACGCCTCGACCGAGTCGTATGCGTCGGTCATCCCGCCGTTGCCGGAGATGATCAACTCTGAGAAGTCTTCGGTGAAGAGGTCCCGCACAATGCGTACGGTGAGGTCGGGTTCGGCGTAGAGCAGTTGCGGCGCATTACCGGTGGCGACTTTGCGCTCGATGTCCTGCCACTGCGCCGTCAGCCGGTTCACATCGCGGACCAGTTCCTCCTCGCTGGCACCCTCGGCCGCCGTGCGCACGATCACGCTCGCAGCCTCCCCAACCAGATCAGAGAGGATGTCCTTGAGCCGCCGGCGTTCGCTCTCCGGCAGTTTCCGGGAGATGCCGGACAGGTGGCCACCCGGCGCGTACACGATGTAGCGGCCAGGGATGGAGACGTGATTGGTCAGGCGTGCACCCTTGGCGCCGACGGGGTCCTTGGTGACCTGCACCAAGATCGTCTGGCCAGACTTGAGAACCTTCTCGACCTTGCGATTCTGGCCTTCCGCGCCGAAGTAGTCCCAATCGATCTCACCGGCGTAGATCACGCCGTTGCGACCTCTGCCGATGTCAACGAATGCCGCTTCCATCGAGGGAAGCACGTTCTGGACCCGACCGAGGTAGACGTTGCCGATCAAGGAGGCGGCGGAGGCTCGGTCGACGTAGTGCTCGACCAGGATGTCGTCCTCCAGTACCGCGATCTGGGCAAGATTTTCCCTTTGCCTGATGATCATTTTGCGTACCACGGATTCCCGCCGGGCGAGGAACTCTGCCTCGCTCAGCACCGGCGTACGCCGCCGGCCTGCCTCACGACCTTCGCGCCGTCGCTGTCGCTTGGCCTCCATGCGGGTCGACCCATCGATGCCGACCACTTCGGTATTGGCTGCCCGTGGCTCGCGTACTCGGAGCACCGTGTCCGTGGGGTCGTCGGGAGCTGTGCTGACCTCCTCACCGCGTCGGCGGCGTCGCCGACGCCGTCGTCGCGAGCCCTCACCGTTGGTCTCAGCGCCGTCGCCCTGTGCTGATTCGTCCTCTTCAGGCTGCCTTGACTCGGTGACGGAAGCGTCTGTCGGCGTACCTTCGGCCGCCTCGGCCTCGTCGCCCCCGGTGCGCCGCCGGCGACGACCCCCGCGGCGTCTACGCCTGCGGCGACCCTCTCCTGCGTCGCCATCAGCTGCCGCCTCTTCGGCTGATTCAGGCGGGCTGGCCTCTGGGGAGGCCTCCGATCCCGGCTGCTGCTCGTCTGGAAAGACATCAACCGCGTCTGCGACAGGGTCGACGACAGCGGGCGGCACGATCTCAGCTGCTGGTGCCGATGCCTCGGGCTCCGTCGGCATCGGCTCGGCTGGGCCAGTCTCAGCTGGGCCACTCTCAGCTGGGTTGTTCTCGGCTGGGCCGGTCTGGGATTCGGCCGTTACCGGAGCGTCGGTCGGGTCTGCAGCAACCTTCTTGGCGGCCCGCTTCCGGGTCGTCTTGGCTGGCGCGTCACCTCCGCTCGACGGCTCGGTCGTCGCCTTCTTGGCCGTGCGTTTAGCGGCTGTCTTTTTAGCGGGCTTGTCGGCCGCTGAGGCCACACCTAACTCCGGCGCGTGTTCGATCGTGGGTGCATCTGGGGCCGACGATGGCGGACCAGCTGCTCGGCTGGCTGCCCGTCGGCGTCGTGGACTGGACTGAACGTCCGGCTCTTCAATGGTGTTTTGGGTATGCGTGGGCTCGTTGGGTTCGAGCATCAAACTCCTCTATGGCGCATATTGCGCACTTTCTCGTTCGCTTGCACCGGCGCTTGGCCGGGCCGCGGAAGCTTGCGAAACCGATGTGGTGAGTGCGACCCTCCCGCGGTCAAGCGCTAGGTCCGTCCACTCGGAGCCTGCTCGTCGCGGTGGAAGATCAACATCCACCTGCTTGTCGCGACCTGTCACGCCGCGCTCTGTTGCCATCGAGACTCGACGCACCAGGCGTCGAAGCCGTCTCTAGTATCACACAGGTCACCTAAGTTCCCGTGTGAGCAGCGCAACCTAGCGACCGGGCTCGATGATGACGCCTGACTCGAGGTCGAGGCGGCCTTGGGCAAGCCGGGTCAGAATCGGCGGATCGAGTGGCGTGAAGTCCGGGCTCGCGACCCGCAGGCCGGTCAGTACATCGTCCGGCCGTACCAGGGGTGTCTGATGCGCCAGAGTCATCCTCAGCCGCGCATCCGCAACGTCGAGCGCGATCACTGCCGTACGAGCGTCGAATTCCCGCAAGCCAGTCTTGGTCATCCGTTGCACGGGCACCTTGTCGCTGGTCAGGAACGCCTCAACGGCCCCGCTGAGCGCGGCCGCGGAGAGTCCTGGCAGCTCGACTTGCCAATGGGACCCGGTCAGCTCGCCGGCCAATGCCCCAGGCGACGCCGCTACCACGTCGAGGACATCGAGGCCGGACGGCAGGGCGGCGTCGAGCGCATCTTTCACCTTGTCTGGATCGCAGGCAGCGGCGAGTCCGATCTCGAGGTACTCCGCTTCACTCGCTGCGCCAGTGGGCGCCGCGTTCGGGTACGAGATTCGTGGATGCGGCGAAAAGCCGGACGAGTACGCCATCGGGACCCCGGCCCGGCGCAACGCGCGTTCGAAGGCGCGGCCGAAGTCTCGGTGACTGGTGAACCGCGCGCGGCCTCGCTTGGCGTACCTGACTCGCAGCCACTGCACCGGCGGCGCGTGCTGCTCCGGCTGAGTGCGTGAGCTCGGCGCCATGCGCTGAGCCTAGTCACCGCCGACTTGTCGCTCAGCGCGCCGAGTCGTTCGTGCTGGTAGGACCTCCCTGATTTCGCATCACGCAAAGCGCCCAGATGCCGCGTTTCGGCTGTTTCGAGCCCTTCAGAGATGCGAATTCAGGGCCCGGTCGTTGACAGATCTGCAACAACCGGCGTCAACGGCAGGAGTCTCCGACCCGTCGGGCCGATTTGAATGCTGGTGTCCAGCTGGGGACACACCCCGCACTCGAAACACGGTGTCCATCGGCAGTCATCAACTTCAACCTCATCGAGAGCGTCCTGCCAGTCCTCCCAGAGCCACTCGCGGTCAAGACCTGCGTCCAGGTGATCCCAGGGCAGCACTTCGGCGTACTCCCGCGCCCGAGTGGTGTACCAGTCAAGATCAACACCGCTACCGGCCAGAGACTGCTCCGCAGCGGCCGCCCAGCGCTCGTAGGAGAAGTGCTCGCTCCAGCCGTCGAACCGGCCGCCATCCCGCCAGACGGTCTCGATGACCGCCCCGACACGGCGATCACCGCGACTGAGCAATCCCTCGATAGCACTTGGCTTGCCGTCGTGATAGCGGAAACCAATGGCGCGGGTGTATTGCCGATCACCGCGGATGGCATCTCGCAGCTTGGCCAGTCGCGCGTCAACGGTCTCATGATCACATTGCGCTGCCCACTGGAACGGAGTATGCGGCTTGGGCACAAACCCACCGATGCTCACTGTGCAGCGGATATCTCGCCGTCCACTGACCTCACGACCCGTGGCGATCACACGTTTGGCCAGCTTCGCAATCGCCACCACGTCCTCGTCAGTTTCGGTCGGCAAGCCGCACATGAAGTACAACTTCACCTGGCGCCAGCCCTGCGAGTACGCCGTCGCAACCGTGCTGATCAGATCGTCCTCAGTGACCATCTTGTTGATCACCTTGCGCATCCGTTCAGTGCCGCCTTCTGGCGCGAAGGTCAGGCCGGAACGCCGACCATTGCGTGACAGCTCATTAGCAAGATCAATATTGAACGCGTCCACCCGCGTGCTCGGTAATGACAGGGAAACATTAGAGCCCTCGTAGCGATCAGCCAGCTGGCTCGTGATGTCCGCAATCTCGGAATGATCACTGCTGGACAGGCTCAGCAGTCCGACTTCCTCCAGCCCGGTTGCCTCGATCCCCTGCTGCACCATCGCGCCGATGGTGTCGATGCTGCGCTCCCGGACGGGGCGCGTGATCATGCCCGCCTGGCAGAACCGACAGCCGCGCGTGCAGCCGCGGAAGATCTCCACGGCGTACCGCTCGTGCACTGTCTCAGCGAGGGGCACCAAAGGCTTCTTTGGGTACGGCCAGGCATCGAGGTCCATCAACGTGTGCTTGGAAACGCGGAAGGGTACGCCGGGCCGGTTTGGCGCTACCCGGCGGATCCGGGCGTCAGGCAGGTAGTCGACATCGTAGAACTTCGGCACATACACGCCACCGCCGCTCGCCAGCCGCAACAACAGGCCGTCCCGGCCGCCCGGTCGATCGTCGATTTTCCATTGCCGGATCGCCGCAGAAATTGTCAAGGAGATTTCCTCGCCGTCGCCCAACACAACAGCGTCGAGGAAGTCGGCGATCGGTTCCGGGTTGAATGCCGAATGCCCGCCGGCCAGCACGATGGGGTCATACTCGCGGCGATCATGAGAATGGATAGGAATTCCAGCCAAGTCCAACGCCGTGAGCATGTTCGTGTAGCCGAGCTCGGTGGCAAAGCTGAGGCCAAAGACGTCGAACTCTCCGACCGGACGATGGGAGTCCAGCGTGAACTGCGGCACCTGATACTCGCGCATCAGCGCTTCCATGTCGGGCCAGACCGCGTACGTTCGCTCAGCGAGGATCCACTCCTGCTCGTTGAGGACCTCGTACAAGATCGCGACGCCCTGATTGGGCAAGCCCACCTCGTACGCGTCCGGATAGCTCAGGCACCAGCGGACCTCGACCGCGTCCCATTCCTTCGTCACGCTGTTCAGCTCGCCACCGACGTACTGGATGGGCTTGCTGACGCGCGGCAGCAGCGGCTCGAGGCGAGGAAATACCGAAGCTGGGCCGGTCGCGATTGTCGTCATGACCAACCCAGCCTAAGGGTCACGCCAGGTCGGGGAACCAGAGTGCGATCTCGCGCTTCGCGGACTCCGCCGAGTCGGAGCCGTGCACGAGGTTTTCCCGGTTGGATAGCGCGAAGTCGCCGCGGATCGTTCCGGGCGCGGCCTTGCGACCGTCGGTCGCCCCATTGATCGCGCGTACGACATCAATTGCCTCATCGCCTTCGATCACCATGGCCACCGAGGGACCGGACGTGACGAAAAGCCGGAGCGGCGGATAGAACGGCCGATCGATGTGCTCGGCGTAGTGCTGATCGGCTAGCTCGCCGGTCATCTGACGGAGCTCCATCGCCACAATCGTCAGTCCCTTGGATTCAAAACGGCTGATGATTGCTCCGGCAAGACCTCGGCGCACCGCGTCCGGCTTGATCAACACAAAGGAACGCTGAGTTGGCACTGGCGGCGAGACGTAGGACATGCCAGCACACTAGGGGATATCGCCGCCCTCAGGCGAAGTCTCCATGCGTGAATCGAGCCGCTTGCCGAGCACGAACGTCAGCACCCACAAGGCCGCGAACAGGGCCCCCACGATGAACATCGTCGGAGTCAACAAACCCAGTGCCAAGCCGGCGAACTGAGTCAGCCAGCCGAGAACGTAGCCAACCTGACTCCGCAGCATCCCGGCTGCCACCAGGGCCAGCACCGCCGTGCCACCGCCGAAGCCGCCGGCAGCAGCACCAGGCACGTCGGAGATGAAGATCATTACCGGAACGGCGAGACCATAGACGATCACCTCGAAGATCAAGACCGTCATCAGCACCACCCGCATCGGGTTGCCGGGACTGAGGGTGATCATTGCCAGTCCCGGTTGGTCTCGTGCCCGTCTTCGGAGTAGTCAACGTCCCAGACCCCATCGAGATCCTCGCTAGCCGACGGCACCAACACTGGTTCGTTGCCGACGAGCAGAGTGCGAGCCTCGCCCACCGCGACCACCGATCCGGTGATCAGGACTCCGGGCGAGCCGATGCCATCCGCCTCGGCGAGCTCGACCGCGCGGTCGATCGCGTCGTCGAGTCGCGGTACGACGGTGACCCGCGAGGAGCCGAAGATCTCTTCAGCGAGGGCCCCGAGCTCGGCGGCCGGCATGCCGCGCGATGTCGAGGCGACCTGCGAGATGACCACCTGATTCATGATCTCTTCGAAGACTTCGAGGATGCCACGGGCATCCTTGTCGGCCATCACCGCAATGACGCCGATGAGTGGGCTGAAGGCGAAGGCTTCGGTGACGCCCGCCGCAGCCGCCCGGGCGCCATGTGGATTGTGGGCGGCGTCGAGAACTAGCGCAGGCGAGCGGCGGATGAGTTCCAGCCGGCCCGGAAAGTGCACTTGGGCGAACCCTTCGCGGACCACGTCAGGGTGCAAGGCCGTTAGTCCCAAAAATGCCTCCGCGGCGGCAAGTGCTTGCGCGGCATTCGCGGCTTGATGGGCACCGTACAGAGGCAGAAAGATTTCGTCGATCGGACCGTCCGCGCCAGTGAGCCTGAGGACCTGACCCGCCACTGCGAGCTTGCGGTCGATGACGCCGAAGTCGACGCCCTCCCGCTGCGGCAAGGCACCGACCTCGGCGCATCGGGCAAGCAGGACCTCCGCAGCCTCGATGCTCTGCCCGGCAAGGATGGCGTGCGCGCCCGGCTTGATGATGCCGGCTTTCTCTCGGGTGATCTCGGTGATCGTACGGCCCAGCAGCTGGGTGTGATCAAGATCAATCGGGGTCACCACAGCGACACCGGCATCGGCCACATTCGTGGCATCCCAGGAACCGCCCAAGCCGACCTCGACAACCGCGACATCCACCGGTGCATCGGCGAACGCGGCGTACGCCATCGCGGTGATGATCTCGAAGAAGGTCATCTGGACGCCGTCGATCTCGCGTTGATCAACGAGTGCGACGTACGGCTCGATCTCACGCCACACCTCGTCGAAGCGCTCGTCGGTGATCGACTCGCCGTCAATCGTGATCCGCTCCGTCACACTCATCACGTGCGGGCTGGTGAATCGGCCGGTGCGCAGACCATCGGCCCGCAGCAGCGATTCGATCATCGCAGCGGTGCTGCCCTTGCCGTTCGTCCCGGTCAGGTGGATGACGGGATAGAACCGCTGGGGGTCGCCGAGGAGTTCGGTCAGCGCCCTGATCCTCCCCAGGCTGGGTGCGACACGATGTTCCGGCCAGCGACTGGTGAGCGTGGCGACGATTTCGGCATGAGTTAGTTCGGCAGCCATGACGCCCAAAGTCTAGGGGCCTGTCAACGCACCGCCAGCTTTGTGGCTTGAGGCAGCCGCGGAACGAAACTTGCGTGTACCCCGTTGCTCTCTTCTCTAAGATCGCGATCGTGACCATTTCAGCTGAGCCCCGAACCGACGCGTCGACCCCAACCGGCGCCGGGGTACCGGAGAAGCCGGCGCTGGAGGGTCTGGAGGACAAGTGGATCGCACGCTGGAAAGCTGACGACACCTACACGTTCGTCCGGCCCGCGACCCGGGCCGAGGTCTACAGCATCGACACTCCCCCGCCCACGGTGTCCGGCTCGCTACACGTCGGCCATGTCTTCTCCTACACCCATACCGATCTGATTGCCCGCTACCAGCGGATGCGGGGCAAGGCGGTCTTTTATCCGATCGGCTGGGACGACAACGGTCTGCCGACTGAGCGCCGCGTCCAGAACTTCTACGGTGTTCGCTGCGACCCGAGTGTGCCGTACGAGGAGAACTTCACACCGCCCGAGAAGCCCGACCCGAAGCATGAGCTACGGATCTCGCGACGCAACTTCGTCGAGCTTTGCCACGAGTTGACACACGTTGACGAGAAGGCCTTCGAGGATCTGTGGCGCAGGGTCGGACTAAGCGTCGACTGGTCGAGCCTGTACACCACGATCGGCGACGAGTCGATCATGGTCGCGCAGCGGGCATTTCTTCGCAATGTGGCGCGAGATGAGGCCTATCTGTCTGAGGCTCCGACCCTGTGGGATGTGACCTTTCAGACTGCGGTCGCCCAAGCAGAACTCGAGGATCGCGACTACCCAGGCGCCTATCACCGGGTTGGGTTCCATGGCTCCGACGGTCCGGTCTATGTCGAGACCACCCGGCCTGAACTCATCGCTGCCTGTGTGGCCCTGATCGCCCACCCTGACGATGAGCGCTACCAGCCGTTGTTCGGCACGACCGTGACCAGCCCGCTCTATGGGGTGGAGTTGCCGGTCGTTGCGCACCCCGCCGCTGAGCCAGACAAGGGCACCGGGATCGCCATGTGCTGCACCTTTGGTGATCTCACCGATGTCAACTGGTGGCGCGAGCTGCAGCTGCCGACCCGCGTGATCATCGGTCGTGACGGCCGGATCGTCGGAGAAAAGCCGGAGTGGATCAAGAACTTCGATGCTTGGGAGGCGATTGCCGGAAAGACGATCTTTGGCGCGCGGGAGTCGGTGGCGGCGGCGCTGCGCGCTTCCGGTGATCTTGATGGGGAGCCGACACCTACCCTGCGCAAGGCCAACTTCTATGAGAGGGGCGACAGGCCGCTGGAGATCGTGTCTACGCGCCAGTGGTACATCCGTAATGGCGGGCGTGACGAAGACCTGAAGCGCGCGATGCTGCAACGCGGCGAGGAGCTGGGATGGATTCCGCCGCACATGAAGTACCGATACGACAACTGGGTGAGCGGCCTTAATGGTGACTGGCTCATCTCGCGGCAGAGGTTCTTCGGTGTGCCGTTCCCTGTGTGGTACACCCTCGATGCTGCTGGCGATCCGGACTACGACCACCCGATTCTGGCCGACGAAAACCATCTGCCAGTGGATCCGAGTTCGGAGGTGCCACCAGGGTTCAGCGAATCGGAACGTGGCACGCCAGGCGGCTTCGTTGCCGATCCGGACGTCATGGATACCTGGGCGACCTCATCTCTCACGCCACAGATCGCGTGCGGATGGGATCGTGACCCGGAGCTGTTCGCGGTCACATTTCCGATGGACCTCAATACCCACGCGCACGAGATCATTCGCACCTGGCTGTTCTCCCGGGTGGTCCGCGCGCACTTCGAGAACCACTCGCTGCCGTGGCTGCGTTCCATGATCAGCGGCTTTGTGATGGATCCCGATCGCAAGAAGATGAGCAAGTCCAAGGGCAACACGGTGGTGCCGACGGACGTGCTGGAACAGTACGGCTCGGACGCCGTACGCTGGCGGGCCGCCAAGATACGGCCCGGGCTGGATTCGCCGTTTGATCAGCGAGAAATGAAGGTGGGGCGTCGGCTCGCGCTGAAGATCTTGAATGCCAGCAAGTTCGTCCTCGGGGCGGGTGCTGTCACCGACATCACGTCGATCACCGAGCCGGCCGACCTCTCGCTGCTCGCCCATCTCACGCGGTTGATCAGCGAGGCGACCAGGTCATTCGAGGCGTACGACTACACCGGCGCTTTGGAGAGCACCGAGCAGTTCTTCTGGCAGTTTTGCGACGACTATCTGGAACTGGTCAAGGAACGGGCGTACGGCCCGGCCGAGGACCCGCGCGCTGAGTCCGCCCGGGCCACGTTGACTCTGACGTTAGATGTGGTGCTCCGACTCTTCGCGCCGATCATGCCCTACGTCACGGAGGAGGTGTGGTCGTGGTGGAAGGACGGCTCAATCCACCGCGCCCCCTGGCCAGTGGCTGAGGAGATTGCAGTCAGCGGCAATCTGGAACTGCTCAGGGATGTGTCCACAGCATTGATCCAGATCCGCGGCGCCAAGTCCCAGGCCAGTGTCTCGATGAAGACCGAAATCAGTCTCGCCAAGTTCTATGGCTCAGCCGAGTCGCTGGCGAACCTGCGGGCCGTCGAGGACGATCTGCGGGCGGTCGGCCGGATCACCGGTGGCATCAATTGGGTTGAGGCCGATAGTCCGATCTCAGTCGACGTCACCCTTGCGTAGCTGGCAACTTCATCTGTGACTGTGACGCGTCTCGCCGACGTGACGCAACCGGTCACTCCCAACCCGCGACGCGCCCAATTTGACGTGGTTGGTGACCACTTGCCGAGAGCAAACGACCGGTTTTGATAGGACACCGGTAGGGTGACCAGCTTCCGGTAGGAACCGGCGGGGAGTGACCGGTTTTCCACAGCAGGGGGCGGGTACCGCGGGCTGTCCACAGATGTGCGGTCATCTCGCACGATTCCAGGCCGCGTCCGGATGCTTCCCGCGTGACACGGCAAGACACGCCGCGCTCTCCCGCACAGGGATGGCTGCGAGGCCGGGAGTGGGAACGCATCACGCGTGGGGTGTACGCCCCGGCGCTAAGCCGTACTCAGCTCGAGGAACTGGCGGCATGGCAGCTGGTGCTGCCGCGAACCGCTGCTTTCTCGCATCTGACGGCCGCTCGGCTTCGGGGCTGGTGGCTGCCAGCCACGATCGCCCACCCCGTTTTCGCTGCGATGCTCAACGCCGATCCGCGTCCGCGGCGGCCCGGGCTGCTGGTCTGTCGCCACACCCAGCCGTTCCCGATGAACCTCGTAAATGGGCTCCGAGTCACCACGCCGGCCGAGACGATCTTGGCTGCGGCGCGCGACCTTGGTGTACTCGATCTGGTGATCCTCGGCGACTCGGCACTGCGGCTTCGACATTGCACGCTCACTGACCTCCAGATCACAGCTCGGCAGCGGCGACGCGGTGCACCTCTACTGCGACGGATCATTCCCATGCTGGACGCACGGAGCGAGTCCGCTTGGGAGTCGATCATGCGAGTGCTGCACCAGGCGGCTGAGATTCCAGTGACCCCGCAACAGGAGATTTTCGACGAGCGGGGCCGCTTCGTCGCGCGTGTCGACCTGCGGATCGATGGGACTCGGCGGATCCACGAGTACGACGGCGCGGGGCACCGCGATGTTGATGTCCACGAGTACGACCTGGAACGGGACCGCGCCCTGATCGCCGGCGATTGGGAGCGGCACGGTTACACTTCTAAGCACCTGCGGCGAGACGCCGCCGCAATCATCGCCGACGTCGACCGCTTGCTCGGACGGACCTGGAGTGCGCGTCGGCTCGCTGCCTGGCAGAGCCTGTTCGACCATTCGCTCCTCTGGACGGGCCGGTCGGGCTCGCGCCAATCGACAGTGGCGACGAGCCTTGGCCGAAACTGGTCAGCTGTAACACCGGGACGGCAACAATCCGGGTTGTATGTGACCGGTTGCGTAAAGAGACCGGGCG
>Ga0307284_10000210_pt1 | contig 11646 bp, 12 predicted proteins | sample ER_DNA_123_FD_194480 | JGI IMG/M metagenome (GOLD analysis project Ga0307284, IMG submission 194480) | Bulk soil microbial communities from the East River watershed near Crested Butte, Colorado, United States - ER_DNA_123 | ecosystem: Environmental > Terrestrial > Soil > Floodplain | place... | reverse complement strand
GCAGAACTGGCGGAAGGTCGTCGCGAAAACGATGTCCACTTTCTAGGGGGGTCGGTGCTTAGGGGGTCAGCGGCGCGTCGACGCCGGGGCCAGGCCGGGGGACCGGCTGGTGGAGGAGACATCGATGGGGAGCAGGACGAACAGGGCGTACGACGCGAGGGCGCGGGCACGCCAGGCGCGGGCCGGGCTGATGCAAGAACGCCAGGCCCAGGACGAGCGGATTGAGGACGCGGTGGCGGCGGCGCTGCTGGCGATCGAAGACCGGACGGCCGCGCTGGCCCAGGCCGAGCAAGAGGAGCGGACCCTTGCAGTCGCGCTGCAACGGCTGGGCCACGAGGGCGTCATTGCCCGCGACATCGTCACCATGACGGGACTGACCGAAAACTACGTGACCCGGCTGGTGCGGATGAAGCTGAAGGCGGGTGTGGAGGTCGACCGTGCCGCTGGCTGACGCGCCGATGCGGGTGCTCGAGGACGCACTGAGGGACCCCGTCGTGGTCGCCCGGTACCGCGCCAAGGTGCTCGAAGTCTCCGGCTCGGACTGCTTGTGGTGGTCGGCGGCAGTCTCTGGCCGGGGCCACGGGCGGTTCTACGTCGGCACGGTCGACGCCGACCGCGACAACGACAACGGCGTCGGTGGGGTGCGAGACCTGTGCGTCATCGCGCACCGATTCGGCTACGCCCTGGTCTGCGGGGCTACCGCGCTGAACTCGATCCCAGTGCTGGGCCACGGGTGCGACAACCCGCTGGTGCGCCGTGAGGCGCTTGTTGATCGAGTGGAGGTGAGAGACCTTCACCGCCGTCCTGTCGCAGCAGGGCGGTTGAAGCTGGGGGCAGCCTGATTCGGGGGATGCCGGGGAGGGTGGCAAGCGGCCCTGACAAAGCCGGGACGTACTAGCACTGCCAGATGGTGCGGGTCCGGCGAGCGAGACGGAAAGGTATACGTGAGGAACCGGCGTCTAAAGCCTCTCAATGTCGCACCGGCCCTGAACCTGGCGGATGTGGGCCGGAGGCGGTGCGTCCCTGTCTCCATTGGGATTGGGAACTTCGTCGGCTGCTAAGTGGGCGGTCGAGGGAGGCCACGGTGAAGTGCTGCGGGGTAACCGTGGCGATGCCGCAGGGGCAAAGTCGGGTGCCTAGTCCGTCGATCGATCGCAAGTGAACACGGGAACCACCTCGGCCATGCCCTCGAGTCACGCGGCCAGCGCGATCAGGGGGCTGGGCTCATCGTCGGCCGATCGGGCCGAGGTGGGGCGGAGCCGCCGTAGTAGTCCGAGGCCGGGAGAACCGGCCACATGGCCAAGGGCGGCAGCAGGGAGTGCGAAGGATGGATGCTGTAGTGGCGACAGGCGCGTCGGTGAATATCGGCGCTCCACCGGACCTGGTTAGCCAGGGCCGGTGGGTATCGCAGGTTCAGGCCAAACTTCACTGTTGGGCGGCGGCCGATCCGGACCGCCGGTTTGACGATCTGTTCAACCTCGTGCACCACCCGGCGACCTTGGCTTACGCCTGGGCGCGGGTGGCGCGTAACCGGGGTGCCCGCTCGGCCGGATCCGACGGCGTGACCGTCGCACGGATCGAGGCCGACGTGGGGGTCTCGGTGTTCCTGGACGACCTTCGTGACCAGCTGCGGGAGGGTCCGTTCCATCCGCAGCCGGTGCGCGAGCGGAAGATCCCCAAGCCCGGCGGCAGCGGCAAGGTCCGCCGGCTGGGGATCCCGACGGTCACCGACCGGGTCGTGCAGGCTGCGTTGAAGCTGGTGCTGGACCCCATCTTCGAGGCTGACTTCGTGCGGTCTCGTATGGTTTTCGGCCGGTTCGTTCCTGGTGCAGGCTCCACCCTCGGTGTCGTCGCCGAGGGCGTGGGGCTCGGAGAGAACTTCGGTGGTCGGCGCTCTTGGTTTCTCGGCTTGGTGTCGATCAGCGCTGGCAGCGGCGCGGCCTGTGCCTGTCGCTGATGTCAAAAAACGGACTGTTCGTATCGGTCGGTCGACCGAACTGTGATACCGTGCGGGCGCGTGGGTACGGTCAATACCGATCGAGCGATCGAACGAACTTCGTCTAGCGCTGCCCGGACCGCTCCCCCGGCAGCAGGCGGCTAGGCGGGGAGCCGATGTTCGAGCACCGAGCGCTGCGACTAAGTGGAGGCAATGGATGGGCACGGATGCGGCAGTCCGTTCGGCGGACACCTTTACGCTCATCCTCGACGCGGCGCGGGTCCGGCTGCTGGCCGACGGTTTTGCGGGCTTGTCGACCCGCAAGGTCGCTGAGGAGGCAGGGGTGCCACTGAGCCAGCTGCACTACCACTTCGGTTCCAAGCAGGGCCTGATCCTGGCGCTGTTTGAGGAAGAGAACCAGCGGCGGCTTGCCCGCCAACACCGCCTGTACGCCGAGCCTGTGCCGCTGTGGCAGCGCTACGAGCGCGCCTGCGACTACCTCGAAGACGACCTGGACTCGGGCTACGTACGGGTGTTGCAGGAGATGATCGCGGCCGGCTGGTCGAACCGTGAGCTCGGAAGTGCGGTCCGGGAGCTGATGGACGGCTGGTTCGCCCTACTCTCTGAGGTGGCCCGCGAGACTGAGCACCGGCACGGCCCGCTGGGGCCGTTCACCGCCGAGGAGGCGGCGACCCTTATCGGCTCAGTCTTCTTCGGCTCGGAAGCGCTGCTGCTCCTCGGCTTCGACCGGGACGCGCTGCCGATCCGGTCGGCGCTGCGACGGATCGGCGTGCTGATCAGGCAGCTGGAGGAAGGAACAACTACCCCAGGCGGAGGGACAGCTGATGCGCGCTTGCCAACCGAATCGTGACGGGTACGTCGACCGGGACGGCGTCAAGGTCTACTACGAGGTGTTCGGGGCCGGTGAGCCCACGGTGCTGCTGCTGCCGACCTGGTCAGTCGTCCATTCGCGGCACTGGAAGATGCAGATCCCTTACCTCGCGCGACATTGTCGAGTGGTCACGTTTGACGGTCGCGGCAACGGCCGGTCTGACCGGCCGACCGAGCCCGATGCCTACCGCGAAGAGGAGTTCGCCGCCGACGCGCTTGCGGTGATGGATGCGACCGGCACCGAGCGGGCGGTGCTCGTGTCGCTCTCGCGGGGGGCGGAGCGGTCGCTGCACCTGGCGGCGAGTCACCCGGAGCGAGTCGTCAAGTTGGTGTTCATCGCCCCGGCTGTGCCGCTGGCGCCGGCGACCCCGCGCCTGAAGGCGATTCAGGAGTTCGGTCAGCGGCACGCCGCGTACCTCGGCTGGGGGAAATTTAACCGCCACTACTGGGTCGACCACTACGAGGACTTCCTCGAGTTCTTCTTCTCGCAGTGCTTCACCGAGCCCCACTCGACCAAGCAGCGGGAGGACTGCGTCGGCTGGGGGCTGGAGACGGACCCCGGGACGCTGGTCGCGACGCAGCTCGCACCGCGGCTTCAAGACGAAGAGGGCGTGCGGGAGTTGCTGTCGCGCATCGACTGTCCTTTGCTCGTGATCCACGGAAGCGACGACGGCGTCCGGCCTTGCGCGTCCGGCGCACGGCTAGCTGAGCTGGCCGGCGGCCAGCTGGTCGTGCTCGAGGGGTCGGGCCACTTTCCCCATGCCCGCGACCCGGTCAAGGTCAACCTGCTCCTGCGGGATTTCGTCAAACCGGCGCCACCACCTCGGCGGTGGGTCCGCGGAAAGTCGCGTCGAAAGCGCGCGCTCTACATCTCCTCCCCGATCGGCCTCGGGCACGCCCAACGGGATGTCGCGATCGCGGACGAGCTGCGCAAGCTGCATCCCGACCTCGAGATCGACTGGCTCGCCCAGCACCCGGTGACCAAGGTGTTGGAGGCTGCTGGTGAACGGATCCACCCGGCCAGTGCCTTTCTTTCCAATGAGTCGAGCCACATCGAGAGCGAGTCAGCGGAGCACGATCTGCACTGCTTCCAGGCGATCCGCCGAATGGACGAGATCCTGCTATCCAACTTCATGGTGTTCCACGACCTCGTACGCGAGGAGGCCTACGACGTCTGGATCGGCGACGAGGCGTGGGAGCTCGACTACTACCTGCACGAGAACCCGGAGCAGAAGCGCGCGGCGTACGCCTGGCTTACCGACTTCGTCGGCTGGCTGCCGATGCCGGACGGAGGCGAGCATGAGCCGTTCCTGACCGCCGACTACAACGCCGAGATGATCGAGCACATCGCACGCTTCCCGCGCGTCCGCGATCATGCGATCTTCGTCGGCAATGAGCCGGACATCGTGCCCGACGGGTTCGGGCCGGACCTGCCGATGATCCGCGACTGGACCCGCGAGCACTACTCGTTCGCCGGGTACGTGACCGGCTTCGACCCGTCGGCCTTCGCCGACCGCGCGGCGCTGCGGCAGCAGCTCGGCTACGCAGACGACGAGCAGGTCTGCATCGTCACCGTCGGCGGCTCGGGAGTCGGCGGACACCTGCTCAGGAGAGTGATCGAGGCGTTCCCCGAGGCGAAGCGGCGAGTGCCGGGATTGCGGATGATCGTCGTCACCGGCCCGCGGATCGACCCTGCCACGCTCCCCCAGCCCGAGGGGCTCGAGCTGCGGACATACGTCCACGAGCTCTACCGGCATCTCGCCGCCTGCGACCTCGCAGTGGTGCAGGGCGGATTGACAACGTGCATGGAACTGACGGCGACCCAGCGGCCGTTCCTGTACTTCCCACTCCGCCACCACTTCGAGCAGAACTTCCACGTACGCCATCGCCTCGAGCGATACGGAGCAGGGCAGCCGATGGACTTCGAGCTGGCGATACCAGAGACCATTGCCGAGACGATCGCCCAAAACATCAGCCGCCCGGTCGACTACCGGCCCGTGGAACGGGACGGGGCAGCCCACGCTGCTGCCCTCATCGCCGAACTGGTGTGAGTTCATCCAGATCGGCTGGCAACGCATCAACTCCTCACAGATCGTCCAGGTAGCCCTTCGGATCCCGCGTTCACGTCGGAACCCCGGAGAACCTCTACACGCGATGCAGCCACAGACCGACGTACCGCCTGGCTCGGCAGCGACGATCGCGCCGGCGCAGATCCGCGCCATGAGGCAAGCCAACGCTCAGAGCCCGTGCCTCCCGGGCGGCTGTTCAGCGTCGCCTCGGGCGCGGGCGCATGCGTCCTACCGCCCACCAAGACGTACTCGATCCATTGATCGCCCTCTCTTGCCGAGAAGAGTGCGTCCGGCCGGATCGGCGTTCTTCCTGGGTCGACGCCGATCACTCGGACGGCGACCGGGCCCCCGGGTGTCGGGTCGGCCACACCGCTGGCTGTCATGGTCCCGGCTTGCGGCGGAGGAAGGCGACCCGCAGGCCGAGTGACAGCGCGGATGTGGTGGTGACCGCGACCAGGGCGGCGATGGGTGCGCCCAGGAGCGCGCCGATGGCCACGAGCAGCAGCCGGCCGTCTCGGCCACCCAGCAGCCAGCCGAGCGCTCGCTCGGGTGCCGGTGGCAAGCCTAGGGCGGCGGCCCGGTCCTTGGTCGCCATCGACAGGATCGCGCCGGTTGTGGCGGCAACGGTTAGCGCCAGCACAGCGCGCGGGTCGTGTCCGTCGAGCGCCCACAGGCCCAGCCCGGCGAGGATGGTGGCGTCCCCGACTCGGTCGAGCACGCCGTCGAGCAGCGCCCCCTGAGGCCTGCCGCGTAACTGGAGCCGGGCGACCTCCCCGTCGACGCCGTCGGCGACCGAGCTCGCGTGGACCAGGAGCGCGCCGGCGATGCCCTGCCCCGCCGCCAGCAGCACCGCGCCACCTAGGCCGAGTATGAAGGCGGCCAGCGAGACGAGGTCGGGATCGGGTCGCAGCGGGGCCAGCGCCATCGACAGCCGGGTCGACAGCGGCCGGTTGAGCCAGCGGCTGACCGGCCCGTCGCCGTCTTTGCCGAGCGAGCCGCGCAGGTTCGCGGCCGCCGCCCGCGCGTCCTCCGGAGTGTCCACGTCCTGCCACCAGCAGCCGACCGGCAGGGCGACGGCCCGCAGCGGCCGTTCCTGAGCCAGCCCGGTCACGGCCCCGGCCAGCGTATGGTCGCCCTCGGCGGCTGCCCGTGCCTGGCAGCGGAAGATGTCCGGGGGGAGCAGGAACGCGCCGCAGTCGATGGCCGGCTCGCCCAGGTGCTTGCCGAACGCCACCACTGCCCCGTCCGTGACCCGCACCCTGGTGCCCTCGTCCCAGGCGGCGCGAGCCGGGCTGGCGTCGACCAGCACGGCGGGCGCGCCGGTCGCCAGCAGCCGGGCGATCGCTCCGTCGCCGAACACGTGGTCGGCGGTGAGCAGCACGAACAGCGCCTCGCCGGCCACCGCGTCCTCGACCGCGGCCAGCGACCCGCCGTTGCCGTCCTGCCACCGGTCGGCGTAGACGGCCCTGACCCGGCCGGGCCCCAGCCGGGCGACGACGGCCGCGACCGGCGCCGCGTCGTGGCCGACCACCACCACCACAGATTGCACACCGTCGGCGAGCAGCGTCTTCACGGCCCGCTCGACCAGGCTCAGGCCGCCCAGCCGCAGCAGCGCCTTTGATCCACCTCCGGTGATAGATCTGATCCGCTCGGACCGGCCCGCGGCCAGCACCACACCCACCCGCGGCAGCACTACCACCCCGGAAGGCAGCTTCGCAGCCTCAGCCACCCGCCGTCTCCCCTGCGGGTCTCGGTCCCAAGCGCGAGCCCCTCACCCTCGGTCAGCTTCTCGCAGGTCGCCCCGCTGGCCGCCGGACATGGTCCCAGCGAAGGTCTTCCGGTCGACCGGGTTCAGGCCGGCGGCACGCACCGCGACCCGAATCCGGCGCTGGCCGGCGCGCGGATCAGGATCATCACCCCGCTTCAGGATCTCCGGACCCCCGCAGGCCCTGAACTGCACCACTCGCATCAACACTCCTCCCCGGGCCTGACAGCCGCCGCCAAGTGTCCGACCGCGCCCGCAGTCCCCGGGGACGCAGCATAGCCAGCACGTACTGCACGCCTGGCCCCTGCGGGGTCTGCGGGAGGGGCGGCCATCTCGACCTGCGCAGCGCCCTGTCCAGCCGGTCGGTCATCAACCAGGCCACCGGCATCGTCATGTCGACGCAGCACTGCACCCCGGACCAGGCCTTCGATCCCGCTGGCGCGCCCGCGTTTGTCGATCTCGAGGTAAAGGGCCGCAGCAGCCCGACCGTCAGGACCGTGAACGGCAGGCCGAGCTTGTGGGTGATGACGAACTTCAAGGGTCCGATGACGAGCCACGCGAAGATCGCCTTGTGCCGCATCGGGGCGATGTACCGCCGCGGCGGGTCGAGGTACGTCTGGTCGACCTCGTACAGTTCGTCGTCGTCCGGCAGGACATCACTTGCCGCCTCTGCTGATCCAGGCGCTCTCCGCCGGCGCGCGGATCTCCTCGACGGTCCGGGCGAAGTGGCGCACCGCGGCCGGGCCGACCGGTCCATACTCGGCCATGCGAGCGTCGGTCTCAGCCACGAACTCCGGGGTCAGCGACGCGTGGGGAACCTTGCCCGCGTCGAGGACCGCGTCGTAGACGCCGCCGCTGACGAGTCTCCACGGCACTGACTTGGGGGGCGTCGGGCCTACGAGCCGGGCGGCTGCGACGATTCGAGCAGCGAGGTTGCTCGCGGTCATCGACCACACGCCGTTGATCGCGTCGCGCAGCGCCTGATCGAGTGCGTCCCAGTCGCTCGCCTGCGTCCCTCGAACGAATCGACGCAGAGCCCTCCCAGTCGTTTTCGTGGTCACCGTGCCCATGATGGCCTCTCAGGACGACCGCACCAGGTGGACGAGCCAGTTGCCGATGTCGGTTGCCGTCGTACCGGTCGCGAGGCCGAGGACGGCGACGCCGAGGATCCGACCGGCGGTGATGGTGATGCCCTTGCCGATGTTCCCGGATCTCGCGGCCCCGAGGACGGCGCAGGCGGCGAGGAGGATGACAACGGTCACGACGTTGTCTTGGATCCAGGCGGTGATCCCGGACGTGCCGTAACCGCCGGGCGGGGGCGGCGGCTGGGCAAAGTAGCGGGCGAGGTATCTCATGCTGCTGCTGCTCTCCGGTCGGAGTGGGCCAGGACGGGGATCCCCTGGTAGCGGCCGATGCGGCCATAGTTGGCGCGGCCGCAGGGGTCTCGAAGGCGGTGAGCTGGAAGGCGACGGCGAGCGCGTCGACGGCGTCGATGCCGCCGGCCACCTCGGTCTCGAGGACCCCGAATGACCGGCCGGGTGCGCCGACCTTGACGCTGGTGACGGCGGCCCGGTTGCGGATGTGCTGGACGGCGTCGGCGGCGGCGACGACGGTGGATCCGCGGACCGGGCGGAGGGTGGGGGCGACGGTCCTCGTACAGGACGACGACGGCGGCCGCGGTGTCGACGGTGACCCGGAGAACCTGGGCGTGGACGATCCGGTTCAGGTGCTTCTGGCTGGTGCCGAGCTTGGCGGCGAGCGCCCACTGGGACCAGCCGATCGCGCAGAGGGCGCGGAGCCGGCGGGCGGTCCCTCACCGCGGCATGCAGAAGGCCCTCGCGCCACTGTCGGCGTACGGGGGAAACCTCATCGTCACCCTCGACTTCTCCCGCTGGTGGGCCAAGTACTACAAGGTCACCGAGAAGGTCGACGCGGAGGACCTCGGCCCGGGGGTGTGGCGGCACGCGAGCCGCGGTGGCAGCTGGTGTTGATGTAGGGGTCGGACCGGGGCGCCCTGTCAGTCTTTCGGCTGGTGGGTTTCCCCGGCCCGCCCTCCGAACCGGACGTGCGACTTCCACCGCATCCGGCTCTCCACGTGGTCATGCCGCGGGAGCGGGTATCCCGGTTGTGCTCGACCATGGTGTCGGGATTTTGGTGCCGCGGTACCGGTAGCGTTCGATGGGGAACGCTGAGGGCCGGAACAGTTCGATCCCGCCGGCGCGGATGTGCCATCCAGGCAGCAGGCGGCGGACCAGGGTGTGCGTGTTCAGCCGCGGGTGTCGTTTGCGCAGCCAGCCGACGATCCGCCAGTAGGCGTAGTGATCGAGGTAGCCGAACGTGCGTGCGCTGACGCCGTGACGGAAGTAGGTGCACCAGCCCCGCAGTACCGGGTTGAGCCGGCGTAGCAGGTCAGCGAGGGTACGGTGTGCTGCTCTTCGAGTCAGGGTGCGCACCTTGGCGACCACAGAGGTCAGCGCCTTCTTGGCCGGGTAGGTGTACACCGCTCGCTTGCCGGTTCGACTGCGCCAGGGTCGGCGTTGGATGCGCCAGCCGAGGAAGTCGAACCCCTCATCGACGTGGACCACTCTGGTCTTGGCAACCGATAGGCGCAGGCCTACCGGGGCCAGCACCGCGGCGACCTGGTCCCACAGCGTCTCGGCGTCGGCGCGGGTTCCGGCGACCATGATGACGAAGTCGTCCGCGTAGCGGACCAGTCTCATGACCGCGCCGCCGCGGCGGCGGTGTTTGACGCGTTTCCATTCCGGGCCGTACCCCGCCCACTTGGCGGCTGAAGTGTTCGTCCAGGACGGATAGGGCGATGTTGGCCAGCAGCGGGGAGAGGATCCCGCCTTGTGGGGTGCCGGTGATCGTCTCGCGGGAGTGGCCCTGTTCGGTCAGGACCCCGGCCTTGAGGAACGCCTTTACCCAGCCCAGGACTCGTTTGTCTCCGACTCGTTCTCGCACCCGGCTCATCAAGGCGGTGTGGTCGATCTCGTCGAAGCACGCCGCGATGTCCGCCTCGAACACCCACTCATAGTTCCGGGAGGGGGTGGCCAGGTAGTGGATCTCGGCGATCGCGTCCTGAGCCCGGCGCCGGGGACGGAAGCCATACGAAGATGGCTTGAAGTCCGCCTCGAAGATCGGCTCGAGCACCAGCTTCAACGCGGCCTGCATGACCCGGTCGCGGGTGGTCGGGATACCCAGGCGGCGCAGCTTGCCCGACGCCTTTGGGATCGTCTTCTCCCGCACCGGTAACGGGGCGAACCGGCCGGCTTTCAAGTCCGCGTGCAGACTTTCCAGCAGGACGGCCGCGCCCAGGCCGACCTGGCGTGGCGCCAGATGGTCGACCCCGGCCGTGCCAGCCCCCCTGTTGCCTACGACCCGAGCCCATCGCACGGTCAGGAAGGCCGGGTCGTATGCGAGGTTGGCAAGGTCATCGAAGCGGTAACCCCGGTTCGGCCACCGCCCAACGGTGCAGTTTGCGTTGCATCACCAGTACCCGGTACTCCGCCTCGGCGAGGCTCGGCCACGGATCGCCGGTCTTCACCAGCGCCCTCCTGACGACGCGTGCCCACTGCGGTCACGCTGGACCCCTTCGCCATGTGACCGGCTTTCCCGGTCCCGGACTACTACGGGTCCTCCGCCCCACCGCTGCAGCATCCGCTGGCGACGAGCGTTCCCACCGGCCAACCGAAACCGGCTGTCCAGGTACGGGACCACCGCGGTGGTTCCCACGTTCACTGTCGAACCCTTTGACGGGGTCGGCGCCCACCTATGCTCCTGCAGCATCGCCACGGCTACCCCGCAGCCCTTCACCGTGGCCTCCCCGCCGGCGACTTCAACCAGCCAGGAAGTTCCCCCACCGACGACGCTGTTGCTGCCGCCGGCAGGGTGCGCGCTGCTATCCACCCCAGATCCGCCAGATTCGAGGTGGTGGGTCTCTTGAGAAGCGTTAAACCGGTGGTTCCTCACGTACGCCTTTCCATCTCGCTAGCCGAGCCCAGGCCATCTGGCAGTGCTGGCCCGTCCCGTCGTTGTCAGGACTGCTTCCCACCCTCACCCCCGTCCCGGGGATCAGGCTGCCCTCAGCTCTCGACGGCCTGCTGCGACAGACCGCCAGCGGTGTCCTTTCACCACCGCAAGGTCCAACAGCGCCTCGTGGCGCTCGAAGTCGGTGACCCACAGCTTGAAGATCCTGCACGACCCGCGGATCGTGCACGGCGACCTCAAGCCCAGCAACATCCTCGTCAAACGCACCGAGCTGGGATACACCACCAAGCTCATCGACTTCGACAGCTCCTACATTGCCGGGAAACCGCCATCAGCGGCGGAGATCGTCGGCACAATCAACTACTACTCACCGGAGCTCCTCGGCTACGTCCAAAACGCCGGCGTCCACCCCAGCGAGCTCGGCGTCGCCTACGACGTCTTCGCCATCGGGCTGATAACAGCGGGTACCTAACCGGCGCCCTCCCGCCGTTCGACGCCCCGAGATACCACGAACCCGCCGTCGCCTTCCAGCTCACCGCCTTCGAGACGCCTGCGGCCGCGCCGATCCCTGCTAAGAGCCCACCCGGTCAGGTGCCCTACGCGGCCGAGGCCTGCGAACCACCTCCACCGAGCCAGGCCAGCCCGCGATCACACCCACCGGCCGGCTGGTCGGGAAGCTGCTGGGCAAACTGGGCGCCCAGCCCTCCGCATGAGCGCCGTCTGGCGGTGCCGCGTCTGCGGAGGCGTCAACCGCGGTGAACGGGTCTGCTCAACCTGCGGCGCGGTAGTCCCCCGCGGCGAGCCTCTACGGGCGGCAGTCCGGACGGTCGCGCCGAACACCCCCCCCACCCATCGCGCCGGTATCCCCCAGCCCCAGCCATCGTGAACTGCGGAAAACAGCCACCCCGGACGAGATCTGGCCCGGCACCACCGACGATCCAGTCACCTTCGTCAACGCCTTTGACGTGCGACCCCTGGGTCTCCTTCGGCCCGAG
>Ga0307284_10000207_pt1 | contig 11679 bp, 10 predicted proteins | sample ER_DNA_123_FD_194480 | JGI IMG/M metagenome (GOLD analysis project Ga0307284, IMG submission 194480) | Bulk soil microbial communities from the East River watershed near Crested Butte, Colorado, United States - ER_DNA_123 | ecosystem: Environmental > Terrestrial > Soil > Floodplain | place... | reverse complement strand
GCGCCGCTCGGTGGTGGAGCGCGCGCCCGACGTGACCCTCAAGGAGCGGCGGAAGCTCATTCTGGTGCCGAGGGAAACGCCGCTGTCGCTGGTGCATCTCAGGAACCTGGTCGCGGTCACCGAGGCGGGTGCCACGGTAGTGCCGGCGGCGCCGGGCTTCTACCACCGGCCGACCAAGGTCAGTGAGCTGGTGGACTTCATGGTGCAGCGGGTGCTCGACCAGTTGGGGATCGACATCGAGATCGCGCGACGATGGAAAGGTGATAGCTGAGGGCCGGCGCTGATGCGTTTGGGTGTCATCTCCGACACCCATGGCCTGCTCCGGCCGGAGGTCTTCAACGCCTTTGCCCACGTGGATCACATCCTCCATGCCGGGGATATCGGATCGCTCGAGCTGTTAGCCGAGCTCGAGGCGCTCGGCCCGGTCACCGCGGTCTACGGTAACACCGACGGGTTTGATCTCAGGAACCGGGTGCCACGGGTTGCCCGGGTCGAACTCGACGGCTTCGATATCGTGGTGACGCACGGTGACCAGTTCGGCTCGCCCACCCCGGAGAAGCTCAACGCCGCATATCCCGAGGCCCAGATCCTCGTGTACGGGCACACTCACCGGCCGTTGCTCACGATCGTGGACGTGGTCGTCACCGTGATGAATCCGGGCAGCGCCGGACCTCGCCGCTTCACGATCCCCCCTTCAGTTGGAATCCTCGAGCTCGAGGCCGGAATACCGCCTCGAGGAAGGCTGCTCCCGCTGCTGGAGCTCGACGCGGACTGACCGGCATAGGCCCGGCCCAGCGCCGGCCGCCGAGGTGGAGCGGTGCTACGCTACATCCACTGCTCGTACTTACTGGTCCTCCTGAGCGCATCCGGATGGGCTCGGAACCAGGCCATCATCAGCAGCACCTCGTCAATCGAATCCAGCGGCAGCGGACCCACCGGCGCGTCGGGCTTACGCGTCTCCTCGGCCACCACGCCACGGAACGCCTCGTGCTCGATCGGCGTTGCCGGATACGGGAACGAAGCCTGGACTACTCCTCGCCTCAGGATATAGACCCGGTCGTCGCCGAAGTCGCCGGGGTCGCGGTACACGAACGTGAGCAGATCCACGGCGGTACGAGCCCGACTCGTCGCCGCCAGCAGCCATTCGAGTTGCTCGAACTTCTCCCGCCAGCGCGCCGCCATCTCGAACTCCGCCCTCCCTGCCGCCTCCTGCATGGCGGCGACCACCCGATCGATCGGTTGAATGGTCCGGCCCTCGAGAAACGCCATGGCGGTATCCACTCGACGCCGATAATCCCCCTCGGCGACCAACCCGGCGCACGGTCCGGTACAGAACCCGAACTCGTGCCGCATGCACCCGGCCTGGCGCGGAGCCTCGAAGAGATCCCCCTGGCCGGCAAAGACCACCCGCATCGTGGTGGCGCAGTCGCGGAGCCCGAGCAGATCGTTCAGCGTCCGCACCGCCTCCAGCATACGCGTCATGGAGTGGAACGGACCGTAGCAGCGGATATCCCCACTGGTCACGCTTCCACCACCGTACACCCTGGGCGCCGGCCCTCCGGCGATCTTGATGAGCGCGGAGCGCCGGGAGCGGTTGGCCTTGTGATTGAAGTAGGGGCGGAACTTCCGGATCTGCCGCAGCTCGCCGAGGTAGGCGGCAAACTCGCTGGGTACATAGTCCCACTGGATCTCGCTCGCGGCATAGAGAATCCGCGCCGCCTTGTCATCCGGAAAACTGGCGCGGAAGTAGGTCAGCAGCCGGGTTCGGAGCCGCTTGGCCTTGCCGACATAGAGAACCCGGCCAGTGGCGTCGAACATCCGGTAGACCGCCGGCCGGTTCTCCGCCAGCGAGCGTACCCGGCACAGCAACTGGTTCAGGTCGGTCGACGGAAGCGGCGCGAGCCGCTGGGCCCTTCCGCCTCCACGCCTCACGATTGACAGCGGTGACAGAACACGGAGATGCGCGCATCGATCTCGTGTGTCCCGGTCAGCCGGGTACCGCAGACCCGGCAGGGCTCACCCTCGCGGCCATACACCAGCAGCTCGAGCTGAAAGTTCCCTGACTCGCCGGTGCCGGTCCGGTAGTCCCGGAATGTCGTCCCATTGGATGCGATGGCCGCCCCCAGGATCCGCCGAATCTCCTCGTGCAGCCGGCGATGGTCCTCCGGCTTGAGGTTGCGGGCCGGTTTCGATGGGTCGATGCCGGCGGCGAAGAGCGCCTCGTTGGCGTAGATGTTCCCGACACCTGCGAGGTATCGCTGATCCATGATCACCTTCTTGATTGCCTGGCGGCTGCGCCGGAGCGCAGCACCGAGCTGCTCGGCCGAGAAATCGTCCTCCAGCGGCTCGGGTCCGATCGCCCCGCTGTAGCGCTGCCACGCCCTTTCGTCCAGGAAGAGCAGGGTACCTAAACGGCGCACGTCCTCGTACACCAGCTCACCCCCGCTATCGAGCTCGGCACGGAGGACGGCATACTTGGCCTCCTTGGGCTTGAGCGGACGACTATGGACCATGAGGGAGCCGGTCATACCTGGCTGGATCACGAGGCGGCCCGAGTCGAGCTCGAGCACGGCGTGTTTGGCTCGGCGGGAGACCGCTTTGATGGTGGCTCCGGTGAGCCGGCGGATCAAGCGGCGCCGAGTGACGCCGCGCAACACGTCATCGTGACTCAGGGTGACCCTGCGGATGCGGCGGCCAACCAGGTCAGGCCGGATGTCTCGAACAATGGTTTCGACTTCGGGAAGCTCGGGCAATGCTGGGACCTACCCGGGGCGCACGGTAGCCGGCCGCCGCTGGTCGAGCCGAGCCGCTTCTCGCCATCCGATGTCAGCCCGGAAGAGCTTTCCATCAAACTCGATGGCGTCGGCCGTATCGCGGCTCAGTTGTTGGGCTTCCCGGAAGCTCGTGGCGACGGCGGTGACCGTCAGCACTCTGCCTCCCTCCACCCGGAGCACCCCGTCCCCGCTCCGCTGGGTTCCTGCGTGGAAGATGGTGACGCCTTCCGGCAGACTCTCAGGCAGCGTGATCGCCGCTCCCCTCTCGGGATGGTCCGGATAACCCCGAGAGGCGAGCACCGTCGTCACCGCCGCCGCCCGGGTAGTGTCCATCCGGGACGGCCGCTCACCCTTAGCCACGCGCCACAAACAGTCGGTCAAACCGCCAACAATCAGTGGCAGTATGACCTGTGCCTCGGGATCGCCGAGCCGACAGTTGAACTCGACCACCGACGGTACGCCCGCCGGATCTATCATCAAACCGGCATACAGCACCCCGGTAAATGGGCTTCCGCTCCGGCGCATGGCCTCGAGGGTGGGGAGCAGCACGTCGCGCTTCACCCGCTCGAGCAGGGCCGGACTCGCCAGAGACACCGGGCTATAGGCGCCCATCCCGCCGGTATTCGGCCCGCGGTCTCCAGCCAGCAAGCGCTTGTGGTCCTGAGATACCGGCAACAGCTCCAGGTCACGTCCGTCGGTGATGGCGAGGACCGAGATCTCCTCGCCCTCGAGGAAGGCCTCGACCACCACCGTCCGGCCGGCGTCCCCGAAATCTCCACTCTCCAGCATCGACCGCACGGCGCGCGCCGCCTCCTGGCGGGTGGCGCATACGATCGCTCCCTTCCCCGCAGCCAGGCCCGATGCCTTGACCACCAATGGCTCGGAGTGTCGGTCGACATACGCCAACGCCTGCTTCAGGTCGCTGAAGCTCTCGCTGGCGGCGGTGCGAACCCCGGCACTAGCCATCACCTGCTTGGCAAAAGCCTTCGATGCCTCTAGCTGGGCTGCCGCCGCACTCGGTCCCAGTACGGGCCGGCCTTCGGCTCTGAGCCGGTCCGCCAGCCCACGGGCCAGCGGAACTTCGGGTCCGATCACGGTCAGGTCGATGGCATACATATCCGCCGCGTCGGCCAGACGGTCGAGATCGTCGGCGGCGATCGGCAGATTGTGGGCGATGTCGGCCGTGCCGGGGTTACCCGGCGCACAGTAGAGATCGGCCTGAGGGTTCTCGCGGCGAAGCGACCAGCAGAGAGCGTGCTCTCGTCCGCCCCCGCCCACAACCAGTGCCCTCACGGTTTCTGCGCGTTCCTGAAGGCTTCACGGGCCCGATCTGCCGCGCGGCGCGCGGCGTCCGCCAGGTGTCCAGCCAGCTCCCGGGCCTCGCCGGCGTAGTAGCTCCCGGCCGCCGCCATGTCGTCGCGCAACGGGCGCTCATCGGCCTCGGCCCCCCGCCGCACATACTCGCCGCGAAGAATCCGGTCGTACTCGCCGCTGGCGACCCAGCGCTGCAGCTCCGCCGCCCGCACGGTGTGCATCGGATGGGTCAGCGCCAGCGTGCTCAGGAGCTTGTAAACCACGTCGAGCCCTTCGCTGCTGCTGGCGTACTCGTGTGCCTGCTGCATGAAGGCCTCGACGTTGAGCTGGCCGGCAAATCCCGCTCCCCGGCCACCACCGGCCATTTTCATGTCGAGCCGCTGTGCGGTGACGACGTCCTGACTACCCAGCAGCCCGGCCCGGTCGGCGGACAGCTCCGACTTTCGGGACCACTCGAGGAATGCGAGGCGGATGGGGAGCACGACGAGCTCGCCCAATACCGGAAGGACACCCAGGCTGACCAGCGCCAGAATGGCTGCGATGGTGCGATACAGGGCGTGCCCGCTGATGACGTGCCCCAGTTCGTGGGAGAGCAACACACGAAGCTCGTCGTCGTCGAGCAGCTCGATGGCTGCCGAGTGCACCACGATGAAGGGGGTATCGATCCCGTATGCACCCGCATTGAAGATCGGAGTCTGGGTGACATAGAGCTCCGGCACCGTCGGCCAATCGAAGGTGGTGCATACCTCGTTGTGAAGGTGACACAGCTTGGGGAACTGCGTGGGACCAATCCGGACTGCATTGCCCTGAAACAGGAGTCGGATACCCCGCTCCCCGCCGAGCATCGCCAGCACCTTTCGGATCAGCTCATCGACTCCGGGGACGCTCCTGAGGGTTTGCAGCGCCGCCCGGTCGGCTGGATGCTCCCAGGATACGGCGGCGATCTCGGGGAAGCGCTGGCGGGGGCGAGGGGCGACGCTTGTGCTCATGGGGACTCAACGGTTGGGGATGCGGCACTCTACGGACTTACAAGGTGCTGGTTTCAAGTTGTGACATCACTTCATGCTCGCCCTCATCGCCCGGTCCAGGTCTTCGATCAAGTCGTCGGTGTCCTCCACGCCGCAGCTCAGCCGGATCAGGCTCTCGGTCAGACCCATCGCTTGACGCATATCGGGTGGAACCGACGCATGGGTCATCGTGGCCGGATGGCCGATGAGGCTCTCGACCCCCCCGAGCGATTCCGCCAGCGCGAATATGCGGGTGTGCTCCACGAACCGCCGGGCCAGTCCCGGGTCGCCCAGATCCAGCGAGATCATGCCCCCGAATCCGCTCATCTGGCGGCACGCCAGCTCGTGCTGCGGATGGGAAGGGAGACCGGGGTAGTACACCTTGCGGACCATCGGTTGCCGGGTCAGCCACTCGGCGATGCGGCGGCCACTCGAATCGTGCTGCCGCATGCGAAGCGGCAGGGTCTTGATCCCCCGGAGTGCGAGCCAACAGTCCATCGGTCCGGGCACGGCCCCGGAGGCATTCTGAATGAACGCCAGGCGCTCGGCCACGTCCTCGCGCGAGGTGACCAGCAGGCCTCCGACCATATCGCTGTGCCCGTTCAGGTACTTGGTGGTGGAGTGCAGGACCACGTCGGCACCGTGCTCCAGCGGCCGCTGGAAGTAGGGTGTGGCGAAGGTATTGTCCACCACGTACAGAAGGCCCCGGGCCTGAGCCAGATCTCCCACGGCGGCCAGATCCGTCAAGTTCATCATCGGGTTAGTGGGCGTCTCGCAATAGATCATGCGGGTGGTCGGCGTGAGCGCCCGCTCGATGTTGCCGATGTCGCGCATGTCCACGAAGGTGGCGCGGACGCCCAGGTTGCCGTAGATCCGCTCCATGAGCCGGTGGCTTCCACCGTACACGTTCTCACCGCAAACGATGTGGTCTCCGGAGTGGAACAGCTTCAGCACCGCGTCGAGTGCGGCCAGGCCGGACCCGAAGGCAATCCCGTACGTGGCGCCCTCGAGGCTGGCCACGTTTCGTTCCAGCGCCTCCCGGGTCGGGTTCTGAGTCCGGCCGTACTCATAACCCTTGTGCTTGCCGAGGCCGGCCTGGACGTAGGTGGAGGTCTGGTAGATGGGCGTCATCACGGCACCCGCCAGCGGCTCGATGATCTGCCCGGCATGCACGGAGCGCGTGGCGAAGCCGTGGTCCTGGTCCTGCGGGAGAATCCGGGTCATCTGGCCTGCGGAGAGAGGATGCAGAAGCGTAATAGTGCAATTGACCATTGGCTATTGGCTACTCCTTGCACCGAATAGCTCCTGGCTCCTAGCCCATAGCCCCTAGCCTTATTTAGTTTCGCTGCGTGAATTCCGCTTCACCCAATGGGGCCACCGCTCGCTGTCTCATCGTCGATGATGACGCGCAGGTCCGGCACGTGCTGGCGCGCGTCATCGCGACGCACGGATTGTCCCCCATCGAGGCCTCTTCCGGCGCCGAAGCCCTGTCGGCGCTGGAGCGAGAGGGCGAGGTGCCGGTGTGCATCTCCGACATTTACATGCCCGAGATGGACGGGGTGACGTTCCTGAAGGAAGCGGTCAAGCGCTACCCCGATATGGCCATGATCATGCTGACCGGGGTGGCGGAGGTGAGCACCGCCGTCGAGTGCCTGAAGCTCGGGGCCCTCGACTACATCTCCAAGCCCGTCATGATCGAAGAGGTCCGCGCCCGGTTGGACAAGGCGCTGGAGAAGCGCCAGCTGATTCTGCAGAACCGGTTTTATCAGGAGACCCTCGAAGGCAGGGTCCGCGAGCTGGACCAGCGAAACCGGACCTCGCTCATCAACGGCGTGCAGATGCTGGTGCACGCACTCGAGGCCAAGGACGCCTACACCAGTGGGCACTCCAGCCGGGTGAGCCGTTACGCCACCAAATCCGCGGTGCTGCTTGGGTTCACCGATGACTTGCTGGAACATATCCGCCTGGGGGGTGAGCTCCACGACATCGGCAAGATCGGAACGCGGGAAGACGTCCTGAACAAGCCCGGGCCGCTGACCGCGCCGGAGTTCGAGCACGTGAAGCTGCACACCACGCTGGGGGAGAAGATCCTGGCACCATTCCTCACCGAATCTCCCATCGTGCTGCGGATCGCTCGCTCGCACCACGAACGGCTGGACGGCAGCGGGTTCCCCGACTCGCTCCGTGGCGACCAGATCCCGCTCGAGGCTCGCATCGTGGCGGTGGTGGATGCTTTCGATGCCATGACCACCAACCGAGCCTACCGGCCGTCCCGGCCTTCGGGCGAGGCAATTCAAGAGCTACGGCGCTGCGCGGGCGTCCACTTCGATTCCGAGGTAGTGGAAGCCTTCATCCGGGCGCATGCCGACGGCTCGTTACTCCCCACCCCCTAATCGCGGGCCGGCTGGTTCGATGTCCGACACCCTGATGATCAGCGTCTCCGGCATACGGGGCCACGTCGGGACCGATCTCACGCCGGAGCTGGTGGCGCGCTACGCCGCCGCATTAGGCGCCTGGTCCCTTTCCCGTCCGCCCGCCACCACCCGCTCCGCGGGTACCCCGCCCGCCCGCCCGTCCGTCGTCCTCGGCCGCGATGCCCGGACCAGCGGGCCCATGTTCGCCCGGGCCGCGACGGCCGGTCTGATGTCGGTCGGCGTGGACGTCATCGATCTCGGTATGGTGCCGACGCCGACTGTGCAGCTAGCCGTCGAGTATCACCACGCCGGAGCCGGCCTCATTCTTACGGCGAGCCACAATCCGATCGAGTGGAACGCGCTGAAATTCGTGGGCCCGGACGGTATCTTTCTCGATGCCGAAGCCGGCTCCGTCGTGGGTGGTCTGGCCGAGCAAGGTCCGCCTCGGGCTGGCTGGAACCGGCTGGGCGCCGTGCGAGAGGATCCCGGAGCCATCGACCGGCATCTCAACGCGATCCTGGCCTTGCCGGTGGTCGACGTGGAAGCGATTCGGAAGCGCGGGTTCAACGTGGCGCTGGACTGCGTGCGCGGCGCCGGCGCAACCGCCATCGTTCCGCTGCTGGAGCGTCTGAGCTGCCGGGTCCACGGCATCAACCTCGAGCCGGACGGACTGTTCCCTCATGCTCCGGAGCCGGTGCCGGAAAATCTGGGCGACCTCAGCCGCTTGGTCAGAGAGACCGGGGCCGATGTCGGCCTAGCGGTCGATCCCGATGTGGATCGGCTCGCACTGGTGGACGAAACTGGCCGGCCGATCGGCGAGGACTACACGCTGGCGTTTGCGGTCAAGGCAGTGTTGGACGGGCGCATCAGTGCGGCGGAGATCCCGACGGTGGTCGTCAACCTCTCCACCAGCCTGGTGGTGGAAGACGCGGCCCGAGCCGCCGGTGCACGCTTCATCCGGGCCCCGGTGGGCGAGGCGAACGTGGCCCGAGCCATACGGGACGAGCGGGCCACCATCGGCGGCGAAGGGAACGGCGGAGTAATGTTTCCCGCACTCCACATCGGCCGCGATGCGCCCCTTGGGGTGGCCTTGATCTTGCATCTTCTTGCAGCGACTGGGGTAACGCTCTCTCGGCTGGTGGCCGCATCTCCCCGGTACACGATCGTCAAGGCGAAGGGGCCTCGGGGGCCCAAGCTGGCCCCGCTCTACCAGCGCCTACTGCAGCAATTCCCCGATGCCACTGCCGATGACCGCGATGGACTCCGGCTCGCCTGGCCCGATCGATGGCTGCATGTGAGGCCCTCTGGAACCGAGCCGATTGTACGATTGATAGCCGAGGCACCGACTGAGGCCGAAGCCGCGAAGCTCATAGCGGCCGGCCGAGAACTCTTGTACTGAGGTCATGGCGATGTGCGGTATTGTGGGATATATCGGACCGCGTCAGGCTGCCGGGCTGCTCCTCGAAGGGCTTCGCAGGCTGGAGTACCGCGGTTACGACTCCGCCGGGATCGCCGTCCTCAACGGCCGCGGCCTCAAGATCATGAAGGCGGCCGGCAAGCTCTCGGTGCTCGAAAGCGAGCTGAACGAGGACATGCCGCTGGGCACCATCGGCATCGGGCACACCCGCTGGGCCACCCATGGCGCGCCGACCACCACCAACGCGCATCCGCATACCGACCAATCCGGCCGCATCGCCGTGATTCACAACGGAATCATCGAGAACTCGGGTGCCATCCGTAAGGCGCTCGAGCAGCGCGGCCATACCTTCACCTCGGAGACCGACACCGAGGTGCTCGCGCATCTCGTGGGCGAGCTGTACCAGGGCAATCTGGAAGAGGCTGTCGCCGCCGCGCTCAAGGACGTGGACGGCGCGTATGGACTGGCCTTCATCTCCTCCGAGGAACCCGGCGTCCTGGTCGCGGCTCGCAAGGGGTCGCCCTTGTTGATTGGGGTCGGCGAAAACGAGTGGTTCGTCGCCTCGGACGCCTCTCCGTTACTTCAGTACACCCGGTCGGTGGTCTATCTGGACGACGGCGAGATGGCCGTACTGACCCGTGAGGGATACCGCGTCCGCAACCTGGAGAGCACCCGGATCAGCAAGGAAGTCAATCAGATCGACTGGGATCTGGGCCAGGTGGAGCGGGGTGGCTACGCCCACTTCATGCACAAGGAGATCTGCGAGCAGGCCGAGAGCCTGTGCAACACGCTTCGGGGACACCTTCTGGAAGAAGAAGGGACCGCTCGCGTCAGCGGGCTCAACATGAGCGACGACGAGTTGAAGCAGATCGAGCGGATCATCATTACCGCGTGTGGCACCTCATGGCACTCCGGCATCATCGGCGAGTACATGCTGGAAGAGATGGCGCGGATTCCCGTCGAGGTCGAGTACGCGTCGGAGTTCCGCTACCGCAACCCGGTGGTGGATCCCAAGACCCTGGTTATCGGAATCTCTCAATCCGGCGAGACGGCCGATACCCTTGCTGCCATCCGTGAAGCCAAGCGGCGGGGGGCACGGACCATCGGTCTGGTCAATGTGGTGGGCTCGACCATTGCCCGAGAGGTGGACGGAGGCATTTACCTCCATGCAGGTCCCGAAATAGGTGTGGCGAGCACCAAGGCGTTCACCAGCCAGGTGGCTGCACTGGCGTTGATCGCGCTGCGCATTGCCCGGCTGCGGAACCTCAGCATTCTTCAGGGCCGCGAGTTCATCCGCGCGCTCCAGCGCCTCCCGGGGCAAGTGACTCAGATTCTGGAGCGCTCCAGCGAGATCGAGCGCCTGGCCGACCGCTTCCTCCGGACCACCAAAAACGCGCTCTACCTCGGCCGTGGAGTGAATTTCCCCGTGGCCCTCGAAGGCGCGCTCAAGCTGAAGGAAATCTCCTACATCCACGCCGAGGGCTACCCCGCGGCTGAGATGAAACACGGCCCCATTGCGCTGATCGACGAGAACATGCCGGTCGTGTTCATCGCCCCGCGCGATGCGGTGCATTCGAAGATCGTCTCGAATATCGAGGAAGTGAAAGCGCGAGGCGGAAAGGTCATCGCGCTCATCAACGAGGGAGACACCGAGATCGAGCGGCTGGCGGACGCCACGTTCACCATTCCCGTGACGCTCGACGTTCTCACGCCAATCCTTACCAGTATCCCGCTGCAGCTGCTTTCGTATTACGTCGCGGTAAGTCGAGGCTGCAACGTCGACCAGCCGCGGAACCTTGCCAAGTCGGTGACGGTGGAGTAGCCGGCGAACCGATAACGCCGCCCCACCCCATCGTACTTGGCTACCTACTCGAAGCCCCGGCCACATTGGCCGGGGCTTTGTGTATTCGGCCCCACCCCGCGCCGCTGTTCCGGGGGGTGGGGCAGTTACTCAGGCCGTCGAGACGTTCGGCGCGGGGCGCCGAGCTGCAAGATTGACCACGGCCGCCACCACGCCGGCACCGAGCGCAGCCCATTCCAGCCCCGGGCTCCACAGCCGGTCCAGCCCCAGGACAGCATCCAGCGAGTAGGCCCCTGGGCCGGTGAGCGCCAGCGTCAAGGCACCGGTTGCGTAGAGCAGGGGCACCTCTATCCCATTAGTGGCCGCAAAGAGACCATGATTCCAGTGTACGCTCACTGCGGCCACGATCATGACCGAAAGCATCAGCGCAGGGCCAATCGGACCAAGAAAGCCCAGCACGATCAGGATGCCAGCTGCGATCTCGCTGACCGACGCGGCCGCCGCAAAAGCGCGTCCGGGATGAAAACCGAGTTGCTCAAAAAATCCGCCGGTCCCGGTCAGGCCATAGCCGCCCAGCCAACCAAACAACTTCTGGCCACCGTGGGCCGCTATCAGGGTTCCCAGAACCAGCCGAGCGATCAACAGGCCGGTGCTGGCGTCAACGAAGTTGTCCATTAGCGCTCCGTTAAAGGTTGTACCATTAGCTGTTATAACACATGTTGGTCCAAAAAGGTTTCATGCCCCGCTCCGGACATCCTCCAAGGCAGCTATTAGGCGCTGTAGTCCCTCTGGATCGAGCCGACCGAACCGCCTGCGCACGAGGGCGTCCAGCTCCGGAGTGGCCTGCTCCAGCACAGCCAGGCCCTTCTCCGTGATTCGGGCGGTGACGTGCCTCCGGTCCTCCGGATCCCGTTCGCGATGGATGAGACCCAACTCCTCCGTTCGGTCGAGC
>Ga0307284_10000206_pt1 | contig 11687 bp, 11 predicted proteins | sample ER_DNA_123_FD_194480 | JGI IMG/M metagenome (GOLD analysis project Ga0307284, IMG submission 194480) | Bulk soil microbial communities from the East River watershed near Crested Butte, Colorado, United States - ER_DNA_123 | ecosystem: Environmental > Terrestrial > Soil > Floodplain | place... | reverse complement strand
CGCTCGTCGCGAGCGGCGCGGTACCGTCGTGGATGAGCTTCATGCCGAGGAAGAGAAAGCCGAACCCGAGGATCGCCTGACCCACGTAGCGGACCGTCCCGCGCCCTGAGACATACAGGAGCCAGCCCGCGAACACGAGGAGCGGCGAGATCTGAAGAAGGTCGAACGCCAGGAGCTGGACGGTGACCGTGGTGCCGATGTCTGCGCCGAGGATCATGCCGATCGTCTGGCGAAGCGTGAGGAGGCCCGCTGAGGCGAAACCGACGAGCATTACCGTCGTCGCGCTCGAAGACTGCAGTACGGCGGTGACACCGGCCCCCACGAGCAGCGATTTGAAGCGATTCCCGGTGAGGGTCGAGAGGACGTGCCGGAGGCGGGTGCCCGCCGCGCGCTGCAGGCCTTCGCCGACGAGCCGGACCCCATAGAGCAGGAGCGCCGTGCCGCCGAGCAGCGAGAACAGGACGAGGTTGGCGTCGCTCACGTTCGCGCGAGTATCGAACCTAACGCGAGACGGTGAGTGAGGCCCTCCCGGACGAGCCCGCGGCGAGCGCGATGACGCTCGCCTCGCCCTCTGTCGCCGGCGCCGCGAATGGGATCTTCGCGATGCCCGTCGCGTCGGTCGCGGCCGTCCCGATCGAGGCGACGCCGACTGACAGCGTGACCAGAACGCCAGCGCGAGGGCCGGTGGTGCCGAAGACGTAGACCGTCGCGATCACTACCTGGCCGACCTTCGCCGTCGGCTTGTCGAGCAGGACCGTCACGTTGAGTCCTGCGATCTGCGTCACCTGCTGTGCGGTGACCGAGAGCTTCTCGGTCGTCTCGTTCCCCGCACGATCGCGCGCGACGACAGTGATCGGAACCGATCCAGCGGTCGCGGAGAACGAATCGGTGAAGCCGCCCTCGGGCGAGATGACGACGATGTGCCCGTTCACGGTGATGGTCGAACCCGGCTCGGTCGTTCCGACGACGACGACATTCTTGGCGTCGACCGTGCTTCCGGCAGTGGGCTGCGTGAGTGTCATCGTCGGCGGCGTGCGGTCAAGCACCACGCTGTACGACGACGCGGCGACCACGTCCCGGTCCGCAATGAGCGCGACACCGATAGAGTTCGCGCCCTCCTTGAGGGCGAGCGTCGCGTTGAATGCGCCGCTCGGATCGAGCAGTGTCGTCGCGACGACCGCTCCGTTGAGGACGAACTGCACGCTGCGGCCGGCTTGCACCGCGAAGGACGGAACCTTCCCGGTGAGCTGGAGCTGTGGGTCGCGCGTGTATGCGGGCAGGGAATCCGCGATCGGCGCGGCGCCGACGCTCGTGCTACCGCCCGCCGGCAGATCGATCGAGGCACGCCCTTGGAGCAGCGGCACCGCCGATTGAATGGACGCGACGAGTTGCTCCAATCCCGTTCCGACGGCACCGGCAGCGCGAGGAGTGACGATGAGCGCGACGACACCAAGTGTCACGGCGAGCGCCACGTGGAGCCCGCGCGGACGCACGGGAGCCCGAACGCCCGCGCCCCGAGCGATCGCTCGGTAGCGATCGCGGGAAACGGGGTCCCGGCGTCGGGGACCTATGCGCATGCGTGTGATCAGCAGAGCAACCCTTTCCTCGCCTCAAAAGTAAGGCCCGAAACCAAAGCGAAAGGGCGCCGGCCTTACGGCCGCCGCCCTCCGCTGGTGGGTGGGATGAGGGGCTAACTGTTTGAGCGCGCGTTAGGAACTGAACGCGCGCGCGTGGCGAATGTTTCGTCCTCCCCGGACGGTATAGCCTGCCTGACCGTCCCGCCGGGACTGTACCCCTGGCAGTTTGGGGTCGCAAGTCCCAGGGCTTGTTACCTTCGGCACAACCGGGCCATCGAGACGCTTGTGCGACACTCGATCCGTGGCCGTCGAGCGGGAAAAGGTCGCTCCGCGAGGTCTCGAGGGCGTGGTCGCGACGACCACGGCGATCTCCTCGGTAAGCGACAACTTCCTCCAGTACCGCGGCTACCGAATTGAAGAGCTCGTCGGCAAGGCCGAGTACGAAGAGGTCGCGTATCTCCTGCTCAATGGCGATCTTCCGAACAAAGACGAGCTTCGCGACTTCAAGGCCGAGCTGACCAAGCACCGCGCCCTCTCGCCCTTCCTGCGCGGGATCCTGCAGGAGATGTCCGAGACCGGGACGGGAATGGATGTCCTCCGGACGGTCGTATCCGCGTCGTCGGCCGAGGACCCCGCCGAAGGCGACAACTCGCGTGACTCCGAGTACGCGAAGTCGATTCGTCTTACGGCCAAGCTGCCGACGATGCTGGCCACGTACATCCGTCGGCGGCGCGGCGAGCAACCGGTTCCACCCGATCCGACGCTCGGCCACGCTGCGAACTTTGCGAAGATGGCCGGGCTGGAACACCCCCGCGCCGCCGAGGTCTTGAATACCTGCTTCATCCTGCAAGCCGAGCACGGACTCAACGCGTCCACGTTCGCCGCGAGAATTGCGGCCGGCACGAACGCCGACATGCACGCCGCGGTGACCGCGGGACTCGGCGCGCTTAAGGGCCCTCTTCACGGCGGCGCGACCGACGGCACAATGAAGATGCTCGACGAGATCGGCACGCCCGAGAGGACCGAGTCGTGGGTCGAGAAGGCGATCGCCTCGAAGTACAAGTTCTCGGGCTTCGGGCACCGGGTGTACAAGACCGAGGACCCTCGTGCCAAGTTCCTGAGGAAGTTCGCACAGGAGCTCTCGAAGGATTGGAAAGGCCAGAAGTACTTCGAGATCCAGGAACGTCTCGCCGCCGAGATCGAAAAGCAGCGGCCGAAGATGTCACCTGCGGCGGCAGCGAAGGTCAACGTGGTGAACGTGGACTACTACGCCGCGACGACCTACACGTTCCTCGGGATCCCGGCCGATCTCGGGACGTCGATCTTCGCGGTCGGCCGGATGGCCGGATGGTGCGCGCACGTCATGGAGCAGCATGCGGACAACCGGCTGATCCGCCCCGAGTCCGACTACACCGGTCCGACCGGTAAGCGCTGGGTGCCGATAGCCGAGCGCTGACCTACCCGGGCGCGCGACCGCTCATCGGAGAGCCCGTTCGATCTCGTCGAGGTGCTCCTTTCGATGGAGCGATCGATCCAACAAGCGAGGTCGTTTCATGCCACGGATCTGCTCGAGGGCATCGCTCGGAAGTCCCTCGATCAGCAGATCGATCGCGGCCGCGGCTTTCGTCGCGAGGCCCGCAGCGCTGGCAAGCGGCGTCGCGGTCCACTGAGCCATACCCGCCCCGTTCATGAACTCGGTCAGGGTATCGCTGCCGAATTCCATCGGTTCTCGGTCGCGAACGAATTTCTCGAGCCGAGCGGCACCGAATCCGTCCCAGAAGGCGAGATGCGCGAGTAACCCCGCCGAGGTCCATCCGCCGGGAAGATCGAGACTGACCTTGCCCATTCGCGCGATGACTTCCGCGAGATGATCGCGCGACGCGCGATTCCGTTTGATGTGCTCGTTTGTCACTTCCGGAGCGAATCGCGGAAGGGCTTGTCCGTTGCGACCTTCAGTGCGGTCGCGGCGAGCGCGTCGATGACGACGAACGCGCTCTCGTGCGCGTAGTCGCTGACCGACGCTTCCCGCATCTTGTGCGAGTGGCCGGGTATTTCCTGCGCGCTCACCGGAAAGCCGATGTAGTCGGTCGGCACCTTTTGGGACACGTTTCCGATGTCGCCGGACGCGGTCACCAGATGCCCGCGCGACGGCGACTTGCCGCGACGAACGAGCTCCTGCGCGAGCGCATCGCCGAGCTGCTGGTTGGCCTCGACCGGCAGGTACGCACGCATCTCCTCCTCGATCTTCACCTTCGTCCCGGTCTGGAGCGCGGCCCCCTTCGCCATGTCCTCGAACATCGCGACCATCTCCTTGAGCGCGTCCATGTCGGCGGCGCGGATCCCGAAGTCACCGACCGCGCGCGACGGGATGATGTTCTGAGCGACGCCGCCTTCGCGGATGATCCCGTGCACGCGTGCCGTCGCGGGAAGATGCTGCCGCCAGCCGTCGACCGCCACGAAGAGCGCGATCAGCGCGGTGAGCGCGTTGCGCCCCTTCTCCGGAGAGACCGCGGCGTGCGACGCGAGGCCCTCGTAGGTGACGCGCTTCGCCATGATCCCGAGGAGCTTCTCGCTGACGCTCCAGTTGCCGCCAGCGCCGGGATGAGAGAAGAGCGCGGCCACGGTGTCCTTGAAGATGCCCTTCTCGAGCAGGTCGATCTTTCCCCCGCCCTTTTCCTCCGCGGGCGTGCCGACGAGCTCGATTCCAACCTGCAGATCCTTCGCCTGGGACGCGGCCGACAGGAATGCGCCGACGATCGTCATCGAGATCAGGTTGTGGCCACAGCCATGGCCGACGTCGGGGAGAGCGTCGTACTCGGCGAGCAGAGCGACGGCCGGGCCGGGCGGGCCGACGTGCGCGCGGAACGCCGTGGCGAGCCCGCCGAGATTGCGCTCGACCCGGTGGCCGTGCTTTTCGAGGAGGGCCGTGATGCGACCGACGGCGCGATGCTCCTCGTATGCGAGCTCGGGATCGGCGTTGATCTCACGCGAGAGCTTGATCAGGTCGTCGCGGAACGCGTCCTTCACTTGGCGATGCGCTCGCGCAAAGCCTTGTCGCTCGCGACGCGCACCGCGGCCGCACCGAGCACCTCCGCCGTCATCATCGCGTTGCGGTGCGCGAGGTCGCTGATGCTGGCGTCGCGCATCTGCTCGGAGTGGCCGGGGACGGGCTTCTCGCTCACCGGGAAGCGCACCCAGTCCGTGGGCAGCTTCGTCGAGACGTTGCCCAGGTCGGTCGAGGCCGTGACCAGGACGCCCCGGACCGGCGTCACACCGTGACGCTCGAGCTCGGCCGCGATCACGTCGCCGAGCGCGAGATTCGCTTTCACCGGCTCGTAGTACGGCAGGTATTCGGCGATCTCCACCTTAGTGCCGGTGAGGAGCGCGGCACCTTTCGCGATCTCGCCGAACCGCTCGACCATCCCATCGAGCGTCTCGCGTTCCTTCGCGCGGAGTCCGAAGATCGCCTCGGCCCGCGAGGGCACGACATTCATCGCCTTGCCGCCGTCGCTGATGTAGCCATGCACCCGTGAGTCGGCGTCGAGTTGCTGGCGCCACCCGTCGATGCCGACGAAGAGTCGGACGACCGCGTTCAGCGCGTTGCGCCCCTTCTCCGGCGCGGACCCGGCGTGCGCGGCGACGCCGATAAAGGTGACGCGCTTTCCGACCACGCCGAGCCCCGTCCCGCTCACCGCCCACCCGCCCTGACCCGCGGGATGCGACGAGAGCGCGGCGAGGATCCGGTCGAAGACGCCCTTGCGTAACAGGTCGATCTTGCCGCCGCCGTTCTCTTCAGCCGGCGTGCCGATCAGCTCGACACCCACCTCGAGACGCGCGGCGCTCGCCGCGGCGACCAGGAAGGCTCCGACGTTGCTGATCGCTATCAGGTTGTGGCCGCAGCCATGGCCGACGTCGGGCAGCGCGTCGTACTCGGCGAGGAGCGCAATCGCCGGCCCATCTTTCGGGCCGACGCGCGTGCGAAACGCGGTCTCGAGGCCCCCGATGCCGCGCTCGACGCGGTGTCCCTGACGCTCGAGCAGATCGGCGATCGCGGCGAGCGCGTGACGCTCCTGATAGGCGAGCTCGGGGTCCCCGTGGATGTCACGCGACAGCTGGGCAAGCTCAGCGGTTTGAGTCGTGGTCAGAGCCGGCATGTCGCTGTATACTGGCTCACACAACCTTTCCCCTTCTCACCAGCCGGATGCGCGCGCACTTTTTGCGCCCACCGGACCCACGAAGCCAGAGACCTGGGCGACAAGGCCGCAGGCAAAGCTAAGGAGCGAACACACCACTTGGACAATCCAGAACCCACACCAGAGCAGACCCCCACAAGCAAAGAAACCCCCGTCACCAGCGCGTCGAACGGTCCGGCCACCAACGGCCCGACAGGAAACGGCGGCACCGCCACGGCGACAGTCACCCGACGCGAAGCCCCGCCCGCCGCACCAACTCGGAAGTTCTACTCGATCGGCGAGCTCAACGACAAGAAGCCGAAAGAGCTCGCTGAGATCGCCAAGGAACTGAACATCGAAGGCGCTGCCGCCCTCGGCCAGCAGGACCTGATCACCCGGATCCTTCAGGCGCAGACCGAGGCTCAGGGCCAAATCTTCGCGCAGGGCATCCTCGAGATCGTCGAGGACGGTTTTGGATTCCTCCGGCGCCGCTCGCTTCTCCCCTCACCGGAAGATGTGTACGTCGGCTCGAGTCAGGTCCGCCGCCTCGGTCTACGGACCGGCGACTTCGTGACAGGCGGGACGCGGCCGCCGAAGGACAGCGAGAAGTACTTCAGCCTGCTGCGCGTCGACGCCGTGAATGGCGTCGACCCCGAGCAAGCCAAGCGCCGCCCGGTGTTCGAGAACCTCGTGCCGGTCTTCCCGGACGAGATGTTCGACCTCGAGACCGACAGCACGAACCTCAGCCAGCGCCTCATCAATCTCGTGAACCCCCTCGGGTACGGCCAGCGCGCGCTCATCGTCTCGCCCCCCAAGGCCGGCAAGACGCAGCTGCTGAAGGACATCGCCAACGGTATTTCGGGAAACCACGCGGACGTCCACATCATGGTCGTGCTCGTCGGCGAGCGGCCCGAGGAGGTCACCGACATCCGCCGCTCGATCAAGGGCGAGGTGTTCTCGTCCACTTTCGACGAGCCCACCGAGAATCACACGCGCGTCGCCGAGCTCGCACTCGAGCGCGCGAAGCGGCTCGTCGAGACCGGGCGCGACGTGGTCATCCTCCTCGACTCGATCACACGGCTCGCGCGCGCATACAACCTCGCGGTCCCGCCATCAGGCCGGACCTTGTCGGGCGGTATGGACCCGGTCGCGCTCTATCCGCCGAAGCGTTTCTTCGGCGCGGCGCGAAACATCGAAGGCGGCGGCTCGCTCTCCATCTTCGCGACCTGTCTCGTCGACACCGGATCCCGTATGGACGACGTGATCTACGAAGAGTTCAAGGGGACCGGCAACTCCGAGATGATCCTGGACCGTAAGCTCCAGGAACGTCGGACCTTCCCGGCCATCAACATCCCGGCCTCAGGCACACGCCGCGAGGAGATGCTTCTCGCGCCCGAGGTCATGCGTCAGGTCATCCTGCTGCGAAAGATGCTTTCGGCCGTGGGTCAGATCGAAGGCACGGAGCTTCTGCTGCAACGGCTCGGCAAGACGAAGACGAACAAGGAGTTCCTCTCGGCCATCGCGAAGTCGATGGAAGAGAAATAATCCGCGAAGCGCGTTAGGGACGACAGCACCCAGGTCCGGAACGGCGCGTTCCTGCTCTGGATCTTCGCCTTTCTCGTCTGTCTCGCGGTCCTCGGCTTCATCGCTTTCGGCTACGTCGGGCACGCCCTGGACGGCCTTCCGAAATTGGGGTGACGTCGCGGCGTTCCTCCCCAGCCTCGAGCCAGGGAAGGTGAATCAGTCGCTCCGTCAGATAGCGGTCGAAGGGTAGGTAGCCCGGGCTCCTGGAGAGAATCCCATTTATCAGGGTGTGGGTGTGGGTCTCGAGGGCCCCGTACAGGAAAGCCACGGCGGGGAGGCGCGCCGCGTCGTACATACACATCACCACGACGGGGAAGCCTTGGATGGCCGGCACGATGCGCGACTCGTACCAGAGGAAATCTTCGGGGGCGGAGTAGCCCGGGACGTCCCAGGCAGCTGGGCCGACGACGCGGACAAGATCGAACCCGCGCTCGCTCAGCTCCCGCGCCGGGTCGACCAGGTTTTGCAGCTGTTCGTCCGCGTCCGGGTCGCCCTTGCCAAGAACGATTCGTCGTTCGGTGACCTCCGCGCCGAGACTCCGGCCCGCGCTCGTTTCGAGATAGCCGAGAAAACTCGAGGACGCGCCGGGTGGACCACACATGTAGATGGCTTGCTTCGGATCGTCCAAAGCCGGACGCAGGAAGTCGAACAGTCCCTCGCGTAGCTGCTCGTCGCCGTAGTGGAGGAGCGCGACGTGGGAGGGTACGGGAAACGCGTCCGCGCTCATCTCGCTCGGTCGGAAGCTCATTGCTTAGCCACCCAGCCGCCCTGGTACGCGCGAGCCACTGCCTCCAGACGCGACCGTGCTCCGAGCTTCTCGATCACCGAGCGGACGTGGCCGCGAACCGTCGTGTATTCGATCCGGAGCTGCGCCGCGATCGCGCGATTGTCAAGACCGGCCGCCATCAGATCAAGCACCTGACGCTCCCGCGGGGTGAGGCGCTCGATCGCCTCGCTGATCGGGTCAGCGCTACGGGTTTTAACGTCGAGAAGTCGCGGCGTGATAGCCGCGCGAGCGCTGACGACTCGCTGGATCACGGCCGCGCCGGCACCCTCGCCCCGAAGCGCCGAAACGGACGTCAGGAGACTGCGCCGGCTCTGCCGGCCCGTCCGGTGTTCGATCTCGAAGTAGGTCGCCGTTCCTGCGAGCACCGCCGCGAGCGCGCTCGCGACCGATTGCGCGACTGGTTCATCCTGCCTGCGGTAGGCGTCGAGAAGATTCGCCCCGATGGGGACCCGCGGGAGACCGGTTTCGCCTTCGTCGGCCGCCCACCCTTCGTCTGCCCAGGTGACGTTCCCATCAGGGTCGAGAATCGCGATTGCGCCACGCTGCACGTCGAGAGCGGCGTGACCTAACTCCACCTCGGCCACAGGTCGAGTGTGCGCTCTGCCTCAACCGAGGGTCCGCCCTCCTCCAAATGAAGGGGACAACACGAAGGTTGCATGGGCGTCGTTACCCGGCGCACATTATGTGTTCTGTCGGACCGAACGCCCGGGCGCGCGCAGCGGCGCCCTGAGGAAAAGCGCGCGCGTCTCCTGGAAGCCGCGTGTTCGGCATTTGCGAAGAGCGGCTACGCAGCGAGCGTTCACGAGATCTGCCAGGCCGCAGGCGTGGGTATAGGCACCTTCTATCACCAGTTCCCCGACAAGTCCGACCTCATGCGGTTCTTGATGGACGAAGAGCATCAGTACCGGGTACGCGCGTTCGACGCGCTCGCGGCGGACGACCTCGCGGCCGCGATCACCCGCGTTCTTGCGGGATCCGATCCACCGTTGCTTCGCGCGATGATCGAGGCCTGCGGGATCGACGAGCGGCTGCGCGATTTCGGTCGCGGCCTCCGGAAAGAAACGCTGGAGCGACTCGCGGCCGCCCTGGGCCGCGCCCGGCAGGCGCGGGAGATCCAGCGTCCCGCGCTCGACGCGAGCACAGCGGCATGGGCCGCCCTGGTAATCGGCGACGCAGGGATGGATCCCGCCGGGACCGCGGCATTCGAGAAGGCCATTTCCGTGCTTGCTTTCGCGGAGGGAAACGGCTCGATTCGCGCGCGAGCCTAAGTTCGCGGGCGGCATGCGAACTGCGGCAGACTCGCGGCTATGGACCGGATCCGCCTCGACATGCACATGCACACCGAGTACTCGCGCGACAGCCGCGTCGCGCTCGCGAGCTTCGCCGAGCTCGCGCGCAAGGCGCAGCTGGGTGCGGTCTGCATCACCGATCACGACACCATCGAGGGTGGTCTCCGGCTGCGCGAGATGGACACCGGCCTTCAGGTGATCGTCGGCGAGGAGATCACGACCGCCGACGGCGAGCTCGTGGGTCTGTACCTGAAGGAGAAAGTGCCGCCGGGGCTCAGCGCCGATCGGAGCATCGATCTCATCCACGAGCAGGGCGGGCTCGCGTACGTGCCGCATCCGTTCAGTCGAAACCGCCGCCGGCACATGCGCCGGCTCGCGCTCGAGCGCGTCGCGCCGAAGCTCGACATCGTCGAGGTGTTCAACGCTCGCGAGGTCGCTTCGTCGAGCAACGTGCGCGCGCTCGAATTCGCCAGGGCGCACGATCTCCCCGGCGGGGTCGGCAGCGACTCACACCGCCCGATCGAGATCGGCCGCGCCTACGTTGACGTTGCGCCCTTCGTCAGTCCCCAGGAGCTGCTGACCGCGCTCCGCGAGGGCAAGGTGACTGGGACGCTTTCCGGGGTCGGCATCCACATGCGCACGTGGATCGACATTGGCCGCAAGTTCATGCGAACACGCGTAGCGCGCCTTCGCAGCAGCGCACGGTGACCGGGAGCCGGCCCGCGATCTGACCGTCGGCGTGAACGGGTACGGCCTCCGACGACGCGATCTCGATGACCTTCCCCCGCAGCACCCTCGGCGGCTTGCCCGGGCGACCGGTGTGCCAGATCCTCGCCATCCAGCCGATGAGCTCGAGCCTCCCCTTTCGCGGGAAGATCGCCACCTCGAGCACGCCATCGGTCATGTCAGCCTTGGGAACGATCGGCATGGCCCAGCCGTAGTAGGGACTGTTGACGATCAGGATCTGCAGAACGCGGTGGCTTTCGGTCTTGCCGTCGACGGTGATCTCCACGCGATGCGTGTTCGCGGTCGCCCAGCGCACGACCCGGCGGAACGCCGGGCCCCACCGCCCGCGCTCGGCCAGACGTGCGGCGCCGAACACGTCGGCGTCGAGGCCGATACCGCACGTCTCGAAGAACACCTTGCCCTCGACCTCGCCGACGTCCGATCGTTTGACGTTCCGTTCGGCGATGACCCGCGCGGCATCGATCGGCTTGAGTGGGATCCCAAGACCGTTCGCGATATTCATGTAGCTACCGAAGGGGAGGATCCCGAGAGTCACCTCCGTCTCGAGGAGTGCGATGGCGGCGGGCGCGACCGTGCCGTCGCCGCCCGCGACGAGGACGACGCGAAAACCCTCTGCGATTCCGGCCTTCGCCAAGTCGGCTGAACTCGGACCCTCTGTCCCGGTCTCTCGGAGATCGATGTCGAAGCCGGCCGCGGTCAGAAGCCGCACGCATTCGGCGAGGTCGCCGTCACCAGCGTGCCGCTTGCCGGCTGCCGGATTCACGATCAGAAGTGCGCGTTCGGCCATCTCGCCCTTTCAATGGCACGTCACGGGCCACATCAAGTTCGGGCCGCTCTCTGTGTCACCACCACCGGAGGGGAAGACACGGTTCGTCCGACCGCGACCGGAATCGCGACAGCGTTCTTCCGCCTATACCTGCTCGAGACCCTCGCCGCGGGCCAGGCTCGACCGGCCGCGCTGCTCGCCGCGATCGCGGCGGAGCGACTGCCGTTCGCGGCGGGTGCGTTCGGTCGCGCGCTGCAGTCGCTCGTCGAAGGCGGCTATGTCGCGCCGGGCGCGGCCGCGAGCGTTTGTCTGACATCGCTCGGCGCGGCAGAGCGAATGGCCGAGCGCGAGCGTTGGTCAGAGATGTTGCCGACGCTCATCCGTCTTCTGGGAAATGCCGACGCTCGTCCCTTGCCAGTTGTCCCGGAGGCGCCGCCGCCGCGTGAGAGACCGGTCGCCGAGGCCTACCTCGATCGAGTCCTCGTCGCTTCAGTCCGGGACCGGATAGCGGCGGCGCGCGATGGCGGACCCGCGTTCGCTGTCGTCCTCGCGCAGCTCGATGTCGATGCGGTTGGCGAGGCCACGCGCCGCGCGATGGTCCATCGCGCGATCCGCGCGACGCTCGGCGCGACCGCGACGTTGTTCGGGGGCGACGTGAGCGCTTACCGCTACGGCGACTCGGGTGTCGCCGCGTTGGCTCCGGAGGGACGCGACGGCAGCCGAGCGGAGCGCTTGGGCATGCTCGTGCGCGCTCGTCTCGACGAG
>Ga0307284_10000205_pt1 | contig 11688 bp, 8 predicted proteins | sample ER_DNA_123_FD_194480 | JGI IMG/M metagenome (GOLD analysis project Ga0307284, IMG submission 194480) | Bulk soil microbial communities from the East River watershed near Crested Butte, Colorado, United States - ER_DNA_123 | ecosystem: Environmental > Terrestrial > Soil > Floodplain | place: USA... | reverse complement strand
GTAACCGGTATTCACGGGCCAAGAGCGGCACAAGCTCCACTTCCGCGCCGGCCATGTCTGGGCCGGAAGAGATGATGTCGAGGCCGGGAACGCCCGTCGGGATGATCGAATCGTCGATGGGTAGCTCCTTCAGGAGTAGACCATAAATAGGATTCGGCGGCGCCTTGCTTATCCCGAGTCCACTGGTCGCGTTCGCCTGCGGGTCTAGGTCAACTATCAGAACCCGCTCCCCCTGCTCGACGAGAGCCGCGCCGACGCTGATGGCCGTCGTCGTCTTGCCCACCCCACCCTTCTGATTGCTCACGACGAGAATCGTCAAAGAGGCAGCCCTGTCACACGTGAAACATCGGCCGAAATCAGGGTAAAACTGGGGGCAGTAGGGGAGTGTTTCGTGCCTCCTATTCTAGCCGAGGTGAGCGTCGCAGACCACCCGCCGGGGGAGTTTCGCGACCTGGTTGACTTCCGTCCGGTGCGACCATTTTAGATAGCGAGGTAGCGACCGATCGGACCCCAATTCAGCTCTGCGGCGGCCTGATAATCCAGGGACAGCCATGGGAGCCCGTTGGAGCAGCACAACTAAGCGCGTCGTAGTCGCTCTCTTCGCGATAGCTGCTCTCTACATCGTGTATCGCGCCGGTGACATCGTTCGTCCCTTCGTCTGGGCCGGGGTATTGGCGTTCGTGCTCCTCCCCGTGGTGGGTCTCCTTGAGCGCCGGCTCTCAATGCCGCGCACGGCGGCGGCGGGAATCGTTTTCCTTGGACTCCTCGCAGCCATAATTGGTGGCGCGCGGATCCTGGTTCCGCTGGCGATCGATCAGGTGCGCGATCTTCAGCGGACCCTCCCGACCCTCGTGGCGAACGCTCAGAACACCCTGGCCGAGACCGCCGATCAAATCGGATTGTCAGATCTGAACGCGCTTATCGTTGGCTTCACCGGCGCGAGCGACCTCAGCGGCATGATCGCTCGAGGCGCTGTGCCATTCATTGTCGGCATCGGCCACTTCCTCCTCGAGCTTCTCGTCTTTCTCATCGCGACGTTCTTTCTGCTGCGCGACGCCCCACGTCTTTTTCAGTGGTTCCGCCGCATCCTGCCCGCGAGCCAGCGCAACGAGCTCGTCCCGCTCTTCGCGCAGGTGAACACCCTGCTCGGCCGGTATGTCCGCGGGCAGATGTTTCTGATCGCGGTGATGTCGACGGCGACGTTCATTGGCCTATCGATCTTGCAAGTCCCGTTCGTCCTGCTCCTCGCGCTCATGACAGGCGTGCTCGAGGTGATCCCGATCGTGGGGCCGATCACCGCGGGTGCGATCGCGTGCCTGGTCGCGCTAGGGCATCCCGCCCCCTGGGGCCTATCGCAAATCTGGTACGTGGCGATCGTCGCCGTGATGTACACGGTGCTGCGGCACGCCGAGGACTATTTCGTCATCCCGCTCGTGATCGGCCGGATCGTGAAGCTGCACCCGGCCGTGGTGATCTTCTCGCTCCTGACCGGCGGCGCTCTCTACGGGCTGCTCGGCGTCCTCGTCGCCGTCCCGGTGGCCGCGACGCTTCGTCTCGTCCTCATCTACGTGGGCGCGAAGCTTCGTGACGAGGACCCGTTTCCACAGCTCGAGCAGGAGCTCGAGGTCCCTCATCCTGTGCCCCCGGCGACGACGCGAGCCGTGGGCCGGCGCGCGCACTCCTGAGCGGACGAGCGGAACGAACGCGTGTCCACCGCCGTCTGGGCCCGCGAAGGGGGGACGATGCGTTTCTTGCTCGGCGTCTTGATCCCGCTGACCGCGGCTCTCTTGCAGGGCACCGTCGCACCGTTAATCGCGGTCGGGGGCGCTCGGCCGTCGCTACCGATATTGGTAGCCGCGTCGTGGTCGATCGCGGCCGGCGCGCGCGAGGGAGTCTGGTGGGCTTTCCTCGGCGGACTCGCATCGGATCTGATCTCCGGCGGACCGCTTGGGGCCTTCGCGCTCGCCTCGCTCCCACCCGTCGCCGCGGTGGGACTTCGTGACGCCGGCCCGGGCCGCCCGACGCCGATCCTTGTCGGCGCGGTGCTCGTTGGGATCGCGGCGCTCGCGGCCGGCCTCATCTACCTCGGCATCCTTGCGGTCACCGGCGGCGCGATCCCGTCTCTGCCGCTCGCCGCGGGCACGACTGTCGCGAGTGCCGTCTACACCGGCCTGCTGGCCCTCGCGATCTATCCCGTTGCGCGACTTTTGCGCCGCGCCACCGAGAAGCAGGGGGCGTTAGGAGTCTGGTGAGACAAGACGACCGCGCCTTTGTTCCGGTCCGGCGCTTCATCGCCTTCGGAGTTGCGATCTTCGTCGTCTTCTCGGCGCTGACGGCGCGGCTGTACGACCTCGAGATCGTGCGCGGGGACTACTACCACCAGCTCTCCGAACAGAACCGGATCGTCCGACTGCCGGTCGCCGCGGAGCGCGGCGGCATCATCGACCGAGCGGGATACGTCCTGGCGAGGAACATCCCGGGTTTCGCCGTCAGCGTGATCCCGGTCGACCTGCCACGGATCCGCGAGGAGGAGCTCTCGCAGCGGCTCGGAGGGCTCCTCGACGTGTCGAGCGAGACGGTCGGCAACGCCATCCGTACACAGCGGATCCGCAATCCCTACGAGCCGGTGCGCATCTCGAAGACGCCGGTGCCGCGAGAGATCGCGCTTGCCGTCACGGAACGCGCCGAGCTTTTCCCGGGCGTTCGCGTCGACCCCGAGAGCGTCCGCTTCTACGTGGACGGGACACTCTACGCGCCGGTGATCGGCTACACCGGCCCGATCACGGAGCAGGAGCTGACCACGCTCAAGGACAGTGGTTATCTCGCCGATGACGATCTTGGACGCACCGGCATCGAGGACGTCTACGAGCGATACCTTCGCGGAACCTACGGCTGGCGCGAGATAGAGCGCGACGCGGCGCAGCGCGAGATCAAGACGCTCGCCCTGCAGCGACCGACCGTCGGCAACACCGTCGCGCTCACGATCGACGACCGTCTCCAAAAGCTTCTCGACGCCGAGCTACGCAAGGGCGTTGAGGAAGACAGGTTCACGCAGGCCGTCGGCGTCGCGATGAACCCGCAGAACGGCGAGATCCTCGCGATGGTCTCCATCCCCGGTTATGACAACAACATGTTCGCCCGCGGGATCACGACCGCGGAGCTCGCCGCCTTGAACGGCGACGACCGTCATCCGCTCGTCAACAAGGCGACCTCTGACCGATACCCGGCAGGGTCGACCTTCAAGATGGTCACCGGTCTCTCAGCCCTCTCGGAGGGCACCGCGACGCGGGACACCGTCGTGAACGTCTCCGCGAGCTCGTTCAGCGTCAGCGGTACGAGCTTCTTCGACTGGCGTGCGCACGGCAGTTTGGATTTCGTGCACGGGTTCGCGCACTCGAGCGACATCTACTTCTACACGCTCGCCGGCGGTACGCCATTCGCCCCGAACGTGCGCGGGGTAGGGCCGGACGCGATCGCGAAGTACGCCCGCATGCTTGGATTCGGTTCGCCAACGGGCATCGACCTCCCGAACGAGGACGGAGGGATCATGCCGGACCCGCAGTGGAAGCTCGCGACGTTCGATGAGCCTTGGAGCATCGGCAACACCTACCAGGAAGCGATCGGACAGGGCTTCGTTGCCGTCACTCCGCTGCAGCTCCTGAATGCGTACGCCGCTGTCGCGAATGGCGGGACGCTTTGGCAGCCGCATCTTCTGAAGCAGGTGACCGACGCGGCAGGCAAGAACCTGCCGATCCCTGAGTGGACGTCCAAGAAGCTGGACATGACCCAGGACAACCTCCGGCTGCTCCGTGAGTCCGCTCGTCGCGTCGTCACGATCGGCCACGCCTACATGCCGAACCTGAAGATTCCGATCGCTGGTAAGACCGGCACGGCCGAGTTCGGCGCCTCCGGCGGCAAGGACAGCGCCGGCCGGAACAAGCTCGGTTTCCACAACTGGTTCGTGTCGTTCGTCCCGCAGGCGGACAACACGGACCCGACCGCGCAGATCGCAATGGTGATCTTCACGTACGACTCGTCGAAATCGCTCTGCGAGCTCTGCCTCAACCCGGCCGTCGGGATGACGCAGCGCATCCTCGAGCAATACCTCGGGGCCGCGAAGTGAGCGTGCGACCCATGGCGTTGTCGCGGCCCGCGACGCCGCTCCACGACCGACCGGCCCCGCGGCGGTGGACCCAGATCGATCCGATGCTCCTGATCGTGACCCTGCTCCTCATCGGCTACGGGCTGGTCATGACGTACTCGACGACCGCCGAGACCCGGACCTTCACCGGCGATCCGATGCAGTTCGTCATCCGCGGCGCCCTCTGGGCCGCGATCGGGATGGCGGCCATGGCCGCGGTCGCGCTCTTCGATTACGCGTGGCTTGGCGCGTTCGCGCCTCTCCTCTATGTCTTCACGCTTGGTCTGCTGTCGGTCGTCCTCGCGATCGGGACGTCGAGCCTCGGCGCGCAACGATCGGTCAACATCGCCGGCCTCTCGTTCCAGTTCAGCGAGGTCGCGAAGGTCCTGATGATCATCGTGCTCGCGAAATTTTTCGCCGACCGCCGTGCCTCGATCGGCTCGCCGCTCACGATGCTGCTCGGGCTTGCGCTGCTCGCGCCCCCGGTGCTCCTCGTCTACCGCCAGCCCGACCTCGGCACGAGCCTCGTGTTCATCGCGATCTTCTTCGGCATCGCGTTCCTGGCCGGAGCGCGGATCTGGCAGCTGGTCGCGCTTGTCGCGATCGCCGCCGCGTCGTTCCCCGTCGTCTGGTCGCTTCTCAAGGACTACCAGCGGGCGCGCCTCTCCGCGTTCCTCGATCCGTACTCCGATCCGCAGGGTGCGGGCTGGAACATCATCCAGTCGCTCATCGCCGTCGGCTCGGGTGGCGCGACGGGGAAGGGGCTCACCGCCGGCACGCAATCGCCTCTGGGGTATCTGCCGATCGCTGAGTCCGACTTCGTGTTCTCGGGCCTCGCCGAGGACCTGGGCTTCGCGGGCGCCGTGATCCTGTTCGCCCTGTACATCGTCCTGCTCATCGCCGCCCTGCGCGTGGCGCTTCGCGCGAAGGATCCGTTCGGGATGCTGATCGGCGCGGGCATCGCGACGATGCTCCTTTTCCAGATCTTGGTGAACGTCGGCATGGCGATCTCCCTCATGCCGGTCACCGGGATCCCGCTTCCCTTCATTTCACACGGTGGCAGCTCGCTCGTTTCCATCTGCTTTGCGCTTGGTGTCCTGCAATCGATCTCGATGCGCCGCGAGCCTGACAGCCCCTAGTTCGTATACTTTTCAGCGAACGGCCACGAACGGGAGCAGTACGCGTATCCCCTCGACCAGAGAGAGCCGGTGACTGGTGTGAGCCGGCGTCGCGGGAGCGCCGAACTCGCCCGGGAGCCGCGGGAGCGAACGTCTAGGCGCTAGCTCTCGCCGGGGTCACGCCCGTTATCAACGTGCTCGAGCGGAGAGCATCGGGGCTGTGGCGCAGTGGGAGCGCATCACACTGGCAGTGTGGGGGTCGCGGGTTCGAATCCCGCCAGCTCCACCGGCGCAACAGAGCGGGCTCTCAAGTGGGGTGGTACCACGGAGGTCTTTCGTCCCCAGGGGTAAGGGGCCCCTGGGCCGCGCAAGCGGAACGAAAGGCCTTTTTGTTTATCTGGAAAGGAGGTCGAATGACGAGCGACGTGGAAAAGAAGATCGATCGCTACACACCCGCCGCCACCGAAGAGAAATGGCGCGAGCGCTGGGCCTCGTCCGGCCTCCACAACACGCCGGACGTCTCCGATAAGCCGAACTTTTACTTCCTGACGATGTTCCCGTACCCGTCGGGCGAGATCCACGTGGGTCACTGGTACGCGTTCGCTCCGCCCGACGCCGCCGCGCGTTTCCTGCGCATGCGCGGTCACAACGTGCTGTTCCCGATGGGCTTCGACGCGTTCGGCATCAACGCGGAGAACGCGGCGATCGACCGCGGGATCCACCCGGCGGTGTGGACCGAAAAGAACATGGCGCACATGCGCGACCAGTTCAATCGGATGGGCGCCGCGATCGACTGGCGCCGCGAGGTCGTCACGTGCTACCCCGAGTACTACCGCTGGAACCAGTGGATGTTCCTGAAGCTCTTCGAGAAGGGCCTCGCGTACAGAGGTGACGCACCGGTCAACTGGTGCCCGCGCGACGAAACCGTCCTGGCGAACGAACAGGTCATCAATGGACGATGCGAGCGGTGCGACACCCTCGTCGTGAAGCGGCAGATGACGCAGTGGTTCTACCGGATCACGCAGTACGCGGACGAGCTGCTGAAGTTCGAGGGTTTGGATTGGCCGGAGCGCGTTCGCGTGCTGCAGACGAACTGGATCGGGCGCTCGGAAGGCGCTGAGCTCGCGTTCCCGGTAGAGGGCCGTGACGGTGAGGAGATCCGCTTCTTCACCACGCGTCCCGACACGATCTACGGCGCGACCTTCATGGTCCTGGCGCCCGAGCACCCGCTCGTCGCGAAGATCACAGCGCCGGCAAAGCGCCCGGAGGTCGAACGCTACGTCGAGAGCGCGCGGAACATGGCCGAGATCGAGCGCACCTCGACGGAGCGCGAGAAGACCGGCGTGGACACGGGCGCGTTCGCCCGTAACGTCTTCACCGGCGAGCGCATCCCGATCTGGGTGGCCGACTACGTCCTCGCGACCTACGGCACCGGCGCGATCATGGCCGTCCCCGGCCACGACGAGCGCGATTTCGCGTTCGCCAAGAAGTACGGCCTCGAGATCCGCGAGGTGATCTCGCCTGACGGCAAGGAGCACGAAAGTCTGGATGCTCCGCACTCCGGGGAGGGGAACATGGTCCGGAGCGGACCGTTCGCCGGCATGAGCAGCGAAGACGGCAAGAAGGCCGTCGCGGATGAGGCGAAAAAGCGGGGTATTGGGGGACCGTCGGTCACCTACCGCCTGCGCGACTGGCTCGTCTCACGACAGCGGTACTGGGGCACGCCGATCCCGATCGTGCACTGCGAGCGCTGCGGACTCGTGCCGGTGCCCTACGACCAGCTGCCGGTCGTGCTGCCACGCGATGTCGAGTTCACGGGACGCGGTGGCTCGCCGCTGACCCATGTCTCGTCGTTCGTCAACACGACGTGCCCCAAATGCGGTGGCCCGGCGCGCCGCGATACCGACACGATGGATACATTCGTCGATTCCTCCTGGTACATGTACCGCTACGTCGACCCGAAGTACGACAAGGCGTTCATGAACAAGGAAGTCGGGAAAAAGTGGCTGCCGGTGCGGCAATACACCGGAGGCGTCGAGCACGCGATCCTGCATCTGCTGTACATGCGCTTCATGGCGAAGGCGCTGCGCGACCTCGGCGAGATCTGGTTCGACGAACCTGCACTGCGTTTCCGCTACCAGGGAAACATCGTGTTCAAAGGCCGGAAGATGTCGAAGTCGCGCGGCAACGTGGAGACCCCCGACGCGTACGTCGAGAAATACGGCGCCGACACCCTCCGCCTCTTCATGATGTTCATGGGGCCGTGGGTCGACGGGGCCGACTGGGACGCCTCGGGCATCGAGGGTGTCCACCGGTTCCTGCGACGGGTCTGGGAGATCGCGCAATCCGAGGCGCAGCCGCCGGGCCCCCGCGATCCCGATGTGGACCGGGCCGTCCATCGCACGATCGCGAAGGTCACCGACGACCTTCAGACGTATTCATTCAACACCGCGGTCGCCGCGATGATGGAGCTGTCGAACGCACTCCAACACGCGATTGGTCCGAGCCGTGACGAAGGCGTGTCGACCCTGCTGCTCCTCCTGGCCCCTTTCGCGCCGTACATGACGGAGGAGCTGTGGGAGCGCCGCGGCGGTCGTGGCTCGGTGCACCGGCAGAGCTGGCCGGCCTTCGACGCGGCAACGGCGGCCGCGAAGGAGGTCACACTCGTCGTCCAGATCGATGGAAAGGTGCGAGAACGCATCAACGCCCCGGCCGGCATCTCGAATGAGGCCGCCGTGGAGTTGGCGCTCGGCAGCCCGAAGGTGAAGGCCGCGCTGGACGGCCGCGTCGTCGATCGGAAGATCGTCGTGCCCGACCGTCTGGTGAACATCGTCACGAAGCAACGGTCGTGACGGCCGAGATACGGCTCGCGGCCCTCTGCGACCACGCCCTCGTCGGACAGGACGGCAAGGTCAGCCTGATGGGGATCTTCCGCAACATCTCCGTCAGCGGGCTGCCAGCGCAGCACCCCCGGATGTTCGTGGTGGCGATCCTCGGGCTCGAGGTCGGCGCACATACCGTGAAGGTTCGCCTTCTCCGGCCGGACGGACAGCAAGCCATGCCCAACCCACCCGAGATCTCCGTCCATGCCGTCGCCGGCCAGGACGTCAACGTCATCGTCGAGCTGAACAACATGAGCTTCACGAGCTACGGGACGCACAAGTTCGACCTGGAGGTCGACGGAACCTCCATCGGGGGCTTGCCGGTCGCGATCGTCCAAATGCAGCAGCAACAACAGGGGCGCCGCACGAATTGACGACAGGCTGTCGTCAAAAATGACGACAGCATTGGTGCGTTGCGCATCTATGCACGATGCCTCGAGGTGTTCAACGTGCGGGCGTGCGCAGACCGGTGCTCATCCTCGTCGCGATCGCCGCCGTCGCGGTCGTCGCTCTCGTCCTGGTGCGCTCGCACGGCGACGACGGCCGGGCCGTCGCGGTCGTCGAAGACACGCCGGCGCCGACGCGGTCGGCCGAGCCGTCGATCGTCGTGGACGTCGCCGGTGCCGTCCTTCACCCCGGCGTGTACAGGCTTCCTGCGGGCTCGCGGATCGTCGACGCGCTGACGGCAGCGGGCGGTGCGACCGACGGAGCCGACCTCGGTGCCTTCAACAAGGCGGCGCCCGTGCGCGACGGCCAGGGCATCTACGTACCTCGCCCCGGTGAGACGGTCCCCGCCGGAAGCGCGGGGAGCGACGCGCAGCTCAAGATCGATCTAAACCACGCGACGGCCTCGGAGCTCGAGGCGCTTCCCGGCATCGGACCCACGATCGCCGCTCGGATCGTCCGCTCTCGTGGCAGCCACCCCTTTACCCGCATCGAGGAGCTGCAAACGCGCGGCTTGGTGAGCACTCGCGTCTTCGCCGACCTCAAGGAAATGGTCACCACGCGGTGACCCACGTGCTCAGGGCGCCCCTCCTTCCGGCGGCTGCGGGCGCGGTGTGCATCGCTCTCGCGGTTCAGCTCGCCCCGTTCGCGGGAATCGCGCTCGCGGTGGTTCTGGCGGGCGCATTCACGGTGCTGGCCCTGGCGAGCGCCGACCGCGCGCGCCGGCTCTGCTGGTGCGCGGCCGCGCTCATCGCCGGCATCTCGGCCGCGGCCACGATCTTCGGACCACTGGGCCCCCTGCCCCATCAGGGCCCCCTACCGGTGGAATTCGACCTGCGGCACGCGGGGCCGCTCGACGGGCTCCGTGAAGCGCTCGCGGACCCGCTGCGCCGCCTGATCCCGGAGCCGGAGGGCGGAATATTGCGCGGGATCGTCCTTGGCGAGCGCGCTGCCGTCGACGCCGACCTCGCGAGCGCCTTCGCGCGTAGCGGCACGTCGCATCTTCTCGCCATATCCGGATTCAATATGACCCTGGTCGCTGCGGCCGTCGCGCTTCTCGCGCGCGGCCGCGTCCGCCCGGCGGTCACGGCTGCCCTCACCGTCTCGTGCGTGCTCGCGTACAGCGTGTTGGTGGGTCTCGCCCCGAGCGTCGCGCGCGCGGCGGTCATGGCGGTCGTCGCGTCGCTCGGTCTTGCCTTCGGACGCCGACCCGCCACGGACAACGCGCTCGCGCTTGCGGTGGCGACGATGGTGGGCATCGACGCCTCCGCGATCGGTGACGTCGGCTTCTTGCTGTCGGCTACGGCGACGGGCGGTCTGCTCTACCTGGGCGATCCCATCTCGCGGCGTCTCGGTTCGCTACCGGGCGCGATCCGCCAGGGCCTGGCGACCACGCTCGCCGCGACGCTACCCACCATCCCCATCATCGCGGCCGTGTTCGGCCGGGTCTCGCTCGTCTCACCGCTCGCGAACCTTGTCGCCGTGCCGCTCTTTCCGCCGCTCATGATTGCCGGCGCCGCGACGGCCGCGGTCGGGACCGTATCCCTCGATGTCGCTCAGCTGCCTGGTCTGCTCGCGTACGCGCTCGCGTTCGTGCTGCGCACGGTGGTTGAGACATCCGCGGCGTTGCCGCTCGCGTCGCTCGCCGTTCCTGATGGTCCGCTCGCCGGACTCGCATACGGCGCGCTTGTCGCGGTCGCGCTGTTCTGCGGTCCCGCTGCGATTTCACGCCTGGCACCCACCATCGTCCGGCGCGTCCGCCTGCCTCGCGGACCCGATCTTTCGAGTCTTTCGCGATCTCAGTTAGGGCGGCCGACACTGTGGGTGAGCGCCGGGCTCGTGCTTGTCCTCATCGGCGGGAGCGCGGCCACCGTTTTCTGGCCGACGCCCTCCGGCATTCGGGTTCGCGCTCTCGACGTCGGGCAGGGCGACGCGTATCTCGTCGAGTTCGACGGCGAAACGCTCCTGGTCGATGGCGGCCCCGACCCTGCTCGGCTGCTCGCTGAGCTTGGGGCGAGCCTTCCACCTTGGAACCGACGGATCGACCTCATCGCACTCACGCACGCGCATGCCGATCACGCGGACGGTCTCATTGGAGTGCTGGAGCGGTACGAGGTCGGCCTCGCGATCGAGCCGGTCGGCCTGAACCCGGGGGCGGTCAGCACCGCATGGGGCGACCGCATCGCGCGCGCGCATGTGCCGAGACGCGCCGTCTCGGCGGGGATGCGAATGCGGATTGGTGACGCGACGCTCGCGATCCTCGCCCCGAACGGTGACCCTCGTGTCGACGTCCCTTCTCTCGTGCTGCGACTCGACCGCGGCTCGTTCTCGATGCTGTTCATGGGCGACGCGACAGAACAGGCGCAGGCGGACCTCCTGCTGAGCCCAGGATCGCTGGCCGCGCGGGTGTACGTTCCGCCGCATCACGGCGCCGCGAGCGCGTACGCGATGCCGCTCGTGGACGCCGTTCGCCCGAGCGCCGCGGTGATCTCTGTCGGCGCGCAGAACCGGTATGGTCATCCCACGCCCGAGACGCTCGCGGCGCTCGGCCGGATCCCCACATACCGAACCGACCGCGACGGCACGGTGGAGCTCGATCAAGGTGGCAACGCCCAGCTCGTCGTCCGCACCCACGCGAATGGTCTTCCTGCTCCACGGGGAGGATTCATTCCGCACGCGCCTCCGGCTCGGTGAGCTCGTCACCGCGCTCCTCGGAGGCGCGCCCGCGGCACCCACCGAACTCTCGACGAAGGCCGAGCCGCGCCTTGGCGCTCTGCTCGGCGTCACCCGTCATGACGCGCGGGTCGATACGGCTGGCGCGATCATGCTGTCGGGCCAGGCACAGGGCCTCTTCGACGCAGTCGACGAGGCCCGTGTCGTGATCGTCGACCATGCCGAAGCGCTGAAAGATCTCGGCCTGATCGCGTCATTCCCGCGCGAAGCGGCGCTCGTGCTCGTTGCCGTCGAGCGTCTCGCCGCCGGACGCGCGCGACGCGGGCAACGCGTGAAGGTCCCGAACGCTCCCGCCGCAAATCTCCTCGAAGCCGTCGAGGCGGCTGGTGGATCCATCGAGCGCATCGAGCGCCTCACGCCGGTCGACGTC
>Ga0307284_10000204_pt1 | contig 11696 bp, 8 predicted proteins | sample ER_DNA_123_FD_194480 | JGI IMG/M metagenome (GOLD analysis project Ga0307284, IMG submission 194480) | Bulk soil microbial communities from the East River watershed near Crested Butte, Colorado, United States - ER_DNA_123 | ecosystem: Environmental > Terrestrial > Soil > Floodplain | place: USA... | reverse complement strand
GACCCGAGCCGCCTGCTGCATGTTGTGGGTCACGATCACGATTGTGAAGTCCCGCTTCAGCTCGAAGAGCAGCTCTTCGATGCGCTGGGTCCCCTGGGGGTCGAGCGACGCGGTCGGCTCGTCCAGCAGGATCACGTCCGGAGTCGGCGCGATCGTTCGGGCCAGGCAGAGCCGCTGCTGCTGTCCACCTGAGAGCGCCATCGCGCTGGTCTTGAGCCGGTCCTTGACCTCGTCCCAGAGCGCCGCCTGGCGGAGCGAGCGTTCGACCACGCTGTCGAGCTCAGCCCGGAGAAGTCGTTTGTTGAGCCGCAGACCGGCCGCCACGTTGTCATACACCGACATGGTCGGGAACGGAGTGGGCCGCTGGAACACCATCCCCACCCGCCGGCGGAGCTGCATCACGTTGACCCGTGGCGCGTAGATGTCCTCGCCGTCGAGCAGGACGCGCCCGGTGATCCAGCCATGCTCCGACAGCTCGTGCATCCGGTTGAGGGCTCGCAGAAAGGTAGACTTGCCGCAGCCGGAGGGGCCGATCAAGGCGTGTACCCGGTTGCCAGGAAACGCGAGCGAGACTCCCTTCACCGCGGTGAACTTTCCGTACATGGCCGTGAGCTTGTCGGTGACCAGGCGCGGACGGGTTTCCGGGGTCATCGAGGCCGGTGCGTGCGCCACTTCTGTGCGCTGCTCGGGCGGAGCGCTCAAGGCAGGCTCAACCATTGAGGGTGAATCGTTTGCGGATGGCGAGCCGGGCGCCGAGGCTCAGGATGAACACCACAAGGATGAGCACCAAGGCCGAGGCCCAGGCGTAGCTGTGCCACTGGGGATAGGGGCCGGTGGCATAGGTGAATACGGTGAGCGGAAGGGCGGCCATCGGCTGGTTCAGGTTGAAGCTCAGGTACTGACTGCCGAGCGCGGTGAAGAGCAGCGGAGCGGTCTCGCCCGAGATCCGCGCGGTGGCGAGCAGTGCGCCGGTCACGATGCCGGGTAGGGTGGTCCTGATCACCACTGACAGGCTGGTGCGCCACCGGGGGTAGCCCAACGCGAGCGCCGCCTCTCTCAGTGAGTTGGGTACCAGCTTGATCATCTCCTCGGTGGTGCGGAGCACCATGGGAATCATCAGAAGTGCCAGCGCCACACTGCCGGCGAGGGCGGAGAAATGCTTCTGGGTGGCGACGATCCAGGCCCATGCAAAGACCCCCACCACGATGGACGGAGTTCCATTGAGTACGTCCGCCACGAACCGGGTGACCCAGGTAAGCCGGCTGGTGGGATACTCGGCGCAGTAAATGCCGGCTCCGATCCCGATGGGGAGACCGATCAGGCTCGCCATGCCTACGATCAGGAGCGTGCCGACCAGCGCGTGCACCACGCCGCCCCCGGTTTCACCCGCGGGTGCCGGCGTCTTGGTGAAGAAGTCGATGGAGAGACTACTCGCGCCCTTGAGCACTAGGTCGATGAGGATAAAAAAGAGCGGCAGCAGCGCCACGATCACGGCGCCGATCATCAGCCCGACCATGAAGTTGCTGACGGTCCGGCGGAGAACGCGGCGGTTCACAGCGCGCTGCTCCCGGCGCTCGAGCCCCGAGCCACTCGCCAGATGAGGAGCCGGGCCGCGGCGTTGACCAGCACCGTGACCATGAAGAGCACGAAAGCCACGTAGGCCAGCGCCGAGATGTGCATGTCGCCTACCGCCTCGGAGAACTCATTGGCAATCGCTGCCGCCATGGTGTATCCCGGGGCGAACAGCGACGCCGCGATCTCATGCCGATTGCCGATCAGCATGGTCACTGCCATGGTCTCCCCCAATGCCCGGCCGAGCCCGAGGATGATGGCACCGATGATCCCGGAGCGGGCGTAGGGGATGACGGCCGAGGTGACCGCCTCCCACCGAGTGGCTCCGAGTGCGAGCGAGGCCTCCCGTTGGGTGTTCGGCACGGCGAGCAGAACCTCCCGGGACACGGACATGATGTAGGGCATGATCATGATCGCCAGGATGATTCCCGCGGCCAGCATGGACGGCCCGTAGATCGGTCCCTGAAAGAGGGGAAGGAAGCCGAAGAGCTTCCTGAGCAAAGGGAACGCGGTAGTCCTGAGCGCGGGAACGAGTACGAAGATTCCCCACAATCCGTACACGACGCTCGGTATCGCGGCCAGCAGGCCGATGAGAAACGCCACCGGCTGCCGCACTGACTTGGGGGCGAACTCGGTGAGGTAGATCGCCACCCCGAGCGAGAGGGGAACGGCGATGATGAGCGCGATCAGTGACGAGAGCAGGGTGCCAAAGATCAGCGGCAAGGCGCCGAACTGTTCGGCCACCGGGTCCCACACGCTCGTGGTGATGAAATCGAGACCGAATCGCTGAATGGCTAGGTCGGCCCCGCTCCAGAGCTCGTAGACGAGAAAGCCGAGGAGCACCGGAACCGCGAGAGCCGCTACGGTCAGCAGCAGCTTGAAGATTCGATCGCCGTAGTTCGCTCGCTCGAGCGAGACGCTGGTGGCGGGCCTGGGCAGCTCTCGTTCGGAGACAGCGGTCATGGTGGGATTCTAGACCTCGGTGTTGCCTGGTCAGTCACGGCCGTGTAACGGATTGGTCACGGGAAACCAGCCTCCGGCTACCGAGCCGCCGCTGGAGGAGCTGGCTGACCGAGGCGGGGAGGGGGGCGTAGTGGAGATCGGCAGCCATGCGCTGCGCCTCGGGCTGCAACATCCAGATGAGAAAGCTGTGGAGCGCGTTGGCCTTGGCGCTATCGGGACTCTCCTTATGCACCAGTAACCAGGTAAACGACGAGAGAGGGTAGGAACCCCGCCCCGGAGGGTTGGTGAGGGAAACGCGAAAGTCCGTATCGACGCCGAGCGGCACTCCACTCGCTGCGGCGGACACGCTCTCTAGGGTGGGCTCGACGAATGCCCCCTCGGCGTTTTTGATGAGGGCCGCCGGGAGTCCGTTGGATATCGCGTAAATCAGCTCGACGTATCCGATGGCTCCTTCGGTTTGCTTGACCTGCTGAGTGACCCCCTCGTTCCCTTTTCCGCCCAGTCCGGCGGGCCAATCGACCGACGTTGCCTTGCCCACCTTGCTCTTCCACTCAGCCGAGATCTTGGAGAGATAGTCGGTGAAGATGTAAGTCGTGCCGGACCCATCGGACCGGTGCACGACGATGATGTCCTGGCCCGGGAGGCTCACGGCAGGATTGAGGGCCGCCAGGCGCGGGTCGTTCCACCGGCTGATCCGGCCGAGAAAAATGTCCGCCAGAGTGGCTCCGTCGAACCTGAGGGGCGCCTTCCCCAGGGACGGCAGGTTATAGGTGGCGACCACCGCGCCCAATACCGTCGGCACGTGCTGCACGTTTCCCTTCACCGCCGCCACCTGCTGGTCGGTCATGGGGGCGTCGGTGGCGCCAAAGTCGACCGTGCCCTCGGTGAACTGGCGGATACCGCCTCCCGAGCCGATGGACTGGTAGTTGATACGAACGCCGGTCGCGCGGGCATACACATCGAACCACTTGGTGTAGATCGGAGCGGGGAAGGTCGCGCCTGCGCCCGTAAGAGCAGCCGAGCCCGCCGTCGCGGATCCCGTATCTTTTCGGTCCCCAGCAGGAGAACGGTCGCTGCGGCTACACGCGAGGAGCGTAATGCTGCTGAGACAGAGGAGAGCGGCTCGGGGCATGGTTTCCTCCGTGTAAGGCGTACTGCGTCAGGTCAGGCTCTAAGGTGCCGCTCTCCCACAGGACATGCAAACGGCCGGCACCATTGGCGCCGGCCGCTTGAGAGTGAGAGAAGTGCCCGCTATCGGGCCGCGATGACTTTCCCGGCCGCCTTCAACGTCGGTAGCCGCGCCTGTACCAGGGAGACGACCGGACTCGGCAGGGGAGCGTAGTGCAGCTCGGCCGCCATCGCCTGGGCTTCGGGCGTGATCATCCAGGCCAGAAAGTCCCGGATGAGCTTGGCCTTGGTGGGATCCTTGTTGTCCTTCTTGACCAGGAGCCAGGTGAACGACGAGATGGGATAGGCCTGGGCTCCAGGTGCATTGGTGATCGACACCCGAAAGTCGGTGTCTTTCTCCAGCTTTGCACCGGCTGCGGCGGCGGTAACCGTCTCCAGTGAGGGAACGATAAAGTTTCCCGTGGCATTCTTCACCTGGGCGTACGGCAGGTTGTTCGAGATGGCGTAGATCAGCTCCACATAGCCGAGGGCGCCTTCCGTCTGTTTGACCTGCTGGGTCACGCCCTCGTTCCCCTTCCCACCAAGCCCCGCCGGCCAGTTCACCGAGGTGGCATAGCCCACCTTGTCCTTCCATTCGCGGGAGAATTTGTTCAAGTAGTCGGTGAACACGTAGGTTGTGCCGGAGCCGTCGGAGCGGTGGACCACAATGAGATCGATGTCCGGCAGCTTCACGCCTGGATTCAGCGCGGCGATCTTGGGGTCATTCCACTTGGTCACCCGGCCCATGAAGATCTCGACCAGGAGGTTGCCATCGAACTTGAGCTTGGTGTCACCCAGTGTCGGCAGGTTGTAGGTCACCGCCACGGCACCAAGCACGGTGGGCACGTGGAGCACGTTGCCGTTCACCGCCTGGATCTGGGACTCGTTCATGGGGCCGTCACTGGCGCCGAAGTCCACGGTGCCCTCGGTGAACTGGCGAATACCGCCGCCGGACCCGATCGACTGATAGTTGATCTTGACGCCGGTCTTCTTGCTGTAGGCATCGAACCACTTGGTGTAGATCGGATTGGGGAAAGTCGCGCCCGCGCCGGTAAGGCTCTGGGCTGCTACAGGAGCTGCCGCGGCCAGTATGCCGCTGATGACGAATAAGCTGCGCTTCATGCTTTATATCCTCGTCTCTCTCAGTTTCTAGAAGTTGACCGTGAGCGCGCTGCGGACGCCGCTGATGCTCGGCGTCACGCTGCCCTGGAAGCTCTCACGCTCGTAGGCCACCCGGAGCTGTGCCTTACTCGACATGTAGATCCCCAGCACCGCGGTGATCAGGGTGGATCGGTCATTGACTGCGTTGGTGTTGGGGTCGGCCACGTCGACTCGGAACGCGGGCTCGATGGCGTAGAGCCACGACGTCGGACTCTTGAACCGGTAGTTATACGCGGCAAGACCCTGGATGCCACGGATCTTGTTCTTGGCTGCCGTTGCGTCGTTGCCGTCGAGGTACTCGCCCAGTACATACAGCCCCTCATCGCCCACCTTGCCCCATTGCGCGTCGACGCCCCAGGCATAGTTGGTGAACGCCGAGTCTGGGGTCGCGCCGACGGTCACGATGCCATCGTGGGCGAACCAGGAGCCGCCGATATCGAGCTTGGAATAGATGCCGGCCGTAGCGCGGGCGCCGAAGCTCTTCTTGTTGTTCACGTCATTGAGGCTCTCGCCCTGCCCGTTGTAGGCCCCAACCTTCAGTGTGATCAGCCGGATGTCATCGATCTTGTACTCGTAGCGGAGACTCGCCCCGACGTCGTGGGAGAGAAACCCGTTGGCTGCGAAGAGATCATTTGACGCCCGGGCGACCAGGCCTTGTCCGGCCCCGCGCTCGATCGAGGGCAAGTTGTTGGACGAGGTGAGCTCGTACCGGCTGTAGGGCCGCTTTTCCTGGCCGGCCCGCAGGTAGAGTGCGCCCTTGCTCGCCTCGGGGCTAAAGCGTACGTCGATCCACGCGTCGCGAAGACGGAGTCCGCTGCGGCCGGTGGTTCGGCAGACCAGCGGCGTCCCCGTGCAGGTGGTGACCACATTGCTCAGATTGCGCCCGCCTTCGAACGATGGCTGGATGTAGACGACGACGTTTTCCGAGATCTGGCCCCGCGCCTCGATACGCGCCCGCCGGGTGAAGAAGTTGTCCTTCGGGCCGACCGTCGCAGCGTAGGGCTCGTTGTCGAAGTAATAGAATTGCTCTTGAAGACGGCCGGTGAGCTTGACATTCGGGTACGTGGTTTGCGCGCTCGCCGCGCCGACCGCCAGGGTGGCCGCTAGCGCTACACCGCTCAGAATGCTACGCGCCTGCAGGGACATATGGCCTTTCAGCTGGATTGAGTGACCTGCGCATCGCTGCGATGCCGCCTGAAGGCAGCTAAGAAGCCGAAAAGCGGTCACGGCGAACCCGTGATCATGTAACGAAAGGGTAAAATCGGGTCCTCACGGCCAGCCCAGCAGCCTGAGGGCTGCTGTGGTCAGGGCGGCGAGGAGCTGGCCCACCAGCACGTCGCTCGGGTAGTGCACGCCCAGCCGCACCCGAGAGAAGCCCACCGCAGCGGCCACGAGCAGCAGCGGCGGCGCCCATACTGGAAAGGTTGTCCCGTAGGCCAACGCGACCGACATCGAAGCAGCCGCGTGTCCCGACGGGAACGAGAAACGATCCGGCTCCCGCACCAGGCTCACATAGCCGTCCACTTTCGCGGGGCGGTCACGGACGACGGTTCGTTTGACAAGCTGGACGAGGAGGTGGGACACCACCAGCGTCATGAGGGCAAGCCCCGATGCCTGGTGGAGCACGCAGCAGGCGACCAGGGGAAGACTCGCCGCCAGAAGGGAAGGACCGGTGCCACCCAGATGGGTGACGGCGGTCCACGCGATCAGGGAAGCGCGCGGCGCGGCTGGACTGATCGCGCAACGCGTCCGCAACGCCCGGTCGTGGGCGCTGAGACGCATAAGCAGCGGTGCGGTCATTGCCCATGAAAATGGCGCGCCAGAGCAACCGCTTCACCGCGTTCAGGCTACAAGTCGGTAACGGGCCTCCGCCGGTGGGGCCGGGACGGGCCTTTACTACCGTCCAGATCCATTTCTGCCGGGCGATCTGAGCACCCCGGTCCGTGGGCTGCTCCGCGGCTTAACCAGCTCCTGGTCTATCGCTGGGGTCGGGGCAGCGTGAGGCGCCTCGGGTGCCCCGGCCGGCCCCTTCCTCAGTGACCTGCCTATCTCATCAGCCCGCAGGAGGAACCGGCTCGCCCGGTCGTCGCCCCACAGGGCGTCGAAGCTTTCAAAGGCGGCGCCTGCCTGTTCACCAGCGAGGCGCTCCAACGTCCGGAGACCGCACTCCGATCCCGAGAGCCGATCCGGTTTGGATCCGGACAGGGTTGCGAGTGAGGACGAAATCTCCTCCGAAAGCACGTGCATGTCGTGCATGGTGCCGAGAAGATCCTGGGCCTCCTTCAGCCGGGGGACGAGGGCTCTGACCCGAGAAGCACGGCGCCCAACCGGCTCGACCAAGTAGCGGAGCCGCTTGATGCTTATCCTGGCCGTGTGCCCTTCCTTGAAGTTTGCCGCTTCGCGCACCCGCTCAAGGGCATCGCGCAATTGCCCAGCCTGCTGCTGAATCAGTTCCCCGGTCACCTGTCCAAACGTCAGCTGCTTCTTCCCGCCGCCAGTCCCGATCTCGACGCGGAGAGTGCCCAGCCGGTGCCGAAATGTGACAGCCATCTTCCCGAATCGACGGCCGACCTCGGCGGTAGCCGGGCCGATGGTCTCTTCTTTGCGCCCTTCCAGCCGTCCGATCAGCCAGAATAGCCCCTGCATATCCTCGGTTCCAACACGATCGCGTTGCCTTCGCAGCCAGTCGAGGTGCACCTCGGTGTCCCGCCCGGCGTTGGTTGCCAGGGTCAGCTTTCGCAGGCGCTGACGCATCTTCTTCGTCACGCTGCCCTCGAGCTGAGAGCGATAGGCACGGGTACAGCTTCGAAGGCGCCGGAGGCCGACTCGAAAATCGTGCAGCGCCTCGGCATCTCGAGCGTCCGCCAGCCGGGCCTGGGCGCCTTCTATTTGATCGACGTAACTCAGGGCGAGCAGACGGGAAGATTCCTGGGCCGATCGGTCCAGCAGGTCGGATGGAAGCCGTGCGGCCATCGCTTCACGCAGGCTCTGGGCGCTTTCGAGACCGCGGAGAGCGCACCCGTGGGGGGGTGGACCGTTGACCAGGTTGGTCTCCGTTGCTGGAGACTGGTTCGTCGGGTGGCGGCGCTCCGGATGAGCCGAAGATAGGGACGAATCGAAAGGCTGAGTCCACCGCTACCCGTGCGGACTCTCGGGCCAGGGTCTGAAAAACTGCTTGCGACCGAATTTCTTCCTGGCCTTCTCCAGGCTTCACCCGCGTGTACGTGCCGTCGGCCTGTAGCTGCCGGGCCTTGACGTTATCGTTCAACACCACCTGAAGGAGCTCCTGGGTCAGGCGAGACTTGAGCTGGGCATCCTCGACCGGAAACATCAGCTCGATGCGCCGAAAGAAATTGCGGGGCATCCAGTCGGCGCTTCCCAGAAAGACCTCCGGCTCGCCCGCATTCTCGAAATAAAAGATCCGGCTGTGCTCCAGGAAGCGGTCCACGATGCTGATCACCCGAATGTTCTCGGAGAGGCCCGGGATGCCCGGCCTCAGGCAGCAGGTCCCTCGGATGACCAAATCGATGCGCACGCCGGACCGGGCGGCCCGGTACAAGGCGTCGATGACGGTCGGCTCGACCAGCGCGTTCATCTTGACGATGATGCGGGAAGGCCGGCCCATACCAGCATTCCGGCCCTCCCGATCGATCAGTTCCACGATCTGCTCCCGAAAGGCGAACGGGGCAACGAGGAATTTTCGCCAACGACGCCCCTGGGAGTACCCGGTGAGCAGATTGAAGAGCTCACTGGTGTCTTCCCCGAACTCCGGCTTGGCCGTGAACAAGCCCAGGTCGGTATAGGTCCTGGCGGTCGTGGGGTTGTAGTTGCCCGTCGAGAGGTGCACGTACCGCCGGATACCCTCGGCCTCGCGCCGGACCACGAGTGAAGCCTTGCAGTGGGTCTTGAGTCCTACGACGCCGTAGACGACGTGCACCCCGGCATGCTCGAGGGACCGGGCCCAGACGATGTTGTTCTCTTCGTCGAACCGGGCTTTGAGCTCGACCAGGGCGGTGACCTGCTTGCCGTTCTGTGCCGCCCGCTCCAGGGCACGAATGATGGGACTCGCACCGCTGGTCCGGTACAGGGTCTGCTTGATCGCAAGGACCTGCGGATCGTCGGCGGCGCGCGCGATAAAGTTCACGACGCTGCCAAATGACTCGAAGGGATGGTGCACCAGGATATCCTGGCTGCGAATCAGGTCGAACACATCCGCCCCAGACGCGAACGCGGGAGGCGCACCGGGAACCAATGGTTCGTCCTTGAGCGCGCGGAACCCTTCCAGCCGATGTAGCGCCATAAATACCGTGAGATCGACCGGTCCGCGAAGCCGGTAGACGTCCCGGTCATGCAGATCGAGGGCCCCGACCAGCATCTGCACAAACCGCTCGTCGGCGGCGTCCGAGATCTCGAGGCGCACCGCGTCGCCGTGCAGACGCTGGCGGAGGTTTTCCTCGATGGTCTGGAGCAGATCTTCAGCATCGTCCTCATCGATCGCGAGATCGGTGTTGCGGGTCACCCGGAATACCGTATGACCGAGCACGCGAAAGCCACCGAACAGCGTACCGAGATGGGCGGCGATGACGTCCTCCAGGAGGACGAAACGAACCCGGTCGGGAGTGCCCGGCAGCAGGACGACCCGATCGAGTACCGCGGGCACTTGGACCACCGCAAAGAGCTCCTGGAGCTGGTTGGCATGCTTTCGCTCGACTAGGAGCGCGATGTTGAGGCTCTTGTTGTGGACGTGCGGGAATGGGTGTCCCGGATCTATCGCCAGGGGGGTAAGTACGGGATAAATGCTGCTGGCGAAGAGCTCGTCGACGAAGGCTCGCTCCGCGGGTGAGATCTCCCCCAGCCGCACCCATTCAATGCCGTTCTGCTGGAGCTCGCCGATCAGTTCCTCATGAAGCAGCCGATACTGCTCCCCGACCAGCTGGTGCACGCGCTGGTCGATCTTGGTCAGCTGCTCGGCTGGTGCCAACCCATCCGCCGGGAAATCCTGGGGCTCCAGTCCGGCATAGAGCTGCTCCTGCAGGCCGGCCACCCGGATCTCGAAGAACTCGTCCAGGTTTGAGCTGACGATCGAGAGGAATTTGATGCGCTCGAGGATGGGGTTGCTCCGATCCGCGGCCTCCTCGAGGACCCGCGAATTGAACTCGAGCCAGCTCAACTCGCGGTTGAGGAAATGCTCCTGGGAAAACTCGGGCACGTTCTTGGGCATAAATCGAGCGCTAGCTGGCGGCGGCGACGTGCAACTGCAGACCGCGGGGTGCACCGGTCACCCTCCTCCGGGCCCGCGAACGACGCCACACCATCTCCACTTTCGTATCGAACGCCTTGCGGAACAGATCCGACTTGCGCTGGGCATCGGCGCACTCGACCTCTGGGAGTGCCGCGGCCTGGATGTTGAGCCGGAGGCCCTTCCTGATGGCGCGGAGCTTAACACCGGTTACCGCCTGGGAATGGGTCCGGTCCAGGCCATCGGCGATGCGGAGAATTCCGCTCAACCGGCCGATCAGCCGCCGCTCATCCACGGTCAGACGGACCAGGTTCTCGTGACGCTTCTTCGGGAACGCCCGCCGGTGATAGCGGGCTACGTTGGCGATCAACTCGACCTCGTGGGGGGAGAAACCGGGTAGATCCCCATGCAGGATCAAATGATAGGCGTGCTTGTGGTGTTTCGAGTGACTGATGAGATAACCGATGTCGTGCAGCAGCGCTGCAGCCTGCAGCAGATCCCGGCTCGAGGCGGGTAATCCAAAGCGCGCCTTGAGGCCGTCGAAGATCTGGAGGGCCAGCGTGGCCACTTGCTCACAGTGCCGCTCATTCGACCGGGCCTTCCGCGCGAAATGGCGGGCCCATTCCATCCGATTGCCCGACTGCGGGAGTTGCGCGATCGAGGAGCGGCCTGGTAGCTCCGAGATCATGTGCAGCAGGAGACCGTCCCGGATCCCGCGCTCGTTCACCAATATCTGTTGGGTGCCGAGTCGCCGTACCAGGCGAGCGATGACGGTAGCGCCGGCCAGGATGATGTCGGCCCGATCGGGGCTCAGTCCCGGTATACGGCGTCTGGTCTCGAGCGGGGCTTCCCGCAGCCGGTCGAGCAGGTGAATGATCTCAGCCGGGGTGAGCACGTAGCCCTGGACCGACCCATGACGGCCCTCACGCTGCCATTTGGACATATGGGCCAGCGCGGTAAAGCTGCCGCCGCTGCCGACCATGATCTCAGCCCGGTGAGCCGGCTGCCGGATCGCGGCACGGATGCCGTTATCGATCTCCTCCTTCATCCGCTTCCAATGCTTGTTGCGCAGCGGGTCCGATCGGACGAGGCGCTCGGTGACTCGCACCGCGCCCAGCGGGAGCGAGTAGACCTGATCGATCGCCGTCCCGGCGGAGAGAATGACCTCGACACTTCCCCCACCGATATCGACGACCGCGGTCGAGCGCCCCTGGAGATCGAAATGACGGGCGGCGCTCCGGAACGCCAACTCGGCTTCTTCCTCGCCCGAGATCACGTCGAGGCGGACCTTGTGCTCCCGCATGACTTCCCGGGTGAACCCACGGCCGTTGGCAGCCTCTCTCACCGCGCTGGTCGCGATTGCCCGCAACTCGGTGATTTTGAAGCCGTCCGCGATCGCCTTCATCTTCCCGATGGCCGCGAGCGCCCGTTCTACCGCTGCGTCCGATAAGCGGCCGGTCCGATCCAGCTTTTCAGCGAGACGGACCATCTCGCGCTCTTCATCCAGGATACGATAGGTATCATCGTCCTGGACCTCGGCCACAGTGAGCCGAATTGTATTGCTGCCTACGTCGATGGCGGCGAGGCGGGGGTG
>Ga0307284_10000199_pt1 | contig 11727 bp, 9 predicted proteins | sample ER_DNA_123_FD_194480 | JGI IMG/M metagenome (GOLD analysis project Ga0307284, IMG submission 194480) | Bulk soil microbial communities from the East River watershed near Crested Butte, Colorado, United States - ER_DNA_123 | ecosystem: Environmental > Terrestrial > Soil > Floodplain | place: USA... | reverse complement strand
CGACGGCCGGAGATCTGAGCCAACTGGAGCAGAAGCTCGAAGCGGCGGACCTCCTGGTTGTGGCCACAGCCTCTGTCCATCCGGTGGTAACCAGCGCGGAGCTGGCTCAGGTGGCCGCCCGCCGGGGAGATCGAGAGCTCTTCGTGGTTGATTTGGGAGTGCCTCGGAATGTCGATCCTGCAGCCCGCGGCACCACTGCCTTGCAGCTGTTCGACTTGGACGATCTCCAGCATCTCTGCTGCCCAGCCGTGGGAACAGCTCCCGCCGCTTTGGCCGACGCCGAGCGGATCATCGACGACGAGCTTACCCGACTCGGACTCAGCTTGCGAGGTCGGGTGGCCGCCCCGAAGCTGGCGGAGCTTCACCGACTGGGCGTGGAGCTGGCGGAACAGGAAGCAGCTTGGGCGCTGGCCCAGCTCGAAAGCCTTTCCGATGGTCAGCGCGAGATTGTGAGGCAGATGGCCGATCGGCTAGTGCGGCGCGTGCTGTACCCGGTCAGCCGGAACCTGAGGGCCGAATGAGTCGAGAGCTGGGAGTCAGGAGTCGGGAGCTCCTGACTCCTGACTCCTGACTCCTAGCTCCTGACTCTACTCTTCACCGGATTGAGAACGTTCCGGCACTGCGGATTGGTACAGCCGGCGCAATGCGTCGAGTACTGGCTCGAATAGACGGCTCCCGACTGCAGATGGTCGCGCACCATCTCCGCCAGGGCGTCGAGGAACCGCGGACGATCGTTCAAGGCAGGGGCGCGGCGGTAGTGCGTGATCCCGGCTTCGTGGGCTACCTCTCCATACTCCCGATCCAGCTCCGATAGCGTCTCGATGTGGTCGCTCGTGAATGCGATCTGGACCACGAGCACGTGCTTCTGCCCCCGCGCCCCCAGCCGGCGTAGGACCTGCGCCGTGCTCGGCCCGAGCCATCGCACCGGCCCCACGTCCGACTGATACGCCAGGATGTAGGGATTGGAGGTGCCGAGGCGTTCGACCACCCGCTGCACGCTGGCGCCCACCTCCTGAGGGTACGAGTCTCCCCGATCGATGACATCGAGCGGCAGTGAATGTGCGCTGAACAGGATCAGCGCCTTCTCGCGATCGGCGGGCGCGAACTGGCCCAGGCCGTCGCGCACCGTCTCGGTCATTGCCTCGATGAAGCTGGGGTGCACCGGCCAGCGGTCGAGAATGCTCCATTCGAAGGCGTCTCGGAGTCCCGTTCGCGATGCGGCCCGCCATAGCTCGTTGAGGCTTGAGCCGGTCGTGCTGCAGGAGAATTGAGGGTACTGGGTAAAAGCCACGGCGCGCTCCACCCCGTCGGCCTGCATCATGCGCAGAGCGTCGTCACTGCTGGGACGGGTGTAGCGGAAGGCGATGTAGAACCGGTGTGGTGCCGTTTCCGGAGACAGCCGGTCCAGCCGGGCGACCATACCCCTTCCCTGGGCCTCGGTATAGCGGAGAATGGGCGACCCCCCGCCGATAGCAGCGTAGAGACCCCGGACCCTGGGCGTGCGTCGCCTCGCAATGAAGGGCCCGAGCCACCGCTGAAATGGCAGCTGGATGATCTCCCGGTCGGCAAACAGTTCCAGCAGGAACGGTCCCACATCATCCAGGGTTGCCGGTCCGCCGAGATTGAGCATCACGATCCCGGTCTTAGGCTTGCCGATCTCGGCTTCGGAGGGGGAAGCTGGTGGTGAGAAGGGTTTGAGGTCGGTCATGATCCAAACATAATCATCGCTAGAGGTCCACGATCCCGGCGCCGAGCGCGAAACGGGTAAGCTCAGCGACGGTTCTGATCTGTAGCTTTTTCATGAGGCTTTCCCGGTGGGTCTCCACCGTGCGATAGCTGATCCCGAGATCCGCCGCAATCTCTTTGTTGGTCCGACCCCGGGCGATCCCCTCCAGTACCTCGCGCTCGCGCCCGGTGAGCTGCTCCAGCGGGGCGGCCCGGGTCTCGTGCTCGCCCCGGACGGCAGCGCTCAGCCGGCTGGCCACGGGCGGGCTGAAATACGATTCTCCCCGACAGACGGCACGGATGGCCGTCCGTAGCTCGGTGGCGGCGGTGTCTTTGAGGAGGTAGCCGTGAGCGCCGGCACGGACGCTCTCGAGCACATACTCGGCGTTGTCATGCATGCTCAGAATGAGCACCCGCGGCGGGGATGGCACGGTCCCCAGGCGGGCTGCGATCTGGAGCCCGGACTCACCCGGCATCGAGATGTCGAGAACCACCACGTCGGGGTGGAGTTCCGTCGCCAGCTCGAAGACCTCTATTCCATTGGAGGCTTCGCCGACGACGTCGAATCCCGGCTCGCCTTCGAGGACGTGGCGGATTCCGGTCCGGACGATGGTGTGATCGTCCGCCACGAGGACGCGGATAGGCCTGTCGGTCACTATTCCGCGCCGCCGTCCATCACCGGGACCACCACCTCCAGCAGCGCACCAGCCCCATCTTTCCGGCGAATACGCACGCTGCCGCCCAGGGCCGTGATACGTTCGCGCATGCCCGCCAGGCCCATGTGCCCTTCGAGCTCGAGCCGCTCCGTTGTCATCCCGGGCGGCAGTCCCCGGCCGTCATCACTGACCTGCAAGAGCACTCCAGCGGCGCTGATCGAGATCCCGATATCTACCGAGCGCGCATGGGCATGCCGCAGCACATTCGAGAGCGCCTCCTGGAGGGCACGAAAGAGGGCCAATTCGGCTTCGCGCGAGAGTGCCGGCAGGGTGGTGGGGACCGCGAGCCCGGTCCGAATTCCGCTCCGCTCGCTGAAGTCGGCCACCAGCGAGCGCAAGGCCGGGAGCAGCCCCAGATCATCGAGGAGCGATGGCCGAAGGTCGTTGGTCACGCTGCGGATGCTGCGGATACCGGTGTCGATCAGTCCCAGAATTTGATCGAGTCGAGGAGCGTTATCCGGTTGTACGCTGTCACGCAACAGGCCAAGCTCCATTTTCACCACCGAAAAGACCTGCGCCGTTTCGTCGTGGAGCTCCCGGGAGAGCCGGCGGCGTTCCTCCTCGTTCTGCTCGATCATTCGAGCAGAAAGCCGGGCGAGCTCGACCGTGCGGGTCTCGAGCCGGCTGTACAGATCGGCGTTCTCCAGCGCGGCTCCCACCTGATGGCCGAGCGCGAGCAAAAACCTGTCATCGAGCGCGGTGAACGGGTCACGTGCGTCACCGACGAGGACGAGTGCGGCGATCACCGCATCAGCACGGAAAATCGGCAAGACCGCGGCGTAGGCGTAGGTGCCATGGCCCGGCTCGGCATCGGACCAGTCTCCGGTGAACTGCGGTCGCCCGGTCTCGATCATCCGGGTAAGTACCGAGGCAGCGGGCGGTTTTAGCACTCCGTTCGTCCAGCGGGCACAGACGCCGGCACCGCGAACCAGCCTGGCGCTTGATCCCTCGATCGAGAACAGCGCGCTTCCCCGCACCGCAGCGAGACTCAGCGGCCGGGCGAGCAGGGCGTCGAGCACATCCTGCTGCCGTCCGGCGCGCTGCAAGTCACCTGACAGCGCGGAGAGCGCGCCGAGCCCGCGACGCAAATCGTCGAGCACGAGAAGCAGGATGCCGGCGCCAACCGCAAGGGCCAGCAGAATGTCGAGGTAATATCCCCAGGGTGCCCAGGTGCCGCGGGCACGAAGGAAGGGGTAGTCCAGGTGATGCAGCCCCCAGAGACCAAACGCCACGGTCAGAAGGGTGGCACCGCTGGACGCGACCCTCTGCCGATACCGAAAGAAGACCCAGCCGGTCCAGAGCGTGGCCAGACTGAGGAACAACACGGCCGGTCCGGCAGCCCACAGGAAGTGCTGCAGTCGATATATGGCGACATAGGACCAGACAGCCGGAAAGAGCACCAGCGCCGGATACCACGAGCGCCAGCGGACTTGCTGAGAGAAGACCAGTGCGGCATAAAGCAGGGCCAGGGCGGTCCAGCCGGTCACCACCTGGTGCCAATACAGCCAGATCCGCTGCGAAGTGAGGAGGAAACTGGTGATTGCCGCGATCCGTAGGAAGTACAGTCCCCACGCCCCGGCCCACCAGGCAAAATACGGTTTGCGGTAGCGAGCATAGAGGAAGGCACAGAGAGCCGCGAGCGCCGCGGTAATGGCCGCCTGAAGGAGAGCGGCGTCGAGCTCTAGAGGATGTGCCAGGGGGGTGCCTTGCATGGTTCGAAACAAACGGGGAAAATCAGGGCTGCGCAACAGCACCTAACTCGCCTGGAGGTCCAATGCTTCGCTCGTCGGGTCTGTCTACCATGCTCGTTGCCGCCGGACTCGTGGCTGCCTGTCAGGGCCGAACCGAGAACGGGGGCGGTGACTGGAATCGATTCGCGTCCGGATTCATCGAAACCTATTTCAAGGCCAATCCGCTCTTCGCCACCTATCAGGGCCGGCACGAATACGATGGCGTCTTCCCCGATTGGAGCGAGGCCGGGCTGAAGCGCTGGGTGGGGCGGCTGCACCAGCTACGGGACAGCGCGGCGGCATTTCCAATCGATAGCTCGAATGCGGCAGCTCGCTTCGAGCGGGATTACCTGATCGCCGTTATCGATCGCGATCTGTTCTGGGGCGAGCGGGCCGACCTGCCACATCGGAATCCCGAGTTTTATACCGCGTTGATGGATCCAAACGTGTACCTCGCCCGGGAGTACGCTCCGCTGCCCGAGCGTATGCGTGCTTTTACCAAATACGCCACCAACCTTCCGGCCGCGCTGGCCCAGGCCCGCACCAACCTGCGTACTCCCTTGCCGAAGGCCTACGCCAAGATCGGCCAGGGCCGGACTGCCGGGCTGGCGGAGTATCTGGCGGGAAGTGTGCCGGCAGTCTTCGCTTCGGTCAGCGACACAGCGCTCCAGCGCCAGTTCGCGACGGCCAATGCCGCCGGGGCGAAGGCGCTGCGGGAGTTGAGCGCCTGGTTCGGTCAGCAGGAAAAGCAAGGCACTAACGATTTCGCACTGGGGCCCGAACGCTTCAGCGACATGTTACGCATGACGGAGGGCGTAGACCTTCCCCTCGACACACTGGAGCGCCGTGGTCGGGAGGATATGGACCGGAACCTGGCCGCCCTCAAGGACGCCTGCGGGCGGTTCGCACCGGGTCAGTCAATTCAGAAGTGTGTAGACCGGATGAACGCTCACAAGGCGCGGGGGAGTCCGGTCCAGGCTGCAGCGCACCAGCTGGACACACTCGAGGCGTTCGTTCGCGCCAAGAACCTGGTATCCGTGCCAGGCACCGAGCGCGCCCTGGTCCGGGAGGCACCCCCGTACCAGCGTTTCAACTTTGCGTATATCGATATACCGGGCCCTTACGAGAAGAACCTGCCCTCGATCTACTACATCGCGCCTCCGGATCCGGCCTGGCCAAAGGCGGAGCAGGAGGCCTACGTTCCTGGAGCCGCCGACCTTCTGTTCACCAGCGTTCACGAGGTATGGCCCGGCCACTTCCTCAACTTCCTGCACTCCAACCGGGCGCAGTCAAAATTCGGTCAGGTGTTCGTCGGGTACGCCTTCGCGGAAGGGTGGGCGCACTATACCGAAGAGATGATGTGGGAAGCCGGGCTCGGCAACGGAGATCCCGAGACTCACATCGGTCAGTTGATGAATGCCCTCCTGCGTAACGCCCGCTATCTGTCTGCGATCGGGATGCACACCAAAGGAATGACGTTAGCGGAATCGGAGCGTCTGTTCCGGGAGCAGGCGTATCAGGACCCAGGTAACGCCCGGCAACAAGCCGCGCGGGGCGCCTACGATCCGGCGTACCTGAACTACACGCTGGGCAAACTGATGATTCGGAAGCTACGGGAGGATTGGACCAGCACTCGTGGAGGCAGGGAGGCCTGGCACGATTTTCATGATCAGTTCCTCTCGTACGGAGGGCCACCGATTCCGCTGGTCCGCCGGGCGATGGTTGGGGCGGGGCCGGCGCTCTAGTCCACAGCTGCGATCAGGAGGCCTGGACCAGCTTCTCGACTGGGGCTCCCGTGGTGGGAAGCACCGAGCGGTAAATATCGATCAAACGCTGGGTGAGATGGCGCTCGTCCAGCTGCTTCATGACACTGCGGCCGTCGATTCGGGAGCCCCTGCGGAGCACCCGTTCCAAGGCCGCCGCAATGGTCTCGGCGCGATCGTCCGAGCACACCTCGCACCCGGAAATCCCGCGGAGCCGCACGGGCACATCGCCCACCCGCACGGAGACCACGGGTAGATTGCAGGCGAGGGCCTCCTTAACCGCGTTGGGCGATCCCTCCTGCATCGACGTGCATACCAGCACATCGCAGGCACTCATCAGCGCCGCGATCTCCTGGCGGGGCAACTTCCACCCGACGATCAGCCTGGTCGGAATCGAGCGATTGACGATGTCGACCGCTCGCTGGGCCAGGGCGAAACGCTTCCGGGCCAACGCCGGATTGCCTACGAACAGGATCAGGCGCTGCTCTTCCGCCAACCCGAGCCGGCGGCGGGCTTCGTCGCGCGGCTCGGGACGGAACAGCTCGAGGTCGATTCCGGAGGGCAGGACGTGGGTCGGCACCGAGCGGGGCAAGTACCGCTTCATGTGTTCGGAAACAACAATGGCGGCGTCCGCCTGACGCGCCACGAGCCGGGAAATGAACCGGAGAAGCCAGCCCGCCGGGATGTAGCGGCCATTCTCCCGGAGGGAACCCTCGAGATCGTCGCCCCGGAACGTCACCACCAGAGGCACGCGCTTGGGTAGCGCTGTGAGTCCGCTCTGGCCGAAATGGGCATGAACCAGATCGTACGAGCCGTCATTCAGCCTCCGGCGTACTGCCCACCAGCCCAGCACATATTCGTGCAGATGGCGAGCTCCCCGGAACGGGAACAGGTCGACCTCAACTCCCTCCCGCCGAAGGAACTCAGCCTGCCGCGCGATAAAGGCCGCCGGCCCGACCCCGCTGTTCCACAGTCGGTCGCTCGTCACCAGCAAGACGCGAATGCGCGGACCCATGCGGGTCCTCACCGGGAGAGTTGGAGCGTACCCTGGGGCGGCGCGCCCCGGGCGACGAGATGATCGCGGATGCCTCGCAGGGATCCGCTGCCATAGCTGAAGTGCAGAATGGGGAACACCAGAGTAAGGGCGGCAGCGCAGCGGAGGCCGTGCTGGCGGGCTGCTCGGGCCGCGAAGAGGACGACGAGCAGGGCGTAGCCGCCCGCCGCCAAGGCAAAGAGGTACCGCGCCGCTGGAATCCACAGCGCGAGCGCGGCCGAGCTCGATAGACAGCCCACCAGGGCGGCGGGAACCACCTGGCGGAGTGGCATTACCCGTCCCACCTTCCGTGCCACCAGGGGCTTGAAGTAGCCATCCTCGTAGGACCTGCTGGCGAGCTGGCGGAAGGAGCGGCGCTCCAGATAGCGGCAGTGCACATCGGGAAGCAGGAACACCCGACCTCCCCGCGTGATCAGCCTGAAGTTGAACTCATCGTACTGGTTCCGGATCAGCTCCTCGTCGAACATGCCGATGCGATCGAAGGTTTCCCTGCGGTAGCAGCCGAGCGACACCGTGTTGCCCACCCCGAAGCGATGCGACAGGCCAACCGCGATCGCCTGCGCGGTCGGAGAGTCGTCTGCCGGCACCGTCACCAGCACTCCCCCCACGTTGTCAGCATTGCTTTCCTGAAGTCCGGCGACGAGCCGGGGGATGTAGTCTGGGGGGTAGAGCACGTGGGGATCAATCGGAATCACGATGTCACCGGACGCGGCCCTAATAGCGACGTTGAGTCCGGCGGGAGTCGTGCCTCGAGGATTGTCCAACAGAACGATCGTCGGATGCAGCGCCACATAACGGACCAGGAGGGGGCGCGTCCCGTCGCTGCTCCCGCCATCGGCTACCAGGATCTCCAGGCGTTCACGCGGGTAGTCGGTCGCCAGGACTGAATCCAGGCAGCGTGCGATGTACGGCTCTTCGTTCCGGCATGGGATGACAACCGATACCAGCGGCGGCACCGGTCGGCGGCTCACCATGTGAGCCCCCACTCCTGGACCCGGACGGATGGCGCTCTGGTGATGGACAGTTCCGGCCGTTGCTTCCGGAACGGCTTGCAGGCCTCCTTGATCTGATCCATCAGGCGAACGTTGAGCACGCCTTGCTCCGGCGAAACCGGCGCGGGCATGCCGTCACGGAGAGATTGATAGAACTGCTCGATGATCGTGCGGAGTCCCTGGTGGCGCTTCACCTTGCCGGTTGCGATGCCGAGGAGCGTGCCGGTCCCCGCGCGAATGAGATCGAGCGCGGTGGCAATACTCTCGGTGAACCGTGCCAGGACCGAAGGCAGCTCACTCTCGCGATAGGTCAGCACCGTCATCGTCTGCCAGTCGGCGGTCACTTTCCCTTTAGTTCCCAGGACCTCGATGCGGTTCACCCCCGGCGCGGTGCATAGGGAGAACGACACTTCTCCCAGCCCGGCACTCGAGGGAATCAGCACTCGAAGCTCCTCCACTCCGGCCTCCCGGACGGTGCCCAGATTGAGACCGACGACTCGAGGCAGGCCGGGATCCTTCAGGAAGTGGCAGACGAGATAAAGCGGTTGGCTGATGAGCTTGTCGAATGTTCCCCAATCGTACGAATAGCTCCACGGAAGCGACGCCGATCGCGCGGTTTCGTAGGTAAAGCCCTGTTCCGCCCGCACCGAGATCACCCGGCCGATCTCGCCGGCCCGAATCCGGCGGCAAGCCTCCACGAAGACGGGATCGAAGAGCCTGCTGTGGCCGGGGCACACCTGAACGCCGGCCTCGCGCGCCAACTCCAGAATGGCGCGCGCTTCGGCCTCGGTAGCAGCGAAGGGCTTTTCGATGTACATATGCACCCCGTACTTCGCGCCGAGGCGAGCGAGTGCGAGGTGACTAGCCGGTGGAGTCAGCAGGTGCACCGCATCGACTCGCATCACGCGCAGCATGGCCTCGGCGTCGGTATAGCATCCCCGAATCCCGTGACGCGTCGCCGCCCCACGGGCGGCTTTCTCGTCGAGGTCGCAGACGGCGACGATCTCGACATCGCGGAGGCCGGTGAGCGCGGCCATGTGGTCCACGCTGCTGCGTCCGCATCCCACCAGGGCCACCCGCAAACGCAGGGGTTCCGTGGCTCCGACGTCAGGAGCCATTGGGTACCGCGGAGGAGCTGGTCGCGAGCAACATTCCCACATCGGTCTGCCGCCGCCCACCGACCCGCGCCGTCTGCCGGCGGCAGCCAGTGCCTTGCCGCCGATCGGTGACGCGCAGGTCCGGCGGAACCGCGTGACGCTGCACGCCACGCCTCCGCTCGCGCCAGCTCACGTGGGTGGGGTCGAGGAGGGCGCCCCATTGGCCCGCGTCCCCCCGGTCCGCCCGAGGGCCCACGGTCACAGCCGCACGCGACTGCTGGAGAGGCGGCACGCCCTCCGGTACGAGCTCACACAGGGTGGCGAGCACCCCCTCCTGGTCACCCACATCCAGGCAGGTAAACAGCCGGCTCAGGCTCTGGACCAGCTCTGGCCCGGTGCTCTCGGTTGTCTGACTGATGCGAATCTTTTCGCTGGAGGTGGGCACGCCGGCCTCGAGGGTAGAGACCTGCTCCTCCATGAGCTTCTCACCGGGTCTCAAGCCGGTGAACACGATGCGAACGTCCTTTCCCGGCACCCTCCCGGAAAACCGGATCAGCTTCTCGGCCAGGTCCAGAATGCGGACCGGGTCGCCCATTTCCAGCATCGCGATGGCGCCGGCCGTCTCCGGCAGCGATCCCGCCTGGAGCACAAGTTGGGCGGCCTCCGGGATAGTCATGAAGTAGCGCTCCACCAACGGATCCGTGACCGTGATCGGCCCGCCCGCCGCCAGTTGCCGCTCGAACAGCGGGATGACGCTCCCCTTGGAGGCGAGCACGTTTCCGAACCGTACTGCCCTGAAGTCGGTGCCCGACCGGTGCAGGTTCGGCAGGCCGAAAATGATCCGCTCGGCGACCCGCTTGGTTGCGCCCATCACGCTGGATGGCTTGATGGCCTTGTCCGTGGAAACCAGCAGCACCTTGCTGGCGCCGTACCTGACCGCGGTGGTCGCCACCAGCAGCGTGCCGAGCACGTTGTTGCGCACCGCCTCGAGGACGTTCGTCTCCATCAGGGGTACGTGCTTGTACGCCGCGGCGTGCACCACGTAGTCGGGACGGTGCTGCGCAAAGACCTGGGCCAAGCGCCCGGCGTGGGCGATGTCGCAGATCACTGGCAGCACGGCCACCGCCGGATGCGCTTGCTGCAGCTCCAGGTGCACGAAGTACAGATCACTCTCTGATTGATCGAGCAGGACCAGGCGTGCGGGTCCGAATGAAGCAATCTGGCGGGCGAGCTCGGACCCGATCGAACCGGCCGCCCCGGTCAGCAGGACCACTCGATCGCACAGGTCGGCTCGGACCGGAGGCAGATCGAGGTTCGCCGGTGCCCGTCCCAACAGATCGTCGATCCGGACATTGCGAAGCTGGCTTACGCCTGGGGCCTGCTGCGGCAACTCGTGGGGGGAGGGTAGCGTCTTAAACTGGAGGGCGCCGGCGATGCACTGATCCACTGCGCGGCGCATCTCGAGGAGGTCTCCCGCCTCGAGGGCGATGATGGCGAACTCCGCCCGCAGCTGCTGCGCCAGCTTCGGCAGGTCGTGTAGGGTGCCGACTACCCGGACGCCCCGGATAGTCCGCCCCAATCCCACTCCATTGAGATCCACCAAGCCCACGACGGTCAGCCCATCCAGCTCCGTCCGGCGCGGCTCTCCCAGAAGCTGCGCCGCCCGTTCCCCCGAACCCACGACCAGCGTGCGGCGCCTGCGCGGAGCCGCGAGCGATGGGGAGCTCTTCCGGATGGCGCGGGCGATGAAGCCGGCGAAGAAAATGGCGCCGACCCATTCGCCCAGCAGGACTGATTGAGGAATCCCCGGGAACAGATAGGCCAGATAGAACGCGACCACGAAGCCGATGCAGCCGCCAGCAATCGCAAAGGCGAGCATCACTCGTATCTCCGCCTCGTGCCGCTCCACTGCCCGCACGCCAGGGGTGCTCATGTGATTCACAGAACCTTGCTTAGGAAATGGTGATCTGGGTTGCTTGGCAGTACCCGACTATCTCAGGCGGGAGTGCGAGCTTCATGCCCGAAGTGGGCATGCCGAACGCATTGTCGAGCAACAGCATAGATGGCGCGTGCGAGGATTTGCACGGAGGGTAGTGGCGGGTCGTCGTTGCGCGGGTGCAACTAGCTTGGAGCTGGGAGCTAAGAGCTAGGAAGTGAAAATTGCCATGCTCCCAGCTCCTGACTCTAAGCTCCTAGCTCATTCAATACCACCCGATCGGCTTCTCATCCAGGTTGATGTAAACCTGCTTGGTCTCGAGGTATTCCTCGACTCCCCAGTGGCCCAGCTCCCGGCCGAAGCCCGAGGCCTTGTAGCCGCCCCACGGCGCTTCCACGAAGGTCGGCTGCATGTGGTTCACCCACACGATCCCGGCCTCGAGCGCTTTCACCACTCGGAACGCCTTGAAGATGTCCCGGGTCCAGACCGCGGCGGCCAACCCGTATTGGGTCTCGTTGGCGATCCGAATCGCCTCGGCTTCGTCCTTGAACGGGATGACGCTCATCACCGGGCCGAAGATTTCCTCCTGCGCGATCCGGGCGGAGTTGTCGACGTCGTAGAAGATCGTCGGCTCGATGTACCAGCCCTTGTCGAACTGCTTGGGCCTACCCCCGCCCACGGCCACCTTCGCTTCTCCCCGGCCCACCTGGAGAT
>Ga0307284_10000193_pt1 | contig 11881 bp, 13 predicted proteins | sample ER_DNA_123_FD_194480 | JGI IMG/M metagenome (GOLD analysis project Ga0307284, IMG submission 194480) | Bulk soil microbial communities from the East River watershed near Crested Butte, Colorado, United States - ER_DNA_123 | ecosystem: Environmental > Terrestrial > Soil > Floodplain | place... | reverse complement strand
CAGGGTCACGAAGCCGAGGTGCGCGACGCGGACAAGCTGGCCTTCCATCTTGCCCTGGCCGCCGGCCACGATCGTGTCGTGATCGTCACGCAGAAGGCGGATGAGATTCCGCGCGTCGACGCGGGCCGGCGGGCGGAACGCGGTCACCGCGGGTGACGCGTAACGCTCGTCGGCGAACATCTGAAGATTCACCGCCTGGAGGCCGCGCCGTGTCGCACGCGCGAGATCGCGGTGCCGACGGATGATGGCCTCGAGACCTTCCTCGGCCATGAGTCGGAGCGACTCCTGGAGCGCGATGAAGACGGTGACCGCGGGGGTCGCCGGCGTCTGTGCCTTCTCGAGCGAGGCTTTGTAGGTGGCGAGGTCGAAGTAGGACTTCGGCAGATTCGATTTCTCGTAGGCCTTCCACGCCCGCGGGCTCATCGTGACCATGGCCACGCCCGGAGGGGCGCCCCAGGCTTTCTGCGATGCGCTGATGCAGACATCGATGCCCCACTCGTCGATCTCGAGCTCGGCGCATCCCGCGCCGGAGACGCTGTCGAGCAGGAAGAGCTTTCCCGACTCGCGGACGACCGCGGCGATGTCCTTGATCGGGTTCAAGACTCCCGTGGATGTCTCGTTGTGCGTGATGAGGACCGCCTTCGCGGCGTCCTTGCCTTTCTCTTTCGCCAGCTCGTCGCGAACGAGATCGGGCTCGACCGCGCGCCCGTAGGGAACGTCGATGCGTCGGGCATCGACTCCGTAGGACTTGCAGATGGCGGCGAAGCGCTCGCCGAAAGCCCCGCAGCTGAACACGAGGACCTTGTCGCCCGACGACAGCGTGTTCGCGATCGCGGCCTCCATGCCGCCCGACCCGGACGCGGTCAGGAGCAGGACGTCGTTCTCGGTACGCAGGAAATCTTGAAGCGCGCGGGTCAGAGCTGCGAGCAACGCGGCGAATTCGGGGCCGCGGTGATTTATCAGGGGTCTCGCCGACGCGGCGAGCACCGCCTGAGGAACGAACGTGGGACCGGGAATGCGGAGGTTCTGCGGACGGTACATTGAGCGCCCTCCCGGTGTTGATGATGCCAGCCGCTCATCGCGGCCACAAGGCGAAAGTCAGACGTGGCTGAACCGAAGTTCGCTCCGTCCATCCTCTCCGCGGACTTCGCGCGTCTGGCCGAGGCCGTGATCGCGGCCGAGCGAGCCGGAGCGGACTGGATCCACGTCGACGTGATGGACGGTCATTTCGTTCCGAACCTCACATTTGGGCCAAAGATGGTCGCGGACCTGCGAAAGGCGACCCGGCTCCCGCTCGACGTCCACCTGATGATCGAGCGCCCCGAGGACTGGGTGGACCGCTACGCCGACGCCGGAGCCACCTACCTCACCGTCCACGTCGAGGCGTCGGGCGACGTAGCGCGGACGCTCGCCGCGATCCGCGGCCGCGGCCTCCGGGCCGGGCTGACCCTCAATCCGGAGACCGCTGTCGACGCCGTGCTGCCGCACCTCGCGTCGCTCGACCTAGCGCTCGTCATGAGCGTCCGTCCCGGGTTCGGCGGGCAGAAGTTCATCGAGGGCGCGCTGGAGAAGGTCAGAGCCATCCGCACGGCCCTGGACGCGCGACGTCTCGCCGCGGACCTCGAAGTGGACGGGGGGATCAAGCCGGAGAATGCCGCGCGCATCGTTGCCGCGGGAGCCACGGTGCTCGTCGCGGGCTCCGCGATCTTCGAGGACCCGGATGGCCCCGTTGCTGCGCTGCGAAAGTTCAAGCAGGCCATACGCGGTTAGGTGAAAAAAGATTCAGCGCGCCGACCCGATTCGTGCGTTCATTGCCCTGGATGGGAAGGACGCCTCGCGCGGCGGCAGCCGCGCTCATCCGCGAACGCGCGCCGGCGATCATGCCGCGCGTCGTCGCCGATGCCGCGGCCGGCGACGCCGCCGAACGCGACGCGCTCGACCTCCAGCGCCGCCTGACGGCCTTCCTCGAGCGGCGCATTCCGCCATGGGTCGAAGCTCTCGAGGCTGTCGATGGCGAGCGTCGGGATGCGATCCGTCGGCTTCTCCAGACAGACGCATCGGCTGGAGAGCACATACCGCCGGTCGTCCTTCTCGGGACCGTCGCGATCGGGTACCGCGTCATCGAGGCGGAGATCCGTCTCCACGCGGATTCCTACGGGTATACAGCGGAGGAGCTCTGGCCCGAGGTCGATGTCCTGCGCCGCACCGTCACTGAGATGAGGCGCGACATTTCCGGCGGCGGTCGCGTCGCCTAGCTAGTCCGCGTCGCCGAGGCCAAGCTCCGAAAGGCGCGCATCGCTGATGCCAAAGTGGTGCGCGATCTCGTGCACGACGGTGTCGCGGACGATCGCGGCCTGCCGCCGCGGGGACGCGGTCATCCGTTCAATGGGCCCGCGGAAGATGCAGATGCGATCGGGAAGGTAGGGCTCCTGCGCGCCGCGCGCGGTGAGCGGTACCCCTTCGTACAGACCGAGGAGCGTTCGGCCTTCCGCGACCTGCTCGGGGGCGGGCTCGTCCTCGATGACGATCTGCAAGTTGCGGATTCGGTCGTGGAACTCCGCCGGGAGCTCGTCTAACGCGTTCCGCACGAGGCGCGCGAAGCGCGCGCGCCGCAGATCGGACACGGTCGCACTCTAAGCCTCACGCCGCGCACGCTGATCGCACGCGGGCGAGTGCGCGTGCCCGCAAACGGCAGACGCCGGACTCGGAGAGGCCGACCTCGCTTCCGATCTCCCGCAGGGTCAATCCGCGCCCGTACGACAGGACGAGAACACGACGTTCGAGCGGCGTGAGATCCCTGAGCGCGCCGGCGACGATGGGCCAGCGTTCGTCGCGATGCTCGGGTGCGCGATGCACCTCCGCCACATCGCCGATGCGGTCGAGTGAAACTTCGACGTACGGCGGAGTCACCGCGGACGCAATCGCGCCGCCATCCTCGGTCGCGCGCTGGGCTGCACGGAAGGCGCGTCGCGCGCTTCGAGTCAGCGGGTCGCGCTCGCGAAGCGCGTCGAGGATCTGGCCCCGTACGCGTCGCGCCGCGTACGCCCCGAACGACGCGCCGCGATCGCCGCGGTAGCGACGAGCCGCCTGGACCAAACCAACAAGGCCCCACGCGATGAGGTCCTCGCGATCCGCCCCGCGGCAGCGCGGATCGATGGATCGGGAGGCGACCGCTCGCGCGAACTGAAGGTGCGCGATGATGCGGTCATCTCCGATATCAAGAGCCGGATCAGCCACGACGCACCTCCCCTGCGGCGCGGACCGTACGCACGGTCGCGAACCGTGTCAATAGCGGATTGACTCGGTTGTCCACGAAAGCGGAGAGTTTCTTCCGGCGTTACCGGTACCCCGATTGGCTCGAGACACACAGCCGGATCGTCGGGGCCATCGCCGGGGCGCTGGTCAGCGCTCGGCACCGGGCTGCCGCGAAGATCGACTCCGATGCCGTCGTCCTCGCCGCGTATCTCCACGACGTCGGGCGGTCTCCTCTCCTCGCCGGCGATCCGCGTGACCACAACATCCTTTCGGGACTCGTTCTCGCCGCTGAGGGTCTGGGCCAATGTGTCGAGCTCGCGCGGAGGCATGCCATCTACACCGTGCTCGACCCGGATCTCGCGCCGCGCACCGCGGAGGAGAAGCTCGTGTACGTCGCCGACCGCCGAGGAGGGCAAAGCGTCGAATCGCTCGAGGCACGCGCCCAGGACACAGCCAGGCGCAACCGGACGTACGCGACCGAGATAGCGCGCGCCATCCCGCTCGCAAAGGAGATCGAACGCGAGGTGTTCGCGGATGTGTCCTTCGGACCCGACGAGCTGGCGGAGCGGATCCGGTGATCGATAGGGACCGCCTCGAGCGCCGAAGCGGCGAGCTGTCGCGGATCGCGGGACGTGGCACCTCGGTGTCGCGCCTCGGGCTCTCCGCCGACGAACAACAGGCGCGGGAGCTCGTGGGCGGGTGGCTCGCGGCGAAGGGGGCCGAGGTCCGGCGCGACGCGGCGGCGAACCTCTTCGCCCGGTTCGGAGGCGAGGGTGACGCGATCCTCGTCGGTTCTCACCTCGACTCCGTGCCGGAGGGGGGCCGATTCGACGGCGCGCTCGGCGTGCTGTGCGCGGTCGAGGCGGTCGAGTCGCTCATCGACGCGCACGCCAAGCTGCGTCGCCCCGTGGAGGTCGTCGCCTGGGCCGACGAAGAAGGCGCGCGATTCGGCGTTGGCCTCTTCGGATCGACCGCCGCGTTCGGCCGACTCGCGCGCGGGGTCGGCGAACGCCGCGATCGTGATGGCATCTCTATCGCCGAGGCCTTGCGCGCGCTGGGCGAGCAGGGCGATCCGACGGCCGCACGGCTCGATGCGAAGCAGCTCGCGGCGTATCTGGAGCTGCACATCGAGCAGGGACCGCGGCTCGAGAGTGCCGGCCTCCCGCTCGGAATCGTGAGCGACATCGTCGGCATCTATCACGCTCGCGTGGCGATCCGGGGCCGCGCCGACCACGCCGGCGCGACGGTGATGAACGCCCGGGCGGACGCGCTCGCCGCGGCGTCCGAGATCGTGCTCGCCGTCGAGCGCATCGCTCGGGGCCACCCCGACTCGGTCGGAACAGTGGGGGAGATCGCGGTCCGACCGGGAGCGAAGAACGTCGTCCCGGGCGAGTGCGTTTTCTCGCTCGACGTGCGCGCGGCGCGCGATCACGATGGCCTCGTCAGCGAGGTGCTGGAGGCGGTGTCCCGCATTGCGAGCGCGCGTGGCGTCGAGGCAGCGGTCGACGACCTCGCTCGGGTGCCCGTCACTCCGCTCAATCCGAGGACCCGCGACGTTCTCAAGCGCGCGACCAAGAGCGTCGGCGTTGATGCGCCCATGCTGGTGAGCGGTGCGGGCCACGACGCGCAGAACCCCGCGCTCTCCGGCGTGCCGACGGGCATGATCTTCGTGCGCTCGACCGGCGGGTCGCACACGCCCACTGAATTCGCGTCGATCGACGACGCGGCGCTGGGCGCGCAGGCACTCGCGAACGCCATAAAGGAGCTTGCGACATGAGTGAGAGTGCGGCCTGCATCTTCTGCCGGATCGTCGAGGGCAAGGAGAAGGCGAGCTTCGTGGCTCAGGGAAGCGACGCGGTCGCGTTCCTCGACATCCATCCGATCAACGAGGGCCACACCCTCGTCGTCTCCCGGAAGCACGCCGTGTCGATCGCCGAGGTCGATGAGATCTCGGCCGTCGCCATGTGGACGCTCGCCCGGCGCGTCGCCGCCGGCCTGCGTACCGCCGGCTTGCGCTGTGAGGGAATCAACTTCTTTCTGGCCGACGGGGCGGGGGCCGGCCAAGAGGTCTTTCATTCACACCTGCATGTGGTCCCACGCTGGCAGGGCGACGGCTTTCGGATCGAATTACCCCCGCACTACGGCTCAGCAGCCGAACGCAAGTCGCTCGACGACGTCGCTGCCCGCCTGCGCAAGCGGCTGTCTGCCAGTTGACGTAAACTGGCGAACGTGGCGACGGCGGCACCGACGACCTATCGGATCGGGGAGCTGGCCGCGAAGGTCGGTGTGACCGAGCGGACCATCCGCTACTACGAGGAGCGCGGCCTCCTCGAATCGGTGAAGCGGCTCGACGGCGGTCAGCGCGTGTACACCGACGACGACATCCGACGGCTCAAGTTCATCCAGAAGCTGAAGGTGCTCGGTCTCTCGCTCGCCGAGATGCAGGAGCTCGAAACGCTCTACGGTCGCCATCACACGAATGCGAAAGTGCTTCCGCGCTTGATCGAGCTGCTCGACGCACACCTCGCGACGGTGGGCGAGCGCCTCGGCGAGCTCGCCGCGCTCCGCAACGAGATCCGCTCGTATCGCCAGCACGTCACAAAACGCTTGGAAGAAGCCAAATGAACGAGGAGCGGCGCGCTTCGCGCTCAGGGGCCCCTGCCCCTGCCGGCGACAAGCGAATCCCACCTGCCGGAGGCCCCTCTCCGCGGCGAAGCCGCGAGATTGGGCAAGAGGCGAAATGACGGCAATGATTCTTGGCGCGGCCCGGACCCCGATCGGCGCGTTCCTCGGTGGACTTGCGCCACTGTCAGCGCCGAAGCTCGGGGCGATCGCGATCAAGTGCGCCCTCGAGCGCGCGGGCGTGAAGGCGGATCAGGTCGACGAAGTCTTCATGGGGAACGTCGTTCAAGCGGGCGTCGGTCAGGCGCCGGCTCGCCAGGCGTCACTCGCCGCGGGCATCCCGAACTCCGTCCCCTGCACGACGATCAACAAGGTATGCGGCTCCGGTCTGAAATCGGTGATGCTGGCGGCGTCGCAGATCGCGGCTGGCGAGGCGCGGCTTGTCGTCGCGGGTGGGATGGAGTCGATGTCGAACGCGCCATATCTCGCTCGTGGTCTCCGCGCGGGTCTCCCTCTCGGCGAGCACAAGCTCGAGGACGCAAACCTCGTCGACGGCCTCATGGACGCGTACGGTCACGGCCATATGGGCCTCGGGGGCGAGCTGGTCGCGGAGCAATGCGGCCTCGGCCGGGAGGATCAGGACCGATTCGCGCTGGCGTCGTACGAGAAGGCGATCCGCGCTCAGCGCGAAGGCGCGTTCGACGCGGAGATCGTCACTGTGGAGGTCCCGGGGCGGAAGGGCGCCGTGACGCTCGTCAACAAGGATGAGACGCCGCGCGCGACGAGCATGGACGCGCTCGCCAAGCTTCAGCCCGCGTTCAAGCCGGGCGGGACGATAACCGCGGGCAACGCCTCGAAGCTCAACGATGGCGGCGCCGCCGTCATCGTTGCGTCGGAGGAGCGGGCGCGCGAGCTAGGTGCCAAGCCCATCGCGCGGATCGTCGCGCAGGGCCAGTTCGCGCACGAGCCCGAGCGATTCCTCGCCGCGCCGAAGGGCGCGATCGAGCGCTGCCTCGCGAAGGCCGCCTGGTCGATCGGCGACGTCGACCTCTTCGAGGTGAACGAGGCGTTCAGCGGCATCGAATGCGTCCGCCGCGAACTCGACATACCCGAAGCGAAGTTCAACGTGAACGGCGGCGCGGTCGCCCTCGGCCATCCCATCGGCGCGTCGGGCGCGCGTCTTCTCGTCACGCTTCTGTATGCGTTGCGGGCGCGCTCCAAGAAGCGCGGCATCGCGTCGCTTTGCCTCGGCGGCGGCGAAGCCGTCGCCCTCGCGGTCGAGCTCGTGTAGTGGCGACCACCACGGCGGAGACCGGATTCGACCTGACGCTCACCGAGGAACAGGAGCTGACCCAGCGCGCGGCACGCGATTTCGCGACGGAGAAGGTCCTGCCGCGCGCGGCCGAGATCGACGACCAGGGCAAGATCCCGCCCGAGATTCTTCGCGAGATGGGCGCGCTCGGCTTCATGGGGATCTACGTCCCCGAGGTGTACGGTGGCCCCGGCCTGGATGCCGTCTCGTACGCGCTCGTGCTGGAGGAGATCAACCGCGCCTGCGCGTCCACCGGCGTGGTGCTCTGCTCGCACATGTCGCTGGCCGTCGACCCCATCTTGAATCACGGAACCGAAGAGCAGAAGAAGAAGTACCTCCCCAGGCTCGCGAGCGGGGAGTGGATCGGGTGCTTCGCCCTCTCCGAGCCCGCGTCCGGCAGCGACGCCGCGGCGATGAAAACGTCGGCCCGCCGCGACGGCGACACCTGGATCCTGAATGGGACAAAGAACTTCATCACCAACGGGTCGCTCTCCAATGTTGCGATCGTGTTCGCGCAGACCGACCCGGCGCAGAAGCGCAAGGGGATCGCGGCGTTCATCGTCGAGAAGGACACACCCGGGTTCACCGTCGGCAAGCTCGAGAAAAAGCTCGGCATCCGCGGATCGGACACCGCGCAGCTGATCTTTCAGGACGCGCGCGTCCCGGCCGCGAATCTTCTCGGCGAAGCGAACGAGGGGTTCCGGATCGCGCTCTCGACCCTGGATGGCGGCCGCATCTCGATCGCGGCGCAGGCGGTCGGCATCGCCCGCGCGTGTCTCGAGGACTCCATCGCGTACGCCAAGCAGCGCGAGGCCTTCGGAAAGAAGGTCGCGGACTTCCAGGCGATCCAGTGGATGCTGGCGGACATGGCCACGGAGATCGATGCCGCCCGCCTGCTCACGTGGCGCGCGGCGGCGATGAAGGACGCCGGCGAGGACTACATCCTCGCCGCCGCCGAGGCGAAGCTTTTTGCGAGCGACGTCGCGGTCAAAGCCAGCCGCGATTGCGTGCAGATCTTCGGCGGCTACGGATACCTGAAAGACTTCCCCGCCGAGCGGCATTACCGCGACGCGAAGATCACCGAGATCTACGAGGGGACCAGCGAGATCATGAAGCTCGTCATCGCGGAAGAGATTCTCAAAGAGTGATCGCGCCGACCGGCGGGTTCGTCATCGGCGGTGCGGTCCTGCTCGGGCTCGCCGCGCTCGGCTTCGGTGCGTTCTTCTGGCGGGCGTGGCGGCTCTACCAGTACATGCGGCTCGGTCGCGACGAGGCGCGCATCGACCACCCGTGGCGGCGTGTGCGCGACGAGCTCGTGGTCTATCTCGGGCAGCGCAAGCTCCTGAAGCGCCCGTACTACGTCCGCGGGCTGGCGCACGCGTTCATCTTCTGGGGATTCCTCGTGATCACCATCGGGACGGTCGATCTCCTGGTCAGCGGGATCGTCGGCTTTCACCTCCCCGGCACGGGGAGCGCGCTGTTCGCGTGGACGATCGACATCTTCGCGATCCTCGTGCTCGCGTCTATCGCGATCGCCCTTGTCCGCCGCCGCTTCCTTCCGCCGCCGCGCATGCACGTTGCGCTCGACGGCTACGTGATCCTCGGGATGATCGCGCTCCTCATGCTGACGCTCCTGGTGTTCGAGGGCGCCGGCCTTTCCGCGGGCCTGCTCGAGAAGGGATACACGGCGCCGCCGATCGCCAACGCGATCTTGAAATCGGTCTTCTCGCGCGATCTCGCGGGTGTCGTGTTCCCGGTCGCGTGGTGGATGCACCTCGTAACCGTCCTCGCCTTCGCGGCATACCTGCCCCAGTCGAAGCACCTGCACATCGTCACGACGCTTCCGAACGTGTTCTTCCGCAAGCAGACGGCGAGAGGCGCGCTGTCGCTCATCGAAGACATCGAGAACAAGGAGACCTTCGGCGCCGCCACGATCAAGGACTTCTCGTGGAAGCAGCTCCTCGACGGCTACACCTGCACTGAATGCGGGCGCTGCTCGGACAACTGTCCGGCACTCGCGACCGGCAAGCCCCTCGACCCGCAGAAGATCGTCCTCGATATCCGCGATCAGCTCCTGCGCGACGGCCCGAAGCTTCTCGCCGACGCGAAGGCCGAGACGACGGCCCCGGCGCATTGGGTGGAGTCGAAGCCCGAAGAGCTCTGGGCTTGCACGACGTGCGCGGCGTGCGTCGAAGCGTGTCCGGTCACGATCGAGCACATCGACAAGATCGTCGACATGCGCCGTCACCTCACGCTCATGGAAGGGTCGGCGCCTCCCGAGGCCCAACGCGCGATGACGAACATCGAGCGGGCGGGGAATCCGTGGGGCGAGCCGCGCGAAACGCGAGGTGACTGGGCAAAAGACCTCGGGGTGCCGACGTTCGCGGAAAAGCCGGAGGCGGAATACCTCTACTTCGTCGGGTGCGCAGCGTCGTTCGATCGGCGCAACCAGAAGGTCGCGCGATCCCTGGTGCAGGTCCTCCGCGCCGCCGGCGTGTCGTTCGCGATCCTCGCGTCCGAGGAGACGTGCAACGGCGATCCGGCGCGGCGGATCGGGAACGAGTACCTGTGGCAGACGCAGGCGCAGCAGAACGTCGACACCTTCAAGAAGTACGGCGTCCGGAAGGTCATCGCGAGCTGCCCCCACTGCTTCAACACGATCGCGAACGAGTACCCGCAGCTCGGCGGGAATTACGAGGTCGTCCACGCGCTGCAGCTCGTCGACAGGCTCATCGCGGACGGCAAGCTGAAGGTCGGCCGGGGAATGGCCGAAGCCGTCGCGTATCACGACCCCTGCTATCTCGGACGCCACAACGGCATCTACGACGCGCCGCGTGCGGTGATGGACGCGGTACCGGGGGTCCAGCGCGTCGAGATCGAGCCACACAACCGCGAGCGTGGCTTCTGCTGCGGGGCCGGTGGCGGCCGCATGTGGATGGAGGAGAAGGTGGGACAACGGGTGAACCACCGCCGGGTCGAGCAGCTCCTGGCGATCAACAGCGGGGCGACGAAGGTCGCCAGCGGGTGCCCGTTCTGCTTGATCATGCTCGAGGAGGGCGTCGGGGCAAAAGGCGTGCAGGATGTCATCAAGCCGGTGGACGTTCTGGAGCTCGTCGCGGGGAGGCTCGAAAGCTAAATGGATCTCACAGATGGTCAGACGATCTTCGCCATCGCCATCACATTCGTGATGCTCGCCGTCGCGTTCGCGGTCGTCGTCTTCGCGCTCTGGTACACGGGGGATCAGCAGGAAATTTGAAGATCCTGATTCCGTTGAAGCAGGTGCCGGACTCCACCGTCCGCGTGAAGGTGGCAGCGGACGGAAAGTCCGTCGTCACCGAGGGCATCACCTGGTCCATCTCTCCGTACGACGAGTACGCGATCGAGATGGCGCTCGAGCGCAAGGACGCGGACCCCTCGACGGTCGTCGCGGTCGTCACGGTCGGCCCGGCGCGCTCGCGCGACGCTTTGAGGCAGGCCCTCGCCATGGGCTGCGACGAGGCCTCACTCGTGACGGCGGATAGCGCGGCGCCGATGGCGGTCGCGCGCGCCCTGGCCAAGGTCGTGGAGGAAGCGAAGCCCGACCTCGTCCTCTGCGGGAAACAGGCGTCCGACGATGATCAGGGCTTCGTCGGGCCGGCCCTCGCCGAGCTCCTTGGCTGGCCGCACGTGGCCACGATCACGAAGGTCGTTCCGCAGGAGGGCGGGGTCGAGCTCTGGCGCGAGGTGGAAGGCGGTCACGAAGTCTGGAAGGCGGCGCTCCCCGCGCTCGCGACGGTGCACAAGAGCGAGAAGGAGCCGCGCTATCCGTCGCTGCCCGGGATCATGAAGGCGAAGAAGAAGGAAATTCCCGAGCGAGCCTTGGCCACGCTCGGTGTCGACGCGACCGGTCCGGCGTGGACCATCCTTTCGATGGAGCCGCCACCGGTGCGGGGCGGCGGCAAGATCTTGAAGGACGGCGACGCGAAACAGATCGCGCAGCAGCTCGCGACCGCGCTGCGCGACGAGGCGAAGGTGCTGTGAAGACGCTCGTCGTCGCTGAGCGCAAGGGCAGCGACCTCCGCCGAGTGACGCTCGAGCTCGCGGCGAAGGCAGGCGAGCTCGGCGATGCGACGGTCGTGGAGATCGCCGGCGAGCGCTATTCGGCGCTGCCGTTCGTGTCGGCCCTCGCGAAGAAGGTGGAGGCCGAGAAGCCCGACCTGGTCCTACTCGGCGCGACGTTGAACGGCCGCGATCTCGGCGCGCGCCTCGCTGCGCGCCTCGCTCGCGCGTATGCCGCGGACGTGACCGGTGTGCGCGCGGCCGGAAACGCGATCGAGGTGGACAAGCCGATGTACGCGGGCAAGGTTCGGGCGAAGCTGCGCCTCGAGCTCCCGGCGGTCGTCTCGGTGCGGCCGGGCGCGATGCCGGTCAAGGATGGCGCCGAGGCTCCGCAGGTGGAGAAGATCGACGCCGACGCATCCGCCGAGAAGCTCACCTTTGTGAAGCTCGAGGCAACGGCGACGGCAGCGAAGCGCGTGTCGCTCTCAGAGGCGCGCGTGGTCGTGTCCGGCGGCCGCGGGCTCAAAGGACCCGAGAACTGGCATCTCGTCGAGGAGCTCGCCGACGCGCTCGGCGGCGCGGTCGGTGCGTCGCGCGCGGTGACGGACGCGGGATGGCGGCCCAACGAGGAGCAGGTCGGGCAGACTGGAAAAA
>Ga0307284_10000190_pt1 | contig 11913 bp, 12 predicted proteins | sample ER_DNA_123_FD_194480 | JGI IMG/M metagenome (GOLD analysis project Ga0307284, IMG submission 194480) | Bulk soil microbial communities from the East River watershed near Crested Butte, Colorado, United States - ER_DNA_123 | ecosystem: Environmental > Terrestrial > Soil > Floodplain | place... | reverse complement strand
CGACCGCGAAGCTCGTCGTCGCGCTCAAGAACACCGGCTCCCGTGGGTGGCGCAACGACGGCAGCGGCCAGCAGGTCGTCATCGGAACGAACGATCCCCAGGATGTCGACCGCTCGGACCTCGCCGCTGACTGGCTCTCGGCGAATCGCGTGACTTCCATTACGACCGACTACGTGGGACCCGGCGAGGTCGGCTGGTTCGAGTTCACGGTCCGCGCGCCGGCGGCCGCGGGTGACTACCGGCTCGCGCTCCGCGGCGTCGTCGAGGGCGTCGACTGGCTCGAGGACGACGGCATCTTCTTCACGATCCACGCGCACGCGCCGACGAGCGGGCGGAGCAGCCTCAGCTTCGTCCGGTGATGATCGGGAGGCCGGGGTCGTTGCCCCATTCCTCCCAAGAGCCGTCGTATGTGCGGACCTCGTCGTGACCGAGCGCAGTGAGTACCAGGTGCGTGAACGCGGCGCGCACACCGGCCTGGCAATACGTGATCGTGCCGGTCTCCGGCCCGAACCCTGCGTTCGTGTAGAACTCCTCGAGCTCGTCGGCGTCGCGTAGCGTCCAGTCGTCGTTGAGGGCGTCCTTCCACGGGATGTTCACGGCGCCCGGAATGTGACCGCCGCGCGCGGCGCGCTTCTCGGCGCCGGTGAACTCCGAATCACGGCGGACGTCGAGCAGCCACGGGTCGCCGGTACGAACGGCCGCCAGGACCTCGTCACGCGATGCGATCACGCCCGCACGCGGGCGCGGCGTGAAGACAGCGGCTTTGTCGACCGATCGCCCGCCACTCTCGAGCGGACGGCCCTCAGCGATCCATTTCTGGATCCCGCCTTCCATCACCGCCATGCGATCGTGCCCGAAACGTCGAAGGGCGAGCCACAGACGCGCGGCGTGGTGTCCACCTTCGGAGTCGTACCCCACGACCATCGTCTCGTCGCCGATCCCGAGTCGCGCCATCGTGCGCGCGAACTCGTCCGGGCTCTGGAGCATCCAGCGCGGATGGCCCGACGAAGGCGGGGGAGCGGATAGGTCCTCGGCCCAGTTCAGGTAGACGGCACCCGGCAGATGGCCGTCGATGTAGCGCGACCGCATGTCCTCTTCGAAGCTGAAGCGACAATCGACAATGCGCGTTCCCGGATCGCCGATGGCGGATGCGACGCGGTCCGTCGACCAGAAGAGCTCCGCGCGTGGCAGTGTGCTCACGGACCTGACTCTATCCGCGCTAGGCTTTCCAGGCCACGCGTTTGAGGAGGGGTTCATGAGGCTCTCGTTCGCCGTCGTCATCGCTGCCGCACTGCTTATATCCACCACGGCAGGGTCCGCCGCCGCCAAGACGGTCGGCCCGCCGCCGGTCCAGTTCGTCCGAGCGAGCCTCAGCACCGGGAGCGTCAGCGGCGTCGTCGGTGGCAGCACGTTGACCCTTGCGAAGAACGGACTCTCCGCCGGTTCGTACGACGATCCCTTCGACAACCCCGATCGCGGCGCGATCGCGTACCAGAGCGGCTCGTGGACCTCTACCTGGACACCTGTCGCGTTCGCCTTTGACGAGCTCGTCGCGTCCTGGAACGCTCAAACGCCGGCCGGCACGTGGATCCGGACGGAGATGCAGGCCGGCGGCTCTGGCCGCGAGACCAAGTGGTACACGATGGGCATCTGGGCGTCCGGGGACGGCGACATCCACCGCACGTCGGTCGGCGGGCAGGGCGATACCGATGGCTTCATCGCCATCGACACGTTCATCCGCGACAAGAAGGCGGCGGCGCTCGACTCATATCGCTTGCGTGTGACGCTCTATCGGGCGGGCGGAAGGGCGACCCCGACCGTCCGCATGATCGGCGCGATGACCTCCGCGGCCACGACATACGCGATCCCGAGCGCATTCGGCGGTACGGCGTCGGACAACGACGTTCCGAGCTACTCGCAAGAGACTCACCGCGGCGAGTTTCCTGAGTACGACAACGGTGGAGAGGCATGGTGCAGTCCGACGTCGACCGCGATGATCCTCGCGTTCTGGAGCACTGGACCGACGGCAACCGACCTGGCGGCCTTCCCTGGCGCGGGCTACACCGACCCCCAGGTCGACTACGCCGCGCGCTACGTCTACGACTGGCATTACCAGGGGGCCGGCAACTGGCCCGACAACACCGCCTATGCGGCGCGGTTCGGACTGAACGCGTTTGTGACGCGGCTCCGTTCTCTCGCCGAGGCCGAGCGCTTCACGAGCGCAGGCATCCCGCTGGTCGCGTCGATCCAGGGCAACCTGCCCGGCTTCTTCTTCAAGAAGACGAGCGGCCATCTGCTGGTCATCCGCGGATTCACCGCGGGCGGCGATGTGATCGCGAACGATCCCGCGGTGCCGACCGATGCGGACGTCATGAAGGTGTATGGCCGCGCGGACTTCGAGAACGTCTGGCTCGGTGGCTCCGCCGGCATCGTCTATGTGATCTATCCAGCCGGGCGCGCGCTCCCCGCGAACGTTCCGGGGCTTCCCGCCAACTGGTGACCGTCACGTTCGGATGAGGTGCACGCGACGGTGTGCGGTCGCCGCGTCCGCGTTGCTCGCGGCGGCGTGCGTTGCCACGCCGCCGCCTGATGCGACGAACACGCCGGCACCGAGCGAAATCGTGAGCACGAGCACCCCCGCACCGACGCCAACCCTCGTGCCGCAGCCGGCGAACGCTCCGGCGGTGAGCTTCGCGCGCGCCGACCTCGCGCACGGCTCCTCCAGCGGAGTCGCCGGGACGGGCCCGCTCACACTCGCCGCGAGCGGCCTTGTGAGCGGCACGTACGACGACCCCCACGGGCGCTCCGGCATCGACTACCAGAGCGGCTCGTGGACGAGCGAGTGGATCCCGGTCGCTTTCGAGTTCGACGAGCTCGTCGCGTCGTGGAACGCGGACACGCCGGCGACAACGTGGATCAAGCTGGAGATGCAGGCTCGCGGCGCCGGTCGCGAGACGAAGTTCTACACGATGATGACGTGGGCCTCCGGTGACACTGACATTCGTCGCACCTCGACGACGGGACAGCAGAGCGCGGACGGCGACATGAACGTCGACACCTTCAAACGAGCGACCAGCGCTGCGCCGCTCGACTCTTACCGCCTTCGGGTGACGCTCTACCAGCGCGCCGGTAGCGAGGCGACCCCGTCGGTGCGGATGCTCGCCGCCATGGTGTCGGCCTCGTTCAAATACGAGATACCGAGTGCGTTCGACGGGAGCGCGATCGACCTGCAGGTGCCACCGTTCTCACAGGAGGAGCACAAAGGCGAGTTCCCTGAGTACGACGGCGGCGGCGAGGCGTGGTGCAGCCCGACCTCGACCGCGATGGTCCTTGGTGCTTTGGGCGCGAGTCCGTCGGATGACGAGCTCGAGAAGTTCCCAGGACCCAACTACGGCGATCCGCAGGTCGACTTCGCGGCGCGGTACACGTACGACTGGAGCTACAAAGGCGCCGGTAATTGGCCGGCGAACGTCGCCTACGCGACGAGGTTCGGTCTCGACGGGTTCATCACGCGCCTCCGATCGCTGAGCGAGGCGCAGCGCTTCATCGCCACGAGCATTCCGCTCGTCGCCTCGATCAATGGCGAGCTGCCGGGATTCCTGTTCGGGAAAACGAACGGGCATCTCCTCGTGATTCGCGGTTTTGAGGCCAATGGAGATGTCATCACGAACGACCCCGCGGCGAAGACAAGCGACGACGTGCGGAAGGTCTACGGACGCGCAGATTTCGAGCGGGTCTGGCTCGGTGGGTCAGGCGGGATCGTCTATGTCATCTATCCCCGAGGAAAGGCGCTCCCACCGAACGTCCCGGGGCTGCCGCCGAACTGGTGATGCGGGGCGATCTGCGCCGTGCGCTCGCTCTCGTGCGTCGCCGGACCCACCGCGAGGCGCCACTCCGGGTGCGTCTCCTCGAAAAGCCGGACTGCGGTCTCTGCGCGGAGGCGTATCGCGCGCTCCGTCGTGTCGCGCTGGACGTCCCCCTCGACCTGGACCGCGTCGACATCACGAAGGAAGCTGCGCTCTTCGATCGATACGCGCTTCGCATTCCGGTCGTCACGATGGGGGAGCGGGAGCTCGATGCCGCGGGCGTCGACGATCGCGCGATACGTGCGTGGCTTCGCGCGTAGGTCTGGGGTCAGGCGCGATCGAATTCTTTACGCGCCGACTCCGGCTCGCCGGGTTGGCGAAGAGGGCCATCGGCGAGAAGGCCTATCTCAAAAGCGACCTTCGCTTCTGGGGAACGAGCCAGGCGTCGATCCGGGCGGCGGTCCGCGAGTACTGCGACGCCCATCCCGATCTGACGCGGGCCGAGTTACGCGCGATCGCCGAGACGATGTACGCCAGCGACGTGCACGAGCTTCGCGCCGCGGCGATCGGCGTTCTGGAGCTGGACCGCGAGACTCTCGACGCACGCGATTTGCCGTGGCTCATCGCGCTGGTGCGGAAATCGGAGAGCTGGGCGTATGTCGATTGGATCGCGCCGAAGGTCATCGGGGACGTCATCGCCCGCGACCCGCGCGCGCGAAGGCGTCTTGCGGTATGGGCAAAGGACCGGAACTTCTGGGTTCGAAGAGCCGCGCTCCTGGCCGAGCACGACGCGCTCCGTGCCGGCGGGGGCGATTTCGCGGTCTGGTCGCGGCTCGCGGCGTCCATGCTCGACGAGCGCGAGTTCTTCATCCGCAAGGCGATCGGCTGGGTGCTGCGAGAAGTGTCGAAGAAGCGGCCCAACCTGACCTACGCGTTCTTGAGCAAGCACCGCGACCGAGTCTCGCGGCTGTCGCTCACGGAAGGCGCGAAGTACCTGCCGGCGCCCAAGCGCACGTCGCTGGGCCTACCCGCCGAGGCCGCCTGGGCGGTGCGGGAGGCGCGGCGCAAACCGAAGTCCGCGCGACGCTAAAACCGGTCGCGCATGGAGAATGCAGCCAGCCAAGCCATGGCACGGAAGAGTCGGCCGGTCCGATGCCGGAACTGTGGCTATGCCTTTACTCCGGTCTCCGGCTTCTGCCCCAATTGCCTGGAGCTACGGCCCCTCGGCAGGCGGATGGGCCTCGTCCCGATAGCAGTGCTCGCAGGACTCGTCGCCCTGGGTGCGGCCGTGTTCGCCGCGTCTTCGACCGGAGCGATCGCGCTCCGACCCGCCGCCACTCAGGCCAGCTCGAGTCCACTCGCGAGCTCGACCGGCGTTCCTCCGACCGCGACGCAGGCTACGTCGCCGTCCGCGACGGCAACGTCCGCGACGACCCCGTCCTCAGCACCTTCAGTAACGACTCCGCCCTCCCCTTCGGCCACTCAATCAGTGTCGCCATCGACCTCGGCGACGCCATCAAGCAACGTTGCCGCCTCGGCCACGCCGTCGTCGCCACGCCCGTTTCCCCTGCCGACGGCCGTCCTCGGCAACCAGACCACCCCAACGCCGTCCGGAGGACTTCCGTCAACGGCGACCTCGCCCGGAACCGGAACAGGCGGGAGGCGGTACTGATGAGCGGATGGCCACGCTCGAAGAGGCCGAGGCCGCGCGGAAGAGGCATCAGGATCGCCTTGCCGCGCTGGGCGCGCACGCGATAGAGATCCAACCCAAGAGCGACCTGAGCGGTTACGAGCTCATCGTCCACTTCGCCGATCCGCCGCGGTCGGGTGTTCCAAGCTCGCTGATAACGACAATTGCCGGGAAGACGGCGACGGTCCCGATGCGGGTGGTGACCAAACCGGCGTAGGGGCTCGCGTAACGCTGAAAAGAGACCGCCAGCTTTCCTTTACTTCGTACACTCCCCGCGGGTAGGGAAGCGATAAATGTGGCGGCGGCCCACGACTCTGGCGCGACTCGCGACGGGCGCCTGCGCGATGGTTGCCGTCGTGGTCCTGTCGATCATTCCGCCTTCGCCGTTCTGTGTACCTCTCAAGATCGCGGCGTCGAATGAGAAAGCCGCGCTCCTCGTGGTACTCGCCGACCAATACGAGAGGGGGCGTCCGAACGTCAACGGGAGATGCGTTGACGTCCAGATCTTCAAGGTCCCCTCCGGCGAAGCCGAAGGCGCGCTCCGGCGTGGGTGGGATCCGGTTTCCGACGGTGCCCCCGAGCCCGATGTGTGGTCGCCGGCGGCGACCACGTGGGTGAATCTGCTCGAATTCCATCGGCAGGCGGCTGGTCTGCCGACAGGCGTCCCACCGGAAAGGCCGAGCATCATTCAGTCCCCGCTCGTCATCGCGATGCTCAAACCAATGGCGGAGGCGATGGGTTGGCCCGACAAAGAGATCGGGTGGGCTGAGATCTTCGACCTCGCGCGGGACCCCCAGGGCTGGGCGCGCTACGGCCATTCGGAGTGGAACCGCTTTACGCTCGGTAAGACGAGTCCCCTGAGCTCGACATCGGGGCTTCACGCATTGATCGCGACTCACTACGCGGGCGGAGGAAAAGGCGATGGTTCCGCGCCCGATCCCGGCACCCTCGCGTTCATGAGGACCGTCGAGAACTCCGTCGTCCACTACGGCGACACCGTCGCGAACTACCTGAAGGATCTCCTCGCGAGCGACCGTCGCGGCAAAGCTCTCCAGTACGTCTCCGCGGTCGCGATCGAGGAAAAGCAGGTGTGGGACTACAACCACGGAAACCCCGCATCCGATGTGCCTGGCCCGAGAGGGTACGTGCCGGTGGTTCCGCTCGTCGCGATCTATCCGCGCGAGGGCACGCTCATCGCGGACCACCCGTATGTCGTTCTGACCACCGACGACCTGAAGCGTCGCGCGGCCGCCGGTTTCCTCCAGTATCTCCAGGCACCCGAAGCGCAGGCGCGTTTCAAGGGCGTGGCGCTGCGCGGCTTCAACCGTGATCCCGGCCCCGAGATCACGAAGGCCAACTACCTCGACCCCGCAAAACCGGCGTCGGAATTTCGCCTACCGGTGCCGTCGGTGATCGCCGATATTCAAGCGTTGTGGAAAACGACCCTCCGTAAATCCGCCCGGGTTCTGCTGGTCATCGATGTCGGACGCACCATGGCGGATCGCGCGCCCGACTCCCCGAAGACGAAGCTCGCCGTGGCCAAGGACGCTGCCTCCGCAGCGCTCGAGGGCTTTGCCTCAGCCGATGAGGTCGGCCTGTGGTCATTCTCGAGCGCCTCGGGCGCAGATCCTCCGTATCACGAGATCCTCCCCCCCGCTCCGATCGGGCAGCAGAGAGCGCAGCTGAAACAAGAGATAGATGCTCTTGCGACGGGGGGCGAACACAAGGCGCTCTATACAACTCTGGAAGCGGCCGTTGCCTCGATGCGCATGCGTTACGACAGCACGCGAATCAACGCCGTCGTGGTGCTAACGGACGGAGGAAACGACGATCCGGCGGGGAACAACGACCTGCTCGGTCTTCAGCGCACACTCCTCGCGCAACCGGATGAGAAGTTCGTCCGCGTCTTCACTGTGGGTTTTGGCACGAAAGCCGACCTCAACACCCTCGAGGACATCGCTTTGACGGGCCGCGGTGGTGCGTACTCCGACAAGGATCGGAGAGCGATGGACAAGATCCTCGTGGCCGTGGTCTCGAACTTCTGATGCGGGCGCTCGCCGAGCTTCGCGACCCGGTCGCCGTTGCCATCGCAGCGGCGGTGGCGCTGGCCGCCCTGTGGCTGGGCCACGATCTGATCGCCATCACCCTCGCGACACTTTCCGTACTCGTAGCCCGCCTTGGAGCGGGATTGGGTCTTCGCCGCCTGATGCCGCCCGCGCCGCCCGTCCAGGATCCGGCCATCCGAGAGGGTCTGTGGTTTGCGCCGCTTACCCGGCGCGAGGCTGACGTCGCGGTCCTCATCCGTGATTCGACGAACAAAGAGATCGCGGAGCGCCTGGTCCTCTCAGAACGGACGATCGACAACCACGTCGCGAACATCATGAACAAGCTCAATCTGCACCACCGCGCGCAGATCGCCGCTTGGGTCACCGAGCGGAATACGGCGAAGGGGCCGATCGTCGCCGACGTAGAGGTGGCGGCGCCACGCCGCCCGAACAATCCGCCCAAAAAATGACAAACCCCGTGATTTGAGCACCCGTTGAGCACCGCCTAGGCCCTTTCCCGGACGTTTTCGCGAGCCCCCCTGACGCACCTTGTCGCCGAAAGCCGCGGAGCGGCGATCGGAGGTAAGGAAAAGTGGAGCGCAAGAGTCGGGTGGGGACCTGGATCACCGCCATCGGGGCCGTCGTTTTGGTGGCCGCCTACATCGTCGGCCAGCGCCCGCAGCCGCAGCCGTCCGCTTCGTGTCCGAAGCCGGTGCAGCTCGTCGTGATCGCCTCGAACGAGAAGTCCGGTCCGATCGGCGACATGGCCGCGGACTTCGTCCGTACCGGAGCGACCGTCGACGACCGCTGCATCGACGTGAAGGTGGTTCGCAAGGCCTCCGGGGACGCCGAGGCCGCGCTTGCCCAGGGTTGGGACGAAGCCCGCGACGGTGCGCGTCCCGACGTCTGGTCGCCCGCGGCGACGACCTGGGTGAACCTCCTCCGGGAGCACCGCGTCGGTGCGGATCGCTCCGATCTCATCCCGACCTCACTCCCGAGCCTCATGCAGTCACCTCTGGTCATCGCGATGCCCCGCCCGATGGCCGAAGCGATGGGCTGGCCCGCGACCGAGATCGGATGGCACGACATCCTCGGCCTCGCGCAGGACCCACAAGGCTGGGCCCGCTACGGCCACCCGCAGTGGGGCCGGTTCCGCCTCGGCAAGACCGACCCGACGGTGTCGACATCGGGTCTGCACGCCCTTGTGGGGACGTATTACGCCGCGACGGGGCTGTCGGCAGATCTCACCGTCGACGACGTCCGCAGCACCGACGTCGTCGCCTTCGTCAAGGGCATCGAAGGGTCTGTCGAGCACTACGGAAGCACGGCGTCGACATTCCTCGCGAATCTCAAGACCGCGTCCGACGCTGGGAACCCGCTCGGCTACGTCTCCGCGATCGCCGTCGAGGAGAAGCAGATCTTCGACTACGACCAGGCGCGGCCCGACGTCCCCCTCGTCGCGATCTACCCGCGCGAGGGCACGCTGGTGGCCGACCACCCGTACGTCGTGCTTCGCGCGCCCTGGGTCGACGACGCGAAGCGCCGGGCGGCGGCGCTCTTCCTCGCGTACCTCGAGCATCCCGATCGTCAGGCCCGTCTCCAGGAGATCGGATTCCGCGATCACGAAGGCCGAGCCGGCGCTCTGCTCGCATCGGACACTAGCTTCCGTCCGCAGGGTGCGGCCGGCAACGTGATCCGACCGCCGTCATCCGAGGCGCTCGCCGCTGTCCAAGCCTCGTGGAAGGACGTGCGCAAGCGCGCCCGCGTACTCATGGTCCTCGACGTCTCCGGATCGATGATCGGAGCCAAGCTCGAGCTGATGAAGCGCGCCTCGATCGACGCGCTCGATCTCTTCGCGGACGACGACGACGTCGGCGTGTGGATCTTCTCCACAAACCATCAGGAGCTGGTGCCGATCGGGCCGCTCGGGCCACAGAAGGAGCTGCTCCGTACGCGATTGGCTGGTCTTTCGGTGAGCGGTGGCACCGCGCTGTACACCACGACGCTCGACGCGGTGCGCGCCCTCTCGCGTGTCGCGGACGCGCGCCGGATCAACGCGGTGATGCTCCTCACGGACGGCCAGAACTCCGACTCGAACAACGACCTCGACGGGCTCGTGCGCAGGCTCGATCCGGAGACGCGTGAGAACGGGGTTCGCGTATTCACGATCGGGTACGGCGCGGACTTCGACAAGAAGGTCCTGCAGCGGATCGCCGAGGCGACCCGCGCCGCTTCGTACGACGCATCGGACCAATCGTCCATCGGACGAGTCTTCAAGGAGGTCGTGTCGAACTTCTGATGAACGCAAAGATGTTCGTCCCCGATCGAGCGACGCTCGCCCTCGCGGTAGCGGTGGGGGCCGCCTACCTCTTCCTCGGCGCGCCGCTGCCGCTCGCGCTCCTCACGACGGTCCTGGTCTGCTTTGCGAGGGGCCTGCTGGAGGCCGCACTGTCGTACCGCCGCACGCCCCGTCCGATCCCGGGCACGCCGGAAGCGCTGTGGGTCTTCCGTGCGGAGGCGGCGGTCGCCGCGATCCGACGGTTGCGAGCGAGCGCCGGATCGGGCGCGATCGCGTACCGCTGCACTGTGATCGCGAAGCAAGCCGCCGACGCGGTCGTGATCCTTCGCCGGCTGGCCTACCAATCAGGTCTTGTGTCGCGCCTAGCGGGGACCACGGACCTGGCCGAGCTGCGGCGGACCGACGCGTCGCTGCGTCACCAGCTCAGCGTGCTCAGCGAGGGCCCGGCCCGCCAGCAGAACGAGTACGCGCTCCGCTCGCTTACCGCCCGACTGGAGGCGGTGGAGCGGCTCGAGGCGACGCAGCGCGAGCTTGTCGGACGCATCGAGGCCGCAGCGCTCGGGCTGGAAGGGCTCGTCGCCCGCGTCGCCGAGATCGTCGCACTGAGCGAATTCGGGTCGGGCCTGGCCGCGCCGCAGGTGGACGAGCTCGCGGCGGAGCTTGACACCCTACGGGCCGCACTCGTCGAGACTGAGGACCTGGGTCGACACGCACTCAGCGATCGAACGCAAACGCAAATAGGAAGGTGAAAGAAATGTTCCGGCTCATCGCGCGAACCTGGCACTACGCGGTCGCATTTCTATCCGGCACGCTCGACACGCTCGCGGATCCGCGCGTGCAGATCGAGCAGGCCATCGAGGACGCCAAGCGGCAACACGCCGCACTGAGCGATCAGGCTGCGGCTGTCATCGGAAATCAGCGCGAGCTGCAGCTCAAGCTCGCGCGCACGATCACCGAGCTCGAACGGCTGCGTGCTTCGGCAAGCCAGGCGCTCGTCCTGGCCGAGGACGCCAGGTCCAAGGGCGACGGCGAAAAGGCCGCCGCACACGAACGCACGGCTCGGCTCTTCGCGATGCAGCTCGCGACGGTGGAGTCGTCCGCCGCCGACCTCCACGAGCTTCACGAACGCGCGGCCGCCGCGGCGAAGGCCGCGAAGGGGGCCGTCGAGCACAACGCCTACCTGGTTCAGAAGCAGCTCGCCGAACGTTCGAAGCTCCTCACCGAGCTCGAGGCGGCGAAGATGCAGGAGCGTGTCGCCAGCGCCCTTCAACGGATCGGCACATTCGCGCCGGCGACCGACGTGCCGAGTCTTCAGGAGATCCGCGACCGGATCGACCGGCGGATCGCCCGCGCGTCGGGGCGGTACGAGATCGCGAGCGAAGGCGTCGAGGCGCGGATCCTCGACGTCGAGCACGCGCTCGCGGATGCACGCGGCGAGGAGCTTCTGAACGAGATCCGGCAGAAAGTCCTGCCGAATTCCACAGAGGGCGAGGGGCGCCGATGACCGACCACCTGCTTACCGAGGCCGCTTTGCCTCGGGGATACCGGATCATTCCCGCGGCGGACGGCGTCAGCGCGGAGTTCAGACGCCGCCAGCCGTCGTGGGGTTGGGGAGGCGTCGCCTTTGCGACGGCGTGGTGTGTCATCTGGGACATGGCGCTCCTGGCCTCAGCCGGCATCGCCGGGAGGATGAATTGGTCCGGGTGGCCGGAGGATCCGGCCGCTCGCTGGCTCATCTTCGTCCCGGTCTTCTGGGTACCGGGTATCGCGATCACGGCCATGACGCTCTCCCAGATGCTCGTGCGCGAGGTTTGGGTTTTGCGCCGCGGCCACGTCACCCGCCGGTATCGGGCGCTGGCGCTCTCGTTACACCGGAATGCCGATGTCACCGCCGTCGAGGTCGTGCACGGAATGTGGAACACCGGCCGCGGAGCAAAGGAGACGCTTCGACTCGTCGGACCTTCGCATCTGGTTATCGACGTACACCAAGAGGAGCACCAATCCGTAGCGATTCCAGCCGAGGTCCTCGCCCTCGCCACCGCGGTCGCCGGGCATCTCGTCGTCCCGATGCGT
>Ga0307284_10000188_pt1 | contig 12058 bp, 14 predicted proteins | sample ER_DNA_123_FD_194480 | JGI IMG/M metagenome (GOLD analysis project Ga0307284, IMG submission 194480) | Bulk soil microbial communities from the East River watershed near Crested Butte, Colorado, United States - ER_DNA_123 | ecosystem: Environmental > Terrestrial > Soil > Floodplain | place... | reverse complement strand
GCTCCACGGCTCCTGCGCCGGAAGGCGTCGGAAGCACCAGTTGGCTGTACAGCAACGCGAACGAGCCGAGCGTCATGGGCCCGAGCTCGGGCGGGTTTGCCAGAGTGAGCGCAAGAACCGGAAGGATGGCGACGCGAGTCACCAGATTGAGGAAGCTGAGCGGGATGCTGGCCAGCAACGGCCAGGTCGGCATGCGCCGCCAGTAGACCATGGCTCGGCGCACCGGGCGGCGAAGGTGCCGCACCATCGGCGACGCGACCCGCCTGGCGTAGACCCACACAACCACGCTCACCAGCACCACCACTGCCACCCAGGGCCAGGCCCGTTCCGCAGCCGCGCCGAGCCGGGGCCCGGCGCTCAGCCACCAGGCGGGGGCGTAACGCCAGGCCAGCCAACCCGCAGCCAAGATGATCACCGGCCAGGCCGCCAGCACCTCGAGACTGATACCGACGAAAGCCGCCGGGGCCGGGACGCCACTCCGCAGCATTCCCGCCAGACGCGCGGGTTCCCCGCCGATTCTGAGAGGCGTCAGCGCGCAGGCGGCGTCGCCGAATGCATTCAGGATAAAAGCGTCCTTGACCGTCATCCGGTGACCCAGACCCTGCACGATCCACTGAATGCGCCAGGCGCGGGCAAGCAGATCTACTGCCACCAGGGCGACACAGACGAGATGAGCCTGAACGAGTGTCATGCTGAGACGCTGGCCTGCAGATCAGCGTAGCTCCCCGGCGCGTGCCTGCGCAGCCAGCGATCCAACGTCTGGACCACCGAGCGGGCCGTTGCCGGATGAGCGAGATCACCCGGATGCAAGGCGATCCGGGGAAATCTGGCGCGGCGCTGTAGCAGCCAGCGGGCGCGGGCGACGCCGACGGAGCCCCAGGCCCGCGTCCGGGTGCGCGCACTCCACCGAACCACGGGCGAGCGCAGACGTTTTGATGACAAGAGCAGCCGAACGGAGCGCTCGTCTTCGCTGAAGGCGAGCCCGGCTTCCGCCGCGGCTTCGTGCGCGGCCTCGCGTGCGAGCCATGCCGGTGGCACGAACCCGGTCGGTTTCAGACCAACTTGCCGCAACAACTCCAGGCCGCGCATCAGGCGCTCCCGAGCGGACGCGGCGTCGAGGGTCAGAAACTCGCCTTCACCGTTGGTCCTGCCCCACGCCCTCCATCGATCGGTGAACCCACGTGGCAGACCGACTTCGTCGTGGCGCTCACCATGCAACGCGATCTCAGCACCCTCAGCCGCTCGGGCGCGCACCCACTCAACGAGGCGCGGGTGGCGCTGGATGGGCCACTCGCCATGCCAGTTGGGGACCACCAGGAGGGTGGGCGTGATGCCGCGCTCGGCACACAGGCTCCAGAGTCGATCGACGGCGGGGGCCTGGGCCGGGCTCACATCGTGGATCGAGACCAGCAGCATCACCGGTCCAGTATCCGGCGATAGATATCGAAGTGCCGGTCGAGGACGGTATCCCATCCGTGGTGGGCCTCGGCGTAGTCCCGTCCGCGCACACCGAGCGATCGCAGGTCTCCCGAGAGCAGGTGGGCGGCGGTCTCCGCGAGCGACCCGGGATCGCCCGACTGGAAATGTGCGCCGGCGCCCGACCGGGTGACGGTCTCGGCGACGCCGCCCCGGTTGGCGGTAAGGATGGGTGTTCCGCTTGCGATAGCTTCGAGCGCCGAGAGGCCGAACGTCTCCAAAGAGCACGGAGCTACATACAGATCCACTGCGGCGAGGAGATCTGCCAGGCGCTCCCGGTCCCGCTCGAACGGGAGCCAGTGCAAACGGTCGCTGCCGGTCCGGCGCTGGAACCTCCGGCGGGAGGGACCGTCTCCAATGAGTACCAGCCGCGTGCCGGTGCGCTCCTCGACCGTCGGCCAGGCCGTGAGGAGCAGGTCCAACTCCTTCTCCCGGGCAAAGCGCCCCACGAACAACGCAAGCGGTCCCTCGGGCAAACCGAACGAGCGTCGCGTTTCCGCGGCGTAGGCGCGTCTGCGGGGATGGAACCGATCGAGATCGACTCCCAACGTCACCCGTCGCACCCGCTCGACGCCTTCGCGCTCGAGCTCACCGGCCACGAAATCGGAGGGGGCGAGGGTGGCGTTCACCAGCCTGCTCAGCCGGCGGACATAGCGCCAGGCCAGCGCGCTCGCAGTTCGCCGCACTGATCCGGCGGTCGCAGGCCAAGGCGCAATGACCCGGGGAAAGTTGCTGTGGTAGAACCAGACCGTGGGTACATCCAGCTGCCTGGTGGCGAGATGCACCAGCCAGGGGGCGCACCAGGCACTGCCAACCTCGATGAGATCGGGGCGCTCGTGAGCCACAATGCGGCTGGTCGACCGGGTCGCGAGCATGAACCGATACGGTTTTTGCGTCGGAATGGAGGGACCGTGAAGCCGATAACAGCGGACGCCATCAGCCTGGTGAATCGAGTCGCGCGCGCCGGGTACCACCAGCACCTGGCGCAGCTCGGGCCGCGCTTCTACATAGCGGGCCTTCTGCAGCAGATAAGTACGGACCCCACCGGTGGTCTCGCCGAAGAACTCGGAGATGTCGAGCACGCCGAGTGCACCGGGCCGAAGCCGCCCAGGGAGAGTGCTACGAGAGATGTCCAGAGACGCCGCCGCATCAGCGCCGGCAAAGGACTCGAGATCCGGCAGCGTCAAGACGGCGGGCTCAGTCAGAGCAGTCCCCGAGCGGGTAGAGGGTACTGCAGTTGAGGCAGGGGTTTTTGCAGCCCCAGGTCTGCCCGGGGAGTGGGAAGCCGCAGCGGTTACACGTCGGCGGGAAGGCGGGGACGCGGGGAGGCGGGGAAGTGGAACGAGCCGCCTCCCGCCCATAGCTAGGATGAACCTCCAATCGGGGATACTTCCCCGCTTCCCCGCTTCCCCACTTCCCCGCCTCACCCAAGCCGGTACGCTCCCGTCAGGAACGGATTGGTGAGTCGTTCGACGCCGATCGTGGTGTCCGGCCCGTGGCCGCTATGCACGACGGTAGAGTCAGGCAGTGAGAGGAATTCCGAGTGGATTGAGGCCATCAGGGCCGCGCTGTCGCCCCCGGGCAGATCGGTCCGGCCGATGGACCCATTGAACAGGACGTCGCCGCCGAAGATGCGGTCCTCCCCGAGGAAGCTCACGCTGCCCGGAGAATGCCCAGGTGTGAACCGGACCGAGAACTCGAGCCCGCCAACCCGGAGCGCCTGCCCCGGCACCAGCCCTAATTGAGGAGCCGGGGGAATCTCCAGCTGCATCCCGACCCAGGCCCCGAACTGGGGCAGTGCATCGTAGAGAGGCCGGTCGAGCGGATGAAGATGGATGGGCGCGCCCGTGGCACGGTGGACTTCTCCCACACCCATAATGTGATCGACATGGCCGTGAGTAAGCCAGATGGCCCGGAGCTGCCAGCCACGTCTCTTGAGCGCTGCCAAGAATGTGGCCGGCTCCTGTCCGGGATCGATGATCACCGCCTCGCCGGTCGTTCCGTCCGCCACCAGGTAGCAATTCTCGACGAATTGTCCGTTTGGCAGCGGAACGACTTCGAGCTTAGACACCGACCTTTGCCTTCGACTCGAGGCGGCTCCGTCGGTCAGTCAGGTATTTCTCGACCGCAATGGCCGCGGTGGTCGCGTCGCCGACCGCAGTCGTGATCTGACGGGTGAGCTGCGCCCGGACATCGCCGGCAGCGAACAGGCCAGGTATCGACGTCATCATGCGATCGTCGGTAATCAGGTATCCGTTCGGATCGTGCACGGCGTGCTGTTTGACCAGGCCGGTGTTGGGTCGAAAGCCGATGAAGATGAACGCGCCGGTTGCGGCAAGGCTGGAGTCCTCTCCGGTCAGCGTGTCCTGTAGCTCCACGGATTGAAGCCCGGCCGGTCCGCCCTTGAACTCGCGGACCCGTTTGTTCCAGATCACTTCGACCTTCGGATTGGCAAACAGCCGCTCCTGCAGCAGCTTCGAGGCCCGGAACTCATCCCGTCGGTGAATGACGTATACCTTCGCGCCGTATCGGGTGAGGTAGTCCGCCTCCTCCACCGCCGCGTCGCCGCCCCCGATGACCGCAAGGGTCTCGCCCTTGAAGAAGGCGCCGTCACACACGGCACAGTAGGAGACGCCACGTCCGGCATACTCCACTTCGCCGGACACCTCGAGTTTCGTGGGCGTACCGCCGGCCGTCAGGATCACGGCGGGCGCCTCGTAGACCCGCCCCATCCCGGTGGCAACTTCAAAGATTCCATCCTCGCGCCGCACGATGGCCTCGACCGGCTCCTGGCGGATGTCCGCGCCGAATTTGACCGCGTGCGTGGTCATCAGGTCGGCGAGCTGCTGGCCGAGCACGTGCTCGAATCCCGGATAGTCGTCGATCCACTCGGTGTTGAGGAGCTCGCCACCGGGAACGCCGCGTTCCAAGAGCACCGACCGCAGCATCCCCCGACCGGCGTAAATGGCAGCGCAGAGCCCGGCGGGCCCGGCGCCGACGATGATGACGTCCAGTTCTTCGCTACGGGGCATGCCTTCTCCCGATGAGCCTGCGTGAAACGTCCACCCTTCCAAAATATAGAACGTCCGGGTGTTCCCGGCGTAGGAGAGCTGGGAGCTAGCCTAAATGCAGCAGATTAACCGCCCCATGACAGCTGGAGACGGTGCCCACCAGCACGTCTACCGGTGACTGCGCGCGTCCGGCTTCCGTTACGACGGCATCTCCGCTGAGAACCGCTGCGACATCGAACATGCCCACACCGAACACCCGGTGCTCGCACACGAAGAGAACGGGCCCGGCAGTGGGTCGTGAGCTGTCCAGACCGCGCCTCAGCTCCTCCATGGCCTCGGACATTTCCCAGCTGCGCGGCGCGCGGATGACGGGGCAGATAGCCGGCTCGATGCAGTGGGTGGGGCAGGTCCAGTCGGCATATGACACGTACCGGCTGCCGTCGGGGGCGCTTACATCGTACGGCGTGCCCGGGCCCCGGCCTACCGGGCGAGTCTCGATGAGGCGGTGCGGCCAGCGACTCTGCGCCCGCCGAACCAGCCACTGGTACATCAGATGCGGCATGAGCGGTGAGGGGACGATGGTGTCACCCGGCTCACTGCGAGACGGCAGCGGGACGTGTTCGAGATAGCCATCGAAGAAGTCGCCCCATTCCCGCACCACGAGCTCCCGGCTCTCATCGTCTCCCAACTCGCGCGCGAACTGACATGCAGGGTCCCGGTCGACGATCAGGAGCCGCCGGTACACCGCTTTACCCCGCTCGCGAGCGCGCTCCAGCTGCCCGGCGTAGAATGTCCCGTAGCAGCCACCACCCACGATCACGACATCGCGGAATGCGACCTTATCGGATGAAGCGTCCACCATCGACCACCACGACCTGTCCGGTCACGAAGTCTCCTCCCTCCAGAAGGTACAGCAAGGCGGAGACGACATCCGAGGGATCGCCGAGACGCCGGAGGGGCGTGGAGCGGGCAAGACGATCCCGCTCCTCCTCGGGGTAGTCCTCCGGAACCAGGACCGCCCCGGGTGCAATAGCATTGACGGTCACCTCGGGCGCGAGGCTCAGGGCGAGAACCTTCGTCAACATCACCACGCCGGCTTTGCTGATGGAATGGGCGGCAAATCCCGGCCAGGGCTCGAGCCCTGCAAGATCGGCCAGGTTGACCATCTTGCCCCGAGCGGCCCGGAGCGCCGGCGCGGCACCCTGGGCGCAGAAGAACGCCGAACGAAGGTTAAGATCGACAATCGCATCCCACTGCTCGGGTGTGGTGTCTTCCAGCCGCAGGCGATGCATCACCGCGGCCGAGTTGACCAGCACGTCGAGTTGGCCCAGCCTCTCCACCACCTGCTCGGGAAGCGCACGCGCCGCATGCGGGTCGGTGAGATCGGCCTCGAAACAGGCTGCCTGGCCACCCGCGCGCACGATCTCGTCCCGTAGCCCGGCGGCGCCGTCGGCCGAGGCATGGTAGTGAATGGCGACGGTCATGCCGCGCGCCGAGAGAGCGCGGGCCATGGCGCGCCCGAGCCGCCGTCCTGCACCGGTCACCAGGGCCACCTTACCCTGGAGCTCCATCAGCGAGCTCCGGGGCCGGCGGGTGAAATGGGGAGGATCTCGCCGGTCGGGGAGGAGGTACCGCTTGCCAACGCCATCACCCCGTCGGTGATGGCCTGCATCTCGACGTACTGCGCGTCGGCGTCGCCCACGGCCGCGAGGTTATCCAGCGTGCGCACCATCGCAGGGGCCACGGCGTTGACCCGGATGCGGCGCTCCCGCAGCTCGAGCGCAAGGCTCTGAGTAAATCCGGCTACCGCCGCCTTGGCTGCGCTATACACCGCCATCGGAGTCTGAGGCTCGAAATACGCAATCGAGGAGAAGTTGACGATGCAGCCCTGAGTCCGGGTCAGCGCCTCAATTGCCGCCTGGGACACGAGGACGGTGGTCTTCAGGTTGATCGAGATTTCCCGATCGAGCGCTTCAACCGTCACATCGCTGATGGGTCCGTAGGTCGTCAACCCGCCCGCAACGTTCACCACGATATCCAGCCGCCCGAAGTGTTTGAGCGCGATCTCCACGGCCAGCGCCGCGATGTCCGGCTCCGTCAGGTCGCCCGCGCAGGGCCGCGCATCCACACCCTGCGCCGCAAACTCGCGCACCCGCTCCGCCACCCCTACAGCATTGAGATCGCAGGCCACGATCTTGGCGCCCGCTTTGCCGAAGGCGAGGGCCACGGCATTCCCGATCTGGCCGGCCCGGCCCACTCCGGTCACCAGGGCGACCTTGCCGTGGAAGTCGAACTGGCCGGCACTCATTGAGATCTCAGTCCCTCGAGGATCACGTCGGCACCCGGCGCTCCGGCCTGACTGTACAGGACCCGCCCGTTCCGGTCGATCAAGCAGACCGACCGCGCAATCCCCGATCCGTTGGGTTTCAGGGTGCCATAGGCACCGCTGATCTCGAGTCCGGGATCGGAGAGCAGCGGGAAGGGCAGGCCCAGCCGCGCGGCATACGCCGTATGCGCTTCAACGGAGGCCGGGTTCACGCCGAAGGGGCGAATGTCCTGCTCGGTGTAGGCTTCGATCTCGTCGCGCACGGCGGAGAGTTGGCGATTTCAGCCAGGGGTGTTGTTGCCGGGGTAGAACACCAGTAGAACCCTCGACTGCTTGAGCAGCTCCTGCAATCGATAGGTCCTTCCGTCCGATGCCGAGGCGGTGAAGTCCGGCGCGTGCGTGTCTGGCTGGAGGAGAGTCATTGTAGCCGCGAGGTCAGAGAGCCGGCCCGAAGACCGTCGAGCCGGTCCAGCCATTCCATCGGGACCGATTGGGACCCGATGGTTCCGTGAGTCACACCCGGTTCCGGATCACCATGCCAATCACTCCCGCCGGTCCGAAGCAGGCCGAGCTGGAGCGTGATGTCGGTGAGGCGTGCGCGGAGGTCCGGGTCGTGGCTCGGGTGGCGCGTCTCCACCGCATCGAGCCCCTCACCCTTGAGCCGCTCGATGAAGGCACGGGTCCCGCGTTCCTTCAAGTGCGCCACTGATACCAGACCGCCGTTTGTGTGGACCAGCTCCACAATGGTCCGGAACTGGGGGAGTGTCTTCTCGACAAACGCGGGGCGCCCGCGAGCCAGAAAGCGATCGAACGCATCGCCCTGATCTATGGCCCCGCCGTGGCGGACGATTGCCCGTGCAACATGGGGCCGGCCTACCGCGCCCCCGGCAGACTCCTGGAGCACGCTTTCGAACGAGAGGTCCACTCCCAGCCGCTGGAGGTGGTGGACCATCTCCTGGGCGCGGCGCACCCGATCGGCCCGGCTGCGCTCGAGGAATTCGTCGAGTTGAGGCGACTCGGGGGGCAGAAAATACCCCAACACGTGCATCTCGCCCCAGGGAGCGGCGGCCGAAAACTCACAGCCGCCCACCACCCGGACTCCGTATTGTTCACCGGCCGCGAGCGCTTCCGGGATGCCGGCCAAGGTGTCGTGATCGGTCAGCGCGATGGCCCGGAGCCCCGCTGCGGCTGCACGCTTCACCACCCCACCGGGCAACAGGCTTCCATCCGAGGCGGTCGAGTGCACGTGCAGATCGATCATGTCCACCGGGTCTGACGCCCCTCCGGCCGGGGTCAGCGCCGGTATCCCATCTCGGGCGCCGTCCACGACGGTTGGGAATGGTCCAGCAGCTCGCGCAGCTCCGAGTCGCTCAGCTGTCCGAGCGACACCTCGCGGCCTTTGGATCCGAGCGGCGAGTAACGCACCACACGCTGCTCGCGATTAGGACCCACACCCCGGGTGAATACCAGGCCGAACTCGTCTTTCACGTACTGCGTCACTCGGCCGCTGACCTCCACACCCCACTGCTCCCCGTCGACCTCGATAATGCGTCGCGGCATTTCAGGCCCCGCTCTCGGGAAAATCCTGGAGTCCGGCCTTCACATCGGCCATGAACCGGTCGGCGTCGGCCCCATCCACGATCCGATGATCGAAGGCGAGCGCCAGCATGCCTTTGGTGCGGACCGCGATCATGTCGGCGCCGTCCAGGGTGATCACCGCCGGCTGCTTCTCGATGGCACCGACGCAGAGGATGGCTGCCTGTGGCTGGTTGATGATGGGCGTGCCGATCACGGATCCGAAGACGCCCGGATTGGTGATCGTGAACGTGCCCTTCTGCACTTCGTCCGGGCTCAGCTTCTTGGTCCTGGCCCGCTCCCCCAGATCGTTGACGGCACGGGCTACCCCCAGCAGCGACATCTCATCGGTGTGCTTGATGACCGGCACGATCAGTCCCCAGTCGAGCGCCACGGCGATTCCGATGTTGATATCCCGGCGGAACAGCGTGCTCTCCCCCGAGACCGCGGAGTTGAGCACCGGGTGCTTTCGGAGATTGTCGGCCACCACCTTGATGATGAAGGCGAGGTACGTCAGGTTCACGCCGCGGTCGGCGTATTCCTTCTTCTGCCGCGCCCGTATCTGGGCCACGCGAGTGTAGTCGACCTCGAACACCGTGTTGACGTGGGGCGAGACGCGCCGCGACATCACCATGTGATCGGCCGTCAGCTTCCGGATCCGAGACCACGGCTCGACCCGGTCACCGGGCCAGGGATCGACGGTCGCTGCCGGGGGAAGCGGGGAGGCGGGGAGGCGGGGAGGCGGGGAGATCGTTGGCACCGAACCAGCCGGACGCTCGGCAAATGCTTCCCTGCTTCCCCGCTTCCCTGCTTCCCCGCTTTCGATGTAGCTCGTGATGTCATTCTTGGTCACCCGGCCGGCCAGGCCGGTGCCCGGTACCGTGCTGATGTCCACGTTGTGCTCGGCCGCCATCTTGCGCACCAACGGCGTGGACTTGCGCTTCAGTCGCTCTTCCGCGGTCTCGGCCCCCCCGTTGCCGCCGCCGGTCGCATCGCCCACGGCGCGGCTCTCGGCCATGGATGCGGCCGGCGCCACGGCGGGGACGGCACGGGACGGTGGCGCCGGCGCGGCGGTTTCGCTGGAGCTCCGTGGAGGCTTCGACGGCGCGGGTGCCAAAGGCGCCGGAGGAGCCCCGGCCGGGATGGCCGGCTTCGCTGGAGCAGGAGCTCCCGGTGAAGGTGCGGCGGGGGCCTTCTTCTCGGCGGCCGCCGCGCTCGCGTCAGTCTCGATCCGGGCTACGACCGTCTGTACCGCGACCGTCTGCCCCTCCTGCACCAGAATTTCAGCCAGCACTCCGGCGCTTGGAGCCGGGATCTCAGCGTCCACCTTGTCGGTGGAGATCTCGAAGATCGGCTCGTCCCGCTTGACCGCTTCTCCCACCTTCTTGATCCAGCGGGACAGCGTCCCCTCGGCAATGGACTCGCCCATCTGGGGCATTATGACGTCGATTTTGGCCATCTGGTCTGCTCGCCTTTCTCAGTCTCAAGTCACCGGTCGCCAGTGCGTCCCAACCTGAGAGAGCGATGGCTGGTGACTGGAGACTGGCGACTATCCAACTCTAATACTTCGCAATCCACCTCGCCGCCCTCACAATATCCGCCGTCTGGGGCAGCACGAAATCCTCGAGTTGAGGAGCGTACGGAAGGGGCACGTCGTGCGCGGCGACCCGCTTGATCGGAGCATCCAGCCATTCGAAGGCCAGATCGTTGATCCGGGCCGCGATCTCACCGGCCACGCCGCCGGTGACGGTGTCCTCATGGACGATGAGCACCCGATTGGTCTTCTTGACCGTCTCCGCGATGGCCTCGTCGTCCATGGGCAGCAGGGAACGCAGGTCCAGCACCTCGACCGAGAGGCCATCCTCCCGCTGGAGCTGCTCAGCCGCCTCGAGTGCCTTCCAGACCGTGGCCGCATAGGTGATGATCGAGAGGTCGCGCCCCTCCCGCGCGAGTCGCGCTTTGCCGATCGGCACCACGTGATCGCCCTGGGGCAACTCTTCTTTGATCCGGCGGTAGAGATACTTGTGCTCGAAAAACAGCACGCAATCATCGTCTCGAATCGCCGACTTGATCAGGCCCTTGGCGTCGCTCGCAGTAGCTGGGTAGACGATCTTGAGGCCGGGCGTGTGAAGAAAGGCGGCCTCGGGATTCTGCGAATGAAACGGCCCGCCGCGCACGTAGCCCCCGCTCGGCCCGCGCACGACCATGGGGCACGGTAGAAAGGCGCGGTAGCGCGCCGTGGCCACGTAGTTGGTGAGCATGTCGTAGGCACACGAAATGAAGTCGATAAACTGCATCTCGCACACCGGCCGCAGGCCCATGTGAGCAGCGCCCGCGGCCGCCCCGACAATGGCCGCCTCCGAGAGCGGCGTATCGATGACCCGGCGCTCGCCGAAGCGGGATTGAAGCCCCTCCGTCACCTTGAACGCGCCACCGTAGGCCCCGATGTCCTCCCCCATACAGATGACCTCGGGATCCCGTTCCATCTCCTCGAACAGTCCCTGGCGGATGGCCTCGAGATATGTCGTCTCAGCCATCGTGGGTCCCCCAGCTGGCGGGACGCTCGTGGGTCTCCACCGCCGACCGCAGACCCTCGCGATACCAGAGCGCGGGTGCCCGGGCTGGATCGGCATAGACACCGTGCAACGAGTCACCCGGCTCCGGTGCCGGCGACGCTTCCGCCTCGTCGGTGGCCTTATCAATCTCGGCAGTCACCCGCGCGTCGATCTGCTCGAGCTCCTCGGTCGAAACACCCTCTCGGCCGGTCAGCTCCTTGATGTAGCGGTCCACCGGATCGTTCTCCCGGGCCCAACGGTCGATCTCACCGGCAGGGACGTACGACTGGTTATCGTGCTCCGCGTGGCCCTTCCGCCGATAGGTCATCAGCTCGATCAGGGTGACGCCCTCACCCCGCCTGGCCCGGTCTACCGCCTCCTTGGTCACCTGGTACGTCGCCAGCACGTCATTCCCGTCCGCCCGAAGGCCCGGGATGCCGTAGCCGATCGCCTTGTCCTTGAAGCTGGTGCAGGCCGTCTGTCTGCTGGTGGGCGTGGAATACGCGTAACCGTTGTTCTCCACGATCACTACCAGCGGGCAGCGTTGCACCGCAGCGAAGTTGATGCCTTCGTGGAACGCCCCGGTCGACGTGGCCCCATCGCCCACGTAGACCAAGCCCACACGGTCCTGGCCCCGGAGCTTAAACGAGAGCGTCACTCCAGCCATCACCGGCACCATGTCGCCCAGATGCGAGATCTGGCCGATGAAACCGCGGATCGTGTCGCCAAAGTGGATGTTGAGCTCGCGGCCTCGCGTCGGCGAGTCGCCCTTGGCCATGTACTGCCGGAGGATCTCCAGCGGAGTGGCGCCCTGGACCAGCATGGAACCCAGGTTGCGGATCAGAGGGGAAAGCACGTCGCCCTTGGAACGGTCGAGCGCGTACGCCGAACCCACCGCGTCGGCCTCCTGCCCCAGCGAGCGGAACAGCCCACCGACCACCTTGGTCTGGCGGTATAGGTTCACCAGCCGCTCCTCGAGCGAGCGGGTCAGGCGCATGTAGTAGTACAGCTCGAGGAGCTGCTCGCGTGTCAGCTCCGGCCGAGCCGCCCGGGACGACGCGATGGCGCCGCTAGCGGCCATGCATCTCGCCTACGCTTTGACCGCGACCGGTCGC
>Ga0307284_10000186_pt1 | contig 12093 bp, 10 predicted proteins | sample ER_DNA_123_FD_194480 | JGI IMG/M metagenome (GOLD analysis project Ga0307284, IMG submission 194480) | Bulk soil microbial communities from the East River watershed near Crested Butte, Colorado, United States - ER_DNA_123 | ecosystem: Environmental > Terrestrial > Soil > Floodplain | place... | reverse complement strand
CGAAGACCGCTTGGTCGCCGTCGATCTTCGCGACGCGCGGGACAGTGTCGTCTGGCTCGACGAGGCCGCGCGCGTCGTACGTGATCATTCGCTCGCCGGCTAGCGCGTCCACACCATCACCTCGCCCTCGTAGGGATCCCAGGTCTCGATCTCGTGGTCGACGATGGCGCGGATCGCGATTTCTTCCGACGCCAGAGCGACGATGTCGTCTGCCTCGTAGAGGACGAGCGGCTTCGCAGCCATCTCGTCCTTGGCCACGCCGAGCGCATCGCCGGTGACGCACATGTAGGTGAAGACACCGTCCAGCTCTTCGAGGCTCTCGCGCATCGCATCCTCGAGCGAGTAGCCGTCACCCATCTTCTCGGCGAGGTAGACGGCGATCACCTCGGAGTCGCACTCGGACTGGAAGCGGTGGCCGCTCCGTTCGAGCCGGTGCTTCCACTGGAAGTAGTTCGTGAGCTGGCCGTTGTGGACGACCGCCACGTCGCCGAACGGGTACGCCCAGTATGGGTGCGCGCCCGAGATGTCCACGTCGGACTCGGTCGCCATCCTGACGTGGCCGATCGCATGCGTCCCGACGAACCCATCCAGGCGATACTGCTTCGCGACCTGCTCGGCGTCACCAAGGTCCTTGATGATCTCGAGCGAGTGCCCGAGCGAGAGCACCTCGACGTGCGGGACGTCCTCGACGACATCCGTGATCGCCTTCAGCTCGCCGTCGTATTCGAACGTGACCCGGTAGGCGTAGCCGGTCTCCTTCTCGATCTCGTGGATCTTCGCGCCGACCGCACGGAGCCGCGCCTCGACGTCCGCCCGATTGTGCTCGAGCCGCTGGGCGAACTCGAAGTCGCGTGGGTCATTCGCGTCCGCGAGCTTGTAGCGCATGATTACGAGCTCCGTCGCCGGCCCGTAGAGCGCGTAGCCGGTGGAATCGGGGCCCCGGTGCTTCATCGACTGCAGCATCGCCGTCATGTCGTGGCCGACTGCGTGCCCGCCATTGCCATTCCGGTAGATGATCCCGGCAATCCCGCACATTAAGGGAGCACGTCCAGGTACTTCTCCCGCTCCCAGTCGGTCACAGCGGCGAGGAACTGCTCCCATTCGTCGCGCTTGTAGTGCATGTACACATCGTAGAGACGGCCGGGAAGCGCGCTGCGCACGACCTCGTCCTCCGCGAGTGCCTGGAGCGCCTCGCCGAGGTGTTCGGGCACACGGGGAATCTCGCCACCCTCTGCGAGCACGTCGTACACGTTGCGTTGCTGCGGCGGGCCGGGGTCGAGCTTCCGCTTGACGCCGTCGAGCCCGGCCCTCAGGAGCGCCGCCTGCGTCAGGTACGGGTTGCACGCAGAGTCGACTGCACGGAACTCGAAACGCCCCCCGCTGGCCACACGGACAAGCGTCGTGCGGTTCTGCCAGCCGTAGTCCTTGTAGATCGGCGCCCAGAAGCCGAAGTCCCAGAAACGCTTGTACGAGTTGACCGTCGACGCCGTGATCCCGCAGAGGCCGCGGTAGTGGTCGAGGATGCCCCCCATGAACTGGAGCCCGATCTCCGACAGCTTCGCGGGCCCGTCGGGGTCGTAGAAGACGTTGACGCCGTCCCCATCCACGAGCGTGAAGTGGTGGTGCGCGCCGTTGGCCGAGACGCCTGTGAAGGGCTTCGGCATGAAGCTCGCGATCACGCCGTGCTTGCGCGCGACAGCGGCGCAGATCTGCCGGGCGTCAGCCGTGCGCACCGCACGGTCGAAGAGGAAGTTGAGCTCGAGCTGCCCGGGCGAGTCCTCGTGGTCGCCGTACGTGGGGTGGATGCCGATCTGTTCGCCGTAGTCGACCACGTCGAGGATGATCTCCCGGAGCTCCTCGAACTGGTTGATGTGGTAGCACCACGGCTTCGTCAGACCCTGCGCATCGTTCGGGTCGTCGGTCTTGCTCATCCACATCATCTCGGGCTCGATGCCGCAGAGGAACGTGTAGCCGAGCTCTTGCTCGACTTCGTTCGTGATCCGCTTGAGATTCTGGCGCGGGTCGGCCTCAAGCGGCTGGCCTGTCTCCGTGTCGTAGCAGTCGCAGAAGACTCGCGCGACACGCTCGTCCCACGGAAGTTGCGCAAACGTGTCGAGGTCGGCGATCGCCGCGAGCTCGGATTCCTCGGGGCCGAAGCCGATATAGCGGTCCTGCCGATCGACGAACAAATCGGCGGTTGCGCCGTAGACGAGCTGGTAACCCTCTTGCGCGACCTTCTCCCACTGGGTTGCGACGACGCCCTTGCCGTTGACGTGACCCGAGACCGAGACCTGCTGGAAGAAGATGTATTTGATGCCCCGCTCGTCGATGAGCTTGCGGATCTGCCGGATCTTCTCGAGCCGATCTGGATCGTGCCGAGCTTGGTCGAGCGTCGGGAAGGGGTCGGGGATCGACCCCTTGGCGAGGACGCGCTGAACCTCAGACGGACCTGATTCGACCACTGCCATTAGCCAACTCCTTCTGATTCAGCAAGGGGAAACGGGCGCCGACGCCGGGGACGGAGGCCTCCGAAACTCCTTCGTTTGGCACGCATTCAGCGTGTGTCTAGAGTGCCGCGTGGGCGATGTCAAGCCTATATCGCCTGACCGGCAATAGCGTCCCAAAGTCGACTCCCTCGGAGGGTCGCAGTTGTGCGTTTACCTCGACTTCGACAAAATGGCAATGCTATTTCCCTAGCGGCGATCCGGAGGCCTGCATGTCGTTCCTGTTGAGCTGCCCCAACTGCGGGCCGCGCGACGTCAACGAGTTCGCGTGTGCCGGCGAGGTCACGTCGCGGCCCCAAGCGACGCCTGACATGCGCGGGCTCACCGATTACGTCTACTTCCGCCGCAACGCCGCCGGCGTCCAGCGGGAGTGGTGGTACCACCGCTTCGGCTGCGAGCTCTGGTTCCTCGCCGATCGCGACACGCGCACGAACGAGGTGCTGAAGACGGAATTGCCGCAGGCCTCGGCCGAGACGCCCGCCGCACAGTGAGGCTTCCGGAACAGCCGAACGAGCAGATCGACCGCACGCGACCAGTCCGGTTCTTCTTCAGAGGCCGCACGGTCGAGGGGTTCGAGGGCGACACGATCGGCTCCGCGTTGTTCGCGTCGGGGCAACGCGTGTTATCCCGCAGCTTCAAGTACCACCGCCGCCGCGGGCTGCTCTGCGGTTCCGGCGGCTGCGCGAACTGCATGATGCGAGTCGACGGCGTGCCGAACGTGCGCGTGTGCGTGGAGCCGGTGCGCGAGGGCGCGCAGGTGGAGGCGCAGAACGTTCTGGGCTCCCTCGAATACGATCTGCTCGCCGCCGTCGACCACTTCGGCGGCCCGTTCACGCCGGTCGGCTTCTACTACCGCACGATGATCCGTCCGCGGAGCATGTGGCCGGTGTACGAGAAGGTCCTCCGGAATATCGCCGGCCTGGGGCGGCTGGACAAACATGCGGGCCGCGCGCGCCGCTTCGACACCGAGCATCGGCGTGCAGAGGTGCTCGTGATCGGCGGCGGCCGGTCGGGGCGTGAGGCGGCACGGTCAGCCGCGGCCGCGGGCCGGCAAGTGGTCCTCGTCGACGAGCGCGGCTTCCCCGCTGGTGAGAGCGATGACTTCGAGGTGCTCGCCCCGGCGCGCGCGATCGGGATCTACGAAGGCGGTCTCGTCCCCGTCGACGCAGGCAGCGTCCTCTACCGCTTCCGCGCCGAGCGGATCGTCGTGGCAACAGGAGCGCTCGAGCAGCCGCTGGTGTTCCCCGGCAACGACCTCGTCGGCGTCTACCTGCCGGAGGCCGTGCGGAGACTCGTCGACGAGTGGTCGCTGAAGCCGGGCGAACGGGCGGTGATCGTGTCCGCCGACGATCGCGGGCTGGCACTCGCGGACCAGCTGCAGCGGGCCGGCACGAACGTGGTCGAGTCCATCGACCTACGCTCGGCGCCGCCGCGCCAACTCGCTGCGCACGGGCACCGCGGGCGGCTGAGTGGTGTCGTCGTCGACGGCCGCGAGCTCGTGTGCGACATGCTCGTGATGTCGGGTGGGCGCCAGCCCGCGTACTCGCTCCTCGCCCAGGCAGGGGCGCGGATCGAGTTCGACGCGGGCCGAGGGATCTTCGTGCCCTCCGATTTGCCACCGAACGTGGAAGCGGTCGGTTCCGTCGCCGGGGAAGTGGAGCCTGCGGCGGTGCCCGCCGCCAGCTACAACGGTGCCGACGAAGTGGGCCGCTGCTTCGTCTGTGTCTGCGAGGACGTCACCGAGAAGGACATGAAGCGCGCGATCGCCGAAGGGTTCGACTCGATCGAGCTCGCGAAGCGGTACACGACCGTGACGATGGGCCCGTGCCAGGGCCGGCTCTGCCATGTGCCGTCGATCCGCATGTTCGCTCGCGAACATGAAACGGACGAGGCGACGATCGGCACGACGACGGCGCGCCCGCCCTGGGCGCCGGTCTCCCTGGGCCTGCTCGCGGGCCGTGGCCACGAGCCCGCCAAGCGGACATCGATCCACCATCGGCACGAGGAAGCCGGGGCGACGATGATGTGGACCGGCTTCTGGCGTCGCGCACACTCCTACGAACACGCCGGGAACGAAGCGCTCAACGTCCACCGGACGGTCGGCGTCATCGATGTGTCCACACTCGGCAAGCTTCTCGTGCAGGGGCCGGACGCGGCGCGGTTCCTCGAGCTGCTGTATCCCAACCGCTTCGGCGACATGAAGATCGGTCGCATCCGCTACGGCGTGCTCGGGACCGACGCGGGCCGCATCATGGACGACGGCACGATCGCGCGTCTCGGCGAGGACAAGTACTACGTCACGACCACCTCAACCGGCGCCGACACGGTGATCGAGTGGTTCGAGTGGTGGAACGCCGTCTGGGGCCTGGACGTCGAGACCATCAACCTCACCGGCTCCCTCGCCGCTGTGAACGTCGCAGGGCCACGTTCGAGGGAGTTGCTCGGCAGGCTCGCCGACTTCGACACCTCCAACGAGGGCATCTCGTATCTCGACGCAAAGGAAGTATTTGTCGCGGGCGTGCCTTGCCTGATCTTGCGCATCGGGTTCGTCGGTGAGCTCGGCTACGAGCTGCACTTCTCGAGCCCCTACGGCGAATACATGTGGGACACCCTGCTCGAGTACGGCGCCGACCTCGGGATCCGTCCGTTCGGCCTCGAGCCTCAGCGGATCCTGCGGCTCGAGAAGATGCACATCCTCGTCGGCCAGGACACCGATTCCGAGTCGAACGTGCTCGAGGCGGGCATGCCGTGGATCGCGAAGCTCGACAAGGACGACTTCGTCGGCAAGTGGGCACTCGAGCACGTGCAGGAGCGGGGCTTCCGGGAGCAGTTGGTCGGCTTCGAGATGACGGACGGCGTCGTCCCGGTCGAGGGTGGGCAGATCGTGCTCGGCGGCGAATCCGCCGGGCGCGTCACCAGCGCCCGCTTGAGCCCGCAGCTGGGACGCGCAATCGGGATGGCCTGGGTGCGCCCGGAGCTGGCGCACGAGGGTGCCGAGATCGAGATCAGAGTCAACGGCGGTGCTGCGAGCGCGCGTGTGCGGCTCAAGCCGTTCTTCGACCCTGAAGGGGAGCGGCTCCGGTCGTGACCGAGCTCGCCTTCCTCTCCCCCGACCGGGCGCGCAGCGAGGACCTGTTCGATCCGCGTTTCGCCTCGCCGCTCGCGCGCGCGCTGGGCGGCACGCCGGCAGTCCAGGATCTCTCGCGTCTCGGGAAGATCGAGGTTCGCGGCGATGTCGACGCGATCGACGTCGACGCCGAGGTCGTTCGGATCACGCCGCGCCGCGCGCTCGTGCTCTGTCCGTACGAGCACTGTGCCGAGTTGCGGGCCCGGCTTCCGGGCACGGTGATCGACATGACGGGCGCTCTCGCCGGTCTCGAGCTCGAGGGCGAGCGCGCGATGCGGCGTCTCACCGACCTCGATCTCGAGGCCCTACCTGCGGCCGGAAAGGTCGCAGAAGTGCCGGCGCTCGTGGTCCGCGACGGCTCGCGCTTCCGCATCTTCTTCCCGCAAGAGTTCGCGCACTACGTCGGCGAGGTCGTGCTCGATGTGCTGGAAGGCATCGAATGAGAGACGTCTTCCGCGTAGAGCGCATGTGGCGTCCCAGCAGGGAGCTGAAGGAGAGCTACGACGTCGTGATCGTCGGGGCGGGGTCGCACGGGCTCGCGACCGCCTATTACCTCGCGAAGAACCACGGCATCACCAACGTCGCGGTCCTCGAGCAGAGCTATATCGGCTCCGGCGCCGCCGGGCGCAACACGACGATCATCCGCGCGAACTACCGCACGCCCGAGGGAGCGGCCTTCTACCGCCGCAGCGTCGAGCTCTACGAAGGCCTCGGCGCAGAGCTGGACTTCAACCTCCTGTTCTCGCAGCAGGGCCACTTGACTCTCGCGCACTCCGACCGCGCAATGATCACGATGGCGGAGCGGGCGGAGGTGAACCAGATGCTCGGCATCGACAGCCGTCTCGTCGACGCCGAGGAGGTGGGGCGCCTCTGTCCGGAGCTCAACATGTCGAGCGACGTGACCTGGCCGATCATGGGCGCGCTCTACCACGCGCCCGGCGGAATCATCCGCCACGACGCCGTCGTCTGGGGGCTCGCTCGTGCAGCTGACCGCCGCGGCGTCGAGATCCACCCCTACACCAAGGTGACGGGCATCGAGCGGTCGAACGGTCGCGTCACGGGTGTGCAGACGAACCGCGGCGACATCAAGGCCGGAACGGTGATCAATGCCACCGCGGGGTGGTCGACACTGGTCGCCGACCTCGCCGGGGTCCCGCTGCCGATCACGACGCACATCCTGCAGGCATTCGTAACCGAGCCGCTGAAGCCGTTCCTCGACGTGATCATCGTCTCGTCGCAGATGCACGTGTACATCTCCCAGACCGACCGCGGCGAGTTCCTGATCGGCGCGGAGATCGAGCCGTACACGACGTACCTCGGCACGAGCACGTTCCCGTTCCTCGAGTACTCGGCGCGGCACACGCTCGAGCTGTTTCCGCAGCTCGAGAACGCGAAGATCCTGCGTCAGTGGACCGGGCTGTGCGACCTCAGTCCCGACTACAGCCCGATCCTCGGCGTGACCGAAGTGGACGGGTTCCTGATCTCGTGCGGCTGGGGGACGTACGGGTTCAAGGCGGCGCCGATCGTCGGCACGACGTTGGCGGAGCTTGTCGCCACGGGCCGAACGCCTGACCTGATCGCGCCATTCGCGCTGGAACGCTTCCATACCGACACGCTCGTGTCCGAGCTCGCGGCCGCGGCAGTCTCCCACTGAAAAAGCCCAAGCGCCGCGTTGCCCGAAGGGGCGATCGTCCGGTGCCGCGGATGGGCTAGTGGACGATCAGGACGTCGCGGTGCGCATGGTGCGCGACCCGCTCGCTGACGCTCTGGCCGAGAAGCCGTTCGAGGATCCCGGGGTCCCGCGTACCGACGACGATCAGGTCGGCGTCCCGGTCGTCCGCGAGCTCCGCGATCGTGTCGGCCGGTTCGCCTATCGCCGGCACGTACTCGACTTCGATGCTTCGGGCCTCGAGGAGCTTTTCCGCGTCCTGCAACTCTTTCCGGTGCTCTGCCGGCGAATCGACCGGATCGACCGGCCCCGCACTCCGACCGGCTCCGATGAGGATCGGTGCGACGCTCGTGACGACGAGCTTCGCGCCGAAGGCCTCGGCGAGGTCGGCGGCGCGCTCGAGAGCGCGGCGGGCTGGGTCTGTGTCGTCGAAGCCGACGACGATGGTCTTGAGCTTCATCCCGTCCACCTACCCGGTTTCGCCGAAAAGATCACATGCCGAGCGGCACATAGACCCCAAGCTGCTTCTGGGCGGCGGCGACCGTCCGGAAGGCCTCACGGAGGTACACGCGCGTGAGCGGGGTCAGGTCCTTCGGGTCGATGATGTTGTCCGGATCCCGTCCCGCATGAATGCAGGCGGCGTGGTGGTCGAGCCGGATGCGCGCGACGATTTCGAACGCCTCGCGCAGGCCGGCCGCGGTCTCGGCGTCGAGGACACGGAGCTCCTCTGCTGCGACCAGGCGGTCGAGGGTGCTCGAGATCGTGATGCCGTTTGCGAGGGCGTGGAAGCGCGCGAGATTCGCGATCGGGATCACGCCCCCCTTCTTGAGGTCGATGCTCTTGTCCGGGAGGGCGCCGCGGAAGCCGAGCGGCGGTTTGAAATCCGTCGCGCTTCGCGCGAGGCGGCGCAGGAAGTCCGGGTGGTTCTTGGCGTCCCGCAGGATCGCTACGAGATCCGGCGTCACCTCCAGTCCGCCGGCAATCGCGCGGAAGTCGAACGCGACGTTGGCGCGGATCAGGTGGGAGCGGTCCGGCGACTCGAGGCAGTCGCGGAAGATCTGGGCCCAGTTGGACCCGGACATCCGCCACAGCGCGCTGGTGGAGACGACATCGTTCGCGTCAGGCGGGAAGCCGCAGCGCTCGAGGCCGCGGTTGACGTCCGTCGCGACGCGTTCGAAGTAACGGTCGACGTCGGCGTCCCCGTTCGGGTCGGCGTACGCGAGGGCGTTCTCGTGGTCCGAGCCCAGAGTGAACTCACGCCGCGCGACGCTGCCAAAAGCCAGCCAAGCCCATGGAACCGGGGCCGCGCCGTGCGCCTCGAACGCGAGGTCGAGCAGTCGGATCGTAAACGTGTCGAACTGCAGCGAGAGCACACGGCCGACGTCCACGGGTGCGAGCCCCGCGTCCAGCAACGCGACGAAGAGGCGGCGGAGGTTCTGCGCGGCGGCGACGAGCGCGTCCTCGTCGGCCGCCCGCAGGATCGCGTGGCGGAGCGCGAACGGGCTCCGCGTCTCGACGCCCATCAGGTCGGCGGCGGAGAGGACGCCTAGGACGTCCCGCAGCGGGTCGACGACGACCAGGTGGTCGGCGCCGGCGTCCAGCATGTCGATGACTGCATCGACGGCGAGCCGCTCCGGCCCGACAGTTACTGCGCGCGTGACGACCCTGGAGACGGGGCTTTGCGGCGAGAGATCTGCGGCGAGGACGCGCGACCGCAGGGCCGCGTCGGTGAGGATGAAGAGGTTCGCGCCGTCGCGAACCAGGATCGCGGAGGCTTCGTTCTGGGTCATGATCAGCGCCGCTGTCCGGATCGCGATGTCGGCGCGGCAGAACAGGGCGGGCCGCGTGATCAGCTCTTCGACCCGCAGCGTCGCGAGCGGCGGGAGCGCGTGAACAGTGTGGCCTGTCCGGGTCAGACGCTCGCGTAGCGTCATGGCGACGTAGCCGGCGGCGGCGGGGCCGCGTAGGACCATTAGGCCCTGCTCACCCGGAATCGCGTAACAGACGCAGCCGCCGTGCGCGCGGACGGTGAACGCGGGCGCCATGCCGGTCAAGAGCGAGGGATGGCCGAAACACTCGCCCGGCTCCAGCACGTCCACGACCTCTTCCTCGTGGACGAGCTCGACGGCGCCGTCTCGGACGACGTAGAGGTGGTCGGCGGGCTCGGCGTCCTCGACCAGGATGTTCTCGCCGCCCGCGTACGTTCGCAGCTCGGCGCTTTCGGCTACGGCGGTGAGCTCGTCTTCAGGCAACACGTCGAACGGCGGGAACCGCCCGAGGAACTCGGCCACCTCTTGTGTGTTCACCGGCTCCACTCTTGTGGGAATTTTCCTGTTCTTCCCTTGTACTGATTCGTTCGTTCTGTCACGTTGGCCACCTTGGTCTCACCGACCGCAAGGAGGGTGCATGACAATCAGCCCTGAAGAGCTCGACTACGCGGGGGGCGGGCTCAAGCAAGAAACAAACTGGTGGGGGGCGTTCGTCATCGGACTGGCGGGGACGATCCTCGTCACGGGTATTGCGCCTGTGATGGTGACGACGCTGGGTGCTGCGTCGATTCCGATCATCATCGTCATCACGATCACGGGGTACCTCCTCTGCCTCTTGTTAGCAGAGCTCTCCGCGATGATGCCCGAAAGGACCGGCGGCTCGCCGTCGTACGCTTATCCGGCGTACAAAGATCGCTGGCCACGCGCGGCCAAGCACATCAACGGGATCACGGCGTGGGCCTACTGGCTCGGCTGGTTCCCGGTCGCGCCGCTGAACATGATCCTGGCGTCTTTCTACCTCGCCGATCGGTTCAACCTGAACACGTCGTCCGGCTTCACGCCGATCCATACGTTCATCGCCTGGTGGACGCTCGCGATCGCGGTCGTCGGGATCCTGCTCTTCTTCATCCCGGCGTATCTCGGGATCCGCTTCGGCACCGTCTTCGCGACGGCGCTGGCGCTACTGTCGATGATCCCGCTGACGTTCATCGCGGTCGCGTGGCTCTTCCATCCAGGGGTCGTCCACTGGGGCCAGCTCTCAGGCTTCCACCAGCTCGACGGCACGAGCTTCTTCTCCGGGCTCGGCGGACACGGCTGGTTGACCGTGTACATCGCATACTCGTTCCTGCTCACGTGGAACGTGATCGCGATGGAAGCGGCCGCATGCTACATCGGCGAGTGCAAGAACCCGGAGCGGGACGCGAAGATCGCCATGAACCTCGAAGGCGGCTACGGGCTCTTCATCTACACCCTGATCCCGATCGGCTTCATCACGGTCCTTGGCGCGAAGGCCCTCTCGAGCGCCGATCTCATCGATCCGAACACGATCTTTGTAACGTTTGCCGGAAAGATCTTCTCGACCGCCGGCAACTTCCTGAACTGGTTGATCGCCCTGATGCTGATCGTGGCGCTTGCGCTCTCGGCGCTGAACGCCATCATGGGCTGTGCCCGGTCGCTACATCAGATGTCCGTCGACGGCCAGTTCCCGCGCTTCTTCCAACGGGTCAACAAGCACGGCGTGCCTGACCGCGCGATGGCGTTCAACGTGGTGTGCTCGCTGCTCGTGATCCTCGCCGGTGGAGCGGTCGAGATCTATTCGTTCTCCAACGTCGGCTACACGTTCTCGTTCCTGCCGGTGCTCGTCGGCTATTACCTGCTGAGGAAGTACAAGCCGAACGCGCGACGGCCTGTGCGCCTGCCCGAGTTCATGAAGTACGTCGCGCTCGGGATGGCCGTCCTCTTCTTCGTGATCTGGCTCTACGGCGGGATCTACTACTCGAAGATCGGCCACACCGTCGTCTACTACCTGGCGGGCTGGGGGGTGCTGGCCGCGTACCTGCCGCTGTACTGGTATCGCGTCCACGTCGAGGACAAGAAGTACACAGAGACGCCGGCGGCGCCGGCGGTGGTCCCCGGCTCCTAGCATTCGTTTCTCCGCGGGGCGCCGCCTTCCGGCGGTGCCCCGTTCCCACTCCGTGTCACTCTTTCGTTCCTCAATCGAATTGCCCGATCCGGCCACCGTCCAGCCGGAGCGCGTGCTGCTTGCCTCCGAGGGGCGAGAGATCCCTCAGCACGCAGTGGAGTTTGCGGCCCGACTCGCACAGCAGGGCGGCGGAGCCGTGCACGTCTTCTCGATCGCTCGCGTGTGGGGAACGAGTCTCGGGCTGCCCAATCCGGGCCTGATGCCCAACAAGGGCGAGTGGGATATGCAGCGGGACCTGGTTGCAGCGGCGGTGAAGGCGCTGAAGCGCGAGGGCATCAAAGCCGAAGGGCACGTGCTCGCGACGCGGAAGGCGACGAAGCGGATCGTCAGCGAGGCCGAGCGGCTCGGTTGCGCCGTGATCGTGATGGGGGGCGATCGCCCCCGGAACCGCTTCGTCGGCGACTTCATCTGGTCCCAGGAGCCCTACCGGGTGCGGCGCCGCGCACGCCGGCCGGTCTACGTCGTCACGGAAGACGCGTAGCTGCGGCTAGATCCTGCGCTCGCCGAACGCGGGGATCGTCACGACCTGCGAGGTTGATGGCCACGAGCTGCGCTGCCCCGCGCGCTCCGGCCCCGGCGAGTTCGGCCGCCACGAGGGCGTCGCCGCGAAGCCGATCGTTCCCCTCCTCCGCGACAAGCTTGGCAAGCACCGCGACCTCCGCTGCGGCTTCGGCGACCGCGAGCGGCACGTCCGCGGCGCCGGAGAGCGCCTCCTCCAACTCCGCGGCCCGCGAAGGTGAGTCACGTGGCAGCCGTAGCGCCTCGGTCACCTTCGCGTAAGCGTCCGCGTCGGCCAGCGCGAACAACGCCATCCTCGAGCG
>Ga0307284_10000183_pt1 | contig 12136 bp, 12 predicted proteins | sample ER_DNA_123_FD_194480 | JGI IMG/M metagenome (GOLD analysis project Ga0307284, IMG submission 194480) | Bulk soil microbial communities from the East River watershed near Crested Butte, Colorado, United States - ER_DNA_123 | ecosystem: Environmental > Terrestrial > Soil > Floodplain | place... | reverse complement strand
GACGGCGCTGTCGGTCACAGGAGCCACCCGCCGCTCGAGCCGGAACCCCCCCACCCGCTCGAGCTTCAGCTCGGGGCGCACCTCGACGTGCAGCTCGAATTCGATGGGGCTCCCTTCCTCGAATTTCAGGTTCCGGATGGCGGGATCGGTGATAGGCTTGAGTGACTCGGCGGTCTTGGCGGTTTCCCAGCTCTCCCGGATGACTTCCTCCAGCACCGTCTGCCGGATGGCGTCACCGAAGCGCTTCCGCACCACGGTGTCCGGCGCCTTGCCCGGTCGGAACCCCGGCAGCCGGGCGCGTTTGGCATAGTACTTCAGCGCCCGGGCCTCCGCTTCGCGCACCCGGTCTACCGGCACGGTTACGTGGAGCGACTTGGAGGCGGAGTCTTCGGCGGTTTTCTCGACCGTGATCTGGTTCATCGTGGAGGGGAATCTACCCTGTCGTCGTCCCCAGGGTCAATTTGGGCACGCAGCGCCAAACGTTGCACCCGCTCGCCGTTGCACAACCGGGAGGTCTGGGCCAAGATTCGGCGCACCACCTTTCCAGGCAAGGGCATGCCCACGGTCCTGCTGGTAGACGATGAGAGCTCCATGAGGAGCGCGCTGCGGAAGCTCTTCGAGCGTGCCGGGCTCACCGTCTTGGAGGCGGATTCCGGGCGCGGGGCCCTGGAGGTGATCGCGTCCGATCCGGGCATTGCCGCGGTGGTGAGCGACTTCCTGATGCCCGAGATCAACGGACTCGATTTCTACGACGCTCTCGTGGCCCGGTCGCCGCACCTCCGGGAGCGGGTCATCTTCCTGACTGGAGCAGCTCGCGATCCGAGGGTGCATCAGCCTCTGGAACAGCGCGGCGTCCCGCTCATCAGCAAGCTGAACGACCTCCAGATCGTGCTCGATGCAGTGAAGCTGGCTCTGCTGCGGCGGCATTAGCAGGCTCCGACGATTTTGTAGGACCCTCCGGTTCATTCCCACATTCATGTAGGTGAGTACGTCGGAACACCATGCGGGACCCCTCCTGCGGGGCTTCCGCCACAGGGGAGGCTGGCATACTCGTTGCCCTTCCTAGCCGTGCAGTCATGAGGACTGACGCTGTTTCGGAACCGTGACCTGAGGATGGTCGCACAGCTTTACTGAGAGTGCAGAGTTCACGCCGTCCGGTTCCCGCGGCGCCGAGCTTCATTTGAGTCAGGAGTCATTCAGCATGCAGCATCGAGCCTTGGCCCTGGTCGCACCAATCCTTCTAGGGTTTGCGAGCCTGGCCGCCCCCTTCGCCGCTCACGCCCAAGGGGCCAACGCCACTCGCACTTCAGCCCCCCAGGCGCAACAGCTCGCGTCGCTCTCCCGGGAACGGGTGCGGCTGTGGGCGGCCACCGCGCCGAGGATCCAATGCGCGCCCGCCCCGCTGACCGAGCGTCCCACCGCGGGTGCCGAGTTCGCGCGGCCGCGGGTCACGCCGCTCGAGGCGGCGTTCCTCGATGCCGCAACCGTCAAGCGCACATTCGTCGCGCGGGGCGCACGCCTCGCCGGCTCCAATTGACCGGGCGGGGACTCGTGCGCCACTACCTGCTGGCCAGCGACTTCGATCAAACACTGAGCTTCAACGATTCTGGAATTCTGCTGAGCGAGATGCTCGGCATCAGCGGCTTCGCGGAGAAGTGTGCCGGGTTGTCGGCGATGCACTTGGTACAGCAGGGCGCGGAGCTCGCGTACCTCCTGCTCCACGATCCGGAATACCGCCGGGTCAGGCCGGGTGATCTTGCGGAGGTGGGGAGGCGCATCCGCCTGAAACAAGGCATCCCTGCGCTGTCCCGCATACTCGATAGCCTTCAGGGATATCGTTTCACCTTCTGCGTGGTCTCTGCGGCCCCGGAGGAGGTCATTCGAGCGGCGCTGGAAGGGGTCGTGCCGCCGGAGCGCATCTACGGAACCCGGTTCCGCTACGATCCCGGATCAGGCGAGATCCGTTCGATCGTTCGGGTGCCGGCGGGATACGGGAAAGTCGCCGTGCTGGAAGAGCTCCGGGCCGATCTGGGGCTGGGCGGTGACCGGGTGGTGTACGTCGGAGACGGCAGCTCGGACGTGCACGTCATGCTGCACGTCAACCGTCTGGACGGCCTGACCGTGGCGGTGTCGGAGAACAAGTTTTTGACTCCGATTGCCCGCCGGACCATCCTCAGCGATGACGTGCTGAGCGTGCTGGTGCCGATCCTGGAGGAGATTGTGAGGTTGGATGCGCCCGGGATTCGAGCGCTATTCAGCTCTCATGGCTTCGTGCTGCAGGAGTGGGACAAGGCCCGGACCGATTCGCTCATCATTCGGGGAACGCTGCCGCCGCCCGCCGCGGTCGCGTGATGCGCGGCCTGGATCCGGTCGAGTGGTTGGGATGGCTCGCCACCGCCGTCTTCGTTGCGTCGTACCGCTTCACAGATCAGCGGACACTCCGCTGGATCCAGGCGGCGGCTGCCGTGTTATGGGTCGGGTATGGGCTGGCCCGGCACGCCATGCCGGTGGTCATTGCCAACCTGCTGGTAGCCGGCATGGCGGTGTATTCCTCCCGCCGGATGAGGCCTGACCTCAGCCGCGCAACCGACGGGGGTCGATCCCGTACTTCCTGACCTTGTAGCTGATCACCCGCTCCGTCGTGCTCAGCAGGCGGGCCGCCTTGGCACGGTTCCCCCCCGAGGTCTTCAACGCATCCTGGATGAGGCCGCGCTCGAACGCCTCGACCGCGCCGCCGAGGGACGCGTGTATGACCGTGCCGGTCGCCTCGGCCGTCTGCAGCGTCGGGGGCAGATGGTGGCCGTGAATCACCTCCCCATCCGCCATGAGCACCGCGCGCTCGAGCGTGTTCTCCAGCTCCCGCACGTTGCCCGGCCAGTGATAGCTCGCCAACATGTCGATGGCTGTAGTCGAAATCCGCTTGATGCTTTTTCCATGCTCGCGCGCGTACTTCTCGGCAAAATGATCGGCCAGTGGCAGCACATCGGATTTGCGCTCTCTGAGCGGAGGAATGAAGATGGGGAAGACATTCAGCCGGTAATACAGGTCCTCCCTGAATCCGCCGTCCGCCAGCGCCTTCTCCAGGTCCCGGTTGGTGGCCGCGATGACTCGCACGTCGGTGGGGACCGGCTCGGTCCCGCCTAGCCGCTCGAACTCCCGCTCCTGCAGTACCCGAAGCAGCTTGACCTGGATGGCGGGACTCAGCTCGCCGATCTCGTCGAGGAAGATCGTTCCGCCATGCGCCAGCTCGAAGCGGCCCTTCTTCCTGGCCTGCGCGCCGGTGAAGGCCCCCTTCTCATGGCCGAAGAGCTCCGACTCGACCAGGGTCTCGGGCAATGCGGCGCAATTCACCTTTATCAACGGCTTCTTGGCCCGCGGCGAGTGGTAATGGATCGCTTGCGCGATGAGCTCCTTGCCGGTGCCCGACTCACCCCGGATGAGCACCGTGGTGTTGGTCCCCGCCACCCGCGCCATTTCCTCGTACAGCTGGCGCATTGGCCCGCTCGCACCCACCATGTCGGAGAAGTCGTAACGTTGCAGCAGCTCCTGGCGGAGCTGGGCGTTTTCGGAGACCAGCCTCTGGCGCTCCGTTTCCAGAAGCCGGTGAATCCGTACGGCCTGCGAGATCATCGAGGCAACGACCCGGAGGAACTTCAACAGCCGTTCGAAGTCGCGCTCGGGCCGGTGCGGAATCTCGATCGACAGGGTACCGACCGGCCGGCGGTGAAGGAGGATGGGCACGCACACGAAGCTGAGCTCGCCACCTCGCCTTTCCCGGCGACCGGCGGCCCGGTGGAGGAACCGCGGGTCCTGGCTGATCTCGGGCACCACTATCGACTCGCCGGACGCGGCTACCTGGCCGGTGATCCCCTCGCCCAAGTGGTACCGGATAGACTGCCCGTCACCAGCCAGGCCCAGACCAGCCCGCACGTGAAGGTCGCCGGTACGCTCGTCCAGGAGCGCCACAGCCCCCCGCAGGGCGGCGCAGCGCCGTCCTAGAATGACCAGCAGCCCCGAGAGTCCGGCCTGGAGGCTGAGCTGCCCCGCTAACGCCTGACTCACGTCCAGCAGGGTGCCGAGCTTCCGGGCCTCACTGGTGTCCCGATGCCCGTTGGCCGCGGCGATGGATATCTCCGGGGCAGGTCCGCCGGAGACAAGGAGCCCGGCGGGCTGGACGATGATGCGGGTGCTGCCCGGCGGGACCTCGGTCATGGTCTGCTCCATCAATGAAACGGCCCGCTCGGGGGAGCGGGCCGGGATGTTCCAAAGTGAGTGATCTCTGGTCGGTAACCCGTGCTCCGCCTAACACCCATACGTGCCGCAAGGACACATCGAATTGAGCGCGTTGATCGTCATGCGACCGTGAAGGTCTGGGCTGCTAACCATGGTCCGAAGCTACCCGGAGCGTGCCACTGGTGTCAAGCGAATCGTGCTGTATGCGCCGAAAACAAGGGAGAATCCTTACATAAGTTCCGCGAATCTCGACAAGTGGCGCGCGGCTTGTGCATTTCATGCAGGAAATCGTCGAGCTACGGGGAGGGAACGTGGCCGTCACTTACCGGTCTTAGCCCGACGCTCAGTCAGGGCATTCCCGACGCTCAGTCAGAGCATTCAGGACTCGCGCGCCGTACGGTCCCGCAGTATGATGGGGGTCTACTCACCCAGTCCCGATCCGCAGGTTGGATATGGCCTCGCGCATTCTCGTAGTGGACGACGAGCCGATGGTTCGTGCCCTGATCGGCCGGGCCCTCACTGATGAAGGCTACGAGGTGGTTGCGGTGGCCAATGGCCGGGCCGCTCTGGAGGAAGCGCGTGGGAGCAGGGCAGGGTTCGACCTTATTATCACCAACAACTATATGCCGGGGCTGAACGGCGCCGAGCTGGTCGCCCGGGTCCGGCAGGACTTTCCCAGCCTTCCGATACTTCACGTGGATGACGTCACCCGGCGGGGGCGGATCCCGCCTTTACCATCGGACATTCCCACGATCTACAAGCCATTCAGCATAGCGGCGCTCAAGGCTGCCGTACTGGATCTGCTGCAGCAGGGAGGGAGGAATTAGCGGAAACCTACGGATCTACAAGACGTCACCACGAGTGCGAACGGCGGGAGTTGAACCCGCACCCCTTACGGGACAGGATCCTAAGTCCTGCGCGTCTGCCAGTTCCGCCACGTTCGCGTACGTCAGAATATAGCCCGCTTCTTCGTCACGGCATTCTCCCCTGTCTCCACGTCGCAGAAGCGTCACACGATTACCCTGCGACTGCATCCCAAGGTCGAGCATCCCTCTGAGTTGTGCCCCCGCTCGCGGCATCATACTTTCCAGAGACCCAGTAGAGGATCGATTTCCGACGTGGCTTCCAGTCCTCACCCCCGTCGTCCAACTCGGGCTTCAGCCGTCTCTTCCACCCTGCAGCGCTACGGTCTGGCCTTGCTCTCGGTCGGTGCCGCCGTGCTGTTGATGCACGCGCTCAACCTGTCCTCGGTAGACACCCGGCCCGCACTGCTGGTGGCCATCGCGGTGGGTGCGCTCTACGGCGGCCTGGGACCCGGGCTCCTCGCCTTGGCGCTTGCCGGGTTGGTCACCCACGACCCGGTGGCTCTCATCGCCGGGGCTGCACTCGCTGGCGTGTGCGCCACCTTCCGCGGTGCCCGCTCCAACACCCCGCCTCTCCAGGAAGCCTCTGCCGGAAAAGTCTCTGCAGGAGAGGAAACCGTGCCCGAGCCGGCCAATCGGTTCGAGCGGCTCGAGGCCGCGCCCGCGGGGTTCTCCCCCGAAGCCGCCCGGGTGGCACCCGCATTCGCAGAGCTCACCACCGAGGCCACCTGGCGGTTCCATCACGAGCAGCCGCTCGACATCACCCTTCCGGAAGACGAGCAGGTCGAGCACCTCTATCTGTATTCGGTGCTAGCCGAGTGCAACGACGCCTTTGCTCGTATGTACGGCTTCCGAGCCGCGGCCGACGTGATCGGTACCCGGCTGGTGGTCTTCCTGCCGCCGTCGAACCTGGAGAACGTCGCCTATCTGCGCAGCTTCATCCGAAGCGGGTACCGGCTGGAGGACGCCGAGTCGCACGAGATCGACCGCTATGGCAACGCGAAATACTTCGTGAACAACCTGGTGGGAATCTTCGAGCGGGGTCAGTTGGTTGGAGCCTGGGGGACACAGCGGGACGTCACCGAAACAAAGCGTACGGGCAACCCTCAGGAATACCTTTCGCGGGTCCACTCCGTAAAGAGCTCATCGCAGTAGCTGTTGTTGGCCGAATTGGCTGTCTTGAACCTCCGCCCATCCGACAACACCATGAACGCGCAGAACTGAGCCACGGTCGGCTTTCCGTTCACTCCAGTGCATTCCCGTATTGCCACGCGGTTCACAGTGATCCAGACCGACTCACCGGGATGGGTCCGTTGCCACTCGGCGCACCTTCCCCCGACATCCGGGTCCACCTGGAGCCCGCTTGGCTGAACGACGATCCTTCCGGCCAGTGCCATGCCCGCTTGGGGCGTGGCACTGGGGCGAACGTATTGCCATGGGGTACACACTTCGGTGAGCGGCTCGACCGGGTGCAGCGCCTCGACACAAGAGGAGCCAGTCAGCGTTTGGCCCGGTACCGGCGCCGGCACATAGGCGGTATCGGCGAATACTGTGGCGGGCCGCATCGCCATAATGCTGTCGTTCCCTGGGGCAGGAACGACCTTGATCCGGATCGAGTCCGGCTGCCCCTCGGGAGTGGACAAGGTGAGATCCCAGGAGACCACAACCTGGAGGGAGTCGGCGGCGAGGGAGATGGCCGACGTGACGTCCGTCGCTTCCGACCGCTTCGGAAGGGGGTGAACTCGCGGCTTGTGATTCAGATATCCATCAAACATGAGGGCCGCGACCAATCCCGTCAGTCCTGCGTAGATCAGCCAGTTCCTGACATTCGGTGGGCGAGGCGTGTCCGGGGGCGGACGGTCCGTTCGGCGCCGGCGCCCACGATGAACCCGCACCTCCACTTCGACCGGCTCGATCTCGTCCATCGCCGAGCTCACCGCAGCACTTCGGGACCCTGCTCAAACACGATATCTACCGGTATGCCCTTCGATCCGAGCCGCGCCAGATCCTGTTGCAACGTAGCCGAAAGTCGTCCTCGCGCTGCCATGAAGCTGGTCACACCGGAGTAGTCTCCGTCCCCCTGAAAGCGGATGATCTGTCCCGCGAGCTCGTCCACGGCGGCCCTCATCTTGGGAAAGTCCACCCGGTATCGGCCAGCGGCTGAGTCACGAGTGAACGCCCCTCGGTCCTGGAAAAAGGAGAGCTGCGTGGCGTTGGCCCGGCCGTGCGCGTTCGAGGCGCCGAACCGGATCGACCGGAAGATACTGGCCAGGAACGTGACGTAGTTGTCGTCCAGATCCTGGCCCTTCAGCTCACCGCGCTGGTGCAGCTTGGTGATCATGTAGAGCCCGAGTATGTCGGCCTTACCTTCCTCGAGGGCGCCGGCCTGCTCCTTCAGTGCCTCACGCACGGTGCCCCTGTGGTTGACGGTGTTCTTGATGCCGAGGCCGTGGGCTATCTCGTGGAACATGACGTTGGAGAAGAAGGCGTCGAAGTTGATGTGGCTTTGCTGGTCCTCGGCGATGAGCTCGCTCGCGATCGGGACCAGGATCTTATCGAACTTGGCGCGCATGGCATTCTTCAGCTGAAGCCTCCGGGTACCCTTCCGGAGCTGTACCTGCTCGTCGTTCGGCAGGTTGATCGCAATCGTCTTCGAGCCTGCGTTGGCGTCGCCGGCGTAGTATACCGCGTCGTAGGCATTGAGATCGGAATCGGTCCCCGGCTTTTCTCGCTTGTAGGCCGCCGGAACCGGCAGCTCCCGCTGCAGGCTCGCCAGCATCGCGGCGTAGCGCGCCAGCCGATTGCTCCACTCCTTGTCCTTCACCAGTACGAACGCCTCGTTTGCCGCCTTATAACCGTAGAGCTGGTCTTCGTACGTCTCGATGGGCCCGATCACCACGTCGATGGTGTTGCCCTTCATATCGAGCCACGCCAGGTCGCTGGCCTGGTAGTCGTCGGTCTCGAGTGCCTTGGCGCGGAGCTCGAGGAATCGCTTGAGGCCCGGATCGTCTGCAAGTCGGGCAGCTTCCCTCAGCTTGGTCACCGCGGGCCGGACCTGGTCGGCGTACTCCTCGTGATAGGGAACCGCCACCAGACCCCGCGTCGAATCCCGGCGCACGATCGTGTATTGGCTCCGGAGTGCCTTCCCTTTCGCCGGCGATCTCTTGACTGCGGCCTCGAATTCCTCCTTGGTCATAGCCTGGGGGTAGAAGCCACTCCCGGCGGGCTTGGGGCCAACTCCCTCGATGAAGGGGGCGTTGTTGTCCAGGCGGTCCCACGGTCCATAGTTGATCTCGGCGTAGCGCCGAGTGGCTGGATCCTTGATGCTCTCGAGCAGTGAGTCGCGACTGCCGTATGCCTGCCGCCAGAAGATCGCGTCCATGGAGCGAGCCGCGTCGATCAGGAGCGGAATCATTCTCCGTTCGTTTTCGCTCAGCTTTCCCAGATCGGTGGTCAGGCGGACGGTGGTGTATTGGGCGAGCTTCCTCTCGATGGGCGAGTCCCCTGGCTTCGGTGGTGATGCTCCTCCCTTCGCGGGGTCACCCTGGCACGCAGCCAAGCCGAGTCCATAGCCTGCAACGATCGCCCAGTTCGCCCAGTTTCTCATCCAGTCTCCATAGCGGAGGTGAGCGGCTGCAGGGCCAGATTAGCTTCGGCCCCCTCGCTGCGATCAGGGTGACATCTCTCCATTTCCAACCTCTGGCCGCCTTACCGCCGTACCGCCTTACCGCCCTTCCAGTTCGCGATCACCCGGCGTGTGCCGCTCCGCCCGGCCTGTGCCGGGGTGCGCCTTGGCTTCCAGAAACCGCTCGCCCTTGAGCCGGACGAAGGTGACGAACTGCTCGTACTCGTCCTCGGACAGCGCGTCCGCGATCGCCGGAATCAGCCCCTTCACCAACGTGATCCGCTCCTCCAGGGCGAGGGTATTGGCTTGGTCAACCAGCGCCCGTATGGCGGGGTGGTTCATCCAATCGGTCTCTTCGCTGGTGGTCATCGGGGCGGAGCTCCTGAGGTGGAGAAGGGAGTAATGTGCTATTCGCTCGCTGCTGCGGCGAGGGATGCGATCTCAAGCGCTCGATCCAGATCGGTGTAGAGGTGGCCGGTGTCGCGCCAGACCGCGCAGGCACCGGCCTGGAGCAGCTCGGACTCGGTGTTGGGTCCGGATAATAGACCAAGGAAAATGACCCCCGCCGCTTGGCACGCCTGCCCGTCGTACACCGTGTCGCCCACCATGGCACAGTCAGTTGGGCTTATGGCCAGCTTCTCACAAGCGACGATTATCAGGTCGGGCGCAGGCTTGCTCTCCGCGGCGTCATCCTTCGTCACCAGCACGTCGGCCAGGCTGGGCAAATCGATGGCGGCGCTGGCCATCGTGGCCTGGAGGTGTTTCTTATCGCTCGAGGTGGCCAGCGCGGTCCGGACTTTCCGGTCCCGCAGGGCTTGGAAGAGCTCGAGGACACAGGGAAAAACCCGAAAGTGCTCTCGTTCTGTAATCTTCAGAAACTCCGCCTTCTGCTCCCGCCGCAGAGCCTCACCCAGTCGAGACTCCAGCTCCTGGCCCAGCACAGACGGGACCAGCTTGTCGCCGCCTTTTCCGATCTCGACCTTGATCCGGCCGGCCGGGATGTCGAAGCCGAAGCGCTTGAACGCCCGGCGCCAGGCCTCGACGTGCGAGGGGTTGGTGTCGACCAGGGTGCCGTCGATATCGAAGATCATTCCGCGCAAGGTCATGATCCAAGTTAGCAGGGCGGGAAGGACTGGAAAGGCGGGCGGGGAAGCGGGGAGGCGGGGAAGAAAAGAAATCCCCATTCCGAGGAGTGATTGCTGCGCTCGGAATGAGGAGTCTTTTTTAACCTTGTCGCTTCCCCGCTTTCCCGCTTCCTCGCCTATTCCGCCAGCTTGATCCGCTCTACCCGGCGGCCCTGAGCCCGGGGATTGTAGACCCGCACCGAGACGATACTGCCGGGCTTCTCGGCCTTCAGCGCGTTCCTTAGATCCGCCTCCGTCTTCACGGCCTTTCCCTCGACCGAAAGGATAATGTCCGGGCCGTTCCGCTGCGGGTCGTCGTACAGGGTTTCCCAGGACGGGCCGCCGGGGGTAACGTCGGTGACCAGCAGGCCGCGCATGTTCGCCGGCAACTGGAGCTGCTGGGCAATGTCGGAGGTCACCGGCTCAACGCTGATGCCCAGCCGGTTCATGACCGAGCCGCCGGACGCTGCCGAGTTGTCACCGTTCCCCTCATCGGCGCTCGCCAACTGAGGCTGGTCGTTCAGTGCCTGAAGCTTGACATCGAATGTCTTCCGAATCCCTCCCTTTCGGGCAACCTCGACCTTCACGACATCGCCCGGCTTCCTGAAGCCGATCGCCTGCTGAAGTTGACCCACTCGCTCCACCGGCTTGCTGTCCACGGCGATGATGACGTCGCCCGGCTGAATACCCGCCGCCTTGGCCGGCGAGTCATCGTTCGGGATGTCCTTCACCACGACGCCCCGGATTTCAGGGAGACCAACATAGGCTGCGTCATTCAGGGTGACGTTGTCGATCGAGACCCCCAGTGCCGCGCGGTGCACCGTACCGGTCTCGATCAGCTGGTTCATGACCGTGCGTGCCAGATTGATGGGGATCGCGAACCCGTACCCCGAGTAGAATCCGGTCTCGCTGGCAATGGCGGAGTTGATGCCGATGACTTCTCCCCGCACGCTCACCAGCGGTCCGCCCGAGTTGCCAGGATTGATGGCCGCATCGGTCTGAATGAAGTCCTGGATACTTCCCTGGCCCCGTCCCGGCAGCCCCGGTAAGGCCCGGCCCTTGGCGCTGACGATGCCGGAGGTGACCGTGAAGGTGAGCCCCTCTCCGAGGGGATTGCCGATGGCAAGCACCCACTCGCCGACGCGAGCGTCGTCGCTGTTGCCCAGCGCCATCGGGGGCAGCCCCCGGGCATCGATCTTGACCACCGCGACGTCGGTATTGGGGTCGGTGCCGATGACCTTGGCCTTGAATTCACGCCGGTCCAGCAGCCGGACGGTCACCTGCTCCGCCCCTTCGACCACGTGGTTATTGGTGAGGATGTATCCATCGGCCGATACCACGAAACCGGAGCCGCTGCCCTGTTCGATCTCGGGTTGCTGCCGGAAGCGGGGAAAGAACCGCTCCATTCCCGGAGGGACCCGCTGCTTCGAGGCGGTCTCGGTCCGTTGCGACCTGATGTAGACCACGCTGGGCTTCACGTGTTCCGCCACGGCGGCGAAGGCCTCGCTCAGTTGCTGAAGAGCCCGGGCCTCCGGAATCGAAGGAGCTGTGACCTGGGCGATGGCCGAAGCCGGGCGGCCTTGGCCTTGCTGCTGGGCCGAGGAGCGGTTGGGCAGATCCAGCAGCCCGGCGAAGAGCAAGCCAAGCGCGAATGCCAGAGCGACCAAACCGCCGAATTTGAGCCAGTTTAAGGAACGTGCCGACATCGAGTGGCCCTTCAGGAAGGCGTTGGGGTCATACTGCACTGGTGCAATTTAATAGTACCACATGGGACAAGAGTGAGTTTCGACCGAAAGGTCTGCCCCCTGAATCCTTGTATCCTGAAGCGAGGAAAGGGCTGGACAGGCTAAGCGAAGGGGCCAGAAGGTTCTGGCCCCTTCACCGACTCTCTTCCCCTTCGCTTCGGCCCCTTCGGGCTTGTTGCCCTAGGGTGAGCGGAGGTACCCTCCGCTCACTTCTTATCGTCGACTATCTCGTAATCGGCCTCGACGACATCGTCCTGGGATGCGCCGGGCTCCGCTCCTGGGCCACCCGGCCCTGAACCCGGCTGGCCCGGGCCGCCGCTCGGCTCCCCGGTCCCTCCGGCCCCGGTCCCCGCACCGGCCGCCTGATACAGAGTAGCCCCGGCAGCCGAGTACGCCTGGTTGAGCTCGTCCAGGGCGCGGCGGATTGCCTCGGTCTCGCCCGTGCGGAGAGCCTGTCTTCCGGCCTCGAGCGCGGACTCCAGCCGCGACTTCGCATCCGCGGGCAACCGCTCCGTCCACTCCTTACTGTCCTTCTCGACCCGGTAC